>Ga0207664_10003219_pt1 | contig 10852 bp, 9 predicted proteins | sample LARL83metaG_FD_184349 | JGI IMG/M metagenome (GOLD analysis project Ga0207664, IMG submission 184349) | Corn, switchgrass and miscanthus rhizosphere microbial communities from Kellogg Biological Station, Michigan, USA - LAR L8-3 metaG... | ecosystem: Host-associated > Plants > Roots >...
GCGAATTGCAGAGCGATCGGATCACGATCGCTGTCGAGCGTCGCGGCGCGCTGGCAAAGTCCGGTGCGCGGCCGCCCGCTTCGGGCGATGACGCAGAGCTAGGAGGGCTCGGCGTGTTCCTCATCCGTGCGCTCATGGACGACGTCGTCTACTCGTCCGATCAGACCGGCACCAGACTGACGCTCATCAAACGCCTCGGGAAGTGAACCTCTCGATGTCCTCACGCGTGCGGACAGACGGAGCAGACGAGCGGTTCGACCGGGATCAGACGCGGGAGTGGTTCGTCGAGTACGCGGCCACCCGCGATCCGCGAATCAGAGAAGAGCTCGTCGTCGCCCACCTCAACCTTGTCCGCTACCTCGCCGTCCGCTTCGCCAATCGCGGCGAGTCGATCGACGACCTCATCCAGGTCGGGACGGTCGGCCTCATCAAGGCGATCGATCGCTTCGACCACGAGCGCGGCGTCGAGTTCACGACGTATGCGACGCCGACGATCATCGGCGAGATCAAGCGCCACTTCCGCGACAAGGGTTGGTCGGTGAAGGTGCCGCGCCGCCTGCAGGAGCTCAATCTCGCGGTCAATCGTGCGGTCGAGACGCTCGCGCTCGAGCTCGGCAGATCGGTGACGGTTTCCGATCTCGCGCTGCGGCTCGGAGCGAGCGCCGAAGATATCGTCGAGAGCCAAGAACTCGGTCAGGCGTACAACGTCTTATCGCTCGACACGGAGCTCGCCGCCGAAGGCGAGACGCGATCTGCGACGCTGCTCGACTACGTCGGCGCGCATGACGAAGCGCTCGAGCTGTTCGAGAACAAGACGAATCTCGAAGCCGCGATCCACGTCCTTGACCCGCGCGAGCGCGTCATCGTCTACCTCCGCTTCTACGAGAACCTCTCACAGACGGAGATCGCGACTCGTCTCAACGTGTCGCAGATGCACGTCTCGCGGCTGCAAGCGCGCGCGCTCGCGAAGCTCAAGCAATCCCTCAAGGTCGACGAGGGGTAGAAAGCAGAACCCCCGGGACGCGATGACTTCAGCGGAGCTGCGGCAGTCCTTCGTCGACTTTTTCGTCGGCAAAGGCCATAAACAGCTGCCCGGCGCGAGCCTCATTCCCGATGCGATGTCGACGACGCTCTTCACGATCGCCGGCATGGAGCCGTTCGTGCCCGTCTTTCTCGGCGAAGAACCGGCGCCGAGCCCGCGCGTCGTCACGGTCCAGCGTTGCCTGCGCGTCGCCGGCGGCAAGAACGACATCGAAAACGTCGGCCGGAGCGGGCGTCACGGCACGTTCCTCGAGATGCTCGGCAACTTCTCGTTCGGCGATTACTATAAGCGCGAAGCGATCGCGTTCGCGTGGGAGTATCTGACGAAGACGCTCGCGCTTCCGGCGGATCGTCTGTACGCGACGGTGTACGTCGACGACGATGAAGCCGCAGAGATCTGGCGGCGTGACGTCGGCCTGGGGCCCGAACGCATCACGCGGCTGCGGGAGGACAACTTCTGGGATATGGGTCCGACCGGCCCGTGCGGTCCGTGCTCCGAGATCTTCTACGACCTCGGACCGTCGGTCGGATGCGGCAAGCCGACGTGCGGCGTCGGCTGCCCGGATTGCGATCGCTACATCGAGTTCTGGAATCTCGTCTTCCAACAATACGATCGAGATTCAGGCGGCACGCTCCATCCGCTGCCCAAGAAATGCATCGATACCGGCTTGGGATTCGAGCGCACTTCCATGATCATCGCCGGCAAGACGTCGATCTTCGACACCGACCTGTACCAGGACATCATCGCGATCCTGCCGTCCGAAGGTCGCAGCGCGCTCGACGAGTCGGAGCGCGCCGTCCACCGCCGCATCATCGCCGATCATGCGCGCGCCGTCGTCAATCTCGTCGCCGACGGCGTCGTACCGAGCAACACCGATCGCGGCTACGTGCTCCGTTTTTTGCTCCGCCGAGCGGTTCGCAGCGGCAAGGTCTTGGGTTATCCGAGCGCGTTCCTATCGGGGATCGTACCGGGCGTCGCGAAGTCGCTCGCAAGCGGTTATCCGGAGATCGCGTCGGCCGCAGCAGAGATCGCGGCGAAGGTGCGCCACGAGGAGACGCTCTTCGAGACGACGATCCAGCGCGGCCAAGCGATCCTCGCGGAAAAGATCGAGCAGCTCAACGGCTCGCACGCCGCCGTGCCGGGGTCGGTCGTCTTCACGCTTCACGACACGTACGGATTTCCGCCCGAGCTCACGGCCGAGATCGCCCGCGAAGCCGGCCTCGACACTGACATGGCCGGTTATCGCGAAGAGATGCGAGCCCAGCGCGAGCGCGCTCGACAGGATGCCCTGTCGAAGCGCGCCGAGGTGCGCGTCGATGCCGGGGAGCGCGGCGACGTCGCGGCGTCAGTGTTCGTCGGCTATGAGACGCTCGAGTCGCAGGCGACGGTGCTGTGGGTCGGCGATGCACGCGGAGCCGCCATCGACTCGCTCGACGCCGGCGCCGAAGGGCTCGTCGTCCTCGACCGCACGCCGTTCTACGCTGAGCGTGGCGGCCAGATGGGCGACCGCGGCGTGCTCGCGACGCCGAGCGCGGCGTTCGATGTGCAGGACGCGCGCTACGAGGATAAGTCGCACCGCAGAGTCGTCCACGCCGGCAAGATGCGATCCGGCTCGCTCAAGGCAGGCGATCGCGTCGACGCGATGGTCGATCCGTGGTGGCGCCGCGAGATCAGACGACATCACTCGGTGACGCACCTCTTGCAGCGCGCGCTCAAGGACGTCGCCGGTGAGGGCGTCGCCCAGCGCGGCAGCGCGGTATTCGCCGACCGGACGCGTTTCGATTTCGACTCACCCGTCGGGCAACTGGCGAAAGAGCAGCGCGCACAAGTCGTCTCGCGCGTCAACGATCTCATCCGTGCCGATCACCACGTCGACGTGGAGGAGATGCCGTTCGCACAAGCCGTCGCGCGCGGCGCCGTCTACATGAAGGGCGAACGCTACGGCGACATCGTCCGCGTCGTCCGATTCGGTCCGAGCGTCGAGCTCTGCGGCGGCACGCACGTCGAGTCGACGGGCGAGATAGGCCATTTCGTTCTGCTCTCGGAGTCGGCGATCGGCGCCGGCATCCGGCGCGTCGAGGGGCTCGCGTCCGAATCTGCCGACGCGTACGACGTCCGCATCCGCGAAGCTGCCGAAGAGGCCGGCTCGGTGCTCACCGCGACGGTCGAGCAGCTTCCGGACGCGGTCGCACGGCTCGCGCGCGAGCGGCGCGATCTCGAGAAACGGCTCGCGGCTCTCCAAAGCCAGATCACGGCGGCGCGTGCCGGCGAGTATGTCGCCGGTGCGAAAGAGGCGGACGGCGTCGGCTACATCGCGCTGCGCACGCGCGGCGACGAAGGCGTCGATGGCCGCGAGCTTGCGAGCTCGATCCGCTCGAAGTTCCCGAGCGGCGTCATCGTCATCGCCGGCGCGAGCGACGGCAAAGTTTCGCTCGTCGTCAGTGCGAGCGACGACGTCGCAGGCAAGGGCGTGACGGCGAAATCGGTCTTCGCCGCGCTCGCGCCGCACATCGACGGCAAAGGCGGCGGCAATGCGACGCTCGCGCAAGGCGGCGGCCGCAGCGCCGAGGGCATCGACGCGGCGCTCGCCTCGGTGCCCGATGCGATCCGCAGGGCGCTCCGTGGCTAGAGGCCTTCGACGGCACTCCATCCGAGCGGCGCTCGCGCTCGCTTTGCTCGTCGCGTCGATCACCGGCGCTTCCGGCGCGCCCGACGCGGCGACGCCGACGGCTAGCCCCTCAGCGACCGGATCGCTCGCAACGCGGCCGATCGAGCGCTATCGAGCAGCGCTCGCCGCGCTGCCGCCGCTCAAAGACATGGTCTTCCAATACAGCGAGAGCCGGAGTGGTCCGACGAGGACGCTCGTCGAGCTCCATCGAGTGTACCGCCGCATCGATGGTGCGGAACGGAACGAGACGATCGCGGTCAACGGCGAGACGGTCGTGCCGGCGATCGTCCGCTACTCGACGCGACACGACTGGCCGTACGACGTCCGGGCGTTCGCCGTCAGCGCCGACGAATACGACCTCTTGCCGATCGGACCGAAGCTCGTCAACGGGAAGCGCGCGTACGGGATCTCCACCGTGAGGACGACGGCGGGCGACTTTTCGGTCACCGGCGTCTTCCTCGATGAGACGGCTTGGCTGCCGCTGCGCGAGACGTTCTCGGTCAGCGGCAGCGGCTGCACGGGGACCGGATCGATCAACTTCGGTCGCGCGGGCCGCACGTGGCTGCCGACCTCGACACAAGTGAGCTGCACCGTCGGAAGCGGCGGCGCGACGTTCAAAGAGTCGATCGCGTTTTCGAGCTTCACGTTCCCGCCGTCGCTTCCGCCCGACATCTTCGGTACGGCGAAATGACGCCGGCGTTCAACCTACGGACGTGGATCATCTTCGGCATTGCGTTCGCGGCGTTTCTGGCCAGTTCGGGGTTCGCGCATCCGACTGTCTACAACAACTACACGCTGCTCGCCGACGCGTGGCTCGATGGTCACGTGTGGATCGACCAGCCGAGCCCGGCGATCGACGCCCTCGACTATATGGGGCGCTACTATATCATAGAAGCGCCGATGCCGGCTGTGCTCATGCTTCCGCTCGTCGCGATCTTCCGCTCGAGCGCGAACCAGACGCTCATCGCGGTCGTGTGCGCTGCCGTCACGATCGCCGCCTTCGACGTCACCCTTGCGCGAATGGCGGTGGCTGCAGTGCATCGATGGTGGCTGCTCGCACTTGCGACGTTCGGCACCGTCATCTGGTGGTGCGCCTCGTTCCCGGCCGTGTGGATGTTCGCCCACATCACCGGCGCGATGTTCCTCATGCTCGCGCTCGCGGAGTGGTTCGGACACCGCCGCCCGTGGCTCGTCGGCCTCCTGCTCGCATGCGCCGCGATGTCGCGCTTTCCCATCGTGCTCGCAGCGCTTCCGCTCGGGGTTCTCCTCTGGGTCGACACACCGAAGGATCAGCGGGTCCGCCGCCTTATGAATTTCGTCATCGGTGCCTTGCCGCTCTTCGTCCTGTACGGGCTGTACAACGAGGCCCGATGGCAGACGCCTGCCGACATCGGCTACACCGTATGGTACCACCAGGATTCGGTGGGCCAGCCGACGGGCAGTCCGTTCAGGCTCGAATACCTGCCGTTCAACCTATACAGTTTCTTCTTCCTCGCGCCGCAATTCGAGCCGGCGTTTCCGTGGATCAAACCGACTGGGCTTGGCATTTCGCTGACGCTGACAAGTCCGGCGCTTTTTCTCGCGTTCGGCGCAATACGATCGCGCGAGACGATCGCATTCGCAGCCGCGGTGGTGCTCGTCGCGACGCCGTCGCTCCTCTACTACGTCAACGGCTTCGAGCAGTTCGGGATGCGGCACGCCATGGATTTTCTGCCGCTGCTGCTCGTGCTCTGCGCGCGCGGCATCGCGCGCTTCCCGGCGGCCGGATCCGTCGCGCTCATATGCTATTCGATCGCGGCGAATGCGTACGGCGAGTACTACTCGTGGGCATTTCTCGGATTCACCGTCGTGCCGCGCTGATGCCGAATATCTTTAAGAACGCATGAAGCAGTGATTAAGGGGTCGATCGCCGACATCGCACCGTCCGTCCCACGCATGGCGCGTCAAAAGGGCAAGCGGCGCGGCGGCGTAGAACGCGGCGACGGAATGACCGACCCGCAGACTGCGCGGCCGTCGAAGGTGCTCGTCGTCGACGACGAGGTCGCTATCCTTCAGACGCTGCGTTACAACCTCGAGAAGAACGGCTACGTCGTCTGCGTCGCAGGTGACGGACGCCAAGCCTTGAGCGTCGTCGAAATCGAAAAGCCCGATCTCATCCTGCTCGATATCATGCTGCCTTCGCTTGACGGCATCGAAGTGTGCCGCGAGATCCGCAGACGCTCGAACGTGCCGATCCTCATGCTCACCGCAAAGGGCCAGGAGATCGACAAGGTGCTCGGGCTCGAGATCGGCGCGGACGACTACATCACGAAACCGTTCTCGATCCACGAAGTGATCGCGCGAATCCGCGCTCATCTTCGCCGCGCGAACGCTGCGGTCCATCACGAACATCCGCCCGTGCTGTCCGGCGGCGACGTCAGGCTCGACGTCGGAAGCCAAAGCGTCACGAAGCGCGGCTCGGCGATCGACCTCGCGCCGAAAGAGTTCGGCGTTCTCCAAGTGCTGCTCGAGAACAAGGGACGCGTCGTCACCCGGCAGGCGCTTCTCGACCGCGTCTGGGGCTTCGATTTCTACGGCGATCAGCAGACCGTCAACGTCCACATCCGGTGGCTGCGCGAGAAGATCGAGGACGATCCGAACGACCCGAAGTGGATCCACACGATCCGCAGCCGGGGGTATGTCTTCCGCGACTGAAGCAGTGGACTACGTCGTCTTGACCATCGGCGCGTTCCTGGCAGCGGCGGGCCTCGCGGCGCTCGTCGCGGCGTGGCGTCGCACGGCGGGCGAACGCGTCCGGGTCGACAGCCAAGCTCCGCTCGAAATACCGATTCCAGTCGGCACGCCAAATGACGAGTCGTCGTCGCGCCGGATGGACGCGCTGCTCGAAGCGCTGCCAGCCGGCGTCATCATCGTCGCGCCGGACGGGCGCGTCACCGCGGTGAACGCATCCGCCGCCGCGATGTTCGGGATCGCGGCGGAGCGCGCGATCGGGCGCGCACTAATCGAGAGCGTCCGCTCGTACGAGCTCGACCGCCGCGTTGCGGCTGCGCTCGCCGACGGCGTCGAGGAATCATCCGAGCTGACGTTCATCGCCGCGACCGAGCGGCGCTTGCACGTGTCGACTCGCGCGATCAGCCGAGGCGACGGAAAGCGCGAAGCGCTCGTCATCGCCGTCGATCGCACGCGCATGGTCGAGCTCGAGACGATGCGCCGCGATTTCGTCTCGAACGTCTCCCACGAGCTGCGCAGCCCGCTCACCGCGATCAAGATCATGACGGAAACGCTGCAAGACGGCGCGGATCCGACCGCCGCCAAAGAGTTCCTCGAGAACATCGCACGCGAGACCGATCGCATGATCGCGCTCGTCGAGGATCTGCTCGATCTCGCGCGGCTCGAGAGCGGACGGCTCGACCTGCGCTTCGACTCCGTCGACCTTTCGGCGCTCATCCGTGACGCGGTCAGCAGCCAATCGACCCGCGCCTCGAAGCTCGGCATCCGCCTAGAAGCCGTCACGCCGTCGAACGGCGCGGCGATCGCGGGCGATCGCGACATGCTGACGCAAGTCGTCGTCAACCTCCTCGATAACGCGCTTCGCAACACGCCGTCGGGCGGAGCCGTCACAGCGCGGGTCTCGTCGACCGACTCCGCGGTCGCGGTCGACGTGGAAGACACCGGCATCGGCATCGCGTCGGATGCGCTGCCACATGTCTTCGAACGCTTCTACGTCGTCGATAGGTCGCGCGCGAAATCGACGGGCGGTACCGGACTGGGTCTTGCGATCGTCAAACACATCGTAGAAGCCCACGGCGGATCGGTCGAAGCGCAAAGCGAGCTCGGCCGCGGATCATTGTTCAGGTGTCGGTTCGGAGCCGTCGCCAGACGCTAGGTTTACAAAGCACGCGTTAGCGCATATAATGACGAAAGATTTTTGACGGAGGTCGGCCGGTTAAGTGGGTCGCGAAAATTTTCACCGGATCCTGAACGAGACGCAGCAGGACGTCCTGCGCATGGGCAGTCTCGTCGAGGAGGCCATCAACCGCGCGGTCGATGCGCTCGGGCGGTCGGACGTCGCATTGGCGGACGACATCCTCCGGTTCGACGACATCATCGACGACCTCAATGTCCGCATCGAGACGAACTGCCTCAACCTGCTTGCGCTCCAGCAGCCGATGGCATCAGACTTGCGAACGATCGCTGCGATGCTCGACATCGTCATCGACCTCGAGCGTATCGGCGATCACGCCTGCGACATCGCGCAGATCACGAAGTCGCTCGCCGAAGAACCGCCGCTCAAACCGCTCATCGACATCCCACGCATGGCGGCGAAAGCTCGCGAGATGCTGCGCGAGTCGCTCGACGCGTTCGCGAACCACGACGCCGCGATCGCGCACCTCGTTCCGCAAAAGGACGACGAGGTCGACCGGTTGTACCGTGCCGTTTTCAAAGAACTCATCGAGTTCATGGCGCGCGATCCGAAGGCGATCAGCCGCGGAAGCAATCTCATCTTGGTCGCGCTCTATCTCGAGCGCATCGCCGACCATGCGACGAACATCTGCGAGCGGGTCGTCTATATGGTCGAAGGCGTCCCGAAAAAGCTCAAGAGGTCGGTGGTCGAGATAAATCGCGCGGTCGCGCACTCGGATACGCTGCTTAATCCTTCTTAAGTAAACCTTAACCTTGGGTTGATACGGCCCCGATAGGCTTGGTCTGTTGTGTCGTGGCCTCGGGCCGCGCCCGGTATCGCATGCCGTCAAACAGGAGTGAACCTTGAAAAGCATCCACAGGGCTGCAGCTCTCGCGCTCGCGTGCGCGCTTCTGGGGACCGGCTCCCTCGCTTTGGCCGACACGCAGATCGTCGGCGCCGGCTCGACCTTCGACAATCCGTTCTTCTCGCGCGCCTTCTTCCAATATAAGAGCGACCATCCGGACGTCACGGTCAACTACCAGTCGATCGGATCCGGCGGCGGGATCCAGCAGTTCACCGCCCGCACCGTCGATTTCGGCGCGACCGACGTACCGCTCAACCCCACCGAATTGAAAGCGGCCAAAGACGCGAACGGAACGGTCGTCGAGTTCCCCGTCACGCTCGGCGGCGTCGCGATCGCGTACAACGTATCGGGAGCGCCGGCGCACCTCCACCTGTCTGCAGGTGCCCTCGCGAACATCTTCCTCGGTAAGATCACCGTCTGGAACGATCCGGCGATCGCCTCGCTCAACCCCGGCGCGAACATCCCGAATCTGCCGATCATCGTCGTCCACCGCGCGGATTCGAGCGGCACGACATACATCTTCACCGATTACCTGAGCCACATAAGCTCGCAATGGAAGAGCCAGATCGGCACCTCGAAGTCGGTGAGCTGGCCCGCATCGTCGTCGGTCGGCATGAAAGGCAACGAAGGCGTCGCCGGTCAGATCCAAAATACGCCGGGTTCCATCGGATACATCGAGCTCGCCTATGCGCTCGAGAACGACATACCGTATGCGGCGATCCAGAACCAAGCCGGCAAGTTCGTCGTTCCGACGCTCGACAGCGTCCGCGCCGCCGCGGCGCAAAAGCCGACGGTGAACCCGGCAGATTTCTCGATTGTCGATCAGCCGGGCGCCGACAGCTATCCGGTCTGCGGCTATTCGTGGGTCATGCTCTGGCGCAACCAGGCGGATCCCGTCCGCGGCAAGCAGCTCGTCGACCTCTTCAAGTGGGTCGTGACGTCGGGACAAGCGTACGCGGTGAACGTCAAGTACGTCGCGCTGCCCGACAACATCCAAGCGATGGCGCAAAAGGCGCTGGCGATGATCCACTCGTGAACAATTGACGCCCGCAGCGCACGAAGCTGTCGGATCTACGATGAGAGGCGGGGCGGCCTCAGGCGAGAAACCTGAGTTCCGCAACGCCTCGACTCTTCCGGACGAAGACGCAGTCGCCGAGCGAGCTCGGCAGAGAAATTGATGTCGCAAGACAGCGCCGATCTCGTTTCGTTCAGAGTGGCACGCCGCGTCGAGGCGGTCGAGCGCAGGCGGTCGCAAGTCGCCGATCGCATCTTCTCGGGCCTGCTCCTCGGCTCGGCGTGGGTCATATTGATCGTCGTCTGCGGCTTGCTCGCCGTGCTCGTCAAAACGTCGTGGCCGGCGGTCAAGACGATCGGGTTCAGCGCGGCGACGCTCGCGTGGAGTCCGAGCGACAACCATTACGGCGTTCTCTCGTTCGTGTTCGGCACTGCCGTCACGTCCATCATCGCACTTGCGCTCGCGGGGCCGATGGGCATCGCCGTCGCGCTTTTTCTCTCAGAGCTCGCGCCTAAGCGTCTCGCCGCACCGGTGTCGATGCTCGTCGAGCTGCTCGCCGCCGTACCGAGCGTCGTGTACGGTCTTTGGGGACTTTACGTCCTCGCGCCCGTCATGCGCACCGTCATCCAGCCGGCGTTCGGCAAATGGCTCGGCTTCCTGCCGCTTTTCCAAGGACCGCCGCTCGGGATCGGCATGCTCACCGGCGGCATCCTCCTGTCGATCATGATATTGCCGACGGTCGCTGCGATCGCGCGCGACGTCTTCGCCGCGGTGCCGAACGATCAGCGCGAGGGCATGCTCGCACTCGGCTCGACGCGTTGGGAGATGCTGACGAAGGCCGTGCTCCCCTATGCCCGACAGGGCGTCATCGGTGCGCTCGTGCTCGCGCTCGGCCGCGCGATGGGCGAAGCGATGGCCGTCGTCATGGTCATCGGCAATACGCCCGCGATCAGCGCTTCGCTTTTCCGACCTGCGTACACGATGGCGAGCGTCCTCGCCAACGAGTTCACCGAAGCGACCGGACAGACGTACGTCTCGATGCTCATCGAGATCGGCTTGCTGTTGTTCGGCCTCAGCATCATCGTCAACATCATCGCACGCGCGCTCGTGTGGAGCGTGTCACCGAGAGGCACGCGCGCGGTATGAGCCGGCTCGCCATCCGCAACGCGTGGAGCGCCTTCATGATCGTGGTCGCCGCGGCGTGCGCGGGAATAGCAGCGCTGCTGCTCGCGATCATCGTCATGTACGTCTTGAGCAAGGGCGCGGGTGCGCTTCGGCCGTCGTTCTTCACGCAGATCCCGCGACCCGTCGGATTACCCGGAGGCGGCGTCGCGAACGCGATCCTCGGCTCGGCGGAG
>Ga0207664_10003221_pt1 | contig 10850 bp, 8 predicted proteins | sample LARL83metaG_FD_184349 | JGI IMG/M metagenome (GOLD analysis project Ga0207664, IMG submission 184349) | Corn, switchgrass and miscanthus rhizosphere microbial communities from Kellogg Biological Station, Michigan, USA - LAR L8-3 metaG... | ecosystem: Host-associated > Plants > Roots >...
CAGGGGACGCCGTACGAGCTGAGTGAACGTGGGCAGGATCATCCGATCGGCGACGCGCCGCTGGAACGCGGTTATGCCGCCGTGCTCGCGGCGGCCCGGTCATGACCCGGTTGCTGCGCATCGAACTGCGCCGCAACGCATCGCTCGTGCTGCTGCCGGTGGTCGCGGTGTTGTGGCTGGTGTCGCCGATCAGCCGGCACCTGGCTCCGATCGCGCTGTGGACCGACCGCAGCACGGACATCCAGAGCACGGTGGTCGCGCTGGGCCCGTTCGCGGCCGGCGTCGCGGCCTGGACGGCGTACCGGGAACACCGGCACGGCGCCGGCGACCTTCTCGCCACGACACCACGGTCCGCGGCCACACGTGGCCTCCTGGCCCTTACCGCGTCGGCGTTCTGGGCGGCACTGGGTTATGTCGCCGGAGCCGTGGTGATGCTGGTGATCACCAGCCAGCAGGCGACGTGGGGCCACCCACTGGTGTTGCCGTTGCTGGACGGCCTGCTGGCGGTGCTCGCGTCGAGCGCGCTCGGATTCGCGTTGGGACGACTGGTGCCCGGCCGGTTCACCGCGCCGCTGGTGGCGGTCGGGCTGCTCGGGCTGATGGCGCTCGGCGTGCAGACGACGAGCCACGTCGACCTCGTCGGCGCGCTCAGCCCGGCATATCCCAGTGTCGAACTCGACGTCTCGGTGTTCTTCCCGGTCCAACCGGATCTCGTCGTGTTGCAGTGCGCGGTCGCGGTCGGCGTGGCAGGCGCCGCGCTCGGCGCGACGGTGTGGCACGCGGGTGTGCGACGGATCGGCCTGGCCGTGGCCACCACCGGTGTGGTGCTCGTCGGTGTCGCGGTGGGGTTGGTCAGCTCCGGGCATCGGGACGCGCAGAACGCGATCGTGGTGCCGGCCCTGGATTCCGTTGCCGTGCAACAGCCGCTGCCCTACACGCCGGTGTGTGGCGGAACGCCGCTGCGGGTCTGCGTGCACCCGGCGTACGACGCCAAACTGTCCGTCCTCGCGACCGCGCTCAATCGGCTGGCCGCACCACTCGTCGGCACACCCGGCCTGCCGCGCGAGATCGACGAAGGCCCGATCTACCTGATCCAGGACGTCACCACGCACGACGGCGTGCTGGAGATCCCGCCGGTCTTCATCCAGGGCGACACCCTCGGCCAGGAGGCCACGGTCGTCAACGATGTCATCGCGCTCGCCATGGTCGAGGCGCCCGGCGAACGGCCGATCCAGGCCGACGACGTGCAACGCGCGGTCGCGCTCTACCTGATCCACCAGGCCGGCGCCGACGCCGACCCCGGATTCGTGCCGACGACTCCGGCCATCAGCGCGGCCGTCGCCCGGCTGGCCGCACTGTCGCCCGCCGCTCGGCACGCGTGGCTGGCCACGAATATCAGCGCGGTGCGCGCCGGAACGGCGGAAATGCCATGACGACACGGTTGATCGGCCTCTACGGGCGCACCCGGCGAGTCGGCTGGTGCCTGGCCCTGATCGGTGTGACGGCCGGATTCCGTTGGATCGTGCGGATACCGGCGACCGGGCCGGGTGTGTTCGCGACCCTGCTGCGGCTGCTGCTGCTGATCGCCGCCGCCACCGTGGTCGCCGGCGGCCTGGCCGGCCCTTTCGGGTTGGTCGAGCGGTCGGCCGGCACCCGGTTGCCGTGGTTGCGATGTGGCCAAGTGGTCGCGACGACACTGCTGGCGGCCGGCGGTTTCGCGCTCAGCGGGACGAGCATGCGGGACCTGGCCGGGTTCGTCGGGCTCACGCTGCTGACCGGCGCGTTGCTCGGACCGGCGCGCTGCTGGACCGTGCCGCTGGGCTACGCGCTGGTCTGTGCCGGCGAGGTCGATCTGGGGGAGCAGCCGTGGTGGGCCTGGCCGATCCGCGCCGCCGGTGACATGGGCGCGCTGGCCATGGCCGTGGTCCTGTTGCTGGCCGGCGTGGTTGCCGCGACGCGACGTCAAACGTGAGTGAACGTGACCCCTTGACAGGGTCGTCGGCCGGAGAACAAGCTGACCACTAATTAGTCAGTCAGGTTTCTTAACTAGGTCCCCGAGCTCAGGGCCGGGGACCTGGTTTGGCGCCCGCTGTAGTTCGGCTCGTTCTCCCGCCTTGACCTAGGAGAGCTCATGGCACCCCGAACCAGACTATTCGCGACCGCGGTCGCCGCAGTGTGCGTCGCCGCACTGGCGACCCTGCCGGCGATCGCCGGAGCCAACGCTTCACCGAGTGTCCCGCCGTCCGTGGCGCGCACAGCGTTCGCCGATCCACCGACCGGTTCGTCCGTGGTGAGCAATCTCGGCGCCACCAACGGCTGGAGGGTGCTGACGAGCTCGACGGCGACCCAGGGCGGCGCCACGATCTCCACCCCGGGCTTCTCGACGTCCGGCTGGCTCACCGTCGCCAACGACGGCGGCGGCGCGCCCGGCACCGAGGTCGCCGCGCTGCTGCAGAACGGCACGTGCCCGAACGTCTTCTTCTCCACCAACATGAAGACGTGCTTCGGCCAGATGACCAAGGTCGGCGCGGACACGATCGCGCAGTTCAGCGTGCCGTGGTGGTACCGAACCGACTTCGCGGCGCCGGCGAGCGGCCAGAACGCCAAGCTGATCCTCAACGGCGTCATCGGCTCGGCCGACGTGTGGGTGAACGGCAGCCAGGTCGCGTCGTCGTCGAACATCACCGGCGCCTACGTACGCAACGTCTTCGACATCACGAGCCTGCTGCGGTCGGGCACGAACTCGCTCGCGATCGAGGTGCACCCCAACGACCCGACCAAGATGCTCACACTGGACAATGTGGACTGGTCGCAGATCCCGCCGGACAACAACACGGGCATCCAGTTCCCGGTGCAGCTCCAGGCGAGCGGCGCGCTCGTGGTCGGCAACACGCACGTGAACCAGAACACCGCGGCCAACCTGAGCAGCTCCGCGCTGACCGTGAAGACTGACGTCACGAACACGACGTCGAGCTCGCAGACCGGCAGCGTCACCGCGACCGTGACGCCTCCGAATGGCGGCTCGCCGATCACCGTGAGCCAGAACGTCACGGTGGCCGCGAACGCGACGACGACCGTGTCCTTCACGAATGGACTCACGCTGAGCAACCCGAAGATCTGGTGGCCCTACCAGATGGGCGCGCAACCGCTGTACTCGCTGACCACGTCGGTCGCGCAGGGCGGCACGACGCTGGCGTCGACGAATGAGACGTTCGGCATCCGCACGGTGACGTCGTCGCTGGTCGGCGCCGGCAGCGGTGCCCCGGCCGGCGTCCGGCAGTTCGCGATCAACGGCGTCCCGCTGGTGATCCGGGGTGGGGGCTTCGACCCGGACCTGTTCCTGCGCTACGACCCGGCGGACATCGCGAAGCAGGTCGGCCTGATGAAGGCGATGGGCGTCAACACCATCCGCCTGGAGGGTCACCTGATGCCGGCCGACTGGTACCAGCAGATGGACGCGGCGGGCCTGCTGGTCAACGCCGGCCTGCAGTGCTGCGACTTCTGGGAGAGCACCAGCTTCACCAGCGCGCAGAACACCGAATACCAGAACACGGCCCAGAACCTCGGCACGACGTTGCGCAACCACCCGTCCGTGTTCAGCTTCCAGTGGAGCGACAACGCCCCGACGACCAACCAGGAGTCGCTGGCGCTCAAGGGTTTCGCCGCCGCCGACTACCCCGGCCCGTTCATCTCGTCCGCCGAGTACAACTCCAGCAGCCAACTGGGCACGTCCGGTGAGAAGGAAGGCCCGTACGACTGGGTGCCACCGAGCTACTGGTACGACACGACGCACTTCGACAGTGGTGACTCCACGCTGACCAACGCGGGCGGCTCGTGGGGCTTCGACAGCGAGCAGAGCGCCGGCCACACCGTGCCCACGCTGGACTCGCTCAACCGGTTCATGTCCACATCGGACGAGAGCACGCTCTGGCAGACGCCGGGCGCCAACCAGTTCCACTCGAACTACGAGGGCACCGGCCACACCGGCTACGCGTTCGGCACGCTGTTCAACCTCGACACCGCGATCACGAACCGGTACGGCGCCCCGTCCAGCCTGGCCCAGTACGTGCAGGAGGCCCAGGTCCAGAACTACGAGGACACGCGGGCACAGTTCGAGGCGTTCCTGGACCACTCGACGAACAGCACGCAGCCGGCCACCGGCACGATCTACTGGCAGATGAACAAGGGCTGGCCGACGCTGTTGTGGTCGTTGTACAACAACGACGGCGACCAGGCCGGTTCGTTCTTCGGTGTGCAGAAGGCCGACCAGCCGCTGCACGCGATCTACACCCTCGACGACAACACGGTGACCGTCGACAACCTCAGCGGCGTCACCCAGTCCGGCGTGACGGTCGAGTCGAAGGTGTACAACACCGCCGGCACGGTCCTGGACGACCAGACGTCGGGCAGCCTCTCGCTGGCGACGCAGAAGGTGAGCAACCAGGTCATCACGCCGAACATCCCGAGTGCGTCGAACACGGTGTACTTCGTGGAACTGCTGGTGAAGCAGAACGGCAAGCTGGTGGACCGCAACGTCTACTGGGCCTCCACCACGCCGGACGTGATCAACTGGTCGAAGACCATCGGCCAGCCGCAGGCCACGGTGACGTCCTACGCCAACATGAAGGCGCTGCAGAGCCTGCCGACCGCGTCGGTCACCGCGACCGCGACCACCACCGACCAGGTCGGACAGGCCGGTTCGGACAAGCTGGTGACGGTCACCCTCACGAACAACACGTCGACCCCGACCGTCGGCTTCTTCCTCCGCGCCGACGTCCGTCGTGGCACGTCGTCGGGCACGGAACTGTCCGGCGACAACGAGCTCCAGTCATCGATCTGGAACGACAATGACGTCACGCTGTGGCCCGGCGAATCGGAAACCCTGACGGCCACCTACAAGTCGGCCGATCTCCAGGGCGCGACCCCGGTCGTCAGCGTGTCCGGCTGGAACGTGCCGAAGTTCGACGTGGTCGCGGGAACGGCGAGCAACACGAACGACTTCGGCATCACCACGTCACCGACGTCGAGCTCCGTCACGGCCGGTTCCTCGGCCACGACGACGGTCGGCACGTCCGTCACCAGCGGCAACGCCGAGTCCGTCACCCTGTCCGCGGCTGGGCTGCCAACCGGCGCGACGGCGGCCTTCAACCCCACGTCCGTCACGTCGGGCAACAGTTCGACGTTGACGATCACGACGTCGGCGTCGACACCGGCGGGCACGTTCCCGGTCACGGTGACCGGCACGGCCGCGTCCGGCAGCCACACGGCGACCTACACACTGACCGTCACGCCACCGGCCGCCAACGATTTCTCGATAGCGGTGTCACCGGCATCCGGATCGGTAACGGCCGGCGCGACGGCGACGACCACCGTCAACACGGCGATCATCTCCGGCAGCGCCCAGTCGGTGTCGCTGTCCGCATCGGGCCTGCCCACGGGTGCGACGGCGGCGTTCAACCCGACATCGGTGACGTCGGGCAACAGTTCGACGTTGACGATCACGACGTCGGCGTCGACACCGGCGGGCACGTTCCCGGTCACGGTGACCGGCACGGCCGCGTCCGGCAGCCACACGGCCACGTACACCCTCACGGTCACGCCGGCCGGCGGTGGCTGTACGGCGGCGCAACTGCTGGGCAATCCGGGATTCGAGAGCGGCAGCAACCCGGCGCCGTGGACCCAGACGTCCACGACCGGCGCCAACCCGGTGAACAACGACACAGCGGACGAGCCGTCCCACTCGGGCAAGTGGGACGCGTGGCTCAACGGTGACGGCGTGGCCGACACCGACACGGTGTCGCAGACCGTCACGGTCACGGCCGGCTGCGTGAACGCGTCGCTCTCGTTCTGGCTGCACGTCGACACGACCGAGAACACGTCGACGGCGAAGCCGGACACATTGTCGGTCCAGGTGCTCAACTCCGGCGGGACCGTACTGTCCACTGTGGGCACGTTCTCGAACCTGGACGCGAACACCGGCTACGCGCAGCACACGTTCGACCTGTCGTCCTTCATCGGCCAGGCGGTGACCATCCGGTTCACCGGCACCGAGACCGACAAGAACGGCGGCACGACCAGTTTCGTCTTCGACGACACGGCGCTGAACGTCAGCTAGCGAGCCCAAGAACAAGGGTTGGTCCCCGCGGTAGAGCCAACGCGGGGACCAACCCGTACCACCCCTCAGCCGTCGATACGGCGAGCCAGGAGGTCACACCCCGGCCCGCTCAGTTCTTGCACGATGCCTCGGCGCCCGCCGATCACCATCAACAACGCCTCGGCCGCGCCGCGCACCTCCGGCCCGCGCCCACTGCCCCACTCCAGATCCGTCGCGACGAGCCGCAGGCCGCGGACCCGCCAGAATCCGCGGATGACCGGCGCGTACAGCGCGGTCCGCAGCGCCGGCACGATCCGCTCGGCCGGGATCTTCCTCGGCATACCCAACGGTCGCCGAATGTCCTGTTGATGGATCATGCCGTCGGTCAACGCGATCATGCCGCCGAAGGCGGCCGTCAACCCGCGCGGCCGCGCATACTTCCGCATCAGTTCGACCAATTCGTCCGAACTGCGCTGTCGACATTCCGCCAAGGTCACGGCGTTGACACGATCAGGCCGAAATCGCCCCTCGGCGAGCCGGCGCGCCAATCCACCCGTGCTCAGTCCGTCGTAGCTGAGTACATGTGCGACAACGTCATGCACTGTCCACCCGGTACAGAGGCTGGGTGTCGCCCACTGCTCCGGCGTCAGCGTCGCCAGCAGGTCGGCGAACTCGGCGCGCTCGTCCTGGGCCAACGGCATCAGGCTCATGGCATGCCTGCTTAGCGCACCGGGCATACATTCGCAAGGCCGGCATCGCTAGGCCGAATGGACTAAGGTTTCCCTGGTTGGGCCCGTGGGCGGGAGGTGCGGCATGGCACAGGAGGAATCCCGCGTGCCGCCGGCCGTCGAACCGATGCTCGCCACGCCGGACGGTGGCCGGCTCGTCGAGGGACCCGCGTACGCCTACGAGTTCAAATGGGACGGTTACCGCGCGATCATGTGCGTCGCCGGAGACGGCACGACCGTGCTGACCAGTCGCAACGGCATCGACTTCACCCAGCGCTACCCGGAACTGGCCGGTGTCATGACCGACCCGCTGGATGGCCGGGCGGCCGTGCTGGACGGCGAGATCGTCGCACTCGACGAGCACGGCCGGCCGGACTTCGAGCTACTACAACACCGTCGACTGACGTCCCGGCCGGTCAGCTTCCTGGCGTTCGACATCCTCCGGTTGGGCGAGACGTCCCTGCTCGACCGGCCCTACGACGACCGCAGGGGAGTGCTGGCACACCTCGAGCCCACCAGCGACCTGGCCGTGATCACGCCCGCGTACCGGCACACCGACCTCGCCGAACTCGGGCTGTCGCCGTCGGCGCTGCTCGGCGTGGCCGCCGACATGGGCCTGGAGGGCCTGGTCGTCAAGGCGCGCACGTCTCGCTACTACCCGGGCCGGCGCAGCCCGGAATGGCTGAAGCATCCGCTGATCCGCACGCAGGAAGTGATCATCGGCGGCTGGCGGTTCGGTCAAGGTCGCCGCGACGGCACGATCGGCGCCCTCCTGCTCGGCGCGCACGACCGCACCAGCGGCGACCTGCTCTACCTCGGTGACGTCGGCACCGGCTTCACCGACCAGGCACTGCACGACCTGCACGAACTCCTCGCGCCCCTGGAACAGCCGCGCAGCCCGTTCGCCAACGACGTACCGCGGGACCGGGCGCGTGGCGCGCACTGGGTGCGGCCGCGAATGGTCGGCGAGGTCGTCTACCGGCAGTTCACGCCGCGCGAACGGCGGCTGCGACACACGGCGTGGCGCGGCCTGCGCCCGGACCGTCGGCCCGAGGACATCTTCGCGCCCGTTCCGCATCAACCGATCGGTTGATCCTCGCCATCGTCTGATCGATCCGCCGGTTCCACCGTGGACACCGGAATGTCTGGCCGGCCGGTCGATCCGGTGGCGCGTTCCGATCGCCATTCTGGTTCCAGTAACCCGGTGAACCGAAATGGGGAAAAGAAATGATCAGCCAAGCGCAACTCGACCACCCGCGCAGCCGTTCGGCTTTCCGTGGCATGAAAATACTTGTCGGCGGCTATCTCGGAATCAGCGTGGCGACATTGATCGCCGTTGTCCTACTACGCAATCACACCGCGATCGTGAACACCGCGGTGTGGATCCGCGGCACGATCGTGGTGGCCAGCGCGTTGCTGACCCTGTCGTTCGCCGCCCGTGCGGCTCGCGGATCGCGCGGTGCCTATCGCCGGCTGCGGATCATCTCGGCGGTCATGGTGGTGGCGATCGCCACGATCATCGCGTTGCCGGGCACGTTCCCGGTGTGGATGAAGGTGGAACAGGGCGTGTGCGGCCTGTTGCTGATCGGCGTCGCCATCGTCGTCAACGGCCGGCACATGCGGTCGCTGTTCGCGGCGAAGTAGATTATGACGATGGGCCGAGGGATTCCACGCACTTGGTTGGACATACGGGAGTTGCGATGGCCCATCGGGGCCATCGCGGCCCCGTACGTCCTGCTGGCCGTCCTGGTCGTCTTCACCGTGATCCAGAAGCAGTCGACCGGCGGCTCGCTCGTCATCGACATGGTGCTGTGCGGTGCGACCGCGGTGTGGATGCTGGCCACGGTGCGATCGGCATGGCGGGACAACCTGCCGCTGATGGTGGTGTTCTTCGTCGGCCTGATCGCGCTCGCGGCGATCCTCGTGGTGCGGGATCCGTGGTTCGGGTTCTGGGCGGCGGCCTGTTACTTCTACGCGTTCCGGATCCTGCCGTGGCCGGGGCTGCTGCTCGCCGTCGTCGGGATCGCGGCGATCGCGGCTACCGCGCAGGCGTCCGGCGTGCCGAAGAACACCGCGTTCGGCGTGTTCGTGTACCTCGCGGTGCTGGCCGCGAACATGATCCCGATGGGCGGGCTGGCGTACTTCGCCTGGTACAGCGGCCGACGCAACGACCTGCGTAACGAGGCACTCGAACAGGCGAGCGAGGCCAACCGCCAACTGGCCGCGTCGCTGGCCGAGAACGAGCGGCTGCACGAACAGCTCGTGGCCCAGGCACGGGAGGCCGGTGTGCACGACGAACGACAGCGGATGGCCAGGGAGATCCACGACACGCTCGCCCAGGGCCTGACCGGCATCATCACGCAACTCCAGGCGGCCGAGCAGGCCGACGGCGACCCGGCCGGCTGGCGCCGGCACATCACGGCCGCGATCGGCCTGGCACGGGAAAGCCTGACCGAGGCACGCCGCTCCGTGCACGCGCTGCGCCCGGAACCGCTGCGCACGGCCCGGCTCGGCGATGCCCTCGCCGACGTCGCCGGCCGCTGGTCGGCGCTGCACGGGCTCACCGTCGAGGTGACCACGACCGGCACGGCGCGCCCGCTGCACCCCGAGGCCGAGGTCGCGTTGCTGCGTACCGCGCAGGAGGCGCTGGCCAACGTGGCCAAGCACGCGCACGCCAGCCGCGTCGGCCTCACACTGTCCTATATGGATCGGCAGGTCGCCCTGGACGTCCGCGACGACGGTGACGGGTTCCGCGTGGAATCCGCCGGCACCAACGGACACGACGGCAGCGGTTTCGGGCTCGTCGCGATGCGGCAGCGGATCGAGGGCATGGCCGGCACGTTGCAGATCGAGTCGGAACCCGGTCTCGGCACGGCGATCTCGGCCTGCGTCCCGGCCGCACCCGAGGAGGCGAACACGTGAGTGACCAGCCGATCAAGCTGTTGATCGCCGATGACCATCCGGTGGTGCGGGACGGGTTGAGCGGCATGTTCGCGGCCGATCCCGGCTTCACGGTGCTGGGCGAGGCGACGGACGGCGCGGAGGCCGTCCGAATGGCCGCGGCGCTCGCGCCGGACGTGATCCTGATGGACCTGCGGATGCCCGGAATGGACGGCCTGACCGCGATCACGGAGCTGACCAAGCGTGGTATCGACGCCCGCGTGCTCGTGCTGACCACATACGACACCGACAGTTACGTGCTGCCCGCGATCGAGGCCGGCGCCACCGGCTACCTGCTCAAGGACGCACCCCGCGCCGAACTGCTCCGCGCGGTCCGCGCCGCGGCCGCCGGCCAGTCGGTTCTGTCACCGACCGTGGCGAGCAGGTTGATGACACGCGTCCGCACGCCCGGCGCCGAGCCGTTGAGCAAGCGGGAACTCGAGGTGCTCGAACTCGTCGCCGCCGGCACGACGAACCGGGAGTCGGCGGCCAAGCTGTTCATCAGCGAGGCAACTGTCAAAACCCATCTGCTCAACATCTACGGCAAGCTCGGCGTGAGCGATCGCGCCGCCGCCGTCGCCGAGGCCTTCAAGCGCGGCTTGCTGACGCCGGAATCCCGTTAGGCTGAAGAACGTGCGCTATGTGACGGTGGGTGGTCTCGACGTACCCGAGATGTTCCTCGGTTGCGGTAACTTCGGTGGAATCGGCTCGCCGGCGGAGTTCTACGGCAAGGGCGACAACCAGAAGGCCGCGTTCACACTGATGGATGCCGCGCTGGCGGCCGGTGTCACGATGTTCGACACCGCGAACACCTACGCCGGCGGCGTTTCCGAGGACTGGATCGGCCAGTGGCTGACGAGCCGCGGAACCCGCGACGACGTGTACCTGACCACCAAAGTGTCCGGCCCGGTCGGTCCCGGCCCGGCGGACCAGGGGTTGTCGCGCAAGCACATCCGTGCCCAGATCGACGCCAGCCTGAACCGCCTCCAGACCGACCGCATCGACCTGTACCTGGCGCACGCGCCCGACGAGGCAACGCCGATCGCCGAAACTGTCGCCGCTTTCGACGAACTGGTGCGTGACGGCAA
>Ga0207664_10003222_pt1 | contig 10847 bp, 9 predicted proteins | sample LARL83metaG_FD_184349 | JGI IMG/M metagenome (GOLD analysis project Ga0207664, IMG submission 184349) | Corn, switchgrass and miscanthus rhizosphere microbial communities from Kellogg Biological Station, Michigan, USA - LAR L8-3 metaG... | ecosystem: Host-associated > Plants > Roots >...
CTGGAATGCCGCCGCCAAATGCGATTCTCCCAGGGCCAGCGCAGCCCTCTCCCGGATTTCTTCCGAAGCCGACTTCAGGAATCCCGCCACAAATTCGACGGATGGCGCGGGCGCTAACCGCAGCAATCCAGCGAAGCACTCGCCGATTACCTCGTCCTCTTTGTCGCCTACCAACGCCTTTAACCGCAACAGCAACGCACCTGCAATGTCGCCAGAGTCCGCAATCCCGCGAATCGCTCCGACTCGCGCCGGGACTTCTTTATCGGCCAGCAGGTTCACGCATTCGAGCAGCGCATCCGCATGACCCATGCGCGCCAGACCTTGAGCGCACAAACCGCGCAACGGCGCAGCGGCGTCAATCGGTGGGCCGAAGCTGCCCTCCATTTGCACGTGATGAATGCCGGCGAAGTACACTTTGGCAGCCGGCTCGTCCAGGGTGACCAGGGCTTTTGCGATCGCGATCAGCGCCTGACAACCGGGATCCCGCTTGGCAGGATCTTTCATCAGTTCCAGGAACGCGTCGACCAAATCCTGCGCCAGCGCGACCGACTCAAGCCGTTCGGCGGTGCTGGCCGCCGCAGAGACTACATGGTTGCTCTTGTGCCGCAAAAACGAAGCCAAGTCGCGCTTCAGATCGTAGCTTTCGGGCGCGTCGCGGATGGCCCGAATGGCGTGCAAAGCTGCATCCGTAGAAGGGGCCTTGGCCACTCGACCATTATTGCAATGAAATCAATGACTTACAATAGAGAAAGGTGAGCATGCACATTCCCCGCGCGGGCAACGTCATGAGTAATGTGACAAGAGTTGCGCTATGGGTGTCCCTCGCCTGCCTCCCCATCCAGGCCGCCGACGTCAATCTACAGGCCTTGCTCAAGGGCATCGAGCAGCGCTACAACCGCGCGAAAACACTGCAAATCCAATTTACTGAGTCATATAGCGTCGGGGGACAGGCGCGCAAAAGCGAATCGGGCGAGCTGACTCTGCGCAAACCGGGCCGCATGCGCTGGGATTACAACACGCCAGCCGGCAAGCTGTTCCTGTCCGATGGCAAACAAGTGTATCTATACACACCGGACTCGCATCGCGTAGAGAGAATGCCGCTCAAAGAGAGCGAAGATATGCGCGCGCCGCTGGCTTTTCTGCTCGGAAAGCTCGATTTCAGCAAGGAATTTCGCGATTTTGCGGTCAAGCCCGACGGCGCCAACTTCATCGTGACGGCCAAAGCCAAGAGCGACAAACTGCCGTATGAAAAAGTGGAGATGCAGGTGACGCCCGACTATCAGATCCAACGGCTGGTGGTGAACGGGCAGGACCAATCGATCCTGGCCTTCCAGTTCGCGCAGGAGAAATTGAACCCGCCGGTGGACGATACCCGATTCAAGTTTCAGATGCCGGCCGGCGCCACGCTGGTCTCGGGCGAGGTGAGCCAATAATGGCCGAATTCGTGCTCCGGTACGCCGATCCCCGCGGCGAGATCCACCAGCAGGTGGCCGAAGCTGTCTCGGAAAAGGAATTGCGCGACCGGTACTCGCAGCAAGGCTTCCTGATCTATTCGATCAAGCAGCGCCGCGAGATCGCGGGCATGACGGTGGGCGGCACGCGAAAGACGAAGATCAATCTGGAGAAGTTCCTGATCTTCAACCAGCAGTTTGTGACTCTGGTGCGAGCGGGGCTGCCGATTTTGAAAGCGCTCGATTTACTTTCCGAGCGGCTGACAGACCCCAAGCTCGCGCCGCACATCAAAGGGGTCCGTGAAGAGGTGAAAAACGGGGCGCTTCTTTCCGACGCGTTCGCCAAGCAAGGCGTGTTCCCACCGATCTACGTCACCTCCGTGCTGGCCGGCGAGAAGAGCGGCGCGTTGGGCGAAGTGCTGGACCGGTTCATCACTTATCAGAAATTGGCCCTGGCGGTCCGCAAGAAAATAGTGCTGTCGCTGGTCTATCCGTGTTTGCTGATCACGTTGGTGATTGCCTTGATGGTGTTTCTGGTGACCTTCGTGGTACCGAAGTTCGCCGAGCTGTATAGCAGCATGGGGGCGCAATTGCCGGCGGCTACGCGCATCCTGATTGCGGTTGGGACTACGGCACGCAATTACATTTTGTTCGGCTTTGTCGCCCTGATCGCCGGGGCTATCGCCTTCCGGTTTTGGGCAAAAACCGAAAATGGCCAGGAGACCGTCGACCGTTGGCGTCTGCGCACGCCGCTGCTGGGCGAGGTCTGGATCAAGTATCAGGTTGCGCAATTCTCGCGCGTGTTGAGCACGTTGCTGGTGGGCGGCATTCCGCTGATGCAGGCGCTTGAAACGGCCTCCAGCTCGCTCGGGACGCGGCTGTTGAAGAAGACGCTGGCATCGGCAGGCAGCAGAGTAAAGGAGGGTGTGTCGCTATCGGCCGCGCTCACGCAGACCAAGATTTTTCCAGGACTGTCCATCGACATGATCGAGGTAGGTGAATCCACTGGCGCGCTGCCGCAGATGCTGGCCAGTGTGGCTGAATTTTATGAGGACGACGTGAATACGCGCATGACGGCATCGTTGTCGCTGATCGAGCCGGCCATCATGATTTTCATGGGCTGCTTCGTCACCTTCGTACTGGTGGCGTTGTATCTGCCCATCTTCTCGCTCGCGGACACATTGAGGTAAGCATGGCTACTAACGACCGCACAAGGCTCGCCGATCCCGTGGAAGAAATTACGCAGGCCAAAGCTGTCGCCTCGCGCTACCGCTGCGAGTTCGTCGACCTGCGCGAGGTCCGCATCGATCACGACCTGTTCCACTCGGTGCCGGTGGACCTGATGTTCCGCTACAACTTCGTTCCCATCCATTCGCAGAACGGGCACCTGGACATTGCGCTGGCCGATCCGCGCAATCTGAACCTGATCGACGAGCTATCGATCCTGCTGCAAAAGAAGCTGCGGGTCAAAGTGGCCACGCTGTCGCAGATTTCCGATCTGCTCAAGAAGACCGAGCAGTCACAGCGTGTTTTAGAAGAGGTCACGGAAGGCTTCGCGCTGGATCTCATCGGCGAAGAGGAAAACCAGGACGAAACGCTTTCCATCGACAAGCTCACCGCCGACAGCGACATTGCGCCGGTGATCAAGCTGGTGGACACCACCATCTTCAATGCGCTCGAACGGCGCGCCAGTGATATTCACATCGAGACGCGCGACCAGGAAGTTGCGATCAAGTATCGTATTGACGGCGTGCTGCACTACGCTATGCCCCCCATTTCCAAGGAATGGCATTCCACCATCATTTCGCGCATCAAGGTGATGAGCGAGCTCGATATCGCAGAGCGCCGCACTCCGCAGGACGGACGTTTCCGGGTACGCTACAAGTCTCGGTTGATCGATTTCCGCGTGTCCATCATGCCGACCATCCATGGCGAAGACGCCGTGCTGCGCGTGCTGGACAAAGAGTCGATGAGCGAAAAGTTCGCCAAGTTGTCACTCGAAGTAGTAGGCTTTTCCGACGCCGATCTGACCAAGTTCCGCCGCTATATCAAAGAGCCCTACGGCATGGTCCTGGTAACGGGGCCGACGGGGTCGGGCAAAACCACCACGCTTTACGCCGCTGTGAGCGAGATCAAGAACGACGAGGACAAGATCATCACGGTCGAGGATCCCGTCGAGTATCAGATCAAAGGCATCACGCAGATCCCGGTGAATGAAAAGAAGGGGCTGACGTTCGCGCGCGGCCTGCGGTCGATCCTGCGTCACGATCCCGACAAGATCATGGTGGGCGAGATCCGCGATCAGGAGACAGCGCAAATCGCCATCAATGCCGCACTCACCGGTCATCTGGTATTCACCACCGTCCACGCTAATAACGTGCTGGATGTGCTGGGACGCTTTTTGAACATGGGTGTCGAGCCGTACAACTTCGTTTCGGCCCTGAATTGCATCCTGGCGCAGCGGCTGGTGCGTGTAATTTGCAACTATTGCAAGGCGCCGGTGCAGTATCCGGATTCCTATCTGGTGGAGAGCGGCTTAAATCCGGAAGACTGGCGGGATGTGACATTCTACGAAGGGCCCGGCTGCTTTGAATGCGGCGGCACGGGCTTCCGGGGCCGCACCGCCATCCATGAGCTATTGGATTTGAGCGAGCACATTCGCGAAATGATTCTGGACAAGCGGCCCGCATCGGAGATCAAGCGTGTGGCGCGGGATGAAGGCATGACGTTCCTGCGCGAATCGGCTCTCGCGAAAGCTCGCAGTGGCGTGACTACATTGAAGGAGATCAACAAGGTGACCTTCATCGAAGGATGACGGCTCCATTTTCCATGACTTCGCTGGCCAGCCTGCTGAAAGACCCGCCTCCGGCATACGCCTTTGAGTTGTCGGAGGCCGGGATTGCCTTCGCACGCGTGGCCGAGCCGGGGCAGGTCAACTTCGCACCCTTGGAGGCAGGCGCCCTGCTGGTGTCGCCGGCCCACGACAATATCCATCAGCCACAAGTGGTCGAAGAACGGATTCATGCTTTGGCGCCAGCCAATGGACATCGCAAGCGCCGCGCGGCGCTGATTCTTCCTGATTATTGCGCGCGTGTGGCGGTGCTCGATTTCGACGATTTTCCTGCCGATCAGCAGGATCAAATCGCCCTGCTGCGTTTCCGCATGAAGAAGAGCGTGCCTTTCGATGTCGATTCGGCGATCGTCAGCTACTCGGTGCAGGCCCATGGCACGGGTGCGCGTGCGAAGGTGGAAGTACTGGCGGCACTGATGGGTTCTGAGATCGTGGCGCGCTACGAAGATCCCTTCCGCAGGGCCGGTTTCCATCCTGGTATGGTGACCACCTCTTCGCTGGCCGCGCTGAACCTCTTCCAACCGGGCGGTATCACCATGCTGGTTAAGATCAGCGGGCGCGTGCTTTCGGTTTTGGTGCTGGATGGAAGAACGCTCAAGCTGGCGCGCTATGTCGAAACCGATGAGGCCCGGCCGGAAGAGATCGAAGGCGTACTTCATCCCACCGTAGCCTATATCGAAGACGAGTTGAAAGCGAAGCCACAGCGAATCTGGCTGTGCGGATTCGGCTCCCGGAGCGCGGAGCTAGCCGCGCAGTGGAACGCGGAATGGGGAGTCGAAGTGGAACCGATCCGATCGCGTTTCAGAGCGCCCGGAGCGAATGATGCGGGTTTGCTGGGTTATTTGGAATCGGTGGCGAGGTGATGAGTATGGCGATCCGAGTCCCTATCAATCTCGCCAGCGAGCCTTTCCGGCGCGACCGTCCGATGCTGGTGGCGGCTGCGGCCTTGGGCATAGCGCTGATCGCGCTGCTGGGCTTCCAGATCTCTACTATCGTTCACGAGCGTCATCAGGCCGCCGATATTCGAACCACCATCGACCGTCTGAACGTGCAATTGCGAACCATTGGAACCGAGCAGGCGAAATTGAATGCGACATTGCGCCGGCCGGAGAATGCCGAGGTGCTGGAGCGCAGTTTGTTCCTGAATACATTGATCGAGCGCAAGGCCATCAGTTGGTCGAGGATCTTCGCCGATCTGGAAAAGGTGCTGCCCTATAACGTGCGGCTAGTATCGGTCCGTTTGCCGGAAGTGGATTCACAGAATGCGGTGCTGCTGGACATGCTGGTGGGGGCGAAAGAGGTGCAGCCCGTGCTCGAGCTGTTGCGCAAACTGGAAGGCTCGCCGCAGTTCGGGCCGCCGGAAGTGCCGAATTCGATGCCGCCTTCTCAAACCGATCCTTTTTTCCGGTATCACGTGAGTGTGAGATATGCCCAGAAATTTTGATCTGAAGGTCCGAGTCCCCGGCAATCCGCGAGCGGTGATCCGAGTAGTTCTGGGCGTGTTGGCGGCGGCGAACCTGGTGGCCGCCTATTTCGTGATACGGCCGCTGGGCGGATCGCCGCAAGAGCTTCGACAGCAGGTGGTGGACTTGAGGACGCAGATTCGCCAGCAACAGAACACTGTGGATCGAACACGGCTTATGGCCGGCAAGATCGAGATCGGTCGCGGGGAAGGCGACAAGTTCATGAGCAAGTATTTCCTGCCCCGGCGCAGCGCGTATTCGGTTGTGATGGCCGAGTTGAACGAGCTAGCGATCCAGGCCAAAGTCACTGCCAAAGAGAGCGCCAACGCCATAGAACCGGTGGATGGCAGCGACACCCTGGACATGATGCAGATCACCGCCAATTACGAAGCCACCTACGGAGATCTGGTGCGCTTCGTGAATCTGGTCGATAAATCGGACAGGCTGCTGGTCATGGAAAGCCTGAACGCGACGCCACAACAAGGCGGCAACAAACTGAACGTGATGATAAAGCTGGATACGTTCGTGGTGGAGGACGGCTCCGAGAAATGAACCTGAAACTCAGCGGAGTGGGAGCCGAGCCGAAAAAGATCGCCATCCTGGTTGGTTTGGGCGCGATCGCGGGCTATTTCTATTTCAGCAACAGCAATTCGGGCGGCTCTACGACTCCGGCTCCGGCGAGTACAGCGCAGCCGGCCGCTGGTCCACGAACGGTAGCGCGGCCGGGCGGGCGTGCCGCCGTGCGAGTAACGCAAAAAGGCTTGAATCAGACCACCCGCGAGTTCAAGCCCAGCTTCAAGTCCAGCGGCATCGACCCCTCGAATATCGATCCGACGCTGCACTTGAACCTGCTAGCGAAGCTGCAGGACGTCAAGGTGGAGGCCGGTGCGCGGTCGCTGTTCGAGATTGGTAAAGAGCCGGTGTCGGTGGTGACCCCGAAGGAACCTGATAAGGTTGTCGTCGTCAAACCGTTTGTCGGACCTAAGCCTCCGCCTGAACCTCCGCCGCCACCGCCCGATCCGAAAGCACCGCCCATCCCGCTCAAGTTTTACGGCTTCGTGAATCCATCGAAGGCGACCAACAAGCGCGCGTTCTTTCTAGATGGCGAGGATATTATTATTGCCGGAGAAGGCGATATGGTAAAGAAGCGCTATAAGATCGTGCGAATCGGCATAAACTCGGCAGTAGTGGAAGACACACAATTCAAGAGCAACAACCAGCAGACGTTGCCGCTCGAGGCGGAGATGGCCGGATGAGTAAAAGACCTGAGTCTGGCTTCGCGCTGCTCATGGTGTTCCTGATGGGCGCGATCGTCGGCATTACGCTTTACATGGAGATGCCGCGCGTGGCTTTCGAATCGCAGCGCGGGCGCGAGCAATTGCTGATCGATCGCGGATTGCAGTACCAGCGGGCCATTCAACTTTTCTACCGTAAGTACCGCTCTTATCCGCAGACGATGGACGATCTGGAAACAACGCGCAATATTCGGTTCCTGCGCAAGCGTTACTTGGATCCCATGACCGGTAAATCCGAGTGGCGCATCATTCACGTCGGACCAGGCGGCGTGCTGACCGACTCGTTGATCAAGCCCGCTAATCCGTTGGGCGGCGATCAGAACAAGACCACCGCAGGTGGTCCCCAGACGGGCGCTTCGCCGACCGGGGCCACGACTGGTGCGACGCCGCCGGGAGGCACTACCGCCGATGCCAGTCAGCAGCCGCCCGGTCTCAACATGGCTACGCGACGGCCGAGCGATCGTATTCTAACGGGACCCGAGCAGCCGGCCGGCATCCTGCCCGAGGGCGATGCCAATCAGCAACCGAATCCACAGCAGCCGCAGTATCCTGGTCAACCGGTGCAACCAGGGCAGCCAGGACAACCGCAGTATCCGGGTCAACCCGTGCAACCGGGTCAGCCGATCGATCCATCGCAACCGGTGCAGCCACCGTTTCCGGGGCAACCGGGCCAGCCGGTGGATCCAGCACAGCAACCGAATCCCGCGGTGCAGCCTTATCCGGGACAACCTATCTATCCAGGCCAGCCACAGTATCCCGGACAGCCGGGACAACCAACTTATCCCGGGCAACCGGTGCAGCCAGGGCAACCGGTATATCCGGGACAACCGGTTTATCCAGGTCAACCCCAGTATCCCGGACAGCCGGGACAACCAACCTATCCAGGGCAACCCGTGCAGCCGGGCCAGCCCCAGTATCCGGGCCAGCCGCAGTATCCCGGCCAGCCAACTTATCCGGGTCAACCGCAGCAATATCCAGGGCAACCGGCATATCCGGGCCAGCCGGGACAACCGCAATACCCGGGTCAACCGGCTTATCCAGGACAACCGGCACAGCCGGGTCAACCCTACACCTACCCCCAAGTGATTCCTGGACAGCCCGGCCAACCTTATAATCCGCTGGCGCAGCCGAATCAGCCGAACACGGGTGCGCCAGGCGCAAACACAACCCCCGGACAGCCGAACCAGGCGTTAGGACTGATTCAGCAGATCCTGACGACGCCGCGGCAGCCCCCTTCGAGCATTGGCGGGTTGACAGGAGGCGGTACCGGAATCGCCGGAGTTGCCAGCACCGCAGAAGGGACTGGCATCCACATCATCAGTGATCACAGCAAGTACAAGGAGTGGGAATTCGTCTACGACTTGAAGAACGACAAGTCCGCGCTCGGCCAGCAGCAGCAATTGCAACAATTGCAGCAAAATGGGCTGCAGCAGCAGCAACAGCAGCAGCAACAGCAACAACAGCAGCTGCCGCAACAACCACAGCAGATCCGTCGCTAGCCCAGTACGGTCACTTCGCCTAAGCCCTGATCGGTACAGACTTCGATTCTTAAGCCCGCCATTTCGTCGCCGCGGTACCGCACCTGATAGCTGGCCATGAGGAACGCGTAAAGACCGGTCAACATTTCCGGCACCGCATCGTAGCTCGCTCCCATGCACCATTGGCCCCCTGTCTTCGCGCAGAGATCGCGCCAAGAGGTCTCGCGTGGACTGATTCCGTGGATGACAATTTCAGCTAGCTTTGCTCGATCGACGATTTCCTGAAGTGCCCGCGCATCGGGAGGTGGACACGAACCATCGTCCAGCAAAATGAGATACCGGCGGCCTCGTCCTCGCGACATGGCCGGTAGCAGTGAACCCACGGCATGCACAAGACTTTGGGCCGAAGCGCGCCTGGGCGGGCGAGCATGGATGGATTTCCCGGCGACCCCAGCGTCTACAGTGAAACGCAATTCAGGCATCGATTCTTCGGACCTGTCACGCGCTTCCGTCCCTTCGTCGTGACAATACTGAAAGATCATCCAGGCATCGGCTTTACGTTTGAACGGTAAACAGTTTTCCAAGGCACGTTCGCTCAGGCTCAGAGTCTCCACAGGCTCTGTGTTTCGCGGGAAAGCGAAGGCAATCGAAAGTGGTTCCTTTTCCGTGATCGACCGGACGTTGTATTCGAGAATCAGGTCGTTGTTTTCCCACAGAGCCAACTGAGTTGCTCTTAACCCTGTGATCGGCTGGCCCGACGCGGATTGCGGGGTCACGTGGATTTCCCTCCAGCCTTCGGTGAGACTCTTCGCGCCCAGGGCATGCAGCCGCAAAGCCGGCAGAACTCGGAGCCGTGAGCGCTTTTGCTTCAACTTCGCGAAGGTTCGAAAGACGTAGGGTCGTAGCGCCGGCGGTGAATCCTTCATCAATCGCGCCAGCACGGGCAAGAAACGGAGGTCGCCCATCTCACCGATCAGCCAGATTCCGGTCTTACGGAAACCTTCATCTGAGTGAGCGATCATGGTCAGAACCGAGTTGATGGCCGCGGGCAGGCCCAGCAGATAGAGACCCAGTATCCCGTTGCCGACTACACGGTTGGCGGGATCGTCCAGAGCGTCCAAGAAGACCTGGCGGCAATCGTCCGATTCCACGCCCCATAGTGCTTCAAGTGCGTTGGCTCGAACGCGGCTGTCGGTCTCGTTCATCCGCTGCGACACCCACTTCACATCTTTGGTGGATTTCCCCACCAACAAGGCCGCCTTGGAACGAACCTGGGCATTGGAATGATGCAGAAGCTGCGCAAGCAGCAGACTACGTCCGCGATCGGAGATCTCCGCCATGATTTCGAGCAGCCGCATGCCGGCCACACTTTGAACCGCCTGCTCGGCTTCGCTTGCGGGCGACTTGCCTTCGCCAGACAGCAGCATCCTGGCCAGCTTCATATCGAAGAGCGGTTCAACGCGAGACATCCGTTTGGCCAGCGCAATCGATTCCCGTTTGGTGAAGAGGGCCGGATCGCAAAGATTCTTCAGAACCAAGTTATGGGAATGCAACAGGGCCAGTACATAATAGAAGCCCTGCGTGTCAGGCGCAGCCCGCAGAAGTGGAAGCGCTTCAAGAAAAAAGTTTTGCGGGCCATCCAGAAGCAACCGCTGCAGGAACTTTCCCGAGGCAACCGGATTGGCCGGGAAACCCTCGATCAAGTTATTGAGGCTCGATTCCATCTAATGGGCTGATCGGCAAGGGCGGGACGGGTAAGATATGCCGAGGGTGGTACGCGGTGGGGGGTAGGTGGTAAATACTGTGGAGGTAGGACAGCCTACCTCCGCTTAAATGAACATCTCTTCGTCGCTGGTGGCTTGGGCTACGCTGGGCCGGTTGTTGCGAGCCAGGAAAGCGAGCGCGGCCCGAATGCCGGCTGCGATGCCGTTGAGTTCCTGAAGGGGACGCATAATTCCGTTGTGGACAATAGCGACGGTTTCATGCGCCCGGTTGATCGTATCGTCGAGGACCAGTTCCACGCGCTCCATTTGCACTTTCGCCCGCGCAGTGGCATCGGTGACAACTTCTTCCACCATGGCGAGCTGATTCTTGGCGGACACCAGAATCTCATTCGCACGGCTGGTGATATCCGCGATTTGGACTTTGCTCAGTTCCACGGTGGCCTTGGTGGATTCCAACGCCGAATCCACTTTCGGCACCAGAGGAGCGATTTTGTCATGGAGCAACTTGGTTTTTTGATTGAGCGCAACGAGCATTCCGGCCTGAATGCAGAGCGCGACCGCAGCGATAATCACGAAGGCCGTCAT
>Ga0207664_10003223_pt1 | contig 10847 bp, 9 predicted proteins | sample LARL83metaG_FD_184349 | JGI IMG/M metagenome (GOLD analysis project Ga0207664, IMG submission 184349) | Corn, switchgrass and miscanthus rhizosphere microbial communities from Kellogg Biological Station, Michigan, USA - LAR L8-3 metaG... | ecosystem: Host-associated > Plants > Roots >...
ATGGCGAGCAGCACGTGGCTGGGCTCGGCGACACCCGCCGTGCAGGCGGAGCCGGTGGAGCAGGCGATGCCCTTCGCGTCCAGCAGCATGAGCAGGGCGTCGCCCTCGCAACCAGGGAACGAGATGTTCGCGTTGCCGGGAAGCCGGTCAGGACCGGGCGGCGCGCCGTTCAGTACCGCGCCAGGGACGGCGGCGAGGATCCGGCCGATGAGGTCGTCGCGGAGCGCGGCGACGCGCTTGGTCTCCTCGGCTCGCTGCAACGCGGCGGATGCGGCGGCCACCGCGAACGCCCGGATCGCGGGCGCGTCCAGCGTGCCGGACCTGACGTCACGCTCCTGGCCGCCGCCGTGCAGCACGGGCACCGGCTCGACGCCGCGGGCCAGGATCAGCGCACCGGCCCCGACCGGGCCGCCGAGCTTGTGGCCGGTAACGGTCATCGCGTCCGCGCCGCTGGCGGCGAAGTCCACCGGCAGCTGGGCCGCGGCCTGGACCGCGTCGGTGTGGAACGGGATGCCGTGCTCGTGCGCCACCTCGGCCAGTTCCGCCACCGGCTGGATGGTGCCGACCTCGTTGTTCGCCCACATCACGCTGATCAGCGCGATCCGTTCCGGCTCGCGGGAGATGGCGGCGCGCAGCGCCGCCGGGCGGACCATGCCAAGCTCGTCCACCCCGAGCCACTCCGCCGCGGCGCCCTGAGCATGGGCCAGCCATTTGACCGAATCCAGCACCGCGTGGTGCTCCACCGACGTCGTCACCACAAAGCGCCGGCCAGAGCGAGCCCAGTAGAGTCCCTTGACCGCCAGGTTGTCGGCCTCCGTGCCGCCGCTGGTGAACACGACCTCGCTCGGCCGCGCGCCGAACACCTCGGCGATCTGCTCCCTGGACTCCTCGACCACCCGCCGGGCGCGGCGGCCCGCGGCGTGCAGCGACGACGGGTTCCCCAGCTCGGCGAGCTCGGCCGCCATCGCGGCGATGGCTTCGGGCCGCATCGGCGTGGTGGCCGCGTGGTCCAGATAGGCACTTGTCATGACGGCCTCAGGATAACTGCCTTACCCGGGCGCCCAGCGAATTACAGATCCTTGCGCTTGCCGATCTCCTCCATCAGCTGCGGCAGCACCTTGAACAGGTCACCCACCACGCCGAAGTCGGCGAGCTCGAAGATCGGCGCCTCCGGGTCCTTGTTCACCGCGATGATGGTCTTGGAGGTCTGCATGCCGGCCCGGTGCTGGATCGCGCCGGAGATGCCGATCGCCATGTAGAGCTGCGGCGACACTGTCTTGCCAGTCTGGCCGACCTGGAACTGGTGCGGGTACCAGCCCGCGTCGGTGACCGCGCGGGACGCACCGACCGCCGCACCGAGCGCGTCGGCGAGCTGCTCGATGATCCCGAAGCCCTCGGCGCTACCGGTCCCGCGGCCGCCGGACACCACGATCGACGCCTCGGTCAGCTCCGGCCGCTCGCCGCGCTCAGCCACCACCCGCTCGGTGATCCGGGCGGCAGAAGCAGATTCCCCGTCCAGTGATACCGGCACTAGTTCAGCAGATCCGGCCTCAGCCACCGCAGACACCGCGTTCGGCCGGACCGCGACGATCGGCGTGCCGCGCTTCACCCGGGAGTGCACCACGGTCGAGCCGCCGAACACCGACTGCTCGGCCACCGGCTCACCCGACGCCCCGGGCACCAGGTCCACCGCGTCGGTCAGCACCCCGGAGTCCGCCTTCACCGCGAGCCGGCCGGCGATCTCCTTGCCCTGCCCGGTCCCCGCGATCAGCACCAGCGACGGCGTCTTCTCCGCGATCAGCTGGGCAAGCAGCGCGGCGACGGGTGCCACCACGAAGTCCGTCACCGCCGGGTCGTCGGCCACGTACACCCGGGCCGCACCGAACTCCGCCAGGCGCGCCCGGCCCTCGTCCGCCCCGGCGCCGGTCCACACGACCGATGCCTCGCCGAACCGGCGCGCAAGCGTGATCAGCTCCGCGGTGACCTTCTTGACCTCGCCCCGCTCGTGTTCAGCAAGCACTAGCACTTCAGGCATCAGGACTCCCTCAGATGAACTTCCGCGAGGCCAGGTACTCGGCCGCCTTCGAACCGCCGTCACCCTCGTCCTTGACGATCGTGCCGGCCTGCCGCGGCGGCGTCTTCTCGAAGTCCGCCACCTCGGTGCCCGCCCCGGCCAGCCCGACCAGCGAAGCGTCGATGCCCGCGTCCGCCAGCGACATCGTGGTGACCGGCTTCTTCTTCGCCGCCATGATCCCCTTGAACGACGGGTACCGTGGCTCGTTGATCTTCTCCACCACGCTGATCACGGCGGGCAGCGAGGCCTCCACCGTGTGGTAGCCGTCGTCGGAAACCCGGCGCACGGTCAGCGAGGTCCCCGAGATGTCCACCTTGCTGGCCAGCGACACCTGCGCCACGCCGAGCCGCTCGGCCAGCATCGCGGCCATCACGCCCATCCGCGCGTCGGTCGACTCAGAGCCGCAGATCACCAGGTCGAAGCCGATCTGCTCGAGAACCTTGGCCAGCGCGTAGGAGGTACCGAGCGCGTCGCTCCCCGCCAGCACGTCGTCCTGGAGGTGCACCGCCTTGTCGGCGCCCCTCGCCAGTTCCTTGCGGATGGACTCGCCGGCCTTCTCCGGTCCCATCGACAGCACGGTGACCGCCGAGCCCGGGTTGGCCTCGGCGATCCGCAGCGCCTCCTCGACGGCGTACTCGTCGAGCTCGTTCACCACCCCGTCGAGCGACGCACGGTCGAGCGTCGAGTCCGCGGCCTTGAGCTGACGTTCCGACGCGGTATCGGGCACCTGCTTCATGCAGACGACGATGTTCATGACACCTCCACTTCCAATGCCTATGTTACTGGCCGGTAAGCAGTGCGCGATCCTCGGCTGCCTCGACGACATTGACGAGCAGCATCGCACGGGTCATCGGCCCGACGCCGCCGGGCACCGGCGCCAGCCAGCCAGCCACGTCGGCCACCTCCGGGGACACGTCGCCGACCAGTCCGGACTCGGTCCGGGTGATGCCCACGTCCACTACCGCCGCCCCCGGGCGGATCATGTCCGGGGTGAGCAGACCGGGCAGTCCGGTGGCCACGACCACGATGTCCGCGCTCTTGGTGTGTGCGACGAGATCCTTGGTGCCGGTGTGGCACAACGTAACGGTCGCGTTCTCGGTTCGCCGGGTAAGCAGCAATCCCAGTGACCGTCCCACGTTGATGCTGCGGCCGATCACGGTCACGTCCGCGCCCGCGATCGGGACCCCGTACCGCCGCAGCAGCACCACGATCCCCCGCGGTGTGGCGGGCAGCGGGCCCGGCACGCCAAGCACCAGCTTGCCCAGGCTCATCGGGTGCAGGCCGTCCGCGTCCTTGTCCGGATCTATCCGGCTGAGCACCGCGTTCTCGTCCACCCCATCCGGCAGCGGCAACTGCACGATGTACCCGGTGCACGCCGGATCGGCGTTCAGTTCGTCGACCACCGCCTCGATCTCGGCCTGGGTCGCGGTGACCGGCAGCTCCCGCTGGATCGAGTTGATCCCCACCTGGGCGCTGTCCCGGTGCTTGCCCCGCACGTATGCCTGACTGCCCGGATCGTCGCCGACCAGGATGGTGCCCAGCCCCGGCACGATCCCCCGCTCGGCCAGCCGGGCGACGCGCGTCTTCAGGTCGGCGCGGACCTCCGCCGCGACCGCCTTGCCGTCAAGAATCTGAGCCGTCATGTTCCCTCCTTACGGGGGATGTCATCCCCCGAACCCCCTGAGAACCCTTAGTGGTAGAAGTGACGCACGCCGGTGAAGTACAGCGTGAGCCCGGCCGCTTCGGCGGCCTCGATGACCAGGTTGTCGCGGATCGAACCCCCCGGCTCGACGACCGCGGCTACCCCGGCCTCGATGAGGATTTCTAGGCCGTCGGGGAACGGGAAGAACGCGTCGCTCGCGGCGACCGATCCGGCCGCCCGCTCGCCTGCCCGCGCCACCGCGAGCCGCGCCGAGTCGACGCGGTTGACCTGGCCCATGCCGACGCCGACCGATGCTCCCCCGCTGGCCAGCAGGATGGCATTGCTTTTGACTGAACGACATGCCTGCCACGCGAAGGCGAGGTCGCTCAGCTGCGCGGGGCTGGCCGGAGCGCCAGTCTTCAGTTCCCAGTTGGCCGGATCGTCGCCCGGCTCACTGACCCGATCCGTGGTCTGCAGCAGCAGGCCGCCGCTGATCGGCCGCGACTCGATGCCCGCCTGGCGGGACGGAGCAGCACACCGCAGCAGCCGGACGTTCTTCCACTTCGCGGACAGGATGGCCAGCGCGTCCGGCGCGAAGTCCGGCGCGATAACCGCCTCGGCGAAGCCCTCGATGATCTGCTCGGCCATCCGCGCGGTCACCGTGTCGTTGGCGGCGATGACGCCACCGTAGGCCGACGCCGGGTCGCACGCGTTCGCCTTCGCGTGCGCGTCCGCGAGGTCGGTGCCGATCGCGATCCCGCACGGGTTGGAGTGCTTGATGATCGCCACGCACGGCTCGGCGAAGTCGTACGCCGCGCGGCGCGCCGAATCGGCATCCACGTAGTTGTTGTAGGACATCTGCTTGCCGTGCAACAGTTCCGCGCTGGCGATACCCTCGCTCCCGGCCAAGTACAGCGCGGCCCGCTGGTGCGGGTTCTCGCCGTAGCGGAGCACGCTGGCGCGCCGCCAGTGGGCGGCGGCCATCGCGGGCCAGCCGGTGTCGCTGGCGACCTCGTCGGGCGCGTAGACGGAGGCGAACCACGAGGAGACCGCGATATCGTACGCCGCGGTGTGCGCGTAAGCGTCGGCGGCTAGGCGCCGCCGCTGGTCGAGGGTGAAGCCCCCGCCCACCGCCGCGGCGAGCACGTCCGGATACCGCGCCGGGTCGGTGATGACCGCGATGCTGGCGTGATTCTTCGCCGCGGCGCGCACCATCGCGGGACCGCCGATGTCGATCTGCTCGACGCACTCCTCCGGGGTGGCGCCGGAGGCAACCGTGGCCTCGAACGGGTACAGGTTGGAGATCAGCAGCTGGAACGGCTCGACGCCGAGGGACTCGAGCTGCCGGTTGTGGTCCGGGTTACCGGTGTCGGCGAGCAGGCCAGCGTGCACCTTCGGATGCAGCGTCTTGACCCGGCCGTCCAGGCACTCGGGGAAGCCCGTGAGATCCTCGACCCTGGTGACCGGCAGGCCGGCCGCCGCGATCGTGGCCGCGGTGCTTCCCGTCGAGACGATCTCCACGCCCGCGCCGTGCAGGCCGCGCGCCAGCTCGTCCAGGCCCGACTTGTCGTAGACGCTGATCAGGGCACGCCTGATCGGAATCTGACTCAATTACCCGATCCTCACCTTCCGGCCATCGACGCACCAGCCCTCGCGGACCATCCTGCCCACGGTCTCGGTTAGCAGTGCTCGCTCCGCGACCTTGATCCGCTCGTGCAGAGTTTTCTCGTCGTCGTCATCGTGTACGGGAACCGCGGCCTGCGCGACGATCGGGCCGGTGTCCACGCCGTCGTCCACGATAAGGACGGTGCACCCGGAGACCTTCGCGCCATGCTCCAGCGCGTCGCGCACGCCATGTGTCCCGGGGAACGACGGTAGCAGTGCGGGATGCGTGTTCACGCAGCGGCCACCGAAGGCCCGCAGGAACGGCGCGCCCACCAGCTTCATGAATCCGGCCAGCACGATCAGGTCGGGCTCGTATCGCTGGCAGGCCGCGGTAAGGGCGTCGTCCCAGTCCATCCTCGTCGCGTAGTCCCTGGTGACGACCGTGAACGTGGGGATTTCGTGGCTTTCGGCGCGGTCCAGCGCCTTAATGCCCGGCCGGTCGGAACCGACGGCGACGATCCGCGCGCCGTACTCCGCCTGTTGCGCCGCTTCGATGAGGGCCTGCAGGTTAGTCCCCTCGCCGGACACGAGAACCACCAGCCGCGCGCTCATGCCGCAACGATATGGCACCGGTCTTGGCCCGGCCGCGCGAGGGTCCGCGAGCCATTGGCGGAAGGGGCACAATAGGAACCGCCATGGCCAGACCGACCAAGACCGCGCGGTTGCCGGCTCCCCAGCTCGCCGCGCCGGATCCGCTGCTGCGGCAACGCGCGCTGGCCGGGCTCGTGCTCGGCCTGCTCAGCGTCGTCGCGTTGTTCTTCCTCGGCAGCCTGCAACGCGGCATTTACGTGATCGCGCTCAGCCTGGTGTTCGGCGCGGCGGCGATCTGGCTCGGCGCGACCAGTTCGCGGCGCGCACGCCGCGGTGGCATGGCCCGGCCGCGCGGCGCGGTGAGCGGCGTTGTGTTCGGCACGCTCGGGCTCGTGCTCGGCGGCGCGGTCCTGGTGGTTTTCGTGGTGTTCTCGTCGCAGCTGCGGGTGTACTCCTCCTGCATGGCCAGCGCCAACACGGTGTCTGCCCAGCAGGCCTGCCAGAACCAGCTCAGCAACTCGATCAACGCCCAGATCAGCCGCCTGGAATCCGGCCGTTAGCCACACCGGCCCCACCGCTAACGCCACCCGCGTCCCATGCCGCGGGCGGGGCGCGGCGGGCGGCGGGCGGGGCGGGGGGCGGGCGGCGGGCGGGGCGCGGCGGGCGGGCGGCGGGCGAACTAGGACAAAACCGCTCGGCCGCGCGGGCCTCCCGTGTTAGATAAGTGCTTCATGGCGAAAAAGGCGCCAGATCTGGCACCTTTTCTGCCGCAAAGCCCTTTTCTGACACATAAGGAGCCTCAGTCGTCCCGGCAATCACATTTGTCGCACGACTAGTAGTCGTCGTCGTCGGCCCAGGGGTTGATGTAGATGCGGTGGCCCGCCGCGTCGTCGGTTTCGTCGACCACGCGATGCCCGTGGGGCGTGTGTGAGCTAAGTGACTCAGGTGGGCGGATCGGGATCGCTATTGGGACAGCGGTCGCGTCGCGCCGATCCTCGTCGACGCTTGTCGACTCGCCCGGGGCTGCCGGAGCAGCCGGAGCAGCCGGAGCCGCGGCGGAGGTGGAGGTCGCAGGGCCCGCGGTGGCGGGTTTGGCTGAGGCGGCGAGGTTGGCTGAGGCGCCCAGAGTATCCGAGGGGGCGGGGAAGGCCGAGGCGACGGGAGTGTCTGAGGGGGTGAGGAAGGCCGAGGGGGCGGGGGTGGGGTGAGCGGAGGTGAAGGCGCGGGTGGCGCGGCGGAGGATCAGCCAGTTGGCCGCGCCAGCCGCGATGGCGGCGATCACGCCGACCTCGATGACCGCGACGAGGCCGACCTGGAGGCCGGACGGGCCGACCGCGGCCAGCCGGCCGTTGCCGAGCGGGCCGCCGGCGAACGCCGCGGCCACGCCGGTGAGCAGCCCGGCCGCGGTGCCGGCCGCGAAGCCCCACAGCGGCGCGGCCTCGAGCATGGCGGTCGGGGCGACGCGCACGGTCACGATGCCGCCGGACACCCCGGCCAGGTACGGCACGGCGAGCACGCCGAACGCCAGCCAGCCAGGCCCGCCCGGCCGCGCGCCGCCCGGAAGCCCGGCGAGCATCGGGAACACCGGTACGGCACCGAGCGCCGACCCGGTCGGTGCCACCACCGTGCCAGTGCCGAAGGCGAATCCGGGACCCAGGGTGTACGAGACCGCCCAGATTATGGCGTTCGGGATATAAGCCAGCTGAGCGAGGAGAAGGAGAGCGGCGCCACCCGGACCAGCCGACAACGCGTCGCTGGCGAGGCGGACCTGATGAGCGTGCACCGCGAGCGAGCCGCCGGCCAGCGCCGCGCCGGCGGCGGTGAGCACGGCGCCGGTGGCGAGCATGCCCATCACGACCGAGCGCGGCCGCGGCGGCATCAGCGCGGCGAGCCTGGACCACGGGGCGAGGCCGCGGGCCGCGCCGAGGCCGCCCGCGACGATCGCCAGCAGGAACGAGGCGAGCACCGCCTGCCAGAGTTCGGGGGCGGCGACCGGGGTCCGGGTAGCCACGGCAAGGGCGCCGGCCAGCAGCGCGTAGGGAAACGCGAGCGCGGCCGCCACGTACCCGACGTTGCGCAACTGCGTGATCGCGCTGTTCCTGACCACCCAGCGGCCGGCTAGGGCGAGCAGCGCGCCGGGCAGGCAGACCAGGCCGAGCGGCAGCATGCCGATCCGGCCGGCGCCGTGGACGGTGAAGCCCACGTGGTGCGCCACCAGCCAGAGCAGGCCGGCGGTGCGCAGCACCCCGCCGAGGCCGTGCCCGATCCCGACGTGCGGCGCGGTGATCCAGCCGACCGCGGTGAGCGTGGTGAGCACGGCCAGCCCGCTGGCCGCCGCCGCGCACGCCGCGATGCCGCCGGTGACGACCAGCGGCCGCTGCGGCGCGGCGGGCGCCGCAGCCGCCGCGACGGGCGGAGCATCGGAGGAAAGGCTCACAAGGCCGATCTTCGCAAAACCGGCCCGCGGCGGCGGGGAGGCGCGCCGCCTCGTCTATCCGTGAAACCTAGCGGGAGCGCATGATGTCGCGGATCAGCTGAGCGGTTTCGGACGGGGTTTTGCCGACCCGGACACCGGCCTTCTCCAGGGCTTCCTTCTTGGCCTGCGCGGTGCCGGACGAGCCGGAGATGATCGCGCCGGCGTGGCCCATCGTCTTGCCCTCCGGCGCGGTGAACCCCGCGACGTAGCCGACCACCGGCTTGGTCACGTGCTGCTCGATGAACGCGCCGGCCCGCTCCTCCGCGTCGCCGCCGATCTCGCCGATCATCACGATCGCCTCGGTCTCCGGGTCCTCCTGGAAGGCCTGAAGGCAGTCGATGTGCGTCGTGCCGATCACCGGGTCACCGCCGATGCCGACGGCGGTGGAGAACCCGATGTCCCGCAGTTCGTACATCATCTGGTAGGTCAGCGTGCCGGACTTGGAGACCAGGCCGATCCGCCCCTCGGTGGTGATGTCCGCCGGGATGATGCCCGCGTTGGACTTGCCGGGCGAGGCGACGCCGGGGCAGTTCGGCCCGATGATCCTCGTCTGATTGCCGCGAGCCGACGCGTAGGCCCAGAATTCCCCGGTGTCGTGCACCGGGATGCCTTCGGTGATCACGATGCAGAGCGGGATCTGCGCGTCGATGGCCTCGATCACGGCGTCCTTCGTGCCGGACGCGGGCACGAAGACCACGGAAACATCGGCGCCGGTGGCCGCCATCGTGTCCGCGACGGTGCCGAAAACCGGGATGTCCTGGCCGTCCAGTGCAACCGTCTGCCCGGCTTTGCGGGGGTTCGTGCCGCCGACGACCTTCGTGCCGGCCGCGATCATCCGCGCGCCGTGCTTGCGGCCCTCCGAGCCGGTGATGCCTTGAATCAGGATCCGGCTCTGGCTGGTGAGGAAGATGGCCATCGGTTACCTCGCTGCTAGCTCGGCCGCGCGCGCGGCGGCGCCGTCCATCGTGTCTACCCGCTCCACCACCGGTATCGCGGCCTCGTCGAGGATGCGCCTGCCCTCGATCGCGTTGTTCCCGTCCAGCCGGACCACGATCGGCCGGTTCACCGCCTCGCCGCGACCGTTCAGCATGCCGATCGCGGACACGATGCCGTTGGCGACCGCGTCGCACGCGGTGATCCCGCCGAAGACGTTCACGAAGACCGACCGCACGCTCGGGTCGGACAGCACGATCTCCAGGCCGTTGGCCATCACCTCGGCCGACGCGCCGCCGCCGATGTCAAGGAAGTTCGCCGGCTTCATGCCCCCGAACCGCTCGCCCGCGTAGGCGACCACGTCCAGTGTGGACATGACCAGGCCGGCGCCGTTGCCGATGATGCCGACCTGACCCTCGAGCTTGACGTAGTTGAGGTGCTTCTCCTTGGCGCGGGCCTCGATCGGGTCGGTGTTCGTCGTGTCGGCGAAGCGCGCGTGGTCCTGGCGGAACGCGGCGTTGTCGTCCAGCGTGACCTTGCCGTCGACCGCGAGCACGTCGCCGGCGGGGGTGAGCACCATCGGGTTGACCTCGACCAGCGTGGCGTCCTCGTCGGTGAACATGGCCCAGAGGCGCTCGACGAGGAGCGCGGCACCTTCGGCCGCCTCGGCCGGGATGCGGCCCGCCGCGATGATCTCCTGCGCCTTCGCTTTGTCCACGCCGGTCAGCGGGTTCACCGGGATGCGCGCGACCGCGTCCGGGTTGGTGTGCGCGACCTCTTCGATCTCCATGCCACCCTGCACCGAGCAGATCGACAGGAACGTGCGGTTCGCCCGGTCGAGCAGGAACGACACGTAGTACTCGGCCGCGATGTCGGTCGCCTCGGCGATCAGCACCGAGTGCACGGTGTGACCCTTGATGTCCATGCCGAGGATCTGGCTCGCCTTGGCGTGGGCCTCGTCCGGTCCGTCGGCCAGCTTCACGCCGCCCGCCTTGCCGCGCCCGCCGGTCTTCACCTGCGCCTTGACGACGACTAGCGGGCTGGGCCGGCTCTGCCGGGGGGCCTTCGCGGCGAACTCCGCCGCGATGTCGCGCGCCTCCGCCGCGGTGCGGGCGAGCTTGCCAGCCTGCACCGGGACGCCGTACTCGGCGAATAGCTCCTTCGCCTGATACTCAAACAGGTCCACTGGGGGTCCGTTCTGCGCTCTACGGTTTGCGTTTCCTTGAGTTTCCGCCGAGTGGCGGTCAGCTACTGAGCCTAGCCTCAGCCGCGCGGCATTCGCCGCCCGCCCCGCGCGCGGCAGCGTGTGAGGTGACTCTCAGACCTGCTGGCCCGCAACCTCGTGGCCGAGCTCGTCGTTGACCCAGGCGACGATCTCGGTGGTGGACGCGCCCGGCGTGAAGATCTTCGCGACGCCCATCGTGGTGAGCTCATCGATGTCGGCGTCCGGGATGATCCCGCCGCCGAACACCACGATGTCCGCGGCATCTTGCTCGCGCAGCAGCTCGATGACCCGGCGGAACAGC
>Ga0207664_10003226_pt1 | contig 10841 bp, 11 predicted proteins | sample LARL83metaG_FD_184349 | JGI IMG/M metagenome (GOLD analysis project Ga0207664, IMG submission 184349) | Corn, switchgrass and miscanthus rhizosphere microbial communities from Kellogg Biological Station, Michigan, USA - LAR L8-3 metaG... | ecosystem: Host-associated > Plants > Roots >...
CTCACTGCGCAGCCGGCCCTGCGCGCTGCCGTAGCCGAGCATGCCGAGCAGGTCGAGCGAGAAGTTCCCGACCAGCTCTGACAGCGTCATCCAGTCGGTGAAGCGCTGCACCTCGGGCAGGTCGTCGGGGTCAGGAAGCTCCGTGGGCAGGAGCTCAGCCCATGTGGGCGCGAGAAAGCCCGGCCACACCGGGGGATAGAACCGCTTGGAGAGCCCGAGCCACGTGTCGATGCAGTCCAGCGGCACGGGGACGTTGGCGGCGGTCCACACCGAGTCGGTCCGCGTCAGGGTCAGGCGCGCCAGGGCGCGGGCCTCGCCGCTGCGGGCCGGGTCTGTGTGGGTGAGCTCCCGGAGAGCGAGTCCGACGGCGGCCAGCACCGAGACGAGTTCGGCATGCTCCAGCTCGGGCACCAGTGCGTAGATCCGGTCGCCCACGGCATCCCAGTCCTCGTCGTCGCGCAGCAGCGGCAGCCGCCGCTCTCCCTGGGCCCCGCCGCCGGTCGACAGCGCCAGCACCACGCCGTGGGGCCCGCAGCGCCCCAGGAAGCGGTGGCGCAGCTCCGCGTCGGCGGCCAGGCGCTCGATGACGAGGTCGCGCCAGGTCGGGTGCACCCAGGCGACTCTCACGCCGACACCCGCAGGAAGTGATCGGCGAGGCGGTCGACGAGGTCCACCGGCGGGCGCGACAGCAGCCCATGGTGGCGCCGCAGCGCCGACACGAGCTCGCGCTCGGGCACGGGGCCGGGCGGCGTGTCGAGCAGCGCCACCAGCACATCGCGATGCTCGTCGCCCAGGGCGCCGAACGAGGTCGCCATCGCCTCGGTGGGCGTCGTCAGCTCGATGTCGGCCGCCGCCGACACGTCGCGGTCCGCGCCGGTGAGCCTCAGCGCGAGACGGCGGATGCGCTCCGGGGTGAACGTAGGTGTGCTCACGATCTGCGGGCCGAACAACCGCAGCGAGCGGCGGTTGGCCTCGGGCAGCGCGGCGCGCTTGGCGTGGCGGAACAGCATGAGCGCCTTCTCCTCGGTGTCGAGGATGCTCGCGTCCACCAGCACCCGCGCCGGCACCGGGAATCGCTCGGCGCCACGCTCCTGGTGCAGGCGGTGCAGCGCGGCGTGCAGCGGCGCCGGCCGCGAGGTCCAGATCAGCCAGTGGCGCTCGTCCAGCGCGCCCAGCAGCCGCTCCATCGCCCGCGCCCACAGCTCGGCCGACTCCGGGCGGTACTCGGTGGAGCCGAACGCGTCGTCGGCGATGAACACCTGGCGCGCCTGCGGATCGAAGGCGCCCAGCAGACCGTCGGGGCTGGTGCACTCATGGGCCTCCCAGCCGTCGGTCATCTTGGCCAAGGCGACCATCCGGGCGATCGCCGTCTTGCCCATCTCAGGCGGCCCGGTGAGCACGGCAAAGCGATGCTCGCGGAGGGTTCTCACCGCGCGGGCATAGGCGCGGGTCGGCACGAACACGCCGGCCAGCCGCTCGGCCTCGGCGCGCTCGAGCGTGGAGCGCGCGGCCACCGCGGAAGGGATGAGCGGCTCCAGGTCGCGCACCCCCAGCAGCGACGGCATCGCCAGGCGCAGCTCGGGGAGGGCGTCGATGCGTGCGCTCAAAGTCGCGTTGTCGATCACCTCGACCCTGAGATCGGCGAGCGTGGGGGAGGCGCGGTCGACGACCGCTTCGCCGTTGGCCATCAGAACGTAGGAGTGCAGACCGCGCAGCTCGTCCCGGTGCTCACTGGCCAGCCGCTCAAGCGCCATCACGATCGGAGCCACCGAGCCCGGCCGCAGCCAGGCACACTGGACGAGGACCCAGTCGCGCATCGGCGTCGGCAGCAGCGGCGGCCCCAGGCCCGCGTCGGCGACCACGAAGCGGCACTCGTCGGCATCCCCCTGCCACATCTCCGGTGCCACGTCGGCTTCGAGCTCGAGCACGCGCGCGCAGAGCTGTTGGAACTGCAGCCAGCCGAGCTGATCAAGCGCGTAGGACACCCCACGCACAGTGTGCCGTGGACCGCCTCTCCGCGCCAGTATTCTCGACCAATAGATATGTCGTTCCCGCAGACCCGCCTGCGCAGGCTCAGAGCCACCCGCGCGCTGCGCGGCCTGGTGCGCGAGACGCGCCTGGAAGCCGCGGACTTCGTCTACCCGATGTTCGTGGCCCACGGCCTCGACCGCCGCGAGCCGATTCGCGAGATGCCCGGGGTGGACCACCTCTCGATCGCCCATGCCGTCGAGGAGGCGGGCGAGGCGGCCTCGCTGGGCATCCCCGCCGTGATCCTGTTCGGCCTGCCGGCGTCCAAGGACGAGGAGGGGTCGGGCGCGTGGGACGAGGAGGGCATCATCCAGCTGGCCACCCGGGCCATCAAGGAGGCGCACCCCGACCTGCTGGTCATCTGCGATCTCTGCCTGTGCGAGTACACCAGCCATGGGCACTGCGGCGTGCTGCGCGAGACCGCCGGCCAGATGGTCGTCGACAACGACGCCACGCTCGAGCTGCTCGCACGTGCCGCGGCGTCCCAGGTGCGCGCGGGTGCCGACATCATCGCCCCCTCGGACATGATGGACGGCCGCGTCGGCACGATCCGCTCGGCGCTCGACGACGAGGGCTTTGCCGACACGCCGATCATGTCCTACTCGGCCAAGTTCGCCTCGGCGTTCTATGGCCCGTTCCGCATCGCAGCCGACTCCGCGCCCGCGTTCGGCGATCGCCGCGGGTACCAGTTGGACCCCGCCAACGGCGACGAGGCGGTGCGCGAGGCGCGCCTGGACGTCGAGGAGGGGGCCGACATCCTCATGGTCAAGCCGGCCCTGCCCTATCTGGACCTGATCCGCCGCATCAAGGACGACACCTCCCTGCCGGTGGCCGCCTACAACGTCAGCGGCGAGTACTCCATGCTGAAGGCCGCGGCCGCGGCCGGGTACCTTGATGAGCGGAGCGCGGTGCTGGAGGCGCTGACCTCGATCCGCCGCGCCGGGGCCGACATCATCATCACCTACCACGCCAAGGATGCCGCACGATGGCTGCAATGAAGAGCTCAGGGACCGCAGACGGAATCACGGAGGCCCCGGCCGGCGGCTCGCGCCACGGCCCCAAGCTGCGCAGTCGCAAGGAAGGCGCCGCCATCGCCCTCACCGACCGCGACAAGCGGCTGCTGAACCTCATGCAGGGCCAGTTCCCGATCGCCGCGCGCCCCTACCAGCACGTTGCCGCGGAGGCCGGGATCGGCGAGGAGGAGGCGATGGCCGCCGTCAGCCGCCTGCTCGACGAGCGGATCATCCGCCAGGTCACCCCGATCTTCGACACCCGGGCGCTGGGCTACTCCTCGATGCTGGTCGCCGCCAAGGTCGATCCGGACAACCCATGGCGCGCGGCCACGGTGATCAACGCCCACCCCGGCGTCTCGCACAACTACCTGCGCAACCACGAGTTCAACATCTGGTTCACGATTGCCACCGAGCCCGGCTCGAAGCTCGGTCTCGAGGGCACGCTGGACGTCCTGGCTCGCGAGGCCGGAGCGGAGTCGGTGCGCCAGCTCCCGACGCTCAAGCTGTTCAAGATCCGCATGGACCTCGAGATGGAGGGCGGCACCGACGCGCTGTCCAAGGTGGCCGAGGCCGCCGAGCCCGCCGAGACCGAGGCCCAGCCCTATGACGAGTTCGACCGGGCGGTGATCCGCGCGCTGCAGGGCGACATGCCGGTGATCGCCGAGCCCTACGGGCCCGCCGCCGCCCAGCTCGGGATCTCTCAGGAGGACCTGCTCGCGCATCTGCGCGGGATGCAGGAGCGCAGGCTGCTGCGCCGCGTCGCCGCGATCCTGTTTCACCGCCGCGCCGGCTTCAGCGCCAACGGCATGGGCGTGTGGAAGGTCCCCGACGACCGCACCCTGGAGCTCGGCATGCGCATGGCGTCCTTCCGCGGCATCTCGCACTGTTACCAGCGCCCGACCTACGCGGACTGGCCCTACTCGGTGTTCACCATGGCCCACGGCCGCTCCAAGGAGGAGTGCGACGCGATCCTCGACGCGATCGCGGCCGACACCGGCATCTCCGAGCGCGCGACGCTCTACTCCTCCACCGAGTTCAAGAAGATCCGCCTGCTCTACTTCACCGAGGCCCACGCCGACTGGGAACGTGAGCACGCGGGCGTGTGAGCGACACCGCGGTTGACAGCTCACGCTCGGCGCACCTCTACCAGCGCGCCGCCCTCCTGATCCCCGGCGGGGTCAACTCGCCGGTGCGCGCGATGCGCTCGATCGGGCGCGATCCGATCTTCATCGAGTCCGGCGCGGGCCCGATCATCCGCGACGTCGACGGCCATGAGTACATCGACTGGGTGAGCTCATGGGGCCCGCTCATCCTCGGGCACGCCCATCCCGACGTCGTCGCGGCGGTGACCGAGGCGGCCGGACGGGGCACGAGCTTCGGGGCCCCGACGCCCGGCGAGGTCGAGCTCGCCGAACGCGTCACGGAGCGCATCCCGTCGGTGGAGATGCTGCGCATGACCTCCTCGGGCACCGAGGCGACGATGAGCGCGCTGCGCCTGGCCCGGGCCGTCACCGGCCGCGACACGATCGTCAAGTTCTCCGGGGCCTACCATGGCCACGTGGATGGCCTGCTGGCCGAGGCGGGATCCGGTCTCGCCACCCAGGGGATTCCGGCCAGCCCCGGGGTGCCGGCAGCCGCCGCCGCGGCCACCGTGATCGTGCCCTGGAACGACCCCGAGGCCCTGCACGAGGCAGTGCAGCGCCATCGCCCGGCCGCCATCGTGGCCGAGCCGGTCCCGGCCAACATGGGCGTCGTCCCGCCGCAGCCGGGCTTCCTGGAGCAGCTGCGCGAGGCGGCCGACGCGTCGGGCGCGCTGCTCATCTTCGACGAGGTCATCACCGGCCTGCGCGTCGCCCGCGGCGGCGCTCAGGAGCGCTTCGGCGTGCTGCCGGACCTGACGATCATGGGCAAGATCATCGGCGGCGGGCTGCCGGCGGCGGCCTATGGCGGCTCGCGCCGGCTCATGGAGCGGATCGCGCCCGCCGGCGACGTCTACCAGGCGGGCACGCTGTCGGGCAATCCGCTGGCCGTCGCCGCGGCCCTGGCCACCCTCGAGCACCTCGACGCCGCCGCCTACGAGCGCCTGGCGGAGACCACCGAGGCGCTCGCCGACGGCATGCGCGACGCCGCCCGGGGCAACGGGATCGCGGTACAGGTCCAGTCGCTGCCCGGCCTGCTGACCATCTTCTTCTCCGAGCGCGCGGTGACCAACTACGCCGGCGCGGCCGCCTGCGACACCGCGATGTTCGCCCGCTGGTGCCGGGAGCTGCTGGCGCGCGGCGTCTACCCGCCGCCGTCGCAGTTCGAGGCCTGGTTCCCGTCCCTGGCCCACGGTCGCGACCACGTGATCCGCACCGTCACGGCCGCGGCCGAGGCGTTCGCGGAGCTCAACCGATGAGTCTCGCCGCCCTACGAGAAGCGCTGCTTGACCAGGGCGGGACCCTCGCCGACGCCCTCGGGCCACCTCCTGAGGCCAACGCCGGGCCGGCACCCGGCACCGACCAGGCCGACGCGCGCGCCGGAGCGCCGCAGCTCGCCGCGCGTGGCCCCCGCGCTCGCGGCCACGAGCGCGACTATGAGCTGCTGCTGGAGATGATCCTGGAGGGCTCCCTCCTGCACTACGGAGCTGCGCGGCTCGTCCACTGCGCCGATCGCGACCTGGCCCTGCTGCTCGGCGACCAGCTCTATGCCCTGGGCCTGGCCCGGCTGTCCGAGCTCGGCGACGTCGACGCGGTGGCCGAGCTGGCCGACCTCATCTCGTTGCTGGCCGAGGCCCAGGCGGCCGCCGACGCGCCGCTGGCCGACGCGATTTGGCAGGCCGGGGCCGCCGCCATCGGCTGGGGCGCGACGCCCGAGCACGCGGCGGCCAAGGCCCTGGCTCGGGCCGGCGACGGGGGCGCGGTGCGGGCGCTGACCGGGGCGCGCGACGCGGTCCTGGCGGCCGGCGGAGGGGCAACCTCGTGACGCCCGACTCTTTGTTGACGGTACGCTTACCGGGGCGTTCAATTTGGTTTAGCTGCGGTTGAGCGAAGGCACAAGTGGCAGATCGACACAAAGAAGGATTCAAGTCCAAATACACCGAGGACCGGCAGATGCCGGGCGCCTTCGAGGGCGAGACGGTCACCCGCCGCCGGTTCATGAACGTCGTCACGCAGGGCAGCGGCATGGTGGCCGCCGCCGCGTTCACGCTCCCGGCGCTGGGCTTCGCCCTCGGACCGCTGTTCAGCCGCGTCCCGTTCGACTGGCAGGTGATCGGCCCACCGGGCGACTTCACGAAGACGACCTACACCACCAAGGTGCTCACGATCGTCCAGGGGATCGGCGAGGCGGGGTACTCGATCGCCTACGTGCGCACCCGCGATCCGCAGATCGACACCGAGCCCGTTGACGAGTACAACCGCTGGGTCGCGCTGTCCTCCCGCTGCATGCACCTCGGCTGCCCCGTGCGCTTCGTATCCGCCGCCCAGCGCTTCATCTGTCCGTGTCACGGCGGCGTCTATGACTTCCGCGGAATGGTCGCCGGCGGGCCGCCGGTACGTCCGCTGGACCGCTTCTACACGCGCCTGAATGAGTCGACGGGCATGGTCGAGATCGGCCCGCGCTACTCGGTCAACTCCGAGCTCGAACGCTTCTCCCCGCGCGACCCGGGCCAGCCGCTGGACGGCATCGGGCAATATCTGTATCCCGCGCGCTTTGACACCTCCTCCGGTCCCCCAGGTCACCCATAGCGATGCCCAAGCTTCCCTCACCGCCGCTTCCCAAGATCCTCAAGCCTGTCCCCAAGCGCCCGGGCGATAACGGGCAGAAGATGGGGCCCGTGGAGGCCGCCGCCGAGGGCGGGATCCACGTCGTCGACTGGCTGGACGAGCGCACATCTATGTCGGGCGGCATCCGGTGGCTGCTGTTCCGCAAGGTCCCCAAGGGGATCAACTGGTTCTACACGTTGGGCTCGGCGACCATGTTCGCCTTCCTCAACCAGGCCGTGACCGGCGTTTTCCTGGCGATGTTCTACCGCCCCGACGTCAACGGCGGGGCCTACGAGTCGATCCGCTACATCACCGACGACGCCTTCCTGGGCCAGCTGGTCCGGGCCATGCACAAGTGGGGCGCCTCGGTGATGATCATCCTCATCTTCCTGCACATGGCGCGGGTGTTCTTCTTCGGCGCCTACAAGTACCCGCGGGAGCTGACCTGGATCATCGGCGTGGTGCTGCTCATCCTGACGCTGGCCATGGGCTTCACCGGCTACCTGCTGCCGTTCGACCAGCGGTCCTACTGGGCGACCATCGTCGGCGTGAACATCAACGGCACCGGCCCGTTCATCGGCCCGTACCTGTCGGACTTCCTGCGCGCCGGGCCCGAGTTCGGGGCGACCACGCTGTCGCGGTTCTATGCCATCCACATGATGCTCATCCCCGGGCTGATCGCCGCGCTGATCGGCGCGCACCTGTACCTGATCACCAAGCTCGGGATCTCGGCGCCGCCGTGGCTCAAGGCCGAGGAGGAGCCCGAGATGCGCGAGGCGGAGATCTAGGGGTGCCCCGGTGAACCAAGCCGAGAAGGAGGCCTACCTCCGCGAATATTCGATCCTGAAGAACAAGGGCAAGCCGTTCTTCCCCTACGCGGTGGCCAAGGACTCGATGATGGCGGTGATCGTCATGATCGTGATCATCTTCCTCGCCGCCATGTTCGGCGCGGAGATGGGGCCCAAGGCGGATCCGACCACCACCACCTACGTCCCGCGCCCGGACTGGTACTTCTTCTTCCTCTTCGAGGTCCTCAGGGTGATGAAGAACATCCCCAAGTTCACGGACCTCGCCACCATCGGCGTGCCGACGATCTGCATGATCCTGTTGTTCCTGCTGCCGTTCTATGACCGCAGCCCCGAGCGCCGGATCGAGCGCCGCCCGATCGCCCTGGCCGCCGGCCTGACCACGATCTTCGCCATGGCGTTCCTCACCTACTCGGGAGCAAGCACCGGCTCGCCCAACTCCGTCGACCTCGCGCCGCCGGCCTCGCTGACCGCGGCCCAGAAGGCCACCTGGCGGGCCGGGGAGGAAGTCGTCGGTCAGTCAGGCTGCCTGGCCTGCCACGTCATCGGCGACAACGGCAACAACGGCCCCGGTCCGCCGCTCACCAACATCGGAGCCCTCCGCCGCCCGCAGGCGATCGCCTCGACGCTGCGCAACCCCACCGCGCCGATGCCGTCGTTCGCGGATCTGGCCAGGAATGATCCGCAGAAGTTCCAGGATCTGATCAACTTCCTCTCGATGCTCCAGTAGATCGGGGCGCCAGGGACCATGACGGCGAGATCACCATCGCCGCCGGGGCACTCCGACACGGACGTCACCGAGCCGATCGCGGAGTCGACACCCGGCACGCTCCCCGAGCCCCAGGTGCGGGCCATGTTCGACCGCATCGCGGGCGTGTATGACCGGATGAACTCGGTCATGACCGCCGGCCTGCACCACCACTGGCGCCGCCGGGCGGCGGATCTGGCCGGCCTGCGACCGGGCCAGCGGGCCCTCGACGTGGCCACCGGCACCGGCGACCTGGCCCTTGAGCTGGCCCGCCGGGTGGCGCCCGGCGGCTCGGTCCTCGGCGCTGACTTCTCCGAGCGCATGCTCGAGCTGGCGCGCGACAAGGCGGACACCGAGCGCGCCGCCGGGCGCGTCCCGCCCCAGGCCTCGGTGCGCTTCGAGACCGCCAACGCATTGCAGCTGCCCTACGGCGACGATGAGTTCGACGCGGCCACAGTGGGCTTCGGCGCCCGCAACTTCGCCGACCTGCCGCGGGGCCTGAGCGAGATGGCGCGCGTGGTGCGCCCCGGGGGGCGGGTCGTGATCCTGGAGATCACGACGCCGACAGGTCCCCCGCTGTCCACCTTTCTGGACCTGTGGTTTGACCACATCATCCCCGTGCTGGGCCGCGTCGCCGGCGATGCCGACGCCTACAGCTACCTGCCCAACTCGGTGCGGCGCTTCCCACCGCCACAGGCGCTGGCGGCCGTGATGTGGGAGTGCGGCCTGCGCTCCGTGCGCTACGTGATCACCGCGGGTGGCATCATCGCCTTGCACGTGGGTGAGGTCACCTGATGAACGTGGTCCAGGGGGCGGTCCAGGCGGTCGTCGCGGCCGGCGGCGAGCCCGCCGCGCGGATGATGGAGCGCCTCGAGAGCCGGCTGCTGGATGCCGCGTCGGGCCATGGCGAGCTGCTGGCCCGGCACGCCGGCGACACGATCGCCGCCGGGGGCAAGCGGCTGCGCCCGCTGCTGCTGTTCCTGGCCGCCGGTGCGCCACCGCCCGAGTCCGAGACGCTGCTGCGCTCCGCGGTCGCCGTGGAGCTGGTGCACTCGGCCACCCTCGTGCACGACGACGTGCTGGACGGATCGCCCCTGCGACGCGGCCGGCCCACGGTCATGGCCGCGGGCGGGCGCCTGGCGGCGACAGCCACCGGCGATCTGCTGTTCTCACGGGCGTTTGCCGAGCTGGCGCACAGCCGGTCGGCCGACGCGGTGCGGGTGCTCTCGCGCGCCAGCTCCGAGCTGGCCGCCGGCGAGCTCATGCAGCGCGCCGACGCCTGGCGCGCGGTGAGCGTCGAGCGCTACCTGGAGCGCTGTCGCCTGAAGACCGGGGTGCTGTTTCGCGCCGCCTGCGAGCTGGGAGCGCTGGAAGGCGACGACCGGGATCGCCTGCCCGGACTGGCCCTGTTCGGCGAGCGGATCGGCGTGGCCTTCCAACTGCTCGACGACGTGCTCGACGTCACGGGCCCGCCGGAGCGCACGGGCAAGCCCCGCGGCGCGGATCTGCTTGACGGGACGGTCACCCTGCCCCTCATCGCGGCCCGTGAGCGCGATCCGGCGCTGGCGGCGCTGGACCTGCGGGCGGTCCGGACCCCGCAAGACGCCGCCGAAGTCTCGATCCGGATCGCCGAGACGGGCTCGCTCGAGGACACGCGGGCGCGGGCTCTGGAGCTCGTGGCCGGCGCCAAGGCCGAGCTGCCCGACATGCCGGCGCGCCAGCGCAGCGCGCTGGAGTTGATCGCCGACGGCGTGGTCGAGCGCTATTCGTGAGGCCGGCGGATCGGGCGTGGATCGAAGACCCGCCCCGCCCGCCCCACGGGTGCGACGGTTTAGAAGTCCTCGGGGAGGATGAGGTCGGCGTTGAGCGCCGCGGCGAACCGCTCGATCTCCTCGGTCATGTTCGCCTGGGTGAGGCGACGCAGGTCCGAGAGCATGTCGGTCAGTCCGTCGTCGAGGTGCTCCTCGAGCGCGTCGACCTGATCCTGGTCGAACACGCCCTCGTCCATCCAGAAGCAGTTGGGGCACTGGAGGATGAGCTCCCAGAAGCCCTGAGGCGCCTCGGACCAGTCGATCGGCTGCACCAGGTGCGACCCGCAATCCGGGCACACATGCAGGCCCGGATGCGTCGTCTCCTCGGCATAGAACCGGACGACTTCGATCGTCCGGCCGCTGGGGAGGACGATGCGGCGAATGGAGTGGCGTTCAGGATGGTTGCTCATGGCTACTCGCCCCGGTTATCGGCTCACCATGGCCCCAGCTTGAGCACGAACTACGGATCTATCGGCGTTAACACATGCAGACCATGTTCCGACCGCTACGCTTGTTATCCCCCCCACATTTGGAGAGGCCTAGAAGCACATGTTCCGTAACCCAGGCATAGACGCCATCGTCGTCCTCATCATCGTTCTACTGATTCTCGGTCCGAAGCGACTCCCGGGGATCGGCAAGGGCCTGGGGACGGGGATGCGTGAGTTCAAGGAAGGGATTACCGGAGAGTC
>Ga0207664_10003233_pt1 | contig 10827 bp, 10 predicted proteins | sample LARL83metaG_FD_184349 | JGI IMG/M metagenome (GOLD analysis project Ga0207664, IMG submission 184349) | Corn, switchgrass and miscanthus rhizosphere microbial communities from Kellogg Biological Station, Michigan, USA - LAR L8-3 metaG... | ecosystem: Host-associated > Plants > Roots >...
AGCCGGCTCGCGCAGCGCGCGGGCTATGTCACCGACGCGAAGCTGGACAAGGTCGAGGCCCTGATCAGCTGGGCGCGGGAGCACGGCGTCTCCGTGCTCGACGTCGCGATCGGCGCGCTGGCCGCGCAGCCCGGCTGCACTTCGGTGATCGCGGGCGCGATGACACCGGAGCAGGTCAAGGCCAACGTGGCGGCGGGGGAGTGGGTGCCGTCCGCCGCCGAGCTTGCGGAGATCGACGTGATCGCGCCGGCGCCTTAGCCGCCCGCCACCGCCGTGTCGTAGAGGGACGAGACGTTCGTGCCGAATGCGGCGGAGTACGAGATGGCCGGGGTGAATCCGCCCTGCTGGTACCCGCCGATGACGCCGACCACGACGCCCTGGCCGGTGGCCACGTTCACGTCGGCAAGGAACGGCCCGCCGCTGGTGCCGTCGGTGTAGCCGCCGCAGTCGAACTCGAGCTGGTCCGACATGGGCTGCGACGTCCAGTTCCGGCAGGCGATCGGCTGGTCCGAGGTGTCCGGGTAGCCGATGACCTCGACCTGCTGCTTGGCCGCGGTGCGCGTGGCGAGCGTCTCGGCGCCGGTGACGTCCTCGATCGGCAGGTTCGAGCCGGCCTGAACGAGCTTGAGGAAGGCGACGTCGTCGTTCTCGCTGGAGCTGGCGCTCCAGGCCTGGTCGACGTAGACCTTGCTGACCGTCCACTGCCCGTAGGGGTAGGCGCCGGAGTGGTAGCCGGGGACGAAGACGATCGTGCCGGAGGTGCCGGTGACGCAGTGCGCTGCCGTCACGGCCAGGTCGCCGTGCGGGCTGTCCACCACGCTGGCGGTGCAGAAGTGACTGCCCAGCTTGCCCGTCGAACTGGTGAACAGCGCGCCGACCGCTGGCGTGCCGCTGATCGCCTGGGCGTTCTGAGAGTTCGAGACCGCGCCGCGGAAGGCCTTCGCGACGTGCGTGGCGATATCCGAGGCCGCGCCGTTCGCGGGCGTCACCGTGACGACCACGCCGAGGGTGAGGGTGCCGACCACAGAAAGCCGGCCGGACGGACGCGAGAACCAGGCGGCAGCGCGACTAGCCGCGTGCCGCCTCGATCGCCGGCGAGTCCGCACGGTCACCTCGCTCCTACCCTGGCCGTCGCTTCCTGTCCGGTTTCCGGCAACTTCCCAGCACGCGGGCCGATACTCAATTGTGATGGACAATGCGCGACTGTACCAGAGCGGGCGCTGGAAAGTTGGTTAGAACACGCTACACGGAGGGTGACTGAGCTGGGATTTCCCTGAGAATCATGACCCATCCCTTGGCACTGCCCGCAATATGGGAGACAATACGGAACGGTCTGTTACCATCCGGTTATCTGCTGTCGCTACGGGTAACTAGCCATTTTTATCGCGGATCCGGGCGGTCGATATTCCAGTGCCTGCTCGACGATGCCAGCCACCCGCCGTCCTCGCGCGGGAGCGCGGTGAAGCGGGTGATGGCCCGCTGCCCGCCCTCATGGTCACCGTACAGCAGCTCGACCGTCCAGGGCTGGCGTGTTTCCACGGCGTGTCGCGCCGCCTTGTACTGCGGGTCGTTCTCGTCGCGGAACGCCGCCTGCCAGAAGCCGATGTCGCCGGGCGGCACGTACAGGTCGCGGTTCTGGCGGCGGAACTCGCTCGGCTCGGGGTGGGTCTCGGTGCGATGCCAGTCCGGGTAGAAGATCCAGCCGTGCAGCACGGCGATGCCGGCCCCCGCGTTGCGCAACGGGAAGCCCAGGTACACAACGCCCTCCGTGCCGGTGCCAGTGGCGGTGCCAGTGCCCGTATCCGTGCCGGTGCCAGTGGCTGGACCGGGGCTTGCGCCTATCTCCGCGCCCGCGCCGGCGCCGGGCAGGGTCATCCACTTGCTGTCGCCGAAGTTCACCTTCTGCGTGGGGTCCTCACGGCGGGTCGGCATCAGGATCGGCCGCAGGCCGGCCAGCAGGGCGCGTTCGGCAACCTTGGCGGACCGGTTCGCGGACTTGATCGCCGAGAACGTCGCAACCGCGAGCACCAGGGTGCCAAGCGCCGTCGCCACGCTCGCGAGCGTCGACCAGTTGGCGGAGCTCATACCCGACGATCCTACCGACGCGGCGGCTCCGACCCCTCGAATCGGTACAATTCGGACACCTGCCTCTCACGGATCGAGACTGCTGGCGAATTGCTGCGCGTAGCCGTGCCGGCCGCCGGGTAGGCGCCGCGGCCCGCCCAATAGGCCTCGATGGAGCTCGATGGGCTCGATAACGTGGTCGATTTCCTCTTCGTGGTAGCCGGACCCTTGTACACGAGGGTCGATCTACCACAAGGCGGTAATCGTCCACGTTGCCGACGGGCGTGCCCATGCACTCGTATCCCGGAAGCCACACAATGCATTCCAAGCGCAGCCGAAGCACCCGGCGGCGCCAACCCGCTGACCCGCCGGCGGCCAGCGAACCAGGCCTGCCCAGAAGGTCAGGCCGGCCACTTGCCCACAGCTCCCAACGCCGACCGGTGATCTTGGAACAGCGCCGCGACGGTTACTCTGCTTGCGACATGGGCGCAATCGGGGTAGAGCGGGCGGAACTTCGTGAACTGGACCGGCGCATCGCGGCGCTGGCGCTTCCCGCGCTCGGGGCGATCGCCGCCGAGCCGCTGTATGCCCTGGCAGATACCGCGATCGTCGGGCACCTCGGCCGGACGCCGCTGGACTCGCTCGCCATCGCGACGACCGCGCTCCTGCTCACGTCGTGGGTGGCGATCTTCCTGACCAGGGCGACCACCTCGACGGTGGCCGGGGCGGCGGCGCGGAACGACGTGCCGGGTGCCTCGCGCGCGGTGGGGGCGGCCTACCTGGTCGCGGTGCTCGGCGGGGCGGTGATGGCGGCGCTGATCGCGGGCGTCGCGCCGTGGGCCGCGACCCTGCTCGGCGCGCACGGCGCGGTGCTCACCGGATCGGTCAGCTACCTGCGGATATCCGCCATCGGCGCGCCGTTTCTCTACATGTCCTATGCGGGCAACGGCCAGCTGACCGGGCTCGCGGACACCAGGACGCCGCTGCTCATCGCGATCCTGGCTAATGTGCTGAACGTGGCGCTGGAGGCGACGCTTGTCTACGGCGCGCACCTCGGGCTTGTCGGCTCGGCCTGGGGCACCGTGATCGCCCAGGTCGGCGCAGCCGCCTTGTACGGCGTCGCGTCGTGGCGGCCGCGAATCCGGCCGGCCAGGCCGAGTGAGCAGGAGATAAGCACGCTGCTCCGAGCGGGCCACCAGCTTTCGGTGCGCACGATCGCGCTCGGCGTGGTGCCGCTGACCACGACCGCGATAGCCGCCCGGCTCGGCCCGGTCCCGCTGGGCGGCCAGCAGGTCGCCATGCGTGTCTGGTACCTGCTGTCCATCCTGCTCGACGCCCTCGCGGTGCCGGCCCAGGTGTACATCAGCGCGGCGCTCGGCGCGAAAGATCCGGACCGGGCCCGCATCGTCGGGCAGCGCTGCCTGGTACTGGGTCTCGCGGCCGGCGTCGCGCTCGGGGTGATCACCGCGGCGATGGCCCCGCTGGTGCCCGCCGCGTTCACGCACGACCCCGCCATCGCGCACGCGGCGACCACCGCGCTGCTCATCTCGGCGCTCACCCAGCCGGTGGCCGCGCTCGCCTTCGTGCTAGACGGCCTCATCCTCGGGATCGCCGACTACGCCGCGATGCGCGCGGCGATGATCCTCTCGGCGCTCGCCTACGCGCCGCCCGCCATCCTCGTGCTGCGCTTCCACGGCATCGGCCTGCCCGGCATCTGGCTGGCGCTCGGGATCTGGCTCGCGACGAGGTCGGTGCTGCTCGGCCGGCGCTGGGCCCGGCAGGTGGCGGATCAGCGGATCAGGAGCGCTGATACGCACCCGGCGTGACACCGTAGTGAACGTGATCGCGTTCCTCGCAAGCGGTATCGCGGCGGCGAATCCGACATTATCGGCAAACAGTATGAAGATGGCACAGGAACTACGTATCTGGACCTATTCCGCCAGCCCGTTCTGATATACGAGGGAAAGGCGGCAGACCTGAGCGTCGTTCACCGGCGGGCGCTGGAGCGGGATCTGCGAATGGCGGTCTATACCATTGAGGTGTTCGGCACCGGGAATGACGACAAGGTGGTCAAGGGCATTAGCCTGCATACATGAAGGCAGCGGTATACCGGGACAGCGGAGCGGCGGCGGACGTGCTGACCGTCGAGGACATCGAACGGCCGTCCCCCGGACCAGGAGAAGTGCTGGTCAGGGTGCATGCGTCGGGGATCAACCCGACCGATTTCAAGACCCGCGGCGGCGTGACCGCGCGGCCGATCGACGGCTTCCAGGTGCCGCATCACGACGGTGCCGGGGTGATCGAGGCCGTTGGTGACGGGGTCGATCCGGCCCGGGCCGGCCAGCGCGTCTGGCTCTGGCTCGCCGCCTTCGGCCGCCGCTACGGCACGGCCGCTGAGTGGAGCGTGGTGCCGGCCCGGCAGGCAGTGCCGCTGCCGGACAGCGCGTCGTTCGAGCTGGGCGCCTCACTCGGGGTTCCGGCGATGACCGCGCGCTACTGCCTGCTCGCGGACGGGCCGCTCGCCGGAAAGACCGTGCTGGTTGCCGGTGGTGCCGGAGCTGTCGGTCACTTCGCCATTGAATTGGCCAAACGACATGGCGCGCGTGTGATCGCCACCGTTTCCAGTCCCGAGAAGGCGGCGCTCGCGACACGGGCCGGTGCTGACCTGGTGGTGAACTACCGGGAGCCGGACGCCGCGGCGCGGATCCACGAGTTCGGCGCGGTGGACCGGGTGGTGGAGGTCGCCCTGGGCGCGAACCTGGAGCTGGACCTGGCCGTCGGCCACCTGGGAACGGTGATCGTGACGTATGCGGCCGAGCCGTCCAACCCGGTGCTGCCGGTGCGGGCGTGCATGAGCGCGAACGTCATCCTGCGGTTCGTCCTGCTGTACGGGGTGGCGCCGTCAGCCCTGGACAAGGCCGCCGCGGACATCAGCGCCGCGCTGGCCGAAGGGCAGCTCACCGAGCTTCCGGTGCACCGCTACGGGCTCAGCGACATCGTCGCCGCGCACGAGGCGGCCGAAGCGGGCCGCACCGGCAAGATCATCGTGACGCCGTAACTTTTTGTAGATCCCCGTGTGCTTGGTACCGCCGAAGAACACCTGGGTGCCCCAGCGGTCCTTCCGTCCGGTGCCGCCGCAGGCGTTGCAGCGCCGGTACGCGTACGTGAACACGCCGCCGAAGTGCCGGCCGGTCATCTTGCAGACCGGGCACTTGCGGAGCGGGTGGATGCGTAGCGAGATTAGATATCCGACAAAGAAGACGGCAAAAATCAATACCAAGGGCCCCATGCGAGATGCTCCTATTATGTGCTCGCGCTGAGAGGAGTCCGCCGGCCTGTGCCGCCCCAGCCGGGGACTACGACGCCTGCGCGAGTGCTGGCCACCGCCGAAGACACCCGGGAACCCACCCCGGATGCAGGCTCATTGGCAAAGGGTAAGCCTTTCGTGCCAAATTTGTGAATGGTTTTATTGAATTCGTCAGCGGTATGCGCTGATCCCGAGCTTCACGGCGAGGCCGATGCCGCACAGGCTGACGACCGCGCGCAGCGGGCCGGCCGGGACGCGGCGCGCGATCTTGGGTCCGAACCAGCCGCCGATGAGGAACCCGGCGGCCAGCGGGGCGACGAACAGCCACCGCACCGAGCCGAAGATCGCGAAGCAGATGGCCGCCATGAAGTTCGCCGTGCCGTTCACCGCGTTCTTGATCGCGTTCACCTTGACCAGGGATTCGGCGATCATCGAGCTGAGCACCACCAGCAGCAGCACGCCCCCGGCCGCGCCGAAGTAGCCAACGTAGGCGGCGACCAGGAACAGCGCCGCTAGGTGTCCGAGGCCGCCCGTCGCGTCAGCCTCCCCCGGGCGCGGGACGAGTGCGGTCACGCGCGGCTGGACGAACAGGATCACCGAGGCGGCGCCGATCAGCACCGGAGCGACCGCGGTGAACGTGCTTGCCGGAGCGAGCAGCAGCACGGCCGCGCCGGTGACCCCACCCGGCGCGGTGACCGCGGCCAGGCGGACTACGCGGTCGCGCTGCCCGTCCAGTTCGGGTCGCGAGCTGGCCACCGAGCCGGCCCCGGTGAGCACCAGCGAGACCGTGTTCGTCATGTTGGCGGTCAGCGGCGGCACGCCGAGCGCGAGCAGCACCGGGTAGCTGACCAGCGACGCGATGCTCACGACCGTGCTCAGCAACCCGCTCAGCGTCCCGGCGGCTAGCAGCACAAAAGCCTCGGAAAGTCTCATCCGCTAATAAGAATGCCCGCCGCCCCGCCGCGAACCGACCCCGCGCCCTTGTGATCCTCGTCGCATCCGCCCACCCGCGCCAAGCCCTGCCCGTCCAACGTTCCCAAGTGCCCCGTTGTGATCAACTACCACACTAACCCCGCCAACCCCGCCCAGGTGGCCGTCGGAGGCGTCGGCGCGCGCCGGGCGGCCAAGCGGTGTGTTGCTTCTGGGACACAAGATGTAATTGATGTGCCTGCGAACGGTTCCCGTGTTGGAAAAGGGCTCTTTGGTAGAAAAGGCGCCAGATCTGCACCCTTTTTCAACATGAAGCACTTTTCTAACACGGGAGTTCGCGGGATAGCTGGCATATAAGGGGCATATCGGGCAGCGATGGCCCGCGGCGTCGGCGGTGGGCTGCTCGTGCGGCGAGGCCACGGTCCCGGGCGGCCGCGGCGTGGGTACCGGGCGGTCGCGGCGTGGGTACCGGGCGGTCGCGGCGAACCCTTTCTCGGGGGTGTTGGAACGGTTCAGCCCGGGGAATCGGGCGGCGTGGCTCGTGGTCACCGCACGTTCACCGAGCAGACGGGCCTCGGTTTCGCCGGGTGAGAATACCCAGCGGTAGATGTCCCAAAGTCATCTCGGGTCCCTCTACGACACCATGACAAAAGCCGCAAAGCTATAGGATCCATGCCCATGGCCATCCGGACGCTGGGGAGCCGCTATCTGCTGGATGAACAGATAGGGCAAGGCGGTATGGGGGTCGTGTGGCGGGGGCGTGACAAGGTAACGGGGGCCCCTTTCGCGATCAAGCTGTTGCGATCCGAGTACGCCGCCGACCCCGACGCAGTGACGCGGTTCGTGCGCGAGCGCACGGTGCTGATGAAGTTCCGGCACCCCGCGGTGGTGACGCTGCACGACATGATCGTGGAGGGTGATCAGCTCGCCCTCGTGATGGACCTGGTCGGCGGCGGTGACCTGAACGCCTACCGGCAGCGGGCCGGCGGCGCGCTGAGCAGCGGCGAGGCTGCCCGGCTGGCGGCGCAGATCTGCGACGGGCTCGCCGCCGCGCACTCGGCGGGCATCGTGCACCGGGACCTCAAGCCCGCGAACGTTCTGCTGGATGGCGGCGAGGTGAAGCTGGCGGACTTCGGCGTGGCGCGGATCGTGGGGGATAACTCGGCGACCACCACCGGCACCGTCCTCGGCACCGCCGCGTACCTGGCACCCGAGCTGCTGACCGGGAGCGATCCGTCACCGGCGTCCGACGTGTACGCGTTCGGCATCACGCTGTACGAGCTGCTGGCGGGGCGGCCGCCGTTCACCGGTCACGTCGCCGCGATCATGCACGACCACCTCCAGACCGTGCCGCCTCGGTTGCCCCATGTACCTGAGCCGTTCTGGGACTTGCTTAGCTCGTGCCTGTCCAAAGACCCGGCCGGGCGGCGGACCGCCGCATCGATGGCGGGCGCGCTGCGCGATCCCGCCTTGCTCGCCGTGCTCGGCCCTGGCGCGGGCCAGAGACCCGCCGCCGCGGGGGCGATGGTGACGGTCGGCGCCGGGCCGCTCGCCGCGCCGGTGCCGGCGGGACCACCGCTAGCCGGGCAGCCAGCCCGGCTCGCGCCGCCGCAGGCCTTCGCGCAGGGCCCGATGAGCCTGCCCCCGGTGGCCACGCCGAGACCGGACCAGCCCTCGGTGAACGAGCCGGCGCTGGACGCGTTCGCGCCGGTCATTCCCCTGCACAGCACGCCACCTTCGTCCGGCGGGATGACCGGCATGGACACCGCGGTCGTGCCCGCGCCGCCCGCGGAAAGCCCGGCGGCTCCCGCGCCAGCCGGTCCTGTGGCGCCAGGACCTGTCTCGCCCTTTCCCGGCTCTCCGTTCCTCGGCACTCAGCCCGCCGGCGCGCCGTTCCCGCCGTTGCCGCCCTGGCCCGCGAGCCAGCCGCAGCCGTCGTCGGCGCAGCCGGCGCCCCAGTGGTTCTCCGCCACCGGGTCGCAGGGACCGCCCGACGGCACGCGGGGTTTCTCGCGATCTCCAGGTGGCAGGAGCCCGCTCGTGATCGGCGTGGCCGCCGCCGTCGTGGTAGCACTGGTGGTTGGCGGCCTGGCGCTCGGTCACATCGGGCCGTTCGCCACCGGGCACAAGACGCTGGCGGGCCATGGCCCGGCCGGCGCCAGCACCTCGTCCGGGGTGAACCCGGGGCAGAGCACGAATGCGCCCGCCAGTTCCGCCGGACCGAGCCCGAAGCCAAGCACGCGGCACAACGGCCGCGGTTCGAAAAAGCCGAACCCCAAGAAGTCGCTCCCCGCGGTGACGCCCGGCTCGCCGGGTAATTCATCGTCGCCGAAACCAGGGACCAGCAAGGGCACCCTCACCGCGTACGGCCCGAACCTGATCGACAACGGCAACTTTGCCGACGGCACGCTGGGCGGCTGGAACTACGCGGTAGAGAACGCGGCGGTCGACCCGGGATCCGGCCCCGGCAACGTGAACGCGGTCGCGCTGACGGCCAACCCGCAGGCAGGCGTCGCGGAGGTCATCACTGGGCTGGCGCCGGGCAAGCACTACCTGGTGACCGGATGGGCCGAGCAGATTCAGTCGCCGATCTTCATCGGCGCGATGAACGATGACGACGCCGGCGACGGCAAGGTCCACTTCGCGGTCCGCTCCGGCTCCTGGACGCACGGCTCGGTGATCTTCACGCTGGGGCGCGGCCAGACCTCGGCGGTCGTCTTCTGCGTCCAGGCGAACGGCTCCGGCTCGTGCGCCAACCTGACCTTCCAGGCCATGCGCTACAAGTGACCCTCACCCCGTCCCGTTCAACTCAAGGCCGATTGGTTTCGTTAAGTAGTCACTGGATACTAATAGTGACGATGCGGCGGACGTCGAGTGTCTGGCGGCCGGGGGAAGCCGCAGCCGACGGGGAGGGGATTGGGATGCCGGGGACCCCAGCACGCTCTGGTGGGGTGATACTCGCGGGCTCGGGGGTGCTCGCGATCGTCACCGTCACCGCCGGGGCGGGCCTCGCCGTGATTGCCACGGCGACCCCGGCTCAGGCCCAGACCGTGCCGCTGACGGCGGACCCGTCGACAGCGATGCCGGGCCTCCCCGTCACGTTCACCGTCAAGTGCAATCCGCCGTCGAAGTCGGCGACGCTCTTCGGCGAGACGATCGGGCTTAACGGCCCGGTCTCGATGAAGTCAGCCAGGGCGGGCGTGTTCGCCGTGACGGTGAACCTGCCGACCGGCCTGACACCGGGAGTGCGCGAGGCGGTCGCGCGTTGCGAGAACGGGGACTCGGGCATCGTGGACCTGACGGTGAACGCCCCGCCGCCACCGCCGGCCCCGACCCCGACCCCGACCACGCCGACGTACCGGCCCCCGCCGCCGCCGCCGACCGCGGCGCCGATCACCGGTGACGGCGCGACCTCGGCACCCGGCGGGATCAGCACAAGCGCGATGGCTGGCCTTGGAGTGCTCGGGGTCGGCGGCGTGGCGGGTCTGGCGGCGCTGCGCCGGCTCCGCAAGCCGCGTGGCTGAACCGCGGCCACGACGTGTGACGCGGTTCGCGAACCTCGCCGTCCTGCTGCTCGGCGTGGGGCTGCTTGTTACCGGGCTGAGCGGGCACGCGCCCCGGTGGTCTCCGCCGCCGACGCCCGCGACGTCGGCAGCCGCCGAGGAACGACCGGCGCCCAAAACAGGGAAGCGGCATCGGCCGGTGGTGCTGAACAGGTCGCTACCGGTCGTCGTGGACATTCCCGCGATCGGCGTGCACGCTCGGATCATCCCGCTCGGCCTCGGCTCCGACGGCCAGGTCGCGGTGCCGTCGCTGAGCAGGCCGTTCCTGACCAGCTGGTACGACCGCGGCCCGGCACCGGGCCAGGCGGGCGCCGCGGTCCTCCTCGGTCACGTCGACGCGGCGGGCGTCGGGCCCGCGGTGTTCTACCGGCTTGGTGCGCTGCTGCCGGGAGACTATATCTACGTGACCCGCCAGGACCGTCGTGTGGCCGCTTTCCGGGTCGCGTCGGTGGGGCTGTACCCGCAAGACAGGTTTCCGGCCACCAGGGTCTACCAGCGCGCCAGCCGCCCCATGCTCCGCCTGATCACTTGCGGCGGGCAGTTCGACTGGGCGACCCACCTGTACCTGGACCGCATCGTCGTGTTCGCCGACTACGCCGGCTCACCCCGCGGAGGGTAGTCCGTCAGCATCAGGGCAGCAGGGCCAGCTTGCCGACGGTGGCCCGGGCCTCCAGTTCCGTGAGGGCCTTCGGGCCGTCGGCGAGTTCATACGCGGTGGGCTGGCCGGGGGTGAGCACTCCGGCGGCGATGAGCGCGAACACCAGGGCGCGCATGAGAGATGATTGCGGACACCTGACGGGCTCGATGGCGCCCGATGGGGTTCGATGGCGCCCGATGGGGTTCGGTGGGGCTCGATGCGGCTCTGTGGGCCTCGATAGCGTGGTGGAATTCCCTTTCGTGGTAGCTGGACCGTTGTTTACGAGGGTCAATCCACCACGAAGACATCCGATGCGGTTAGGTTGT
>Ga0207664_10003237_pt1 | contig 10819 bp, 6 predicted proteins | sample LARL83metaG_FD_184349 | JGI IMG/M metagenome (GOLD analysis project Ga0207664, IMG submission 184349) | Corn, switchgrass and miscanthus rhizosphere microbial communities from Kellogg Biological Station, Michigan, USA - LAR L8-3 metaG... | ecosystem: Host-associated > Plants > Roots >...
TGCGCGGCCGCGCAGGAAACCAGCAGCAGCAGCGCCAATCCCAATTGCCTTTGTATTGCCTTCATCACTCTCGTTCATAAATGCGCATGAAGCGCGGCCGCATTGTTATCCGCCACCACCTCCACTGGGGTGGCACTGATAACAGTTATTGCTGTTGTAAACGTACCCGCTAATGCCCTGATGGTTCGAATCCGTCTGGCTCTTGGTGTGGCAATTCGTACAAGAGAACACCAGGTAGTTCGATGAGTTAGTGTGGCAGGTGGAACAGACACCATTCGCACCGCCATGGTTGGTCGGGAACCAGGTATGGTTAAACACCGCGCCTAGCCAGGAACTGGTGTTGTGGCAAGTCTGGCACGTGGTCGGGAACCCCGCGGCGATGTGGTTCGGGTTGTTCGTTCCCTGATAATCCGCCTGATGGCAGCCATAGCAGGCCGTCGGCAGCGTCGTGTAGTTGTTGTTCACATGGCACTGCGCGCACGGAACCGTCACGTGGAAGCCCGTCAGCGGGAATGTTGTCAGATTGTGATTAAACGTTGCCTGCAACCAAGACGTGGTGTTGTGGCACACCTCGCAGGTGTTCGGGAACCCAACGGCAGCATGCGGCGGGTTATTTGTGCTGTTGTAATCCGGCATGTGACAAGCTGAACAGGCCGGATTCGTAAGGTTGTAATTCCCGTTCACGTGACACTGGGCGCACGGGACGTTCACGTGGAAACCAGTCAACGGAAACCCCGTGTTGTTGTGATTGAAGGTCGCCGTCAACCAGGAAACGGTGGAGTGGCAAATCGAGCAATCGACCGGAAAGGCAGCCTGGACGTGGTTCGGATTCGTCGTACCGTTGTAATCGGGCATGTGGCACAAATTGCACGCGCCGCTGGTCAGGTTGTAGTTGTTGTTCACGTGGCACTGCGCGCACTGCAGGTTCGCATGCCCGTTGGTCAGGGGGAACCCCACCGAATTGTGATTGAAAGCAGCCTGCAGCCACGAAACCGTGTTGTGGCAGGTCTGACATGTGGTAGGAAAACCGGCCGCGGCGTGATTCGGATTGTTCGTGCCGTTGTAGTCCGGCATGTGACACAAATTGCAGGCGCCGCTGGTCAGGTTGTAGTTGTTGTTCACGTGGCACTGCGTGCACTGCAGGTTCGCGTGGCCATTGGTCAGGGGGAACCCCACCGAGTTGTGATCGAAGCTCGCCGGCTGCCACGCGGTCGTGTTGTGGCACAGTTGGCAGGTCGTCGGGAAATTCGCCGAAACGTGATTGGGATTGGTCGTCTTTTGATAGTCCGGCATGTGGCACCCGTTGCACGTAGCCGGAGTGCCTTTGAACTGATTGTTGATGTGACACGCGTTGCACGCCAGTGTGGCGTGCGCGCCGGTTAAGGCATAGCCGGTGGACTTCAAGTGGTCAAAGCGAACGTTGAACCAGGTGTCGAAACCGTGGCACTGCTCGCAGGAAGTAGAAAATCCTGCGGTGACGTGACTTGGGCCGGTCGTGGCCTGAAAATCTTTGGCGTGACAGGAATAGCAGGCGGATGACATCGTCTTGAACTGACTCACTCCAGCGCCCTTGTGGCAGGCATCGCAATCCAGCGCGGCATGCGCGCCCATCAGCGGGAAACGGTTCTGGTGGTTCTGGATCTGCTGCACCGAAACCTGCCATCCCTTCACGGTGTGGCACTGTTCGCAGGCCGAACCGAACTGGCGTTTGTGAATATCGGCGTGGCAGGATGCGCAGTTTGTGGCCACATTGCTGAATACCAGTTTCGTGTGGCACGACATGCACGGCACCTTTTCGTGCATTCCGCGCAATGGATATCTGGTCTGGTTGTGATCGAACTCGGGCACGCTGCGGATGGGCTTCCATCCGCTGAAGGTGTGACAGTTCTGGCAAGGCATGTTCAGCGGCCCATGCGGGCTACGGGTCGTCTTGCTGCCCTGCTGGGCTGATGAGCTTGCGGCACACATCAGCGCAAACAGGATCAGCCCCGCAACAGCCCTGATTGCTCCTCCAGGCTGAGACACGAGTTCTTCCCTCGAACTTTCTGCACGACGTTTTCAAAAAATGAATCCGAACTAAGGCGAACTAGACTTCCGGACTGGAACTGGTGGCGAAGTGTGTGATTGCTTCTAATGCAATTCGACGCCCAACCAGAATAGAAGGTTGTGCGGTTCGCAAAAAGTCACGGAAGGACGCTGCCCAAATCGGCAGTACACGCATTGTCTGAATTCGCGGCGAGTACATTTCGGTCCGATCAGACGATGTAAGTTCTTCTGCAGCTTTCGCAAATCTTACGTTGTTAAAAATCGCAACAGTTGCGAACCGTCAAGGTCATACATCGGCCTATTACCTGCCGTCGCTAACTGACCTTTTGGGCGCCGTGGCAGGCCGCGCACTCCTTTGGAGTTGGTTTGTAGAACAGAATCGATTTGCCTTCGATCTGGCGCATCAGCTTGTGGCAATCGGCGCATTTCACGTTCGCGTGCACGCCTTGCAGAGGAAAGGCGGTGCGCCGGTTGTGATCGAAGAGCGAGGGTTTCCACTTGGTGCTGTTGTGGCACTCGGCGCAAGGCGTCACGTCTCCCCGTGCGAACTGCTTGCCGTGCGGATCTTCGTGGCACTGCTCGCACTGTTTGGGCGCAGCTTTAAAGTCGACGTGCATCATCGTGGTTTCGAGGTTCGGCGGCTTGTGGCAATCGATGCACGCGGTGGCGCGATGCGCGCCCAGCAGCGGAAATCCAGTTTTCGAGTGATCGAACTTGGTCAACTCCTTCCACGATTTTGTGGAATGGCAAGTCTCGCAACCGCCGGGGCCTCCCGCCGCCTTGGCCTGCTGCATGCGCTGATTGAACTGTCCATTGTGCGGATCGGCGTGGCAACTGGTGCAACTCAAATTCGCCCAGTGATAGACCGCGGTAGGCGGCTTCAACTCGGCGGACTGTCTGTGACAATCAGCGCAAGGCACCGCGATGTGCTCGCCGGTCAGAAGGAAGCGCGTCTCTTTATGGCGCGTCAACGAGAACGTCGACGGACGGTAAGTCTCGAGGGTATGGCAACGTTCGCACGCATTCAAATATGGCTCTGCAGCGAATTGCCCTGCGTGTTTGTCTTCATGGCAGTCAGTGCAGTGCTCGAATTTCATTTTGAAAACAGTGTCGACACCGCGGGGGATGTGGCATTTCTCGCATCCGACTTTCGCGTGAGCCCCTTGCAACGGATATGCGGTTGTCGCGTGATTCGCGACGGTGAACGTTGACGGCTTCCAACCATCGACCGTGTGGCATCCGGCGCACTCGCCGCCATCCGGACGCTTGGCAAATTGTCCCTTGTGGGGATCGGGCTTGTGGCAATCGGCGCACTTCGCGAAGGCAATCGGCTTTTTGAAATCCCCGCTGCCGTGGCACTGGATGCAGCCCACCACGGCGTGTTTTCCCATCAGTGGGAACTTGGTTTTCGAGTGATCGAATTTCTCGTTCAGACCCGCCGAAAGTTTCTTCCATCCGCTGGTGTTGTGGCATGACTGGCAAGTCTGCGCAAAGGCGCCGTGGTGCGGATCGCGATGGCAATCCGTGCATTGGCCGAACGGAACGCCGGTGTAACGCGGTTTGTTATCGGGACCGGGCGTGTGGCACTTCTCGCACGCGACCTGAATATGCAGGCCGGTCAATGGATAGCGCGTTTTCGAGTGATCAAATTGCTGCGGGCTGACCGTTTTCCAGTCGGTCGAGTTGTGACACTGGGCGCAGTTGTTACCTAAACGTCCCTGGTGCGCGTCCTGGTGGCAACTGACGCACGATTGCGAGAGGCCGAGGACGGTGTGGTTCAGATCTTTGACTTTAATATTTGCGCGCTGGGCTGGCGGAATCTTCTCGACCGAATGGCATTGCTTGCAGGCGAGTCCCGCGTGTTTGCCTTCCAACTTGAATCCCGTGAGTGCATGGTTGAAACTTTTCGTATCCCACTTGATCAGCGGGAAATCCTCGCCGTTGTGGTCGGAGTGGCAGGTGGGGCAGCCCTGGCTTGATCCCGGCTGAATGTTGTAGGTGGCGTGCAGTCCCTGGTGAGCGGCAACGCGAGACGCAATCTCGGTGTGGCACTCGAGGCATTTGAATACACGCTCGCGCCCGAGAGCGTGGCACGTTGTGCAATTCGCAGAGCCGTTCATCGACTGGTGTGCGCGCGCCAAAGGCCCGGGAGAAATTTGCGCGTGCGCCGCACCGTGCAGGCACACCGCGGCTACAACTGCGAGAAGACAGGCAAAAAGTGGATGCTTCGATCTCACGTCGTACATGAGTCCACTTAAACCGCGATCAATTTTTGGGTCGAATCCCCAAGCACGACTGAAGGGCGCGAAAGCAGTATTGTGGGCTAGCGTAGCACACGGATTGCCAAACGCAGACCGCGGGGTCATCGCATTGGTCAATGCGCCTGTAATTTCAGGGATGTTAGCTCGTGATTGCGACGGCAGCATAGTTACGTTGGCCGCAGGATCAAGACTCGCCCGACAGTTCAGTGCACCGTGATTACCGCTTGCACGGTTTTGGTGAGGTGATCAAAAGCTACTACTTGACTCGCCTCAAAGGTGACGTGATATGTCCCCGGAGTCGACGGAGCGTAGTACGTTGCGGTGCTGGGAAATTGCGTGACGTCGGCGAACATCACGTAACCGTAAGGGCAGCCGGACTGCGGCGGGTTTTGGCTGGTGAGCAGGCCGCAATCGTTGATGAAGTCGATGTCTTTCGACTCCTGGATGTACCAGTCAACGATGGGCCCCGCGGTGAACCCCGTAGCATTGCCGGTCAAGGTGACGGAGCCGCCTGAGGCAACGGTGGCGGTTGCCGGAGTGACCGTCGCAGTTACCTGGTTCGTGTGGGGCAGGCCATTGCCGCCGCAACTTAAGAGCATCGCGACAACCACAGTCACAAGGAAGAGACGAAGAAGGCGTGAGTTCATGGTGTTTCCCTCGCCGACGGCAGACTAATCCCGAGTTCAAAGCCCGTCAGTGATACGGGTCACACTCCATAATTCGTTTCGCCGCGACGGCTGCGCTTTCGAAAATAACGTTCATCTGGTACAACTGTGCCGGAACACGGGAGAACAAAAATCATGAAGAAACTGCTGGCCTCATTCCTCCTTTTTGCTTCGACACTCGTTGTTGCGACCGCATTTGCCCAGGATGCTCCTTCCAAGGGGCTGGCGCTGACTCCGCCGATGGGATGGAACACATGGAACAAGTTCGGATGCAACGTCAGCGAAGACCTCGTGAAAGGCGCGGCGGACGCCATGGTCTCGTCGGGCATGAAGGACGCGGGGTACCAGTACATCGTGATCGACGACTGCTGGCAGGTGAAGCGCGACGAGAAAGGAAGCGTCGTGCCATTTCCAGACCGCTTCCCGAATGGCATCAAAGCGGTTGCGGATTACGTGCATTCGAAAGGATTGAGGTTTGGGATTTACTCTGACGCGGGGACCAAGACCTGCGGCGGCAAGCCCGGCGGACTTGGACACGAGTATCAGGACGCGATCTCCTACGCATCCTGGGGCGTGGATTATCTGAAGTATGACTGGTGCAACACGCTGCCGGGGCAGGATGCGAGAGCCTCATACAAAAACATTCGTCAGGCACTCGATGCCAGTGGACGTTCGATCGTGTTGAGCATTTGCGAGTGGGGATCGCACCAGCCCTGGCTGTGGGGTGAAGAGGTTGGCGGAAACCTATGGCGCACCACCGGCGACATTCAGGACCGCTGGGCGGGGCAGAAGGAGTGGGCGCCAGGCATCTGCTGCAACAACGGGGTGCTGGCGATTGTGGACCAGAACGAACCGTTGTACGCCCATGCCGGACCTGGGCACTGGAATGATCCGGATATGCTTGAAGTCGGAAACGGAGGCCTGACGGTTACTGAGAATCGTTCGCATTTCAGCCTTTGGGCAATCATGGCGGCGCCTCTGATGGCAGGGAACGACATTCGCAGCATGTCACCCGAGATTCGGGAGATCCTTACCAACAAAGAAGTAATTGCGATTGATCAAGATCCGCTTGGGCAGCAGGGGCGGCGGGTGTGGAAAGACGGCGATCTGGAAGTTTGGTCGAAGCAGTTGCAGGACGGCAGCCGCGCGGTGCTGCTGCTGAACCGCGGGTCTTCACAAGCAACTGTGACCGCGACGTGGGAGCAGATTGGCTATCCGGCACACCTGAGCGCGTCTGTGCGCGATCTGTGGGCGCACAAAGATTTGGGCAAGTCCACCGGAAAGTTTTCAGCGCCGGTTGAGAGCCATGGGGTCGTGGTGGTGACGGTGAAACCGTAGGCAATTTAACGCTGACTCTGTCATTAACACTAACGCTGTCATTCCGACCGGAGTTGGATCATTCGCGACGCGAATGATCCGACGGAGTGGAGGAACCCGCTTTTTCTTACCTAGAAAGGAACGGCAGGTTCCTCGGCTAGGGTGCGCCAACCTTCGGCTGCCGCAACTTCGCTTGGAATGACAAAGCTATATTTGTCGTAGTGCCTGCATGAGAATCCCGCTACTTCTTCAACCACCCTTCCATGTCCATCCACTCGGCGAAGCGGTCGATCCAGTGGTCCGTGGGTAGGCCGTGAGAGCGCATGCCGAAGCCGTGGCCGCCTTTGGCGTACATGTGCAGTTCTGCAGATTTATGCGCGGTGAGCCATCGGTAATAGAAGCCGACGGCAACGGGGGCGAGGCCGAGGTTATCGTCCGATGCAGCGACGATAAACATGGGCGGAGCATCAGCGGGAACGACCGCATCTTTGAACAGTTCTCCGCCGGGATAGATAGGCGCGACGAACGCCGGCCGTCCGTCGGGTGAATACTTCAAAGCCACGCCCGTGGTCACCGCACCTCCAGCTGAGAAACCGATAATACCGACGCGGTCTGGCGAAACGCCATACTCGGCCGCATGCTGGCGCACATATTTGACCGCGGCTAAGCCGTCGTCGATCGCCAGTGGAATTGTGGCGCCAACTTTCTCTTCGAACTTGCCGCGCTCGCGAATCAAATCTGAGAATTCCTGGGTAGCGTCATCGCCGGTGTGTGCGAGGCGATATTTCAGCACAAACGCGGTGACGCCCCTTTTAACCAGGTATTGAGCGACTTCGGTGCCTTCGCTCGCAATGGAGAGCGCCATAAAACCGCCGCCGGGGCAGATGACGATGGCAGTCCCATTCTTTAATTCCGCAGACGGCCTGAAGACCGTCAGAGTCGGCTTGGTGACGTTGCTGACGACTTCGGTGTTCCATACTTTCGAGAAGTATTGCTTCTCCGGGTACGTCTCAGAAGTCGAACCCGGCGGCGTGCCGGGATACAGAGGGATTACATCCTGGGAGAAGGCGGCCGTCGCCAGAAAAATGACGACGCAAACAGCACGAAGCAAAGGGTTTCTCATGGCCGGATAGTTTAGCAGAGGGATCGTCGCGGCGAGAGAGTCTGGCGCGAGTGTTTCGCAAGATAAATCTGGCTCAAACTCTGCAATTGTCGACCTGGTAAACCTCTGCGATAATCGTTTGGCTCTGGTGTAAACGCGTTGGTGCAGTTCAGGGGCTAAAGCCCTCTGGAGAGAGAGAGTCGGTTGGCACGACTGAAGTCGTGCCCTCCCGGTCTTTTCTGACAAGAGGAATGCCCGACTGTGCCACCTATGAAGTTCATCGCGCGTGTTTTCAATCCGACGAACAACCGGCGGCTGAATGAGCTGCTGGGATTCCTGCTGTGCGTCTCCGCGCTCCTCCTCTTCCTTGCGCTGGCTTCGTACTCACCGCTTGACCCGTCGCTGAATAGCGCTTCGGTGTTGACTGGTTCGCGCGTGGCGCGAAACTGGATCGGCATTCTTGGGGCGATTGGCGCTGACCTTCTGCTGCAGTTCTTCGGCATAGCCGCGTTTCTGCTGCCGGTGTTTGCTCTTGGCCTTGGTATTCGCTGGTTCCGCTCTCGAAAGGCAGTATCGCCAGTCGCAAAACTGCTGGGCGGAATCTGGCTGTTGATGTTCTCCCCTGCGCTCCTTGCGCTTTTGCCCGGGCAATGGCGATGGTTCGGTGGACCGCCGGCAGAAGGCTTGCTGGGACGGGTATTCGGCGACTTCCTCATTCACTACCTAAACCTCGTTGGCGCCTACATCGTTTCAACCAGCATGCTGGCGGTGGCACTCTACTTCTGCACCGCATTTTCGTTTTCGCAAGTTCGGGTCTGGGGTACAACACGCTTCGCCTTTGCGCTCGCTCTCCGCGACCGCTGGAAAGATTGGCAGGAAGAGCGGCTGCGAAAGAACATGCAGAAGGAACTGGAGAAGCGCCGCGCGCAGAAACCGGTGGTGCAGACGCAACTGGTTCCAGCGCGAGCATCCGCCGCACCAGCGATTCCGCAGGTTCCAATTGAGCCGAGAAAGACCGGCATTGAGCGGTTTGCGGAAGAAGAAGTTGCGCCAGCCAGGACTGGAACAGACGACCTGGCGGACAGGAATGTCCGCCCCACACAGGCACCGAGTGTCGAGGTGGCGGAACGCGCCGACAGTTCTGCAAAGCCCAAGACCACGATGCCGAAGCTTGCCGGCGGCTTCAAGCTTCCGCCCAGCAGCCTGTTGCATCGCGCGGACGAGCAGCAGGCGGTCGATGCCGACGAACTCAAGATCCTGGCGCAGGTCCTCACCGAGAAATATGCCGAGTTCGATGTGCATGGGCAAGTTACGCAGATCAATCCCGGGCCAGTGGTCACGACATTCGAGTTCAAGCCAGAGGCGGGGATCAAATACAGCCGCCTGACAGGGCTGACGGATGATCTCTGCCTTGCATTGCGCGCGGAAAGCATTCTTATCGAGCGCATGGCAGGCAAGAGCACAGTCGGTATTCAGGTTCCCAACCGGGAACGCGAAATCATCTGGCTGCGCGAGAACATCGAGTCGAGCGAGTTTATCGGAACGAAATCGAAGCTGACTTTGGCACTCGGCAAGGATATCAACGGCCGCATCGTCACGGCTGATATGGCAGGCATGCCGCATTTGCTGATCGCCGGCTCAACCGGATCCGGCAAGAGCGTGGCCATCAACGCCATGATCATGTCGATCCTGTACAAAGCCACGCCGGACCAGGTGCGGTTGATCCTGGTCGATCCCAAGCGGCTCGAACTGGGGAACTATGAAGGCGTTCCACATCTCTATACGCCGATCATCACCGAGCCGAAGCTTGCGGCCAATGCGCTGCGGAATGCGGTCCGCGAGATGGAGCGCCGCCTGAAGCTGCTGGCCGAAAAAGGCGTCCGCAACATTGAGGGATACAACAAGCTCTTCGACGACGCCGATACGCCCAGCCTCTTCGGCGAACAGAGCGAAGAGAAGCCGATTCCATACATTGTCATCATTATCGACGAGCTGGCCGACCTGATGATGCTCGACGGCAACAACGTCGAGGAATCCATCACGCGTCTTGCGCAGATGGCGCGTGCGGTGGGAATTCACCTGGTGCTGGCCACACAGCGGCCGTCGGTGGACGTGATCACGGGATTGATCAAGGCCAACTTCCCGGCCCGCATGTCGTTCCGCGTTGCGACCAAGGTTGACTCGCGCACGATTCTTGACGCCAACGGCGCCGAAGCCCTGCTTGGCCGTGGCGACATGCTGTATTTGCCTTCGGGATCAGCGCGAGTTCATCGGCTGCACGCCCCCTACGTCACCGAGAAAGAAATCGCTGCCGTGGTCGAGTTCTGGAAATCGCAAGGCGCCGCAGAATACGAGCAGAAGTTCCTCGAAGCCCCGAAGGAAGAGCGCGAAGCCGGGGCGGCGGGCGGCGCGGACGGCGGAGTGGATGGCGACGAGAACGATCCGATGTTCGAAGACGCCGTCCGCCTCGTGCTTGAATTCGGAAAGGCTTCTACTTCCCTGCTACAGCGGCGGCTGCGGATTGGCTATGGTCGGGCCGCCCATCTAATTGATCTGATGGAACGTGACGGAATCGTCGGAGCTGCGGATGGTCCCAAGCCGCGCGAAGTGCTGAAGCGCCCTGACTGGTACAACGAAGTCGAACAGTCGATGCGCTGATCCCGCGCTCCCCTATTGCTTGGAATTCGCGGTTTCTTGAACTTCCTGCGACAAGAAGTACTCCGCCTGCTTGGCCACATCGGGGTTGTGGCTGCTTTTAAGCTCCTGCAGCAAGGCGACGGCTGGGGCCCAGTTATGTTTCTTCATTTCGAGGTCCGCGAGAGCAAGTTCATAGATCTCGCTTCGCGGAGCAAGCACAAAGGCCTTGCGCATGATTGCGGTTGCTTGATCCAGTAATCCTTGCTGCGTCAACGCCAACGCTTGCAGTCGATACACGTCTGCAAAGTCGGGGTCAAGTTGAACGCAGATTGACAGTTCGCGATCAAGGGAGCCCACCGGCGGCGCGCTTGAGGATTCACCGGCGCGCGTCAATAACGCCGACGCCAGCGCGTAATGATTCAGGACATCTGTCGGCGCGGCACTTACTGCGCGCGTCAGGACATCGACAGCTTCGTCGTTGCTCCCTTGCTGGAGCAACGCCATGCCAAGTTGTCGAAGCACTACCGGATTGCTTGGCTCCTCGTGCATCAACACCTGAAGCTCTGCGGCGTAGGCTGCACGGTCCTGTTTGGAATGCTGTGATTTGGTGTGCCAGCGTACATCCGCTGCCAAGGCCTGAGCAGTGGCAGGAGTCAATTCGGCGCCTGTGACTTCGATTGAGGCATCGGTTGCAGGTAACGAGAAGTAGCGAAAGCGTTCTCCTTTGGCGTACTCCAGCAAATCGGATTCCAGGCGCGCGGGGGACATGCCCAACTCAAGCGGGCTTGCCT
>Ga0207664_10003240_pt1 | contig 10811 bp, 7 predicted proteins | sample LARL83metaG_FD_184349 | JGI IMG/M metagenome (GOLD analysis project Ga0207664, IMG submission 184349) | Corn, switchgrass and miscanthus rhizosphere microbial communities from Kellogg Biological Station, Michigan, USA - LAR L8-3 metaG... | ecosystem: Host-associated > Plants > Roots >...
TACGCCGCGCGCAAGTACGCCACGCTCGACGCCTTCCACCCCGGCCGGGTGGCGCTGCACACGATCACCGGCGGCGACGACCGCGAGCAGGCCCGGGACGGCGACCTGACCGACAAGGCGACCCGCTACCGGCGCAGCGACGAGTTCCTGTCGATCGTGCGCAGGGAGTGGACCTCGGCCGAGCCGTTCGACTTCGACGGCGAGTTCTACACGGTGCGCGGCGGCTGGTCGGCGATCCGCCCGGCCGAGGGCGCGATCCCGGTGTACTTCGGCGGGGCCTCCGAGGACGCGGTGCGCGTCGGCGGCAGGCACGCGGACGTGTACGCGTTCTGGGGCGAGCCGCTGGAGGGCATCGCCGAGCGGATCCGCCAGGTGCGCGCCGCCGCCGCGCCGTACGGCCGCCTGCCGCGCTTCAGCGTGAGCCTGCGCCCGATCCCCGCCGCGACCGAATCAGAGGCCTGGTCGCGGGCCGAGGAGATCCTGGAGCTGACCCGGGCGCGCGCCGGGCAGCTGTGCAAGGCCTGGGGCTGGGGCGGGGACAAGGGCGACCACGCCGCGGCGCGCGGCTCGCAGCGGCTGCTGGACTACGCGGCGCGCGGGGACGTGCACGACAAGCGGCTGTGGACCGCGATCGCGAAGGAGACCGGGGCGGCGGGCAACTCCACGGCGCTGGTCGGCAGCTACGAGCAGGTCGCCGAGTCGCTGCTGGACTACCTGAAGCTCGGCGTCAGCACCCTGCTGATCCGCGGCTTCTCCCCGCTGCACGACGCGCGCGACTACGGCAATCTGGTGAACCTGGTGCGCGAACAGCACGACGGCTCACCGGTCGGCGCGGCGGCCTGAGATCCTCGTCCCGCCCCGCCCGTTCCGCTCCGGAAGGAAGTCCCGTGACCGCCCGAGCCGAAGCCGCGTCCCACCCCGGTGCCGAGTTCGAAGCGGCCCGCTCCCGGCCGCTGCCCCGGCCCGCGCTGGACCGGCTGCCCGAGGTCGCCGCGCGGCTGGCCGAACGCGCCGAGGAGCACGACCGCGACGGCTCGTTTCCGTTCGAGGGCGTCGCCGAGGTCCACGCGGCCGGGCTGCTGACCGCGACGGTCGCCGGGCGTTACGGCGGGGCGGGCGCGGGGATGGCCGGGACCGTGGAGATCCTGCGCGCGCTCGGCGCCGGGGACCCGTCGGTCGCGTTGGTGACGGCGATGACGCTGTTCGTGCACGCCGCGCAGGCGGGCGGTGGCTCGGCCGGCTGGCCGGAGCCCTACTACCGGCGGCTGCTCGCCGAGTCGGCGGAGAAGCCGGCGCTTGTCAACGCCCTGCGCGTCGAACCGGACCTCGGCACCCCGGCGCGCGGGGGCCTGCCCGCGACGGTCGCCCGCGCCGACGGCGAGGCGTGGGCGCTGACCGGCCGCAAGATCTTCTCCACGGGAGCGGTCGGCCTGCGCTGGATGGCCGTGTGGGCGCGCACCGACGAGGACCCGGCGCGCGTCGGCGGCTTCCTCGTGCACACCGACCCGGACGACCCGGCGCCCGGCATCGCCGTCGAGCGCACCTGGGACCACCTGGGCCTGCGCGCGAGCCGCAGCGACGACGTGGTCTTCGACGGCGTGCGCATCCCGCGCGACGCGACCTCGGGCCTGAGCGACCCGGCGGCGCCCGACCCGCGCCGCGACAGCGGCCTGGTGACGTGGCACTGCCTCGGCCTGACCGCGCTCTACCTGGGCGTCGCGCAGGCCGCGCGCGACTGGCTGGTCGGGTTCCTCGACGAGCGCACCCCTTCCGCGCTCGGCCGGCCGCTGGCCTCGCTGTCCCGGTTCCAGAGCGAGGTCGGCGAGATCGAGGCGGCGCTGGTCTGCGCGGTGGACCTGGTCGCCGGCCTGGCGTCGCGCTTCGACGCGGGCGATCCGCAGGCCGCGGCCCGCGCCCCGGCCGCGAAACTGGTAGGCACGCGCGCGGCGATCGGCGCGGTGGAGCGCGCCGTCGCCCTCATCGGAAACAATGCCCTGACTCGCCACAACCCGCTGCAGCGGCACCTGCGCGACGTGCTGTGCGCCCGCGTGCACACCCCGCAGGACGACTCGATCGTCTCCGCCCTGGGCCGCAGCGCCCTGGACGGCGGTGCCCCCGATCGCAGCGCCCTTGATCAGGCTGCATCCACCCGGCACTGATGCCCCCGTCCCACCCGGACTTCGAAGGAACCCCATGCCATCCTCCGCCAGCTCCCGCCCGGTCGCCCCGCCCGCCGGGAGCGTCCGGTGACCCGTTCCTGGTCCGCCCCCGACGGCCTGGCCACCCGCGGCACCCTCCTCGTCCTGCCCGGCCGCGGCGAGCACAGCGGCGTGTACGAGCGCTTCAGCCGCCGTCTCGCCGCGGACGCCTACGCCGTGCACGCCGTCGACGTCCGCCCCGACGACGAATCAGACCTCGTCCACGAAAAAATCAGTACTCTCATTCATGGCGCGGCGGCTCCCGTCGTCCTCGTCGGCTCCGACACCGGCGCCCTGCACGCTCTCGCGGCGGCCACCGACTCTCGGCTGCGCATCGACGGACTCGTGATCGCCGCGCTGCCCGCCCCCGACACAGCTGTCGACGCCGCCATCGACGCAGCGCCCGAAGCCGACTGGGGCCGGGAGCTCGCCGCCCGTACGACGTGTCCGGCGCACCGCGCGCGCCTGACCGCCGACGAGTCCTTCATCCGCGGCAGCCTCGCCGACCCGATCCCACCGCACCTGGCCAAGATCCTGTCCGAACCGCTCGAAGACCTGGCCGTCCCCGCACTCGTCCTGCACGGCGGCTCCGATCCGATCGCGCCCGTGGATCACGCGCGCGAGCTCGCCGCCCGGCTGCCGCGCGCCGAACTGGCCGTCGTCGACCGCGCGCCGCACGACGTGCTCAACGACTCGACGCACCGCACCGTCGCCGCGCAGGTCGTGCAGTGGCTCGAGCGCCTGCGCGGCTCCGCGGACCTCACGCCCCTCATCACCGTCACCGTCACTTCCCTCGCCCCTGTCCCCGCCGGCTCGTGATCCGCGTCCACTGGTTTCTCCCGACCTCCGGCGACGGCCGCGAGGTGATCGGCTGGGCGCACTCCAAGGTGGCGACCGGCGATCCGCGCGCCGTCGGCCGCGCGCCGGACATCGACTACCTCGCCGAGGTCGCCCAGGCCGCGGACCGGCTCGGCTTCGAGGCGGTGCTCACCCCGACCGGAACCTGGTGCGAGGACGCGTGGATCACCACGGCCGCGCTCGTCCGCGCCACCCGGCGGCTGAAGTTCATCGTCGCCATCCGCCCCGACTCGCTCGCCCCGACCCTCGCCGCCCAGATGGCCGCCACCTATCAGCGCGTCTCCGGCGGGCGGCTGCTGCTGAACGTGGTCAACGGCGGTGACGACGAGGAGCAGCGGCGCTTCGGCGACTGGCTCGAGCACGACCGGCGCTACGCCCGCGCCGACGAGTTCCTCAGCGTCCTGCGCGGCGCGTGGTCCGGCGAGCCCTTCGACTTCAAGGGCGAGTTCTACCGCGTCGCCGGAGCGACCGTCGGCCGCGCCCCGGACCCCGTGCCCGGGTTGTTCCTCGGCGGCGCGTCGCCGGCCGCCGCCGAGGTCTCCGGCCGACACGCCGACGTGCATCTCACGTGGGGCGAACCGCCGCCGCTGCTCGCCGAGCAGCTCGCCGCCGTCCGGGAGCGCGCCGCGCTGGCCGGGCGTACCGTGCGCTTCGGCATCCGGCTGCACGTGATCGCCCGCGACACTCCCGACGAAGCGTGGACTGAGGCGGGCCGGCTGCTCGCCGCCATGGACCCGCAGGCGATCGCGGTCGCCCAGCAGCGCTTCGCGCAGTCCGTCTCCGTCGGGCAACAGCGCATGGCCGCGCTGCACAACGGCCGCACCGACCGGCTGGAGATCTACCCGAACCTCTGGGCGGGCTTCGGGCTGCTGCGCCGGCACGCCGGCACGGCGCTGGTCGGCAGCTACGAGCAGGTCGCCGAACGGATCGAGGAGTACCACGCGCTCGGCGTCGAGCACTTCATCCTCTCCGGACAGCCGCACCTCGAGGAGGCGTACCGCGTCGGCGAGGGCGTGCTGCCGTTGCTGCTACGACCGCGCGGAATGCTGTAGCCGATCCGCGCCGCCCGGCACGGCGCCGCCCTCCGCACCGCCCTCGGCGTCCGCGGGCGCCTGCCCCGAAGCCAGCGGCGAGCGCGACAGCTCGACATACCCGAGCGCGATCACGATCAGGCCCAGAACCTGGGGCACCAGCCACCAGCCGAGGCGGATGTCCTCGGAGAACAACAGCACGCCGTAGCAGATGCTGATCAGGGCGTCGCCGATGGTCAGCATGGGCTGCGAGGCGACGAGGGTGCCCGCCTGCAGCGCGTTCTGCAGGAGAAACAGCGAGCCGACCCCGGCCGCCGCCGTGGCGTACAGCTGCCAGGTGGCGAAGAACGCGCCCGCGCCCTGCGTCAGGGTGTCCATCGCCTGCTTCATCAGCGCGGCCGTCAGCGCGTATCCGCAGGCCGCGGCCAGGCCGAGCAGCGCCGCGCGCGGCTCGCCCTTCAATCGCAGCGCCGAGATCAGCAGCACCGCCTCGAAGCCCCCGGTCGCGATCAGCGCGAGCACCCACAGCTGGTCCGACGCGCGCTGCGAGCCGCCCGAGGGGGCCGCCGCAGCGAGCGCCGTGCCGAGTCCCACCGTGACCGCGCCCACGGCCCACCAGGTGCGCCGCGGCAGCCGCTGCCGCCACAGCAGCCCGGCCACCAGCAGGGCCAGCGGCAGCTCGATGATGAAGATCGGCTGCACGAGCGCCACCGGGCCGGTGGCCAGCGCCGTCGCCTGGAACAGCGCGGCGGCGAGCACCATCGCGATGCCGGCCAGCCACACCTTGCGCCGCACCAGGTGCGCGAACAGCGAGAGCCGGAACGCCCCGTCCTGCGGTGCCTCGATCGCGGCCCGGCGCTGCAGCACCGACGCCATGGCGTTGCTGAACGCCGTCAGCACCGCGAACACGACACAGATCACAAGACTTCAGCTTCCCGCTCTGCCGCCCCCGACACCCGTGCGGATGCCCTATGCCGCCAACGAACGATTGCCGGTAAAGAATTGTTCCCCACGGGGTACCACTCTCGCTCGACATTCACTGGTATCGCCCTGACGCCCTGTCAGATCATCCGGTCGGATCACCCATACGCAGTGACATACCCGCAGGTCCGAATTTCAGACGACTAGGCCGGCCGGCGTTCCATACTGTGGCATGTGAGTGATCGCGTACCGCCCGAGCTGCTGGAGATCGTCGAAACGCTGCTGCCCGGCGCCAGCCTCGGTTCCGCGCGCCTGGCCGAACACGGCAACATCCACGACGTCGTGCTGCTGCCCGATGTGGCCGCGGTGCGGATCAGCCGCCGCCCGGTCGCGGCGGAGGCCATGCCGCGCCGCATGGAGCTGCTACGGGTGATCGCCGCGTGCGGCCTGCCGTTCGCCGTGCCCGAGCCGCTGACGCCGGTGGCGCGCTTCGGCGAGCGCGCGGCCGTCGCCGTGTCGTGGATCGGCGGCGAGGAGCTGCCCGAGGGCCAGGGCGACCCGGCGCGGTTCGCCGAACTGCTCGGCGCGCTGCGCGAGGTGTCGCTCACGCCGCAGCTGCGGGCCTCGCTGGACGCCGCGCGCGAGGCCCCGGATCCGCGCGGGTGGGCGCGGATCCTGGCCGAGGACGTGGTGCCGCGCCTGCCCGACCGGTGGCGCGAGGAGGGCGAGCGGCGCCTGGCCGCCGCGCTGGCGCTGGAGCCCGTGCCGGACGCCCTCGTGCACGGCGACCTCGGCGGGTCGAACGTGCACTGGGACCGCGACGGAAAGCTGGTCGGCGTCGTGGACTGGGACCTGGCCCTCGCGTTCGACCCGGCGATCGACGCGGCGAGCATGGCCTGGCACGGCTGGGAGAACGTGCGCGGCGCCGTGGACGCCGAGACATATCGGCGCGCCCGGGTCTGGGACGCGGTGTTCGGCGTCGGGCACCTCGTCGCGGTGCTGGCCGGCCGGAGCCTGGCGAACCTGGACGGCTACGTACGGCACCTCGTCGCATGGCTCGAACAGGACGCCCACCGCGCGTGAGCCGGCCCGACTGCACGTAAGCCGGCCCGGCCGTGCCTGAATCAGCCTGGCCCGCCGTGTCCCGCGGTCACGAATCGACCCGGTACTCGGGCGCGTGCCGCGGCCACGGGTGCGCGGACTCGATCTGCCGGCCCAGCTCCAGCAGCAGTTTCTCGCCGCCGGGGCGCGCCACGAGCTGCACGCCCAGCGGGGTGCCCGCCCGGTGCACGCCCGCGGGCAGGTTCATCGCGGGCCAGCCCGCGATGTTCCAGGCCCCGAACAGCGAGGCGATCTTCACGTTCACCACCGTGTTGCGCAGCAGGCCGCGCTCGCCATAGCGCTGGGCGGGCGGCGGGACCGCGGCGAGCGCGGGCAGCACGAGCACGTCGAGGCCGCCGAAGAACTCCTGCGCGCCCTTCTCCCGCCAGCGCTCGCGGACCGCGCCGCCGCCGAAATGCAGCGTGTCGAGCAACTGGCCCGCGCCCGCCATGCGCCGCGTGCGCGGATCGAGCCGGCCGGGATCGAGCCCGCGCGCCTCGTCGTAAGCGCACGAATACCAGGTGCGCAGCGTGCCGGGGCCGAGCCAGGCCGGGTAGCGCGCGGCGTGCTGCTCGACCTTGTGGCCGAGGCTTTCCAGCAGCACGCCGGTCTCCACGGCCACCGCGATGCTGGCCGGGTCGACCGGGACGCCGGGCAGCGCGGTGCGCAGCGACAGGCCGATGCGGGGCGGGTTCGGCGCGCCGAGGCTGGCCAGGTCGGGGGCGCCGGCCATGACGGACAGCGCGAGGGCGGCGTCGCGCACCGTGGTGGCCAGCGGGCCGTTCTCGGACAGGCCGAGCCACTTCGGGCCGCCGTCGAGCGAGGGCGGGACGACCCCCGCGCCGGGTTTGATCCCGACCAGCCCGCAGCAGGCCGCCGGGATGCGGATCGAGCCGAGGCCGTCGTTGCCGTGCGCGATCGGCACGAGGGCGGCCGAGACCGCGGACGCGCTGCCGCCGGACGAGCCGCCCGGGGTGCGCTCGCGGTCCCAGGGGTTGCGGGCGATGCCGTAGACGCTGTCGGACATCGCGGCCAGGCACAGCTCGGGCACATTCGTCAGGCCGACCACGATCGCCCCGGCCGCCCGCAGCCGCGCCACCACGGGATGGTCGGCGGAGTTGACCGCGCTCGACGAGGCGGCCGAGCCGTTGCGCATCTGCTCCCCGGCCACCTCGACGTTGTCCTTGACCGCGACCGGCACCCCGGCCAGCGGCAGCTCGGCCAGGTCGGAGCGGGCGGCCAGCGCGTCGGCCTCGGTCAGCGCCTCCTGGTGCCGGATCCTGCGGAACGCGCCGAGGTGCGGATTGAGCCGCCCGATGCGCTCGAGGTGCTGGCGCACGACCTGCCGCGGCTCGGCCTCGCCGGCGCGCACTGCTTCGGCGATCTGCGCGGCGCTGCGGCCGATCCAGGACACCATGAACGTAGGCTCCGGCACCCGGCCGCGCGCCGTCAACCGGCTGTCGCCACAGTGTCTGCCGGGTCCGGGTTTCACGACCCGTCACGCGCAGGCCCAGATCGAGCCGATGCGCCGGGCCGCGCCCTGGACAGTTCGATTTCTTCGATTCTACGACGTGGAACGGCAACGGAGCCGAGGAGAGGGGCAGCATATGCACGGATTCAGTACTCGGACACGGCCGGCCGGGCACGCCCTCGCCTGGACGACGGCGGCCGTGCTCGCCGCGGCCGCGCCCTCGGTCCTCGCGGCGGTCCCGGCGCGGGCCGCGACCTCGACGGACGCGGTGACGGTCAACGCCACGGCGGGCCTCGGCACGGTCCCGGCCGGCGCGATCGGCCTGAACACGGCGGTGTACGACGGCAACATGAACGACGCGCCGATCCCGGGCCTGCTCAAGGCCGCGGGAATCAACGCGCTGCGGTATCCGGGCGGCTCGTACTCGGACATCTACAACTGGCAGACCAACGTCGCGCAGGGCGGCTACGACGCGCCGAACACCGGCTTCGCGAACTTCATGGCCACCGCGCAGTCCGCGGGCACCAAGCCGATCATCACCGTGAACTACGGCACCGGCACCCCGGCGCTGGCCGCGTCCTGGGTGCAGAACGCCGACGTGACCAACAACTACGGCGTCAGCTACTGGGAGGTCGGCAACGAGGTCTACGGCAACGGCACGTACGGCGCGAACTGGGAGGCCGACAGCCACTGCACCACCTCGGCCTCCGGCGGCCCGGTGACGATCGGCAGCGAGCCGAACCAGACCTACAACTGCGGGCCGAGCACCTACGCGAGCGGCGTGCTCAGCTACATCTCGGCGATGAAAGCGGCCAGCCCCAGCGTCCACGTCTGCGCGATCCTCACCACCCCCGGATTCTGGCCGGACAACGTCACCAACCCCACCACCAGCCCCAAGTCGTGGAACCAGACGGTCCTGACCGCCCTCGGCGCGAAGACCGACTGCGTCATCGTGCACTACTACCCCGGCGGCTCGACCACGGCCGGGATGCTGACCGACCCGACGGACATCTCCGGGGTCGTCTCCACGCTCAAGTCCGAGATCAGCCAGTACGCGGGGGTGAACCCGGCGAACGTGCCGATCCTGGTCACCGAGACCAACTCGACGATCGACCTGGACACCCAGCCCGGCGCGCTGTTCACGGCGGACATGTACATGTCCTGGCTGGAGAACGGCGCGGCGAACGTGGACTACTGGAACGAGCACAACGGGCCGGGCACGCCCTCAGTGGTCGGCGGCGCGCAGGACTACAACGACCAGGGCATCTTCTCCAGCGGCTCGAACAGCAGCGGCGTGACCGAGCCGCCGCTCGAGACCCCGTTCGCGCCCTACTACGCGCTCGAGCTGCTGTCCAAGCTGGCCGCGCCCGGCGACACGATGGTCAACAGCAACTCCGCGAACGCGCTGGTGCGCGTCCACGCGGTGCGCCGCGCCAACGGAACCCTGGCGCTGCTGATCGAGAACGAGGACCCGGGCAACAGCTACACGGCCAACCTGGCCCTGAACGGCTTCACCCCGTCCGGCAGCCCCACCGTCTACACCCTCGCCGACAACGCCACCACGATCACCAGCGCGACGCAGAGCTCCGCCTCCTCCGTCACCGTCGCCCCGTACTCGATCACCGTCATCCAATTCCCCGGCAGCGGCGGCACCGGCGTCACGGCACCCGGCGCGCCCGGCCAGCCGACGGCGACGAACCTGAGCTCGAGCACGTCCGGCAACACCTCCGGTAGCGCGACCCTGACCTGGCCCGCATCCGCAGCAGGCACGTATCCGGTGGCGAACTACCAGGTCTACCGCCTCGGCACCGGCGGCAGCAGCACCCTGATCGCCAGCCCCACCGCGACGACCCTGAACCTCAGTGGCTTGACGATAGGCGCCAGCTACACCTACGACGTGATCGCAGTGGACTCACACGGCAATCCGTCGCTGCCCTCCGGTCAGGTGACCTTCACCGTCCCGCCGCCATCGAACGCGGGCTGCGCGGTGCACTACGCGATCAGCAACTCGTGGCCCGGCGGTTTCGGCGGCGCCATCACGATCACGAACAAGGGTACTGCGGCAATCAACGGCTGGACGCTCACCTTCACCTGGCCCGATCCGGGCGAGGGCGTGCAGAGCGGCTGGAACGGCACCTGGACGCAGAGCGGCTCGACGGTCACCGTGACCAGCGCGACCTGGGACGCGAACCTCCCGGCCAACGGCGGCACCGCCGGCCTCGGCTTCAACGGCACCGACACGGGACAGGACCCCGCACCGGCCGCCTTCTACCTCAACGGAAACGTCTGCTCGAACAACTAAACACACTCATTCGCGCCACCCGGCTGGATCGCCCGCGCAGAACGGACGATCCAGCCGGCGCTACGGCGCACGAGACGCAAGAGACGCAAGACTCGACGTTCACGCGGCGAGCGGCGAGCGGAATTTCAATTGCCCGACCACCGTCGGCGCACTAGCGTCGCCTGACTGTGAACGCCACGCCCTCGCCACCGACCGACTGGCTGGAACTCAATCGCGCGTACTGGGACGAGCGGGTCCCGATTCATGTCGCCAGCAGGCTCTACGACGTGCCTGGTTTCCTCGGCGGCAAGGACACGTTGCTGGATTTCGAACGCGACCAGGTCGGCGATGTGCACGGCAAGAGCCTGCTGCACCTGATGTGCCACATCGGCCTGGACACCCTGTCGTGGGCCAGACACGGCGCCACGGTGACCGGCTTGGACTTCTCCCGCCCCGCCCTGGAAGCCGCCGCGTCGCTGGCCGAACAGGCGGGCATCGGCTCGGCCCGCTTCGTCGCCTCAGACATCGACCACGCGGCCGAGGCGCTCGCCGGGCGCACCTTCGAGATCGTCTACACCGGCCGGGGCGTGACTCAGTGGATCCCCGACATCGAACGCTGGGCACACACGGTCGCCGCACTACTCGCACCCGGAGGGTTCGTCTACATCGCGGACTACCACCCGTTCATCGACATCGTAGATGACCAGGTGCGTGGCCTGCGGCGCGGCTACCTCGATCACGGACCGTTCGCCGAGCAGGAGCACGGCAGCTACACGGGATCCGCCGACACGCGGGCCGACAGCATCGTCAAGTGGACTCACCATATCGGCAGCATCGTCGACGCTCTGGCCGGCGCGGGATTGCGCATCAGGTTCCTGCGCGAATACCCGTTCACCGACGTTCCGATGTTCCACGGGCTCGAACGCGGCGACGAGGGAATGTGGCGCTTC
>Ga0207664_10003241_pt1 | contig 10810 bp, 10 predicted proteins | sample LARL83metaG_FD_184349 | JGI IMG/M metagenome (GOLD analysis project Ga0207664, IMG submission 184349) | Corn, switchgrass and miscanthus rhizosphere microbial communities from Kellogg Biological Station, Michigan, USA - LAR L8-3 metaG... | ecosystem: Host-associated > Plants > Roots >...
AGTGCCCTCGCCCAAGCTGAGCGCCGACCTGACGTTCACCAGCGCCCGGGTGATGTTCGTCCAGCAGGGCCTGCCGCACACCGTGGCGGTGAACAACAAGCTGCCGTTCGCCCCGTTCGTGAACCCGCAGTCGCCGATGTGGATGGGATTCGCCGACCAGCAGGTGAACGCCAGCGCTCCGGCGCAGAACGTCACGTTCGTGGGCGGCGGCGGGATCAGCCTGACCACCGCCGAGCCAGGCGACTACTTCGACGTCGGGTCGATGCAGCACCTGTCACACGACATCCTGGACATGATGCAGTGGTTCGACATGAGCGCGACCAACGTCCCGGGCGACGACGGCACGTTCCTGGAGCATGTGCAGTACATGTTCCGGGCCGACCCCCCGCCGTCCCTGGGGAACGCCAACCAGTTCGCCGCCGGCGGCGGTCCCGCCTTCCTGCCCAACGTGTTCCAGGGCTTCGGCGACGCGGCCAGGAGCGCTCAAGGCATCGGCACGCTGGCCGATGAAACCACCGGTCTCCGGGAGCACCGGATGGGTCATATCTCCTGTCTGCAGCGGTCCTCCCGCACGGCCGCAGGGGACCCGATCCACCTGCGGATGGACGGGCCGGGCTTCGACAGCATGGATGTCCCCGACGGCACCGAGCAGGCGAAACTCCAGTTCACCGCGTTCGTGCCGTCGTCCGACTTCTTCACCACCATGCGGGTTAACCAGGCCTCGCTCGATCTGGCGGCCGAGTTCGGCGTGGCCACGTCCGATAACGGCCTGGAGCGCTTCATCACCGCGACGCGGCGGCAGAACTTCCTGATCCCGCCGCGCCGTCACCGGGCGTTCCCGTTCGCGGAACTGGGGCACAGCAACCCCAGTCAGAGCAGGGTCAGCAGCAACAGCGTGAATCGCAGCTCTGCGCCCAGCAGCGCCAGCAATGGCGGCAGCAGTAACAGCGGTAACAACAACCATGGCCACAGCGGCCACGGCCACAACGGCTGAGGTCTCGTCGGCTGTGTGCCGAGTCTGATCAGTGTGATCGCTGCGGGTGGGGGTCCGATAGCGGACGGGCCCGCGGTGATCACGCACCCGGTAGGGCACAGTAGACAGGTGCCCACACCATCCCAGCGGCCAACCGTCGCGATCATAGGCGGCGGGATCTCCGGGCTCGCCGCGGCATTCTTCCTCCGTGACCAGGGCGCTGCTGTCACCGTGCTCGAGGGCTCTCCCCGGCTGGGCGGCAAGCTCGCCGTGTCGGAGGTGGCCGGGATCAGCGTCGATGCGGGTGCCGAGGCCTTGCTCGCCCGCCGCCCCGAGGGCACCGATTTGATCAGCGCCGTCGGCCTGGCCGGCCAGCTGGTGCCGGCCGGCACAACCGCGGCGGCGATCTGGACCCGGGGGAGCCTGCACCCGCTGCCAAGACGCCAGTTCATGGGCGTGCCCGCCGACCTGGGCGAGCTGGCCAGCTCAGGGATCCTGTCCCCGGCCGGGCTGGCCCGGGCCCGCGACGATCTCAGCCTGCCGCCGAGCCCGCGGGACGGTGACGTGCCGGTGGCCACGCTGGTCGGGGAGAGGTTGGGCCAGGAACTGGTGGACCGGCTGGTCGACCCGCTGCTGGGCGGCGTCTACGCGGGCCGGTCCGGCGAGCTGTCTGCCGAGGCCACCGTGCCCGCGCTGGCCCAAGCTGCGCAACAGCACCCCACGCTCACCGAGGCGGCCGCATCGCTGCTGCCCGCCCCCGATGCGGCGCGCCCGGCCAGGCCCGTGTTCACCACGCTGGCGGGGGGCCTGGGCACGCTGCCTCCCGCGGTCGCCGCCGCGTCCGGTGCCACGGTGCGGACCAGGGCGATGACCAGGGAGCTGACCCGCACAGTGAAGGGGGATATTGAAGGGGGAATGGGGAGGTGGGGTGGGGGCTGGCGGCTCACCATCGGCCCGACCCGGGCGCCCGAGTACCTCGACGCCGACGCGGTCATCCTGGCCGTGCCGGCGCAGCCGGCCAGCAGACTGCTGGCGGGCGTGCCAGGGGCCGAGCCCGCCGCGGCCGCGCTCGGCGAGATCGAGTACGCGAGCATGGCGATCGTCACCCTGGCCTTCCCGCGGGAGAGCTTCCCGCACCCGCTGCAGGGCAGCGGCTACCTGGTTCCCGCGGTCGACGGCCGGGCGGTCAAGGCCGTCACGTTCAGCACGGTGAAGTGGCCGCACCTGCGCCCGGGTCACGCGGGCCTGGACGTCGTGCGCTGTTCCGTGGGCCGGGTGGGCGAGGAAGGCCTGCTGCAGCGGGACGACGCCGAGCTGGCCCGGCTGGCCGCCGCCGACCTGGCTGAGGTCACCGGGGTGCGCGGTATCCCGGCCGACGCGCGGGTCAGCCGGTGGGGCGGCGGGCTCCCGCAGTACACGGTGGGCCACCTGGGCCGGGTCGCGCGGATCCGGGCCGGGGTGGCCGGCCTGCCCGGGCTCGCGGTCTGCGGAGCCGCCTACGACGGGATTGGCATCCCGGCCTGCATCGCCTCGGCCCGGCTGGCCGCCGACCGGGTGCTGGAGTTTCTGGCCGCCCCCGCGCGGCGGTGAGCCGAGCCGGGGACCGCAGGTCAACATTCCGATGGGACAATGAGGACATGGCTGGTAACGACGCCGGGCAGCAGCCCGAGGAGACCGGTAAGGCTCAGCCGGAAGGGCAGCGGCCCAAGGCGCGCGAGCTGAACGACCTGATCCGCTACACGATGTGGTCGGTGTTCCGGATCAGCGGCCCCGGCGCGCTCGACGCGGCCGCGGACCAGGCGAAGTCCGGGCGGCCCAGCCTGGCGGCCGAGGTCAGCGAGCTGTGCCAGCAGGCCACGGGCAAGGGAGTCGTCACCCGCGGCTGCTACGACCTGCAGGGGCTGCGGGCCGACGCCGACTACATGTTCTGGTGGATCGCGCCGTCATCCGACGATCTGCAGGAGATGTACGCCAGGTTCCGGCGCACCGGGCTCGGCCGGGCCAGCGAGCCGGTCTGGTCGGCGATGGCGCTGCACCGGCCCGCGGAGTTCAACAAGGGCCACATCCCCGCGTTCCTGGCCGAGGAGGAACCCCGCGCCTACGTGAGCGTCTACCCGTTCGTCCGGTCTTACGAGTGGTACCTGCTCAACCCCGAGGAGCGCCGGGCCCTGCTCGCCGAGCACGGGATGATGGCGCGGGAGTACCCGGACGTCCGGGCCAACACGGTGGCCTGCTTCGCGCTGAACGACTTCGAGTGGATGCTCGCGTTCGAGGCCGACGAACTGCACCGGATCGTGGACCTCATGCGCCACCTGCGCGGGGCCCAGGCCCGGCTGCACACCCGGGTCGAGATCCCGTTCTTCGCGGGCCGGCGCAAGCCGGTGGGGGAGTTGCTCGCCGCGCTCCCGTGAAGCAGGCGGGTCAGCTAAGCGAGGGTGTGGCCGGGGGCGGCGGTCATGCCGCGCACCGCGAGGTGGACGGCGGTGCGGACCACAGCGACCAGCGGTCCGCGCGGGGACGGGGCCCGGGACCAGTGCTGGACCGCGGTCCGTTCCGCCGCGACGGTGACGGCCGCCAGGACGTGGGATTCCAGCTGGCCGGGCGGGAAGCCAGCGCGGCGGCCGATGGCGTCGGCCAGGGATGCCTCGGTGGCCGTGGTGGCCTTGAGGTACTCGCCGTGCAGCGTTGGCTCGGCGGCCACTAGGGCCCGGAACTGGCCCAGCCAGCCCGGTGGAAGGGTATCCATCTTGGTTCGGCGGTACTGCGCGGCGATGGCCGCCACCAGAGCGTCGGCGAGTGGCTCCGCTGGAGGACGGTTGGTCAGGCTGCCCGCCAGCCATCTGGCCTGCAGGGTGACCGGCCAGATGACCGCTGCTTCCTTGCTGGGGAAGTAGTTGTTGAAGGTCCGCGGCGAGACGCCAACCGCGGTCGCGATCTGGGAGATGCGCACATTGGCCAGCCCGTGCGCCCGGGCCAGATTGAACGCGGCCAGAGCGAGGTCGCGGCGGGTCTGCTCCTTCTGCAGGTCGCGCCGGCGAGCCGGCCGCCCTCCGGCGGCGCTGAGCGGTGACGTCATGCTGGCACCCTAATAGTGATCTTGCGTGACTCGCAATTGTTGCGTGGCGCGCAAGAAACCCTGGACCTTGGGAGCAGGGTGAACTAGGTTGTTTCTTGTGACTAGGGGGGAAGTCACCCACATCCTTCGGCTGTGCCTGTATGCCGCGGCAATGGCCGTTGCGGGGATAGCTGTGGCCATCGGGGCGGCGCTCCTGACCGCGAGGCCCGCATCCGCGGCAACCAACCCCAGCGCTCCAGACACCCACACCGCAGGCACCCACACCGCGGCCACCGGAGCATCCGCGGCCGTCGGCTCAGCCCGCTCCGCGAGCACGGCATCGAGTCCCGCGGGGACGCGGGCGGCTTCGACCGTGACGCCGGCCGGATCCGCCGCGGCGAACGGCGTGACGGGCGGTTCCCCGGACAGCACAAGTCCGGGATCGTCGGCAACGGCACCGGCGGCTTCGACCAGTCAGACGGCTGCCTCCGCACTGGGCGGCGTGGCTTCCTCGGCCGCCGCGAAGGCAACCTCGGCGGCTGGCCACATCGCTTCGACCGGCCGCGCCGCGACGTCATCGGTGACCGGGACCGCGGCCAGCAGCACCGGCCCGGTGTCGTCCGCTCTGGGCCAGACAGCCACCACCGGCCGCACCGCCGCTACCTCGGTCACCCGGACCGTCACCGGCGTCACCGTTCCGGTGACCTCCGCAGCGGGCCATGTTCTGGCGACGGGCGGCGCGCGGGTCGGCTCCGTGGTCGGTTCCGCCACTCGTGTCACCACTCCGGTCTCGTCCGTCCTGCCCAAGGTCATCGCCTCTGGCCACTCAGCCGCCACCTCGGTCACCGGCACCACGGTCGGCATCACCGCTCCTGTGGCGCCCGCGGTCGGCCAGGCACAGGCCAGCGGCCACGCGCCGACGACATCGGCGGCTGGTCGTCCCGCCGGCCCGAGCGGCCCCGGCAACCACGCGCCGGCTACCGCTCCCGCAGCCGCCATCGCGCACGCCAGCACCGCAGCCGGACCGGTCGCACCGGCCGGAACGAGCCACCGGTCGTCGGCCTCCACGGCCGCGGCTTCCACCGGAACGGGGCCGATGCCTGCCATCGGTGGGCTGCCCGAGTCGGTTGCTCCCGCGATAGTCGCGGCAAGCGCCGTCGGCCTGGGTTCTGTGTCCGCCGGGCTCGGAGCGGCACCTGCGGCGCCCCGGCCCGGAACGCCGCTGAACCCGGCGCCCGGTGAGGGTCCGGCGTCCGGCACGACCGTTAGCGCTGGCTCCGGCGGCGGAAACGGCGGCGGTGCCGTTGCTGCCTTCCTGACCGCGTTTCTCGGCCTGTTCGGGCTGCTGTGGACCATCCGCCACGCTGACAGCGTCCCAACTTCCGCACTCGTCTCCGCGCTCGAGGTTCCTGGCTAGCCGGCTGGCCTCTTCAGCCAGCCAAGTCAGGGCCGGAACAGGCCCGGGCTAACCGGACAACCTCAGCAAGGAGTTACGAGTCATGTCTAGAATCCTGACGCGCTTCGCGGCTGCCGCCGCTGGCGTGTTGATACCAGTGATGCTGGCGGTCTGCGCGCTGGCCTGCCCAAGGCCGCACGCAGGTGCCCAGCCGACCACGACGGGCCGGCCGATGGCCGCCCAGGCCAGCCAGAGCGCCCGTCACCACCACCACCATTGCCTGGGCTTCCCCAGGCGAGGCTGGTCGCAGTCGGTGAACGCATCGGTTCCTGGCCAGTGGCTGACCCAGCTGGTCCGTGGCCACCACCACTGCTGGCATTTCGGCCAGCTGGGCTCGTCGCAGACGGCTTCGATCGGCGCGGCCAAGTCGCAAAACCCGCAGCCGGGTAGCGCGAACCATGGCCACCACCACAGCCGGTGCGGCAGCAACCCGGGCTCGCAGCCAAGCTCGCAGTCCGGCTCACAGGTGCGTTCCCAGCCAAGCTCGCAGGTGGGTTCGCAGCCGAGCCCGCAGGCTGGTTCCCAGTCGGGTTCGGAGCAGGGTTCGCCGCCGGCCTCCCAGTCGGGTTCGCCGTCTGGCTCGCAGCAGCAGGGCACCGAGCCCAGCTCGCCGCCGGGTTCAGAGTCGGGCTCTCCGTCCGGTTCGCAGCAGGGCACCGAGCCCAGCTCGCCGACCGGCACCCTGACCGGGCCGGTCCAGATCGGACCCTTGACCGGCCCGATCCAGATCGGCTCGCTGACCCAGCCGGTCCCGGTCGGGACGCTGACCGGGCCAGTTCAGGTCGCGCCGGTGGCGAACGCCCCGGTGTCGGCGGCCAACTCGGGCTCTGGCGGCACCGTGACGCAGACGCCGACCGTGGGTGGCAGTGGCCAGTCGGGTTCGCTGACCGGGCCGATCCAGGTCGCCCCGGTGGCGAACGCCCCGGTGTCGGCGGCCAACTCGGGCTCTGGCGGCACCGTGACGCAGACGCCGACCGCGAGTGGCAGTGGCCAGTCGGGTTCGCTGACCGGGCCGATCCAGGTCGCCCCGGTGGCGAACGCCCCGGTGTCGGCGGCCAGCTCCGCCTCTGGCGGCAGCGTCACGCAGGCGCCCGCTGCGGGTGGCAGCGGCCAGGCCCAGGGTGCAGGCCAGGGCCAGAGCACCGGCCTGACTGGCCCCATTCAGGTCGCGCCCACGGTCAACGCGCCGGCCTCGGCCGATAGCCCGAACTCCAGCAGCGGCAGCGTGACGCAGACGCCGACTGCGGGTGGCGGCGGCCAGTCGGGTTCGCTGACCGGGCCGATCCAGGTCGCCCCGGCCGCGAACGCCCCGGTGTCGGCGGCCAGCGCGGGCTCTGACAGCGGCAGCGTCACCCAGACGCCCACTGCGGGCAGCGCGGGCCAGACCCAGGGCGCCGACCAGGGCCAGAGCACCGGCCTGACCGGGTCGACCCAGGTCGCGCCGACCGCCAACGCGCCGGTGTCGGCGGCTAGCTCCGGTTCTGGCGGCAGCGTGACGCAGACGCCGATCGCGGGCGGCGGCGGCCAGTCAGGCTCGCTGACCGGGTCCATTCAGGTCGCGCCCACGGTCAATGCGCCGGCGTCGGCGGCCAGCTCCGGTACTGGCAGCGGCAGCGTCACCCAGGCGCCGACCACGTGACCGTCGCGATCACGTCCGTGTCATGACGGCACTGTCATGACGGTGCTGAGGAGGGGATTCCTGTGGAGGCATTATGCGAGCGGCTATAGGCCGGGGCTGGGGTCACTCGGCCCCGGCCGGTAGCCCCTCTGTTGAGGACCTGACCGTAGCCGTCGTGAGCCGGTGGGGCTGGCGGCGCCGGGGAATGTGATGATGGCTCTACCGGCGACGTCGCAGAATGCGAGGGCAGCGTGATGGCCCAGACGGCAGGGCAGGCAGGGGCAGGCGGGGACGCTCCCGCAGGCGGGCAGGCGCCGAGGTACGCCAGCCCGGTGGACTATGACCGGTACGGGCACTACGGCCAGGGCCGGGGCTTCAACCACGGCGCCTCGTTCAACCGCCCGCGCTACCGGTTCCAGGGCCGCATCACCGCCGATGGCTCAAGCGGCTGCCGGGCCGAGCCCGGCCGCTATCACCTGTACATCGCGTGGGGCTGCCCGTGGGCGCAGCGGACCGCGATCGTCAGGAAGCTGAAGGGCCTCGAGGACGTGGTCTCGCTTTCCTACGTCGACGACGTGCGGGACGGGCGCGGCTGGGCCTTCCGGGAGCGGCGCGGCGCGGACCCGGTCAACGGCTTCACGCTGCTGGCCGAGGCGTACGAGGCCACCGAGCCCGGCTATGACGGGCACGTCTCGGTGCCCGCCCTCTGGGACCGCGAGACCGGGAAGCTGGTCAGCAACAACTTCCCTGACATCACGATCGACCTGGGCACCCAGTTCGGGGACTGGGCCTCGCCAGCGCCTGACCTGTACCCGCCGGACCTGCGCGCCGACATCGACGCGATGAACGATCGGGTCTACGAAACCGTCAACAACGGCACGTACCGGGTCGCGGGCGCCACGACCGAGGCCGATTACACCGAGCTGCGGCGCCGGCTGACCGGCACCCTGACCATGCTCGACGAGCGGCTGGCCGGGCAGCGGTACCTGTTCGGCGCCGGAGTGACCGAGGCCGATGTGCGGCTGTGGCCCACGCTGGCCCGGTTCGACCTCGGGTACAACCCGCTCGGGAAGATCAGCGAGCGGCGGCTGGTGGACTACCCCGCGCTGTGGGGCTACGCCCGCGATCTTTACCAGCGGCCGGCGTTCCGCGACACCACGGACTTCGCCTCGTTCGCCCGGTTCGGCTCCGGGCCTGCCCCGAGCTTCTTCAACGACGCGCCGTGGCGCATCGAGGTCGAGCCCTATCAGGCCGACTGGGACGAGCCGCCCGGCCGGGAGCAGCTCGGCTAGATCAAGGCCCGGCGGTGAGGTCGTCAGAGCGCCCAGCGGCGAGTCGCGGCCACTGGGCGATGGGCCGGCCGCCCGGCCATTCCGGCACCGATGGCCAGTCGGGTGGGCCGCCGGCAGTCCGGGTGTTGGTGCATTGCTGTGGCCACCCGGGGGGCGAGTCCTCCCACGTCTCCTGACGCCCGTACACAGTGAGGTCCATGAGCGCATAGCTGTAGTCCAAGACCTCGGCGCCGCGACGGGTCGTCCAGTAGGTCTCGAAGACGCGGTCGCCGTCCCGCAGGTAGCACACCAGGTGGAACAGGCCGGCCTGGCGCCCGGTGAGGAGCGTGTCGAGGGAGGGGTGGGCCGAGTACCACGGCATGCTCCAGCCCATGAAGTCCCGGTATCGGGCGCTCTCGCGGTAGGGCCCCTGGCAGAAGACCGCGTAGGTGATGTCTCGGGAGTGCAGGTAGGACAGCTCGGTGACCTGGGTGGTGACCCAGGTGCAGCCCTCGCACTGCTCGGCCGCGGGGTGCCCGTCCCACCACATGAAGTAGTACGCGATGAGCTGCCGGCGCCCTTCGAACGCGTCCAGCAGGGTGAGCGGCCCGCGGGGCCCGGTCAGCGTGAGGCCGGCGTTGACCTCGACCATGGGCAGGCGCCGCCGGGCCGCGGCGATCGCATCGCCTTCGCGGGTGTGCGCCTTCTCCCGGACCCTCAGCTGGTCCAGCTCGGCCTGGAAGGCGGCCCGGTCAACGGCCGCGGGCAGGCCCGGAGCGCTGGCGGCCCCGGCCGCGGTGGCTGGTTCATCCTTCATGACGGACTCCTCTGCTTGCTTTCTGCGTGCGCGGCTTCGGCGAGGCGTTTGATCGCGTCGAGCCGCCGGTCCCACTGAGTGGCGAGTTCGGCCATGGCCCGGGCGGCCTGGTCGAGGCGGTCAGCTTCCACCTGGTAGAGAACTTCCCTGCCCTGCTTGCGCCGGCTGATCAGCCTGGCCCGTTCGAGCACGACCAGGTGCTTGGAGACCGCCTGGCGCGAGAACGGCACCCGCCCGGCCAGCCAGCTGGCGCTGACTTCGCCGTGGCTGACCAGCAGGTCGAGCACCCGGCGACGAGACGGGTCGCCGATGGCCGACCAGAGCTCATCGTCGGCCTGCGTCGTCATCCCGGGTCGCGCTTCGCCAGCACGCTGGCCAGGCGATCCAGGTACTCGCCCCAGCCGCCGCGGTGCTCGTCGGCATAACGCTGTTTCTCCGCTTCGGGCCGGGCGAGCAGCTCGTGCCCGCTTTCGACCACGCGAAGACGGGTCCGCTCGTCGCCCTCGGGCGTCAGCGTGAACTCGACGAGCATCGAGTTGCCGGTCACGGGCTCCTCGCCGCGGGGGTGGTTCCAGCGGAACGAGAAGCGAGTCGGCGGATCGACCGTCTCCACGACCACCGGGCCACCCTGGTCCCCGAACTCCATGTAGCCATGGGCGCCGGGTTCCACGACGAGCTCCACCCGGTCCGCGAACCACTGGCTCATCTGATCGGGATCGGTGATGGTGCGCCACACCACCTCCACCGGCGCCTCGATCAGAACGTCCCGGTCGATCATGAGATCTGGCATCAGCATCTACTCCCGCCTTATCTGCAACCGAAGGTAGCAGGTCGGGAGAGAAATGTGCAACCGTTGATTGCAGGTCAGTGATCCGGCCGGGTGCCGGGGGAGCGGCGGTACTGCGGCCGAGGGCCGAGGAGCGGAGGTACCCCGGCTGAGGGTTGCGGCGGGCCGGGCCAATCCGGATACTTTGATCTTCTCGCAGCAAAATCCTTCCTGGTCGCGGCTGGTCTTCGTGGTTCGCCGCCGTCAGCGGAGGGGGGACGCAGGACGGCTGGCGAGCTGGGGAGGCAAGGTGAGCGACGACGTAGTTGGCGACACCGGCTTCAGGGTCGGCTTCGCGGCGGGCTCGCGGATCGCGGGGTACCGGCTGGAGGAGGAGATCGGCCGGGGCGGGATGGCCGTGGTGTTCCGGGCTCGCGACGAGCGGCTCGGGCGCCTGGTCGCGCTGAAGATCCTGGCCCCCGCGCTGGCGGCCGACGAATCGTTCCGGCACCGGTTTATCAGGGAGTCACGGGCCGCCGCGGCCGTGGATGACCCGCATATCGTGCCGGTGTTCGAGGCGGGCGAGGCGGACGGCGTGCTGTTCATCGCCATGCGCTACGTGCGCGGCGGCGACGCCGGGTCGCTGGTGCGGCGGGACGGGCCGCTGCCGCCCGGCCAGGTGGCGACGATCATCTCTCCGGTCGCCTCGGCGCTCGACGCGGCGCACTCCGAGGGCCTGCTGCACCGCGACGTGAAGCCGGCGAACATGCTCGTGGACGTGGTGCCCGGGCGCCCGGGGCACGTCTATCTCTCAGACTTCGGGCTGAGCAAGACCGCGACGTCCTCGGCCATGC
>Ga0207664_10003242_pt1 | contig 10809 bp, 7 predicted proteins | sample LARL83metaG_FD_184349 | JGI IMG/M metagenome (GOLD analysis project Ga0207664, IMG submission 184349) | Corn, switchgrass and miscanthus rhizosphere microbial communities from Kellogg Biological Station, Michigan, USA - LAR L8-3 metaG... | ecosystem: Host-associated > Plants > Roots >...
AATGTTGTCGAATCGGGCGGAATTCATGACATCAAGATCACCGATGAGTCTCCGGCTTACGCGGGATTGAATTACACGGCGGATTATTCGCAGACGGCGGATTTTCAGAACTTCCACACCATTGACATGGGAGTTTCGCAGAATCACCGGGCGAATCTAGGGCCGGGAACCTACTACTGGCGAGCTTCTAGCTTTTACCACCCTGCGACACCTTCAAGTCCTGTCTATCACGGCGGCGCAACGCCTCAGCCCGTAGGGACTGGAAGTTATACAGGGCCGGACATGCAGCAAAAGCAAGGTTTCACCGGACCATATCGAAATTCCAGCACGCCGCCGATTCGCAAGTGATCCGAGACTTTAGGCCAGACGACATCCCGGCACTCAAGAGGATTCACGCGGCACAAGGACACTCTTACCCGTTTCCTGACCTTGAGAAGTTTGTCGGGGTCGTGGTCGCAGTCGATGAAAACGACATTCCGGTTCAGGCAATCGCCTGCCGAAAGACCGTGGAGGTCTATTTTTTGGGCGATCCCCACTGGAAGACGCCGGGATGGAGATTAGAGACGTTCCGAAGGCTTCATTTGGCCGCGCATGACCTGATGTTGAGGCTTGGGTACGAGGATGTTCACTGCTGGATTCCGCCGTCCGTTGTGAGGGCATTCGGCAGGCGATTAGTAAAAACATTCGGTTGGCAGAAATCAGTTTGGCAATGTTTCAGCAAGGAGTTGTGATGGGGGTGTGCCATAGGACGCGATACAAGTAACGCCGCGATGCAGAATTCGAACTCCGCACAAGGTCTATCCAAGGCTTATGCGGGGAACGCGAACAATACCTATTCGATCCTCACGCCCACTCTCTCAAGGATGGCAACCGCTCCCCAAGGCTTTACTCCGCAGACGATGGCGAACATGAACACCGCCGCCGAACAGTCGATTGGCGGAGCAACAGCAGGAACAGTTGGGCAGGGGAATTTACAGGCCGCGAGGACAAACAATGCAGGAGCCTTCCAGCCGGTAGCGACGCAGGCAGCGCATGACGCCACAGGGCAGTTGAGCGACGCCGCTTTGGGAATCCAGAACCGCAACGCAATGCTGCAGGAGCAGCAGAGGGAACAGGGTCTCAGAGGACTTCAGGGGCTGTACGACACCAACGTAGGGGCGGGAGAGAACGCCCTAGGCCTTTCGACGCAGGCACTGAACGCCAAGAACGCCGCTGATGAACAGACTTTCAATCAGTGGTTCAAGCCATTCCAGGCAATCGCAGGCAACGCAACCTCGGCATACACACGATGAGCACACAACCCATCATTACCGACCAGATGCGGCGGGCTTTGCAGGCTCAGGCAGCCTTGACGCCTCCTCCCGTCCCCACCCTAAGCATGACTCAGCCCATGCAGCCGCTTCCTGTGCCCCAAGCGCCTCAGGTGCAGAACGTTCCGAACGCTACAGACCTGACCAATCGCAGGCTGCTGACCGATCAGAACGAGCTTCGCAGGCTACAGACTTCCGGCTCGGGAATCGACCAGATAACCAAGCCCGTAGATGCCTCAGGAATGCCCACAGGAGCGCCTGTAAGCGGCTTGCGCAAGTTTGGGGGGGTGTTAGCCCGGATTGGGGACATCGGCGCAACCTTGGCCCTTGGAAGGGGCGCAGCGGTCATTCCTGGAACCACGCAGAGACACTATGCGGACATGGCCCGACAGCAAGGCTACGTCAACAATGATTTGGCGAATCAGTCAGAGCAGGCCAGAACCCAGCAGGAACAGGCACTCACGGATTACACCCTGCAGAGGCCGGATATTGAAGAGGCAAAGGTTGAACAGAGACTTAATGCCGTCAAGGACCGCGTAAATCAGGCTGCAGCCGCACGTGGGCAGACGGTGGACTGGACTGATCCCTCCAACCCGCAATTCAAGGATGACGTTACCTCTCAGGCTTACGCAGACCATCAGGCTCTCTCTGCTATGCACGCAGCGACGGCGGATAAGAACAAAATTCTTGCTGACATTCAGCAGAATCACTACATCCCCGGCACTCCCGAATGGGAAGAGGTACAGAGGAAATTGGGGCAGGTGGATAAACGCCTGCAGGTGAGTCTGGCAGCTCTAGGAATTCAGCGAGCCAAATTGGGCGTGGAGCAGCAGAATTCCGCTTTGAACCAGGAGAAGTTCTACAACCCACAGCCCACGGCTCAGGAGCGGTCTAAGGGCGATCTGGCTCAGTCGGCTCTGGAGCGCGTTCAGGAGATGAAGCAGATTGCGGCCAAGCATCCTGAATGGTTCGGGCCTGTGGCTGGACGCGCCCAGAATGCGCAAATGGCAATCGGCAACCAGGACCCCGACATGCAGACGTATCAGTCCGCTGCGCAATATTTGGCAGACCACTCCGCTGGGGTCTTTGGCGGACGCGGGCAGTACATCCTTTCGCAACTCCACGCGATTACGGACCCGCACAGCAACCCAGCTGCCATCAATGCGGCTCTGGATGAGGCAGAAAAGGCTGCAGGCGGCTTCGTAGCTGCTGGGAAGGTACATGGCAAGGGCGGAAGCTCTGGATATAACTCAGGGTCATCGAAAGACCCGCTAGGGATTCGATAAATGCCACAGTCACTCGCACAATTCGGGCAGACCATCAAGGCCAAGCACCCCGAATACTCGGATATGTCCGATGAGGACGTGGCGACTAAGGTTCTAGCCAAATATCCGCAGTATCGGGACATGGTGACTCCGACCGTAGCCGGTGCCGGGCCTCTCGGCTTGCCTCAGCCAAAGAATCCCACGGTGCAGATGGAAGCCCCTGCTCTTGGCTCGGCTCCGCAGATTGCAGCGGACACACTCGAGGGCGCAGGAAAAGGAGCACTCAACACTGTCAATGGAGTTTCGTCGCTCATCAACAAGATTCCTGTGGTTGGTGAGACTCTGGCCCCATCATCTGGGATTCGTGCAGCGCGGATTATTGCGCAACCTAATAACACGGCCCAAAGGGTTGGCAAGATCGGCGAACAGGCAGCCGAATTTCTCGTTCCGGGCCCGGCAGAAGAAGCTGCGCTTGCTCATGCCGCTCCGTATGTCGGCAAAGCGGCCCCATTGCTAAAAGCAGGTCTGGCCGCGCTTGGCTCCGGGGTAGTGAACAAGGCTCAGGGCGGGTCATTCACTGCGGGAGCGGTTGCCGGGGGAGTTGGTTCTGGAATCGGGCAGGGGCTGCAATCTCTTGCCCCGACAATTGCCGAGTCATCTTTGGGAATCAGGAAGCTAGACCGAGCCTACAAGATGCGGACTCCGGGGATGGCCGCGCTAGAAGACACATCCGGCATAACCCCATCAGCGGTGGAGCAAAGCGGGCAGGCGACCCTGAATAAGCTGACTCCACAACTAAAAACGTTGATGCGCACGAATGCCCTTGCTCCAGTCGATCTAGGAAAGCCGCTGTCCGTGGTGACAGATGCGCAAAATGCCGCGCTCGCGAAGAATGCCCAGGGCAGCTTCAATCAGTTGAACCCGATGGCGAACCATCTCACCGCTAACTTCGCTACAGGGCAGAGATTCGGGCAAATGGTGCCAGCAGAAGACGCCTTGAACCTCAAGCGTGGCTTCGGAGATGAGTTCGTTCACAACTGGAATCCCGAAACGATGAAGGGAACCAGAAGTGTTGCGGCTAAGGCATACGGAACACTGGCCGACGAGATCCACTCCTCCGTTCCTGGAAGTGCCGACCTCGATAATCGAATCTCGAGTCTAATTCCAGTCGTCAATCGGGCTGAGAGCGTGTCTCGTGGGGCATCGAGCACACAGCAGATGTTCCATAAGTTAGCCGTGCCGACTGGAGCGATGGCAGCTCCCTTGGGAATGGCCGCATACGGCTATGAAAAGGGCGGTACTGGAGAGGCAGCTCGGAAATTTGCCGAGGGCATGGCAATACCGCTGCTCGTTTCTAGTCCTACGGGGCAGATGGCCCTAGCGCGTACCCTCAACTCCAACGGGCTGAGAAGAATGGTAATACCCGCTCTTACGGGTGCCGCTCTGCAATACGACAGGTCAAAAGACAGCCCAGACCAGTAGTGCGCAGGCTCCCAAGAACTGCAGTAGATACCTGCCGGGAATGCGCTTCTCTTCGCGAGCGACCGCGACGAATAGGTAGCCGCTCCACAGGACTATCAGCAGGCAAAACGCAATTTCGAACAGCATAGTTCCTCCACTTACTTGACGGTTCGCTTATAGCCCTTCTTCCCCGTAGCAGGGTTGACGTTGCCGCGAGCAGACCAGTTATTGAGCCGTGAATGGTCTGGATTGGTCCGCACATGAGAGCGGCGATACACGCCTTTTCTGGTGACAGTGCTACGGACGTGAACCGTGGCAAACGCAGGAATGGAACACAGCAGTAGAAGCACCAGGGTCTTCATAGGTTCTGAAAGTTTACCCCCAAAAAGGAAAAGTGAATGAAAAAGCTCTTAGCGGCTCTATTTTGCGTGCTTACAAGCTCCCTCTGGGGGCAGGGCAGCCGCTTTGACTCGAACGTCTTCACCTCTGCGAATTCTGTCCCATATGGCACACAATCAACGCTTTACACGGTTCCATTTGCGCTCATAAAGGTCTGCGCCTACCCCGCTGCGGGGAATCCCTGCACGAATGCGGTGAATGTCTACTCCGACCCCGGATTGACGCAGGTCATTACTCAGCCGATGACCGCAGACGTTCATGGAAGGTTCGGCTTCTGGGCCGCTCCGGGGGAATACACCTACAACGCACAATCGCCCTTGGGAACCAATTTCGGCAACTTCACTTTCACGCTTGCGGGGACAGGTGGAGGATCAGCGACATTCCCAAGCACTCCGGGATTGGTTTACAGCCTCAATTCTTCTACGGCAAGAAACGCGACCGCTGCGGATGTGACGGGACTATTTTCAGGGTGTTCCGGGACTTTGTTTCTGAGGTTTGACGGGACATGCGGCGGGTCTGGAATCTCCCTTACGACTTCAGGCACTACAGGTCTGGCAACGCTCTCCGGCTCGACCCTAAATATCCCGAATTACACCCTAACCACCGCAGGAGTAACGGCTTTAGGGACGTTGACCAATGACACGTCAGGCTCTGCGGCGAAGATCGGCGGCGTAGCTGTTTCAGGCGTTCCGGGAGTGGGGCAAGTCCCTGTTGCTCTCAGTTCGACTACCGCAAGCTGGCAGACAGTCGGCACAAATCCCGGTGGCTCTGACACTCAGGTTCAATTCAATGATGGCGGAACGTTTGGTGGGAATTCGAATTTCACATGGGACAAGACCAATAACGTCCTTGCGGTGGGCTATCCGAAACTAGTTCCTTTGACTGGCGGCTACACCATCTCTGGGCCTATCGAGTCGGGACCCCAGCCCAGCACGTTTGGTATTGCCCTGCAGCATAATCTCGCGCTGGATGTAACGAATGTACTCACCCAAAAAACTACTGGCAGAATCAATTCGGCACTGGCGCTGTGGAACCAGACGCAATCCAGCACTGTACAGCACTCCCATGCGCTAGAAGCCATTAACGAGCAGCACGGCACTAGTTCCTCGGTGGGCAGCTATAACGTCGGGATCATCTATCCCGGCGTTGGTGCGACAGCGAGCGAGATGGTCGCTGGCGTCATTGGCTATGCGCAATTAGGGGACTATTCAACTACGGGAACCGATGAGGGGACGGTTCCGCGCATGGCTTCACTGTACGCGGCGAACAACTCCAATTACGGCATAACTTCGAACGTGCCCATCAATACAGGGCTTTATGTTGAGGGGCAGTTTGGCGGTGTTCTAAATTCCGGTGTCTATATCGCAGACCAAGGCACTGGCGCAAGCAACTGGGCCTTATATGTCGCAGGCGGACAGAATAACCTTGGCCCGCAAACTACGACGGTCGGAAATCTCAACGATTCGGCCCTGACTACGGGACTTGTAGGAAGTTCCTCTGGGATTCTGGGGAACATCACGGCCATCCCGAACGGAACGACAGCGACTACGCAGTCTCCTGGTGACAACTCCACAAAAGTAGCGACTACTGCCTATACGGATGCCGCAGTAGCGGCGCTCACCATTGGCCGCTACCAGGCGACTCTTGGAACCGGGTCTTTGGCGAATGGGGTTTGCACCGGAATTACATCGAGCGCGTTTAGCGGGGGATCGAGCACTACGACCGTAGTTGCGAGTCTTTACGGCCCTGAAGCCTCTCTAACTCCTGCATCGCTGAATGGAATTTCGATCATCAGTTCTTTCTCCAGCGACACGCACAAGATACAGGCTTCTGTCTGCAATAACTCCGGCTCTAGCTGGACCTACACCGGCTTAGGCGTGAACTTTCTCGTGCAGTAAATAAAGGACAACTGAATGAAGCTGTTTCTGAAAGTCTTAGCCTTCGTGTGTCTGTCTGTTCCTTTATGGGGGCAGGGGTATCGGTATGACTCGAATGCATTTACTTCAGCCAATAACGTTCCGGCTGGGTCGCAATCGACCATGTTCACCGTGCCCTTCGCAAAGATCACAGTCTGCGCCTATCCCGACAACGGAAGTCAGCCCTGCACCAATACAGTTCCGATTTACCAAGACCCCGCTCTGACTGTTGCTGCGACGAATCCGATCACAGCGGATGTGCATGGGAGATTTGGCTTCTGGAAGGCGGCAGGGACTTACACGTTCTCAATGGTTACTCCGGGCGGAGAGTTTCTAGGGACATTTGTTATCTCTTTGGGCGGAAGCGGCGGAGGTACTGGCGGCGGCTGCTCCACCGGAGGCATCCCCACCACCAACGGATCAGTGACAGGAGACTCGTCCTCCACGAATTGCGGTACCAACAATCGCGCCAGTGACACCGCGAGCGTTCCGGCGAATGTCAGCACCTTCGGCTTTACCAACGGAACTGCTAACGCCGGAACAAACGTGGTTGCGGTCGGAAACACCACGGCGGCTGAAGTCACGGCTGGTGGCAGCAATGATCTGGTAGCGATTGGCGACTTCGCACTGGATTGCAACAACCTGCGCTGCTATGAAGGCATTGCGATTGGTGACAGCGCGGCAAATCTCACCGCAGGGCATTACTTCATTGGCCTTGGCAGTGGGGCGCTTGCAAATTCCTTTGTAGACAACACCATTGCTCTAGGGCAGGGAGCGGCAGCAACTTCTTCAAGCGATACAGCAGGGCCGGGTTCGACTGCGAACGTGATCGCGCTTGGAAACGGTGCGGTGTTTCTGCACGGCTCGACAGACCCAGCCGACCCAGCGATCTCTGACCTCACAAACGTCATTGGCATCGGCAATGGCTCAGGGGCAGACGTTCAAGGTGTCAGCCATGACGTAGTTGGAATGGGAAACGGTGCTGGAGCGAACTGGCTCAACGGCACCCATGACGTAATTGGAATTGGCGACGGGGCGGCTTCGGGATCGGTTTCACTCAGTAATCCGACAGCAGCAGTGACGGATGTTGTCGGGTTGGGCGATGGAGTCTGCTCCCATTTAGGTGACGGTTCGGCAAACGTCTTTTGCCTCGGTCACAACATCACCAGCACTGGGGCTATTAGCAACGCCATCGGCATCGGCAACGGCGTAACACTTGAAACCAACACTACGACTATCGGCAACTCCTCTACGACTGCCCTAAAGCTCTTCGGCTGCCCCTCCGGGCAGGCAGTAGAGGCGGATGGCACAGGGACTTGCTTCACCCCCGGAGCTGGCGGCGGACTCTCCGGCCAGACTACGGGCTATCTTCCTCTGGCGACCTCAGCCACAGCGTCTACTACATCCTCTGCGTTACAGGACACCGGCTCAAGCCTTGTGTATCACGGCACAGGGGTACAACACGCCTTTGAATTCGGCGCATCTTCCGGCGGCTTGAAGACCCCAGTGGCAGGCGGTGCAGGATTTGGCACAGATGCCTCCGGTAACTGGAATGCCTACGAGAACGGCGGATCGTGGTCGCGGCTCTGCACGGTAGGGAATGGACTGTGCGCCGGGGGCGGAGGAACTCCCGCGTTCTCGTCCTTGACTAGCGGAACTAATACAACGGCTGCGATGGTGGTCGGGTCGGGCGCTTCGCTTGCCCCCACCGGCACTGGAACGATTCAGGCGAATAACATCGCCAGCACAGTTGCCGCAACATTGCCCATCACCGTAACAGGAATCGGAACCACGGCCAGTCCGTATACGATTGCCTGCCCAACATGCGGAACAAGCACAGGCGGAACGAATGTCTCCCAAAATAGCGGGGCTACCGAAACCAACCTGCCTATCACTGGCTATATGCCGCAGGTGTGCAGCGACGTTTCTGGAAGCGGCACAGCACAGAGTTGCACGGTCGCAAATACATTCATCCCGCAAGCGGGCAACTGCATCGTCTACAAAACCACGACCGCGAATAGCGGCACGGGCCTTACGGTCAACATCGACTCACTCGGCGCAAAGAGCATCGCTGTAGGGGGTTCGGGCGGCTGGACGACGACGCTTGTAGCGGGGAGCAGCATCCCGGCGAATAAGCCAATGAACCTCTGCTATGACGGCACCAACTGGAATGCCTCCGGGACCGGGTATGTGCCAAGCAGTACAGCGGCGACTTCGGCCTTCACTCGGACTGTTTACAACAGCACCCGCTCCCCGAACACGGTATACCAAAACACCACTGGGTTTCCGATCATTGTCGATGTTTCAGTCGCTGCTTCAAATCAGGCAGCGACATTACTGAGCGACACTTCAGCCACCCCAACGACGCAGCGGCAAGGATGCACTGCGCAACCGGGCGGCTGCTCAATGAAGACCTTTGTTCCGAACAACAGCTACTACAAAGTTTCCGGGACAAGCATCACGGTCACTAATTGGATGGAATGGACGGTCAACACCAGCACCGTTACAGACTCGGGAGAGCTTTCAGGAAGCCGGGTAGTGGGAACAACCTATCAAAACACTTCTGGTTCCTGCATGGTCCTGTCCGTTCAATCGACAGCGCAGACGGGTACGATGACGGCGAACGTAGATGCCAGTTCAACGCCGACATCACTTGTGTTTAACCAGACGCCCAATAGCAGTTCTGTGATCGCGACATTTATCCCGGTGCCGAACAACTATTACTACAAGGTTGGGGGCCTAACGCTTTCTAGCTGGCGCGAATACACCCTGAGTATTCCTTGCACCCAGACTGATATCGCTGCGAGCACAACTCCGCGTGTAGCCCTGAGCAGCTACATGAATGTGACCGGAAAAAACACGATGGAGGCGGTCCTAGCCGGATCGACATCAAGCAAGTTCACCCAGGTCATCGCTGCGTTCCCGGCCGTTATACCTGCCTCGAACGTAGGGATTTGGGAAGGGACAGGTGGCGGAAATACCACTGATTCAGTGTTCTCCGCTCCGCTCGATTTCGTCTGGACCGGCTACGACAATGCCACATACACGATCAACCATTGGTGGGAATACACCTTCAACTAAGGCCCCAGTGAACCGCACCAGCCAAAGAATACGAGTAAGAGGAACCAAGCGATGATGCCAAGACAGACGGCGAGGATAGTACGGAAGGTTGGCATAGGACTCTGCTGCCTGATGGTTTTGGTTGCAGGGAGATTGCATGCCCAGACCTACTACAAGGTCGCCAATGAGAACGACACCATCGTTACTCCTACGGCAATCTCTGTGCGCTATGGCTCTGGTTCTTCGTGGGTTATGGCGACCGAAACAGGGACGTTCACTGCGAACAACACGACATTTGGCGATCCCGTTCCGGGCACGGCGAAGGAGCTGGACGTGCTGGAGACTACGACTCCCCAGATGATGACGGTGAATGGCGCGAGCGTGACGGTTCCGGCGCTGGTGAGCACCCAGACCGCAACTCCTGCCCCTACGACGACTACCACTGCTGCAACCACCTACCCCATCCCCATCCCTGCTCTGACGGCACCTTTGCCAGCGGTGGTTGATCCGGGGATGAGCTGTCCGATTGTCGGGAAAGTTGCCAAGTGCCCTGCGCGGACTTTGCTCAATGCAAGCCAGACGACTACGGCCCCTTCCGCAACCTCGATCCCGGCGAAGTGGAACATTAGCTGCCCTGTCGCGCTCGTCAATGGAGTGCCTGACCTGACCCAACCTCTGCAATGCACCATCACGGCGGCGAAATGAAGAAACTGCTCTATCTCAGCCTACTGCTCTGCTCTCTGCGTGCGCTTGCGACCAACTACACGGTCAAAGCGGGCGGCGGCGGGAGCTTTACCACCATCCAAGCCTGTGCGAACGCGGTTGTCGCTGGAGATACCTGCACGGTCTTTGCGGGAACCTATAACGAGGTTCCCAACCTCACGACCGCAGGTACTTCTGGCAGCCGCATCACCTATACGGTGAATGGAACGGATGTAGTCCAGGTCTACGGCTTTACCGTGGATGCGAGCTACATCACGGTGAATGGGTTTTTTATCACGGACCCGGCATTGACTCACGCAACAAATGGCATTGATGTCTCCCACTCTTGGACTGGAGACACATTCATCAACAACACGATCACTCAGGTAGGGAATGGGCCGTGCATTATGACGCACGGCAGCGTCCCGGCCTCCTACGTCACGATACGCGGAAATACGATCAGCTGGTGCAGCGCGACCAATGGAGGGTCAAACCCAAACGCAGCAACCGCAATCGAGGTGAATGGCGATCATTTCCTCATTGAGAACAATACAATCTCCCATGCCAATAACGGGATCTCTGGCACGGAAGATCATGCGGTCATCCGCAACAACACATATAGCAACGTGAACGCGGCGACCGATTTTCCCGGCTGCAATGTGGGTTCGGGGTGCGACACCCATCTGGACTTTATAG
>Ga0207664_10003244_pt1 | contig 10804 bp, 12 predicted proteins | sample LARL83metaG_FD_184349 | JGI IMG/M metagenome (GOLD analysis project Ga0207664, IMG submission 184349) | Corn, switchgrass and miscanthus rhizosphere microbial communities from Kellogg Biological Station, Michigan, USA - LAR L8-3 metaG... | ecosystem: Host-associated > Plants > Roots >...
CCGGCTGTGATCCGACGATTGATGTGCGACGCATATCCGACAGCTGATGTGCGACATGTGGTCTAGGAAACTGAGGTAGCGGTCCGCGGCCGCTGGCCCTTGATGCTATGCACCCTCACCAGCTCCGGCGGCCAAAAACGAGTGGATCCAGGCCGGGCGGGACAGTCATAGTGACGGCATGCGCATCACGTTCCGGCGGTTCCCCAGTGGGGTGGACTCGTACTCGGAGATCGAGCGGGACGACGGGGCGGTCTTCCGGATGGCGGAGTTCACCCGGGGCGGGGCGCGGCTCCCGCACGACCTGCGGCACCTGGTCGTGGAGCTTGAGCTGGGCGTCACCGACGGGATCTGGGGCACTATCGCCGACGGCGGGATATACACCAGCATGCGCTTCGCCGGTGGCCACCGCCTGCCGCACGACGCGGCCCGCAAGTCCGACATGCTGAAGAAGGCCCGCCACCACCGCATCGGCCGGGCCGAGCTCTTCGCCAACCTCGCAGAGTCCATCGCTGCCCTGGACTCACCGACGGACGCGCAGGTCAGGGAACTCATCCGGCGGCACCTCGCGGTCGTGCCGCTGTCGGAGCCCGGCCAGGACCCGGCGCGCGTCGTCGAGCTCCCGCCCCCGGCCGCCCTCGTCGTGGCGGCGGCCGCCCTGCGCGCGGCTGCGGAGAAGTGGGCCGCCCTCCCGGTAGGCGCCGAGCTCTCCTACCAGTGGACGCCCCGCCGGTCCCCCGCCGCCGCGCAGCAGGCCCTGGCGACAGTGCCCGCGCGGCCCCGCCGCGAGGGCGGGAAGGGCTCCGGGAAGGCCGGGGACCGCCACGGCCAGCGCCGCCGGGAACCTAAGTGGGTCCGCCCATAGGTAGCGGTCCGCGGCCGCTGGCCCTTGATGCTACGCACCGGCTGGGTGGTTGTCCGGAGGATGACCAGTACATCTCCGTCTCCGCACTCGACAGTGAGAGTGGTCTGGGAGACCAGCACGGTGACGGTCTGGTGCTTGTGGATGCGGCCGAGGGCGATCTTCTGGCCGACGACCATGATCACGCCGGTGTTGCTGGCCCGGCGCTGGACCCGGATCGGCTCGGCTGAGGGCCGTGGCGGGGGCCCGGCCGGGCGGGCGCCGCGCAGGCCCTTGACCTGCTCGGTGGTTAGCGGGTTCTTACGGGTGCGCAGCAGCTCGCGGGTGGCCAGGTCGTAGAACATCAGCGTGGCTGGCTCGATCCGGATGCCGACCCGGCGGCCGCCGAGGATCTCCGCGGCGAGCAGCTGGCGCCCGGCCAGGCAGACCAGGCCGATGCGGGAAACGCAGCGTTCGACCTCGACGGCGTCGCCGTCCTCGACCGGCGGCAGCGGCGAGGGACCGGCCGGTACCGCTCCCTGGGCGATGAGCCTGGCCAGGTCGGCCTCCGACAGGTGGGAGCGGACGGTCTTGATCCGGACCCCGCTGATCAGCACGTGGATCAGGTCGCAGCCGGCCCAGATCCGGGCTGTCATCCCGGCCCGGTGCGAGCCCATCCAGAACTGCCGCTGGCACACGATCATGTTCCCGCTGGGCGGCACCACCCGGTCGAACTCGACCGGCCCGCCATTCCACGCCGCACCCTTTGCGGGCACCGGGGAGCTGGCCGCGTCCGGGTCCGCAGGGCCAGCGGGCACGGAGGAGCTGGCGCTTTCAACTGTGGCCGGGAGCCACAGGCCGATCAGGTCCCGCTGCGCGGCGGGCACCGGGGCGAACCGGTCGGCGGGAGTGACCGGCAGCTTCTCATCGAGCGCCTGGTGCGGCCGGTCGGCGTTGTAGTGCTGCACCCAGGCATCGACCGCAGCCTGAGCCTGTTGCACTGAGGTGAACGGCCCGCCGGCATCCAGGAAGTCGGGGCGGAAGGTGCCGTGGAAGCGCTCCACCTTCCCGTTCTGGTTCGGGGAGGCCGGGGCGGTCAGCCGGTGGGTGATCCCGTTCTTACGGCAGATCTTGTCGAACAGCACCTCGCCGCTCCTGCCGCCATGCCTGCCGAAACGATCAGTAAATTGCTTACCGTTGTCAGAGTTGATCTCCTCCGGCACCCCGAACCGCACAAGCGCCTCGGCCAGTGCCAGGCACACCGCCCGGCCAGTCGCGCGCTCCACCACCTTGGCGATCACGCAGTAGCGGGAATGGTCATCGACCGCGGTGACCACCTTCGCCTCCCGCAGCTCCCCGGTCACCGGGCTCACCAGCCTGATCCCGCCGACAATGTCCATCTGCCACAGCTGCATAGGGCCCGGCCGCTCGAACCGCACATACGAGTCCTTCGGACGTTTCCGCGGCCGGGCGCGCAGCAGCCCCTGCCGGTGCAAGATCCGGTCGATGGTGCGTTCCGACGGCACCGCCAAGCCCTGCCCCGCCCACGGGCCAGGCTTGCGGAGCATCTCCAGCCGGATCCGCCGTGATCCCCACCGCGGATGCTCCCGCCGCATCTCCGCAACCGCGACCTCAACCACATCATCGACCTGACGCGGGCAGGAATGCGGGCGGTGCGACCGGTCCGCCAGCCCGGCAAGCTGCCCGGTCAGATACCGCGCCACCCACCGGTGCAGCGTCGCCCGGTGCACTCCCAGCCGAGCCGCCATCTCCACCACGTCAGCGCCATCCAGGACCGCGCGAACCGCATCCAGGCGCTGCTCGACAACCGACAAGACAACCAGTGCCAATCCCGGCCTCCCTAGTCCGACGCACCACGGAAAACGTCGCACCAGAGTGGCCGAAACACGCCACTGTCGCAGATCACATGGCGGAGGAATGTCGCATGTCAGTCGCCGGAGGACAAGACCCCGCTCGACGGGGTGGTGAGAACTTTCTCTACGGTTTCAAGGGCGCGCCAGCGGCGCGCCAGCCGTCCGGCCCAGGGGCCGGATCGAGTGCAGTGAGCGCGTAGTCATGGGCGAAATGCGTGACTGGAGAGCTGAGTGGCACCCGGGGCCAAGACCGGAGGGCGGTGGGCCACGCTGGGACTGTGGGGCGGCGGCCTGCCGCGCCCTGCCGGGCGGAAGCCCTACGGGCGCGGCGCCGCACGCCGGTCAACTGGCCCGCACCCGCAGGCCGTGGCTCAGGACCGTAACGTCCCCGTTGACCGCGCCTGCGTGATCTGACCGGGCCGTCCTGCGCGCCGGGCATCCTCTCGCCGAGCAAAGATCACCGTCAAGGGCGCGCCCAAGGGCGCGTCGCTCACGCGATGGCGCTAGCGCCACCCCTGACACTGATCTTCCCCGGCAAGACCTCGGCACCTATCAGGAGGACGGGAAGGCTGAAGGCCAGATGGCGAGGGCCAGGCCGAAGCAGCGGTGATCTTCTCCATGCGGGCGGGCCACGGCGCCATGAGCCGTCACCTTTCCGCTAATCACCTTTAGTTAGTATCAAACCGTGCCAAACAGATCAGCTTATTTGCGGGCTTGTTGAGGTAGAAATGAGAGCCGTTAACATATCCACCTACCGGCCCAATATAGCCGCCCCAATGGTTGTTATAGTACGCATGCTCGTCCGAGCCCGGGTATCCCGGGCAGAGATTACTCCGGTCCTTGAATAGGGTGCCCCATCCTGCGCCTGTATGAGTATTGCACACGACGAGACCAGCAACCGCATTGCCGGATACATTACCTTCGTCGCCGATACAATAACCATTGTATTGACCGCCGCCGAGGAATTGGATTTGGTAATTACCATTCGCCTCGGGGATTACATAGAAGCGGTTATTCTGAATGTTTGGGTCGTTACTTTCCTCCACGTTCACATACGGGCCGCCGCCCCATGCGTTCAGACACGCGGTGATGCCACTGGGATCGAGAATATCGCAGTATTGGGAGGGGGTTGCTGCCGATGCTTCCGTTGTCCCGGTTGCCAGGACGACGCCAATAGGCAGGAGAATCGCGAATGCCATTGCGCCGATTCGGTAAAGCCTACGCATTTTCTTCACCGTGTTCTCCTTCTGGTTTTCACGTGCGCCGACTCAAGCGCGAGAGGTGCGAGCGCGGCGCGCCAGATCCGGTGGTCGGTGTGCCTGGCCCCTCCTCGATCTGCCGATGACGCCTAGATGCCTGTTCACCGCGGCGGCACCCTCAAGATTGAGCCTCCGTGGCGGATCTGGCAAGGAACTCTGACCGGCAATCTGACCGAGTCGATGCCCTGGCGGCCTGTTGTCTTCTGCTCTTTGACGCCTGCGACCTGCTGGGATGTCCTGGCAGCCGGACAGGTTGGCCGGATTCTGGCCGCACAACGTTGCGCAACAGCGCCTCTCACTGCGCATCGATGAGCAAGGTTTTGCCAGTTCCGACTGCATCTGAGCTGATGCCGAGCGCCCATGCAGATCACTACGGATCTGATGGTTAGGGCGAAGTCTGGTAGGTGACACCCGGAGCTGACACCAACGACGCCGGATCTCGGCGGATCACAGCGGAGTGGCTGCACTGCCCGGCCCAGGCCATGGACGGTGCCGGACACGTTGAGCGAGCTTTGCAAGCAGGGGCTCAGCCGAGGCGAGTAACCGTAGAACTACCGAATCTTCGAGCATTAGCCACGGTATGGGGCAGATGATGAACGAATGGGCACGTCAGGGAGCCCGAGGTGCCGTAGAAGCCTAGCGACGCCGAGCATTCGGACATCGGAATGGTTGCCAGGGCCGACGACGATCTCATGTAGCGCTTCGTGTAGGCCCAAAGGTAGCTCGATGTACGGGACAAGGCCGAGCGGGGTCACCCTAAATCCCGTCGGCTGAGTCCCTACTTCTGCGGTGAGCAGTCGCCACTCACGCTCTTCAGCAAACGCCTCGTGCTTGATGCCTGCCAATGCCGGTACAGCTCGCCACACGGCCTCCGCCCAGCCCGCTGACCCGGGATGGCCGCTTGGGCGTTGAGCAATTTCCTTAAGCACTTGGTCGATCATCGGTGTGATAGCCGATTCACCGTATCGGACCTGGATGAGCGATGACTCGGGCGGCTGGCTCGGGTCCAAGACTCGCGTCACTTGCCCGTCCGGCCCGATAAAGGGGACCTCCGCAAGGGTTGGAGCAGGAATGGGAAGGTGCTCAGAGCGGAATCCGATCGGGTAACCACCGCTGCTGCCATAACCACGCCATTGACTGAGTAAATCACTGTGCTCGCAGAAGCATGCCACATAAACTTGCTCCGCACGCGACTTGGAGATGAGATCGGCCCGTTGTAGATAATCGACAGCGCTGCGCAATATGGTTGCGCGCGACCAGTCAGCATCACCGCCGGGCCGGTCCTCGGGATGCAGATGGTCGGCTTGCTTAATGAGAGCATCGCACAATTGAGGTCTGCCGAACTGAAGCTCCTGCGCATCATTGAGGAAATCCGCGTCCGTTGACCATAGCGAGCCTGTCTCCAAGATTCCCTTCAAGCCAGCCGAGTTCGTGTAGTGATACAGCGCAGGCGGAAGTTGAGCTGAATCTGACAACATAAGCACTGTTCGTTAGGGTTATCTGACCACCAACGATTAATCATTTTACCTTACCCTTCAGCGGAACACCAATAACTACGGCCCAAGGCCCGGGCACATCGCCATCGTCTGGCCTGAAGTGCCGCTGATCCTGTCTTCATCGATCGAGAAACAGAGTGATGGGGTCGACTGGCCGGATTCTGGCAGGACAGCACCGCTCAGCAGCGGGCAACAGTGCCAACTGGTGACACCTGTTATTGCTGTTCAGACGACACGTAGCAGGTGCCCAGCACCGATGATGCACACTACGGATCTGATGGTCGGTACCACGGCGAGCCTCACCCGCTGTTGATCATGACTGCGAGTGACGAGACTGCTTCTCCTCAGCGGTCAGATCGATGTGGTGCCAACCCCCGGGCGTTACCCAGCGGAAGACAGTGAGACCCGGACGCTTGCACCAGCACGTCTCCGTACAACCGCAGCGCAGACGAACCCTGCCGATTCCCAGTGCGTCGGCAGCGCGGGTACCAGCTGCCAGAAGGAGGGCTCCCGCGACGCCCCCCAGGAGAATTCGGCGCATACGCGGTAGCTTAGCCACTCTCGCGACGGGAGTCCGCTACCGCGAGGCACGGATGTGCGCTACTGCCACGGACGCTGTTACACCGAGGAGACTAGTGACCGGTTTGCGATGACCACTTGGTCGCGGATGACCGCTCCACGTGCAGCACCAAAGTGCAGCAACCGCCCCGTCGTAGGACGACCTCGGGTGGCCCCATCCGTGCGAGGCACTTGCGCGAACGACCGTGACTGACCACCGTGCCGGTAGTTCGCATCGAGGAGCTCATACATCGAACCTGACACCCAAAGGTGACACCGACGGACTCGGACAACGGTGGTTCCATGCAGATGCCACTGAGGTTCTTCGCGAGGTGAGCCACCGTCCTGGACAGCTTGGCCTGATATGGCATGCAAGAGGTGTGGCGCAGTGCTGGTGACCTGCCAACCCTACGGGCCGCGCCTCCGGGGGACCGACGAAGCGGCCGCACCGGTTCCGCGAGTTTGGGGGGTTACCTCGCGGCCGGGGGGCTGGCGCGGGCCGCGTTTGGCCTGTCTGCAAACGATTTACCCGGCTGTGATTCTCTTACGCGGGAACCTGCTCAGCCGCGTGCCCAGGCAAGCAGCCTCTAACCAGGGCCGGACTCCACGGGAACAGGACCTCCCCGTGGTGGGCGGCTGTCACGGTCATCCTGTTCCTGTGTGAGCGCGATACCGCCCGGGTCTGCTTCTGCCCGGCCCGGCACGAGCGCAGTCATGACCAGCTCCCGCAACGGCCCGACCAGCTCGCGTTCAGCGACAAAGACCATCGACTCACCCGCGCGGATCTGGTAGACGGGCCTGCCCGCTAGCGGCCGGTACGGCGGTGGCAGGCCCAGGGCAGCCCGCTCGATAAGGTCCACGCAGCGGTCGGGGTCACTTTGCCCAGCAGTATCCAGCACCCCCCGGCGGATGCTTCCCGCTCCGGTCACCTCGGTGACCACCACCCTCACCCAGCCAGTATGTCGCCGCGTACTCCTGCAGGGCCACCCCGTTCGTCATCCGAAATTTTTGAGCAGAGCCGGGGACACGCCTTTTGCTCAGGTTAATTCGTTCCCGATATCGTGCGATTTGGACGTCCTCTCAGCGCTGCCATGCAAGGCCGGTGAGCGACGGCAGGAACTTTTCCTTTTCGTCGCCTTTACGGAACGGAATCACCGGCTTCTTTTCGTCCCGATTCTGGAATCGTATTACGCTTTCTAAGCATCATGTCTGCCTTTTTCCGGTCAAGGCCAACATTTTCTTCGACGAAGCCAGCGACATCCTGGCCGAGCTGCTAATGGCCGTCCGGGTGCCGGGCTGCCGGGCAGTCGGCTCTGGACGCGGTCGCCACGTTCGTGGCCGGTCGGGCCGAGTGGACGGGCTGGGCGTCGTCCGGCCCGGCCCACCGGGTCGTTCCGTCAGCTCATCGCCGACAGTCCCACGATGCAAGCCCACCAGCGGCTGATGTTCGGCCGGTATGAGAGCGCCATGGCCAGCCTGCTGGCCGAAGAGACCGGAGCAGCTGCACTCAACTTGCCAGCGGGCGGCCTCGCCGCCTACGCCGTAGCCGGGCACACCGGCCACACCAGAGCCAGCACCCGCCCGCGCCGCCTGAAATGAACCCGATTCACGCAACCGAGTCGTGCCAGGCAGAGTTCAGTTCCCACGTGCTGATGATTGCTCCGCCACCGATAATTGCTCCGCCGCGTGAGCAGGATCGGGCTGGGCCAAGCCAGCCAGACGGCACAAGACAGCGAACCCGTCCCCGGTTCCGGGCCACTGGCGCTCAATTGCCTGGATGCCCGCCCGGCGCACGACCCAGCGCAGCACAGCCGCGACGATGATGGCATCATCGGCATAACCCAGCACCGGGATGAAGTCGGGTACCAAGTCGAACGGAAACGCCAGATAGGCCAGCAGCAGCGCGAGCCCGACCCGCACACTGCGCGGCAGGCTGCGATCAGCCGCCAGGCGTGGCAGCAGCCGCAGCAGGTCGGGCAGCAACCGCAGCGCCTCACGCAGCAGCCCGCCACGCGGCCGGGCAACGATCAACGCCACGATGAGCACCACCCACGCCAGCAACAACCCTGCCGCCAGACTGACCAGCAGATCCAGCCACCAGGATCCCCACATACCAAATCCATAGCACAGCTATGACAGCTGAGTCGGCCGCGGCAGGTCCGCCGGCGGGCAGCCGTCGGGGTTCGCAGCGGTCAGTTCAGCCCAGACCACATGTACCGGGGCACCGATTCGCGATCACCAGGACGTCGGCAGGCTCCTGGCTGGCTGTTCTCCGGAGGCGCTGCGAGGAGGGTCGTCTGCCCGTCCTGGCTATCGTGGCTGGGTGCACAAGACTCTTGGGCAGCGTGATCCAGCGTTGGCGTTTCCGCTGGCGCATGGCCGGGATGACGTGGACGAACGGCGGCAGGCGAACCGTGCTGTTGCGGTCAGCGCGATCGGCTTGGGCGTCACCGGCCTGGTCGAGCTGCTGCTAGCGGTCCTGACTGGTTCGGTGGGGCTGCTGGGCGATGCGATCCATAACCTGTCGGATGTCTCTACCAGCGCTGTGGTCTTCCTCGGGTTCCGGCTGTCGCGGCGGCCGCCGACCGAGAAGTACCCCTACGGGCTGGAGCGCGCTGAGGACCTGGCCGGGGTCGGCATCGCCGTGGTCATCTGGGCCAGCGCCGCCTTCGCCGGGTTCGAGAGCATCCGTAAGCTCGTCAACCACGGGCACACCACCCATATCGCTGTGGGCATCGCCGGGGCTGTGCTGGGCGTTGCCGGCAACCAGCTCGTCGCCCGCTACAAGCTGCGGGTTGGCAAGCGCATCAACTCGGCGACGCTGATCGCCGATGCCAAGCATTCCTGGCTGGATGCGCTCTCATCCGCTGGTGCGCTCGCGGGCCTGGTCGCGGTGGCCTTCGGCCTGCCCTGGGGGGACCCAGTGGCCGGGCTGGCGGTGACCGCCTTCATCGGCCATGTCGGGTACGAGGTCACCAAGGATGTCGTGCACCGCCTGGCCGACGGCGTCGACCCGGACGTGATCACCACGGCCGAGGCCGCCGCGGGATCGGTGCCGGGGGTTATCCACGCGCACGCCCGGGCGCGCTGGACCGGCCGTACCCTGCGGGTGGAAATCGAGGGCTGGGTTGATCCGGAGCTGCCCGCCAAAGACGCCGACACGATGGGCCGCCAGGTCGCCGACCATCTGGCCCGCCAGCTCCCCGAGGCAGGCAGCTTCACCTGGACGACACGGGCAGCGCCAGCCTGACCAACAAGAACGCCTACTCCCACGTCCTGGGTCAAGCGGGTTTGCGCCGTGCAACTGACACAACAACCGACACCAACGCGCGTGGAAAATGCCCTCCTGGGACGGACATCCAGAACGCCGTACCCAGTGCAGTGCAGCGACCATGTGGGACATGTTGGGTGAGTTGTGTAAGCAGGGGTCAGGGGTGGAGCCCGCTTAGTCCCATCTGCTGAAACTCCGCGGCCCACGTCTCGACAGGGCCATCTATCACCCACATATGCCCTGCTCGGGTCGGCGCCCGGATAGACGATCGAGGAGTGGCGGCGCTAAATGACCGGGCGGAGTCACCGGACAGCGCGGGCGAGTTCGAGCAAAGTGTGCAGGTCGTTGGGAGCTTCGAGGGCGGATGCGCCAGCCAGCAAGAGGATCGCCACGGTGGCCGCGAGCAGAAGGGTGCGCTGCCGGGGAGGTGGGCGAGGAGGGCGGCGACGCGGCGGGGTCCGGGGTAACCATGGTGGCGGGCATGTTCCGCGGGCTTTCCCGCGAGGACGCCGCCAGGTTCGCGTTCCTGCTCGCCACCCCGGTCATCCTGGCCGCCCGGTGTGCTCAAAATCCCCGACCTGGTCGGCTCGCTCGGCAACGCCATCCGCGGCCAGGTCCTGCTCGGCAGCGTGCTGTCGGGGGTTGGCGCGTACCTGTCGGTGCGGTTCCTGGTCCGCTACTTCCAGACCCGCACCCTCACTCCGTTCGGCATCTACTGCCTCATCGCTGGACTGGGCAGCATCGCTTACCTCGAACTGATCAAGTGACCGGTCCAGGCCGGCCGAACGTGGCACGCGTGCCACCACACATGACCCACGGGCCAGAAGGCGGACTACGGCCCAGGAACTTCGGACGCCGATTACCGTTCAATATGTAGCACGCGTTACAACCACGGTGCGGCCGGCTGGCTAGGCCACAGAGGGGAATGCATCATGCTGTCAACGTTTGCGGTCAGGGCCGGTGAGCTCCTGGCTGTCCTGGCGATCACCGGGGTCGTCCTGCTGACCGGGGCAGCCATGGCCGGGCTGTGGCTCAAACGCAAACTGCGTCGCCGCCTGCACAGTGCCAGCTGGGCTGCCCTGGCCGGGCGGGCCCGCCAATCTACCGCTGGCCACCTGCGCCCGAAGGCGCGGTGGTGGTCATGGCCTGTGCCGAACCGTCATTGGGTGGCGGCGACCCTGGCCCGGCGCAGGCTGTGGCGTGCGGTATCCGCCGCCGAGCATGCAGTCGCGCAGGCGCGCAAGGCCGGCGCCCCGACCGGGGACCTGAACAGCTTGTGCCACCGTCTCCGCCAGGCCGCTATCGGCACCGACCGGTCGCTGGCCATCGCCAGCCGGGCCATGCCGCCCGGCGCCCCGCCAGACCGCGTGTCCTCCCAGGCAGCCGACCTCGTGGCCACCGCAGGACAGATCCAGGGCGCAGCCGCGCACTCGGCGGCATCGGTGTCACAGCCCAAAGTGGTGAGCCTGGCTGATGACGTACGCCAGGAGGTGGTTGCTCTATCCGCC
>Ga0207664_10003246_pt1 | contig 10798 bp, 6 predicted proteins | sample LARL83metaG_FD_184349 | JGI IMG/M metagenome (GOLD analysis project Ga0207664, IMG submission 184349) | Corn, switchgrass and miscanthus rhizosphere microbial communities from Kellogg Biological Station, Michigan, USA - LAR L8-3 metaG... | ecosystem: Host-associated > Plants > Roots >...
ATTACTTTGATTTACAAAAATTGGCGGGTTCATTTCCTTCAAAAGGGCATTTACCGGATCAATTCGGAGCCTCCGTGTCTCTGGGTCCGCACGGGCCAGGCGGAAGTGTTTACCGGGACCAACGAGCAGCCCCTATCCGTTGGACGTGGAATGATTCTGCCGTTTGCGGAGGTGCTCGTGCCGGAGCCGGCGAGCGACCAGTCCGACGATGCCTTCAGTGAGTGGGCCATCGGCCGGCGCCAGTCCATCGTCGCCGATAACGCGATAACGGCGCAGATTGACGAAGATCCTGCCTCGCAAACGCTCGGCCTAGACAGCTTCACGTATTTTCCAGTGCTCGGCGTGTCGCCGATGACCACCGCTTCGCCCAACTCGTACAGCCCTTACACTCCTTACCAAATGGGCTTCAACTCGATCTATTTGCCCGGCTATACCTATCGGCCGCTCATCTTTGGAATTGTGGGTAACGGTGGGATCTTCGGGAACAGGCGAACAATTGGGATCGGGGGGATAACAGGGAATGGGGTTCGAACCTACCCGCTCTCGGCCCCGCGGCAGATCGGGATTTCACCCGGTATCGGCGTCTTTGTTCCGCGTCCGCATGTTCCGTCTCCGAGTATTGGCGTTGGCCGTCCCGCACCGATCAACTCCGTGCCGCATACCGGCGGCGGACGGGTTGGCGGTCATCGATAGTTATTGAGTGGGAGCGTAGTAACCCAGCCGCCAGTGCGCTTTCAGCGGTGAAACCCCTTGCGGCTGCGCGAGCTTCACTTCCACGTGCCGGTATTTTCCATCTTTACTTTGATTCTTCGGGTAATAGCCGAGGACGTATTGATTCCGCAATTCGACCGCGATTCTGGCTCCGACGCTAGGCAGATCGCTCAGCAGCGCCGCCGAGAAAGCGCGCCCTCCTGTTTGCGTTGCAATTTCCGACAGCAGCCGCGGACCTGAAATTTCTTCGGGCGTCAGCCCTAAAGGGAGGCTGGGCTCAAACACACCCATGGCGTAGATTTGGACATCCGCTTCGCGAACCAGCGACTCGATCTCCGAGGCCTTGTAATGGCTATTGTTGTCGCCGCCATCGGAAATGATGACGATGGTTTTCCGGGAATTTCTCGCCTTCTTCATCTCGCGCAGAGCCAGGTGGATGGCGTCGAGCATCGCGGTCAGGCCGCCCGGCTTCGCTGCCTTCAGCGCATCTTCAATCTCACCAGTTTTGGACGTGAATCCGACGGATAACTTGGCACTGTCGCTGAACTCCACAAGAAACGCTTCATCGTCTGCGTTCATGGTCTTCAAAAACCGAACGACGGCCGCCTGAGAAGTCCGGATCTTATAATCCATGCTGCCGCTTTCGTCGAACACCAAACCGACCGAGAGAGGTACGTCTTCGCCGGAGAAGTGCGCCACGTTCTGCTTCACGCTGTCTTCGGTTAACTCGAAATCTTCCTTTTGAAGCCCGAGAACGTACCGATTCTGCGCATCCGTTACCGCTACCGGGATCAGCACCAGGTTGGTGTCCACCCGCAATTTGAGTCCGGTGGCCTGCATCTCTTGCCCGGGGGATGAACGCAAAAACAGGATGAATACGGCTAGAACGCTCACCCAAAAAGAAGTCCACTTTATCAAGTGCATGATACTACTCCAGACTTCTCGATGAGTTTAGCATTGCACAATTTCGGCTCGTCGATCAGGAGATTCCCGAACCGTTCATGACTTAACGGCGGGCTCAAAGAATAGGGCCGTTCTGAAACTAAGAGTGCACTAAGTGGTCATATTCGGCATGAGTGCCGATCCAGACCCACGTCATAGTCCCAGATCTTAACCTGCCAAGCGCTCGGTAATGATCCCCGATACGAATAGTAAAGCGATCTTCACTCCCCTTCAACCGACGGAAATGAAGAGAAGGGTGGTTCGGGTCCCGCTGCCAAAGATGATAGTTCTGCACCGCGACCTTTTGGATCTTATCCGGCAGAGCACGAAAAAGGGTCCAAAACCGCCGCGTGGCGACGGACTTCATTTCGTCGGTGGCCACTCACGAAGAAGCCCCTGTCCGGACTCGCTCTCGGCCTCGTCGAAAAGGAAATCGATCTTTCCAGAAGAAGAGTCGCTGTCCAGTTGCTCGTCCCATAGCCTCCGGTCCCGTTCATAAAACCAGTGAGCTATGCGACGGAATTCCTCCGGCGGCAAGCTGGCGATTGCGGCTTCGATCTCCTCAACCCGGTCCATATATTGGAGTCTAGCACTCCCCTGCCAGGTAGTCGTATACTTTTCTGGTTGACGTTCGGCTCACTATTTTCCGTCTTTCGGGTACATTGCACGGAGCCGTGCGGCTTCGGCATCCCGCTCCTCGCCCCTGAGTTTTATCCACTTAAATGCCGCGACAATAGGTACACGAACATTGGACGGGTTTGCATAAAATGCATCTAATGCCGCCTGAATCTCGCGATAAGACAGTTCAGTAACAATGAGCTCCCGCAAGCTGTCAGCCAGCTCGATTCTGTCATTAGCCTTTGCGATATGTGACGCAGACACCATCATGTCCCACATCCCACGGTAGTACATGAACTTTTGAATTTCGCTCAGTCTTAGCCAAGCCCGTCCGTCTAGTACGTGATCGACAGAAGATGGTTCGTCAGCGGCAACGGGGCGGATAGGCAGACGCCAAACCAAACCGCCGAAACAAAGAATTAGCCTTTTCATCAACGAGCCTCCTTTAATGTCTGACTGATGCAGCATGCCCGCAGGTCCATGCGTTATCGTTAGGGTTTGAAACCAGCCCTTCCAGCCATCGATGTCCCAGGCTCGACGCCTTTACAGAAGATAGACAACCTCTTCCGCGCCGTCATTACATTCCGAAAGATGAGATCGGCCGGCGCGAGAAGGAATGGAAACGAGCACGGAAACCAAAGAAGATGGGGACGCGTTGACGATCCTTCCAACATAGGCCAGTGGTTGCAAATTCCGACATTCAGGCTCCGTCTCTTCTGGCACTGATATCGAGTACGGCAGTGGCTTCCGTTTACAAGACATCAGTCTCGGCTGGCGATTACAGTACCCTGATGAGACATTTTTCCAAGAAGGAAGTTCCCATCGGAGCCGGCTATAGCAACGCCCACCAAACAGCGTTGGCGAATGGCTTGTGCTTCGCGTCACCAAAACGGTAATCGCCTCGTATGTTGGTCCAATTCTCATTGCAGAAGGATATGCGAAGGTCGGAGGCAAATCCGATTTCATTCAATTCGCCTAAAATTTAACGGCCTGTCACGCCGCTCTAATCGTCCTTTGCCCCGCCACACGCCGCTCGCGGTTTAAACTAAATAGGACTGGAAGGAGAACATCACCGAAATGCGGAAACTCGCCCTCTCTCTGCTCCTCGGCGCCGCCTGCGCTCTGGCGCAGCCCAAAGTCGCGCCCGATAAAGAGGCCGCTATGAAGGCTGACCTGGCCGGCCAGATCGACGCCATGAAGAAGCAGGCCCAGGTAATGGTCGACAGCGTCTTTAGCTTCGGCGAGCTCGGCTTCCAGGAGTTCGAGACATCGAAGTATCTGACGGGCATTCTCGAAAAAGAGGGATTCAAGATCGAGCGTGGCGTGGCCGGCATCCCGACCGCTTGGGTCGCCTCCTGGGGTGAGGGCAAGCCGGTGATCTCGCTTGGCTCCGACATCGACGATATTCCGCAGGCTTCGCAAAAACCTGGCGTCGCCTGGCATGAGCCGATGATCGAGGGCGCGCCCGGCCACGGCGAAGGCCACAACTCCGGTGTCCCACTGAACATCATGGCCGCCCTCGCGGTGAAGAAAGTGATGGAGCGCGAGCATCTGAAGGGCACCCTCCGGCTGTGGCCTGGCGTTGCCGAAGAACTGGTCGGCACCAAGGCGTACTATGTTCGCGCCGGTATGTTCAAAGATGTCGACGTCGTGCTCTTCGCGCACGTCGCCAACAACCTCGCGGTCTCCTATGGACCCAGTCCGCAAAATGGCCTTGTCTCAGTGGAGTACATGTTCAAAGGCGAGAGTGCGCACGCCGCCGGCGCTCCCTGGCGCGGAAGAAGCGCGCTCGATGCCGTCGAGCTGATGGACACCGCCTGGAATTTCCGCCGCGAGCATTTACGACTGGCGACGCGTGTTCACTACGTCATCACCAACGGCGGCGACCAGCCCAACGTCGTTCCACCCAACGCAGCCGTCTGGTATTACTTCCGCGAGGCGGATTATGACCACATCATGAATCTCTGGCACATCGGCGACAACATGGCCCAAGCTGCCACCTTGATGACGGACACCACTTACACATCGCGCTTGCTCGGCACCGCCTGGCCCGGATATTTCAACAAGCCCATCGCCGAAGACATGTACGAAAACATCAAGAAGGTCGGACTGCCGCACTGGTCGGACGACGATCAAACTCTTGCGAAAGCGTTTCAACGCGAAATGAAAGTTCCCGTTCGCGGCCTCGCAACCAAGATTCCCGAGCTGCGCGCGCCCCGTGAGCAGACGCAGGACTTCAGCGGTGAGGAAGGTCAAGGCATCGGCCCCACCGGCGGCGGCTCTGACGACATCGGCGACGTTTCCTGGAACGTCCCCACCATCACGCTTCGCTACCCGTCCAATATCCCCGGCGGCCCCGGCCACAATTGGGCCAATGCGATTTCCATGGCCACCCCGATCGCGCACCAGGGTGTGATCGCCGGAGCTAAAGTGCAGGCCATGACGATGCTCGATATCTTGCTCCATCCCGAACTGGTTGATAAAGCCTGGGACTATTTCAAGAATGTCCAGACCAAAGATATGAAGTACACCAGTTTCCTGCGTCCCACCGATCAGCCGGCCACCTGGCTCAATCAGAAGACCATGGAAATCTACCGGCCGCGCATGAAGGCTCTCTATTACGATTCCTCGAAATACAATACCTACCTGGAGCAGCTCGGCATCAAGTACCCGACTGTAAAGCCGGCGTCCGGTGACACAAGCAAATAACCCCGCCGCGCAACTTTTGTTGCCAACCTGCCTGGTCGGATCCTACCCGCAGCCGGATTGGCTGATCGATCGGGCCAAGCTCTCCCATCGATTGCCGCCCCGCGTGCGGGCCCGTGAACTTTGGCGCATCGCTCCCGAGTGGCTGGAACAAGCGCAGGACGACGCTACCCTACTTGCCATCCGCGATCAGGAACGCGCCGGCCTCGACATCATCACCGACGGTGAGATTCGCCGTGAAAGCTACTCCAACCGCTTCGCCACCGCGCTCGATGGCATCGACCTCGACAACCCCGCCGGCATCACGAGCCGCTCCGGGGAATCGACCATTGTCCCTCGCGTTACCGGCAAAATCCGGCGCAAGCATCCAGTGGAAGTTCGCGACGTCCGATTCTTGCGTGCCAACACGAGCCGCCGGATTAAAGCCACCGTCCCCGGTCCATTCACGATGTCGCAACAGGCGCAGAACGATTTCTACACGACCGAAGAAGAGATGGCGCTCGATTATGCCGCCGCCGTGAACGGCGAGATTAAGGATCTGTTCGCCGCCGGCGCCGACATCGTACAAGTCGATGAACCCTGGATGCAGGCTCGCCCGGAGAAAGCCCGCCAGTTCGGCTTGACCGCACTCCAGCGAGCGCTCGAGGGCGTAACCGGTGAGACTGCCATACACCTCTGCTTCGGTTACGCGGCTATGGTTCGCGATCGCCCAGCCGTATACTCGTTTCTCACCGAGCTTGCCGGGGCACCGGTCAACGCCATCTCCATCGAAACCGCGCAGTCTTCGCTGGACTGTTCAGTCCTATCTCAACTCCCAGGCAAGAAAATCATTCTCGGCGTCTTGGATCTTTCGACTAACGAAGTGGAAACGCCCGAGCTCGTGGCCGCGCGCATTCGCCGGGCGTTGCCCTATGTCAAGCCGGAAAGAATCATCGCCGCACCCGATTGTGGAATGAAATATCTCTCACGCGACGTTGCCTTCGCCAAGATGCAAGCTTTGGTCGACGGCGCGCGCCTGCTTCGGTGAATTGACATATCAAAGAGCCGCATTGTACAGTGGGGATCGATACGGGAGTAAACATGAAAAACATCGCTCTGCTCCTCTCAGTCTTTTCGCTTGCCGCCGTCCCCGTCCTCGCGCACCACTCATTCGCGGCCGAGTTCGATACTCACAAGCCCGTAACCCTGAAAGGCGTGGTCACAAAAGTAGAATGGATGAATCCGCACGCCTGGTTCTATATTGACGTCACCGACGACCAAGGCAAGGTCGAGCATTGGCAGTGCGAGACGGGCGCTCCCATCGAGCTGCTGCGCCGCGGCTGGCGCAAGAACAACCTCAAGGCCGGCGATCAGGTAACCGTGGAAGCCTTCCGCGCCAAGGATGCGACCAATACGGTAAGTGCCCGCGTGGTCACGCTGCCCGACGGCCGAAAAGTCTTCAGCGGCTCGGCCACCGACGAAGGTCCCAAGCAAGACCCGCCGACGCCGACCACGAGCCGGTAATTCTCAGAACACGTACTTCATCGAAAACTGCAAAATCCTCGGATCCCCAGCCTGATTCAACGTTGGGCTGATGTCGCTCGTCACCTGACCGAACGTCGGACTGGTCAGCGTGTTGTTCGGCAGCGAAAGATTCACGCGATTCAAAAGATTCGATGCGTCCGCCCGAACCTCCACAGTATGTCTTTCCTTGATACGGAACGCTCTCGATAGACTCGAGTTGACTTGCAGCAGCCCCGGTCCCTCAATCGCCGCATTCCCCAGATTTCCGTATGTGCCCGGCCCAGCACTCCCGAACGGGGACCGCACCAGGTAGTTGTTCGGATCTTTGGTGCCGTATACATTCGGGGACAGCAAATTCGCGCGCTGCGTCGTTCCGTTTTCGCCGGTCAGCGCATTGTCGACTCCGGTGTACACGGTGAAATAGCTGCCCGACATCATCGTTACCGACATCGACGCGCGCCAACCGGTGACGAACATCCGCGTCCATCGATCGGCAAAGCGCGGTGTCTCCGCCACCAGCGTCATATTTGCAATGTGCCGGTGATCCACCGCCGAATTCCAGCAACTCCCACGATCCGCCGCCCGATTGTTCGGATAGGCGTACACGCCGCTGCCGCCCGCGCCACCGTTCGGTACGCTGTTGACGATGTCACTGATGCAATGCGACCAGGTGTAGTTCGCGCTCATGGTCGTGCCTTTGCTGAGCCGCTTTTGCACAGAAAGAAGCAGTCCATTGTAGGTGCCTGTGCCGCCGTCGTCCCATAGATCCAGATATCCGTACGCCTGCCCGTTCACCGGATCTTGCCGATACAATTGCCGGCGCTGATTCGTGTTGGCCGTAGTCGAGCATGGCCCCGTCACTCCGGCCACTGTGCAGTTACCGGGAATGTAAACTCCCGGGTTGAGTTCTCTCTCCGTAAACAAGTGCACCATCTGCGTTCCCAGATAACTCACCGATGCGAGCCAACTGGCGCCGAATTGCCTCTGCACGCTGAGATTCCATTGCTCGGAATAAGTCGTGTGCGTATCGTAATTGGACGTGTTGAAAGTGCCGAACGTCGGGAAAGGAGCATTCGCGCTCAACGAAACCGGGAACGGATTCCCGCCCGGAATGTTCAGATAAGGATCTGCCAGACCACCCGGCGGGAAGATCAAACCAGTCCGCACAAAGAACGGCGGCGCGGTCTCGGTGTTGAGATGATATTGCGCCGGAATCAGATCATAGAAGATTCCATACGATGCCCGAACCGACATCTTTCCGTTGCCCCTGGGGTCCCACGCGATGCCAATGCGCGGCATGAAATCCTTCCACTGCTTGTTCATGCCGGTTTTATCGGGAAAGCCCGAATCACCCGGATAGAAAATACCGGCTGGCGCTCGGGAAAATACCGTGCTGTGTACATTCTGGTTAAACGCATTCTGATCGAAGTGATAAATGAAACCGTTGGGGAACCGCATCGGGAAATAAGGCTCCCACCGCAGGCCGTAACTCACCGTGAGGTTCTGACGGACCTTCCAGGAATCCTGCGCATACAGACCCAAGTACCACTGCCGGACGAAGAGCACGTTCGGCGGCGCCTGCGTCAATCCCGCAATCCGTCCCGTCAGAAAGTCGGACAAGGGTAGCCCCGTGGCTTGACCGCTGAAGGTAATCATGCCCATGCCCAGCACTTCCGCGTAGGTGTTCGAGTTCCAGTGCGCCAGGTTCGCGCCGAACGACATCTGATGTGCCCCGCGCACCATTCCTAGGTCTTCACCGAACTGCAGCGTCGTCGTCAGATAGCGGGCGTCGGTGGAAGTGAAGTTTCCGATCGCCAGATTTCCGGGAGGCGTGCCCACGGTAATGCTGGTGTACTTTGGCAGATAACTGAATATGTTGATACCTACGTCTTTCGGGCCGAAAAACTGCGCCCCCACGCGCGCGATCCCGGTGCGATCCAGCGTCGCGCGAAAAGTGCTCACGATATTCGGACTGATCAAGTATGTATCGCCCAGCGCAAATGCCTGATCCAGATCATCGGCGCCCGAGCTGTTAGCCTGCCCAGTCGTCAGCAAGTTGTTCCCCACTGAATAAGGTACTGGCGCCACCAGATTCGCGGCCAGATAGCGCGCAAACACGGAGTGCTTGTCGCTTAGCTGATAATCCACTTTGCCTACTGCCTGACGATCGTTTGAGTCGTTCAAAATCCCATACGTTACCCTGCCGCATGGATCGTTCGATGTTGGAAGCTTGGCAGCGATCGCCAGCGCCTGCGGGCTCAGTTCCGACATCGGTATCTGGTTGTTGGTCAACAGCGCACCCGTGAACGGGTCCTTTAATTGCACCGGCGCTCTTTGGCAGAGGCCCGAGGCGAATGTGCTGAAATCGCCCTTCAGTTCGGCAGCGGTCGGAACAACGCCCGGAGTACTGGGGGGATCGGAGCGCGTCGTCGTGCCCTGGTAGGCGCCGAAGAAAAACAGCTTGTCTTTTCTGATCGGCCCGCCGAACGTTCCGCCGAATTGGTTGCGCTTCAGCGTATCGCGCGACACTGCGAAAAAGTCCCGCGCGTTAGCGTGGCCGTTCCGCAAATACTCGAACGCGTCGCCATGAAACGCATTGCTGCCCGACCTGGTAACCGCGTTCACCGCCGCCGCCGAGTGCATCCCGTACTGCGCCGGCAACGCGCTGGTCTCTACCTTGAACTCCTGCAGCGCATCCGGAAACGGGAGCGGCAATCCCAGTCCGTTGTACACGTCATTGTGCATCGCTCCATCCAACACCACCGTCAGTCCCGATGCCAACCCGCCCGCTACCGAAACAGTTGCTTCCGGATAATTGCGGCTGGTGTTCAAGTTGAAGTCGCCGCCCTGCGACGCTCCGCCGGCCAGGATGATCAGATCCGTAACCTGTCGCCCTACCAGCGGCAAGTCCTGCACGCGTTGCGAATCGATCACCTGTCCGACGCCCGTACTCTGCGTCTCCACCATCGAGGCATTCGCCTGCACCTGCACCTGCTCGGTAACCGCTCCCACTTTCAACGCGACGTCAATGGTCGGATTGCTGGCCACTTGCAGCACGATCCCCGTCTGCACATACCTCGAAAATCCTGACTTGGTGACCTCCAGCTGGTACGGTCCGACCGGCAGATCGGGAAGCACGTAACCGCCGTCTGTACTGCTCGTCGCCGTTCGCACCAGGCCGGTGTCGGTCTGCGTCGCCTTCACTTCCGCGCCGGGAACCGCTGAACCGCTGGCGTCTTGCACAATCCCTTTGATTTGCGATGTGGATACAGCCTGACCCGATAGAATGGCGCAGGTAATCCAGCAGCAGGCTACAAAACGAACTGAGTTTTTCACCGGAAGCCTCCCTTTTCTAACTCGCGAAACCTGTTGCTGGATTGTAGTATGTCGATTTTTCGAATGTCAAGCTTCTGACATATCTGTGCTCGCACCCGGCGACCACTTACAATCGAGATGACTCCATCATGACGCTCTCTTCCGACGTTCTTACTCGCTTTGCGTATCAACTTCTGATCGCCGCGAAAGTGCCGCCTGCCAAAGCCGATCTGGTGGCGACGTCGCTGGTCGCAGCTAATCTTCGTGGTGTCGATTCGCACGGGCTCCAGCTACTGCCCTTCTACATCGAGCTGATCCTGATGGGAAACATAAATATCGAGACCGATGGCCGCGTTGTCAATGAAAACGGCGCCTGTATCACTTACGACGGCCAAAACGGAATCGGCCAGTGGATCTCGGAAATTTGCTGCGGACACGCGATTCGTCTAGCCCGGGCGCACGGCATCGGTATGGTTGTCGCGCGCGAGTCAAACCATTTTGGTGCGGCCGCGTTTTGGGCTCAACGGATGTCTTCCGCGGGTCTGATCGGCATCGTCATGTGTAACGCCTCGCCGCTAGTCGCGCCCTGGCAGGGATGCGAGCAGCGCTTCGGCACCAATCCGATCTGCATGTCGGTCCCTACGCCCGGCAACACCTGGCTGCTCGACATGGCGACCACCACTGCCGCGCTCGGCAAAATCCTCAACGCGCAGTTCCAAGGCCGGACGACAATCCCGCCCGGCTGGGCGATGGATTCCGAAGGCGTCCCCACTCAGGATGTCGAGACCGCCCTCAGCGGATCGTTGATGCCGCTCGGCGGATACAAAGGCAGCGGTCTGGCGATGATGGCCGAGATTCTGTGCGCGGTGCTGGGCGGTGGGGCGATGTCCACCGAGCTCGGCGGCATTCGGATCCAGGGACAGCCCATGCGCACCAGCCAATTTTTCCTGGCCATCGATGTCGCGCGCTTCATGCCGCTCGATGCATTTCATCGGCGCATGCA
>Ga0207664_10003248_pt1 | contig 10794 bp, 12 predicted proteins | sample LARL83metaG_FD_184349 | JGI IMG/M metagenome (GOLD analysis project Ga0207664, IMG submission 184349) | Corn, switchgrass and miscanthus rhizosphere microbial communities from Kellogg Biological Station, Michigan, USA - LAR L8-3 metaG... | ecosystem: Host-associated > Plants > Roots >...
GACCGAGGCGAGCGACGCGAGATCCGCCTGCGTGATCTCCGGCCCGATCGAGAGCCCGCCGGACACCGGGCTGCCGAGGGCCAGCGCGGTCTCGCTCAGGACCGCCGCGGCCCGGGCCTTGGCGCTGCAGGCCGTGAATTCGGCGCGCCGCCGGTTCGCGGCGCGCAGCTTGCGCACCACCGCCGCCGCGACCTTGCAGCCGACGGCGGGCGAGTGGTCGAGGTACGCGGCGAACGCCTGCTCGCTCAGCACCCTCGCGTCGAGCGGCGTCGCGGCCACGACCCGGGCGCTGCGCGGCGACCCGCTGACGAAGGCCATCTCCCCGATCAGGTCGCCGCGGGAACGGAACGCCAGCACCGATTCGTGCCCCCCGACCGAGATCGTCGAGATCTTGACTATGCCGCTGAGCACCACCAGCACCTCGCGCCCCGCCGCCCCCTCGTCCATGAGCGTGTCGCCGCGCTCGTAGTGTCGCAGCCCGCCCCGGCTGAGCAGTTCGGCACGCTGCCGCCCGGTCAGGTGGGCCAGAAAACTGGCGCCAGGCCAGCCGGTATCCCTCGTGTCCCCCACGCGTTACTCCTCATTTGCTTCAACGCCTCCCCGCCACGATTCTCGCAGTGATCTTGCATGATTGTTCGGCCGTTTCGAATATCGGGGACGGGCGGGGGCACCCGGCGGAGTCGCGAAGGAGCGCGGACGGCGCGAGAAGCGATCCGCACGCCCGTCGCCGACATCCCGCGCGCCTGTATTCGAACGCGAAGGTGCGGGGCACCACTACAGGGAGACCCTGGCAGGGTTACCAGTGGGGGCGATGTTGCGAATAACGGCGCAGGCGTTGGAGAACGCGACCGAACGGGAACGGGCCCGACGACAGGCGCAGTCGTCCAGCGCGGAGCACGCCTGGCGGACGCTGGAGGTGACCCGGGCCTCGGTCGACCGCGCCGACGCCAAGGCGGGCGCGGTGATCGCGGCCAGCGGCATCACCAGCGCCACTCTCTTCAGCCTGGTCGGGACGCACCGGTCCGGGGGCTGGTGGGTGATCGCGGTCCTCGCGGCCTGCGCGGCCTCGGCGCTGGCCGCGGCGTTCTGCGCGGCGATGGCGCTGCGCCCGCGCAGGCACCGGAAATCCGAGCCGACGAGCCTGCTCTACTTCGACCACGTCGCGCGGATGCCCGGCTTCTCCGCCGAGGACTACGTGCGCCGGGCCCGGGGCCTCTTCTCCGACCTGGCGCTGCTGTGCGACCAGATAGCGGCGGAGGTGTGGGCGGTGGCCAGGATCTCCGCCGTGAAATACGCCTGGGTGGACCGCGCGCTGTTCTTCCTGATGATCAACCTGCTGACGCTGGGCACCTCGTCGATCATCTTTGCGATATGACCGTCCGGCCCGTGGCGGCGTCGGCGGCGGGATGCTGCGCAGACGCCGTGGGGCTGGTCATGCGCAGGACGTCGACGGTCATGAGCACGGTCGTCACGAGCGGGCCGGCGATCGAGGAGAGTCCGGCGGTCGCCAGCGGGCTGAGCGGAAGGACGAAGAAGACGGCCATCGCGACGACGCCGACGACCCAGGCGACCAGGATCGTCTGCTGCCGGTTGAGGGCGATCAGCGTCGACTGCAGGGCGTTGGCCAGCAGCAGGAACAGGGTTCCCGCGGCCAGCTGCATGAGGAAACCGGGGGAGAGGTACGCCTTGGTGCCCATGATCGTGTGCAGGATCCACGGACCGAAGAGCCCTGAGACGGCCACTCCGCCGAGGCCCGCGGCCGTGCAGATCGCGGTGAGGATCGCGGTGGCGCGGCGCACGTCCGACATGCGGCCCTGGGCCGCGGCCGCGGTCAGCTTCGGAAGCAGCGGGGCCTGGAGCGGGAAGAGGACGAGCAGGGCGAGACGGGTCAGGCCGACCGCGGAGCTGACGGCGACCGCGAGGGCGTCGAGGGCGTCGTTCCCGTTGAGCCGCGCGGTGACGACGAGGGGCACCGCGTACATGAGGACCTGACCGGCGAGGATGCCGCCGGTCAGCCGGGCGAGGCGCACGGCCGCCTGGTTCGCGGACTCGAGCTCTTCGGCGGCGGTGGCCGAGACGGGGGCCGGACCGGCGGCGGGGACCGGCGCGCGGGCGACCAGCAGGCCCGAGAACGCCGCGATCATGGAGCCGAGAGCGAAGATCAGACCGTACGACCACGTGGCCCCGCGGCCGGACAGGGCCAGCGCGGCGCTCGGCACCAGGCGCGCCAGGCCCTCGACGACCATCGTGATCGCGTAGGCGCGGAACTGCTGCCGCCCCGAGAGCACGCCGCGCACCAGGAAGGTCGCCCAGATGCCGACGAGCCCGAGCAGCAGCTCCGCGAAGACGCCCCAGTGGCCGCGCATCCAATGGTTCGTAATGTACGGCGCCGCCGCGCAGACGACCGCGACCGTCCCGATGCCGACCCAGGCCGCGTTACGCACCTGGTGGCGGATAACGCGCGATTCCGACTGGCCTAGCGCCAGGGCCCGGCTTACGGCGCGGACCATCTCCTGTTCGAAGCCGGCGAACATACCGGTGCCGATGGCGGAGAACAGGAAGTACAGACCCGGCAGCGGGGCGACCTGCGCCGGGATCATGGCGTGGTTGACCACCGCGAGGAATCCCGACCCCGCCGCCGCGGACAGCCCTAGCCCGGCCGCCAGGAGGACGACCGGCCGGTTGAGCAGCGACAACAGGCGCCGTGCCCGGCGTGGAGCGGGAGCGGTAACCATGACCCAGGCATGGTAGCGCAGCAGGTAAACCGCAGCGCGGCTGCGTACGCGGGCCCGGTTGCGCCGGTTCGCGCGCTCTGATGGGGTGAGATTCCCGCTCGCCGTCAATGTCGAGACCGTACGTGTCAAGGAGGAGTTACATGCCGAAGGCTCCCGTGCCGGCCAAGATCTCCGAGTTCCTCGCGCAGCCCCAGCCGGCGGTGATCGCCGTCGTGCGGCCGGACGGCCAACCGGTCTCGGTGGCCACCTGGTACCTCTGGGAGGACGGCCGGATCCTGGTCAACATGGACGAGGGGCGCAAGCGGCTGAACTACCTGCGCGCCGAGCCGCGGGTCTCGCTGACCGTGCTCAAGGACGGCGACTGGTCCGCGCACGTCAGCCTCCAGGGCCGGGTCGTCTCGCTCCAGGACGATCCGGAGTGCGCCGACATCGACCGGATCGCGCGCCACTACATCGGCCAGCCGTATCCCTTCCACGAACGCCGCCGGGTGAGCGCCTGGATCGAGGTCGACCACTGGCACGCGTGGGGGAGCGCGGCGAAGGAACTCGAGGACTGAGAGCCGGGAATGGAGCAGCCCCCGTGTGTATTCGGGGGCTGCTCCATCAAGGTAGCGCAGCGATCTGAGAAGTCCAGTGGTCTCAGGTATCACTTGGGTTACATGGATCACGGCAGGCCGGACGTGTGACGGACCGCCGAGGGTCCGCTTCACGCCACGTGGCCCGCCGCTCGGTGCGGTAGCCGGACAGAACGTGCAGGATGTGCATCATGAGTGATGCTTTCCTTTCCGAGACCGTGCGGATCGCCGGGCACGGCGGCGCCGAGATCGAGGCCTACACCGCCCGCCCGCAGGATTCGGACCCGCGCGGCGGCGTGGTGGTGATCCACCACATGCCGGGATACGACGAGCAGACCAAGGAGATCGTCCGCCGCTTCGGCGCCCTGGGCTACAACGCGGTCATGCCGAACCTCTACTGGCACGACGCCCCCGGCGCGGCCCCCGACGACGCCGCGGCTGCCGGGCGCGCCAAGGGCGGCGTCCCGGACGAGCGGCTGGTCGGCGACGTCGGCGCAGCGGCCGAGTATCTGCGCGCGCTGCCCAACGCCAACGGCAAGGCCGGCGTGATCGGCTACTGCTCGGGCGGCCGCCAGTCGGTGCTGGCCGCGTGCAGCCTGCCGTTCGACGCCGCGGTGGACTGCTACGGCGCGTTCGTCGTCGGCGACCCGTCCGCGAACCCCAACGCCCCGAAGACCCTCACCCCGCTGTACGACAAGCTGCCGAATCTGAACTGCCCGCTGCTCGGCCTCTTCGGCGCGAAGGACTCCTACCCCTCCCCCGAGCAGGTCGCAGAGCTCGAAGGGCTGCTGACCAAGTACGGCAAGACCTTCGAGTTCCACAGCTACGAGGACGCCGGCCACGCCTTCTTCGCGGTCGAGCGGCCCGCGTACCGCCCGGAGTCCGCCCGCGACGGCTGGGAGCGGATCGCCGCGTTCTACGGCAAGCACCTGAGCGCCTGAGGAGCCGAACCGACCATGTGCACCTACATCACGGCCAAGGTCCAGGCCGTCGGCAGCGGCAAGGGCGCCGAGGGCTGGTTCCCGCTGACGGAGGCCACCGTCTACTTCGACCACCCGACGCACGCCGCCGCCGACCACACGCTGAACATCGACTTCCGCAACCCCGGGCGCGGGGCGGGCGCACGCGTCGCGGTCGAGCTGACCGCCGAGACCGCGCGCGCTCTGGCCCACGCGATCCTGGAGACCCTCGACGCGGTGCCGGCCGGAATCGTCTGACCGGACGCCTGAAGAATCGCCGCCTGAAAGAACTGATGCCTGGCAGAACTTCGGCCGCAGCAGCCCGACCCCGTACCGGGCCGCTGCGGCGGGTTCGCAGCTTAGCGGCCCTTTCGGACGGATCCTAGCCGTCCATCTGACCGGTCATCGACACGGTGCCCGTGGCCGGATTCACCTGGCCGCCGATCACGATGTTCTTCGGATCCGGCTTCGAGCTGGCGAACAGCAGATGCGAGATCTGCAGGTTCGTGTGCTCCGGCTGGGGCACGTAGTTCATCAGCTTCAGCGCCTGGTCCTGGCCCGCCGACTCCACGTCGAAGAGCCCGTATCCCAGCGCCCGCCCGAGCCCGGTGCGCTTGTACGCGAGGTCGGTCAGCCGCTGGATCGGCATCGAGCGCACCGTGGTGGCGATGATCCCCTCGATGACCACGATCCGCTTGTTGGTCAGCACGAAGTAGCGGTCCGCCCACTCGCCCACCTGGATCAGCGCCCAGAAGATCACCGCGAGCAGCACGATCAGCAGCATCCCGCCGACGCCGAAGCGCTTGTTCTGCACGACCCACGCCACGCCGTAGGCGATCGCCGCGACCACCACCGCCGCGAACAGCTGCGTGCGCGTGTCCGCCTTACGCAGCGCCATCGCCTTGCGCAGATCCCAGATGGTCGCCACGACCCACAGCACCCACAGCCCCCACAACAGCCACGCGACGCTGTGCGCGTTGGCGTTCCCGGCCGGCTGCGACACGTCGACGCCGATCGTGACGAAGACGCCCGCGACGATCAGCGCGACGGGCTGGAGCAGCTGCGCCCAGTGGAAGCGGGTGTAGATCACGACCTTCTCGGTCGGATCCAGGTTCTTCGCTATGTGGTTGGGCACATCGCTGGGCGGGATCGCCGGAAACATCGTCATGTGCGACGGGCCTAGTGCACGTTGCTGTGGAAGCTGACGATGTTGCCGATCGAGTGGAAGAACTGGGAGACGAACTTGAACACGTCCTGGACGAAGCCCGAGGTGGTGATCGGGTCGTGCACGATCCAGAACAGCACGAACAGCGCGAGGCCCCACTGGATGGCCGGCTTTGCCTTCGGCATGTCTATCGCGACCTTTCCCCTCCGAACGCGAAACCGACGCACCCGGCTGACCGGCCCGCGCGGGTCAGACCGCTTACGACGGACCACGCGTGGCACGTGTGTCCTACCAGGATCAGAGTAGCCTGATCCGCGCTTCTGCACTGCTGCCTAATTGCTGCCTACTAGGGCGTACCCGGCCCGAATGGGGGTGGAAACCGAAGCAGGGCAACGTGATCCGGCTCGTGGCTCAAGAGTCGCGCGCCCTCCGGCCGCGGTGATCGCCCCCCCGGTCCGAGGGGGACGGCCAAGGCGATTCACTCGCCCTGTGACAAAGGTGACAATGCTTTCGCATGAATACTTCCCTGTGACTCGCACCTGCGGGTACGGTGCACGCCATGCGTATCGGAGTGCTGGCGGAGAGCAGGCCGGGCGAGCGTCGGGTGGCGCTGCCGCCTGAAGCGGTGTCCGCACTGTGCGCCGCAGACCATGCCGTCGTCGTCCAGAGTGGGGCGGGACGGCATCTTTATGCCACCGACGACGACTACCGCGCGGCCGGCGCCGAGATCGCGGACTCCGCCGAGTTGATCGCGGCTCAGGCGGAACTGCTGGCGGTGGTCAACCCGCCCGAGCCGTCCGTCATCGCCGCGATGCCGTCCGGCGCGAGCCTGCTGGGCCTGCTTAATCCGTTCCAGGAGGCGCAGGCGATCCTCGCGCTGCGGGAGCAGGGCGTCTCGGCGTACGCACTCGAACTTGTCCCACGCATCTCACGCGCGCAGAGTGTTGACGCACTGTCATCTCAGGCACTGGTCGCCGGTTATCGCGCCGCGCTCGTCGGCGCGGAACTGCTGCCGCGGTTCTTCCCGCTCTTCATGACCGCGGCCGGCACCATCCCGCCGGCGCGCGTGCTCGTGCTCGGCGCCGGGCTCGCGGGCCTGCAGGCGATCGCCACCGCGCGCCGCCTCGGCGCGGTCGTGAGCGGATACGACGTGCGCGCGGCGGCCGCCGACGAGGTGCGCTCGCTCGGCGCGTCCTTCGTCGAGCTCAATCTGGAAACCCAGGAGGGCGCGGGCGGGTACGCGCGCAGCCAGAGCGCTGACTTCGCCGAGCGCCAGCACGCCGCGCTCGCCCCGTTCGTCGCCGACGCGGACGTCGTCATCACCACCGCCTCGATCCCCGGCCGCGCCGCCCCGCTCCTCGTGACCGAGGAGATGGTCGCGGGGATGCGGCCCGGCTCGGTCGTGGTGGACCTGGCCGCGCAGAGCGGCGGCAACTGCGCGCTGTCCAAGCCCGGCGAGACCGGCGTGTTCAACGGGGTCTCGGTGTGGGGCGGCGCGGACGTGCCCTCACAGCTGCCCGTGCACGCGAGCAAGCTCTACGGCGCGAACGTCTCCGCATTCATCGCGCTGCTCAAGGCGGGCGACGCCGCAGACGAGATCCTGGCCGGCTCCCGGGTGACCGAGGGCGGCCGGTTCGTGCACGAAGGCGTCCGCAAGGCCCTGGCACCCGACGAAGCGGAACCCGCACCGGCAGTGGCCGCCGAGCCCGAAGGCGCACCCGAACCGGAACCGGCCACCGAACGTGCCACCGGCGGCGAGCCCCGACCCGGATCCGGACCCGAAGCCGTGGCCGCGTCCGAACCCGGAACCGACCGGCCCGACCAACCCGAGCAAGGGGAGTAGAAGCGCGTGGCGGACCAAATCGGCGGCGTGGGCCTGCTGACCATCTTCGTGCTCGCGGTCTTCGTGGGCTTCGAGGTGGTCTCGAAGGTCTCCTCGACCCTGCACACCCCCCTGATGTCCGGGGCCAACGCCATCCACGGCGTGGTCCTGGTCGGCGCGATCCTGATCACCGGGGTCTCCACGGGCCCGATCCAGATCGCCCTGGGCCTGATCGCGGTCGTGCTCGGCACGGTCAACATGGTCGGCGGCTTCGTGGTCACCGACCGGATGCTGCGGATGTTCTCCGCCCGGCGCGGCGGCGAGGACCGGAAATGAGCAGCGGCGCCCAGTTCGCCTACCTCGTCGCGGCGATCTGCTTCATCCTCGCCCTCAAGGGCCTGTCCGCGCCGAAGACCGCGCGCTACGGCAACTGGGCCGGCGCGGCGGGCGCGACCATCGCGGTGATCGTCGCGCTGAGCACGGCCCACCTCCAGCACGTCGGCCTGATCGTCGGCGCGATCGCGGTCGGCGCGGTGGTCGGCGTGCCCGCGGCGACCCGGGTGAAGATGACCGCGATGCCGCAGCTGGTCGCGATCTTCAACGGGGTGGGCGGCGGCGCGGCGGCGATCGTGGCCCTGGTCGAGTTCCTGACCGTGGCCCGGCACTCCTCCGCCATCAGCATGGGCGACGAGGCGGCCACCGTCTTCACCGTGCTGGTCGGCTCGGTCTCCTTCGCCGGCTCGATGATCACCTTCGCCAAGCTCCAGGAGCTGATGACCACCCGGCCGGTGGTGCTGCCCGCCGGGCGGTACATCTCCGGCGGGGTCTTCGCCGCGGCCATCGCCCTCGCGGTCACCGGCCTGCCGGTGCGGTCGACCGGGCTGCTGGTCGGGCTGATGCTGGTCTCCCTCGGACTCGGCGTGCTGTTCGTGCTGCCGGTCGGCGGCGCGGACGTGCCGATCGTGATCTCGCTGCTCAACGCGTTCACCGGTCTCACCGTCGCCGCCTCCGGCTACGTGCTCGGCAACACGCTGCTGATCGTGGCCGGCACGCTCGTCGGCGCGTCCGGCACGATCCTCACCCGGCTGATGGCCGCCGCGATGGGCCGGCCGATCACGGGCATCCTGTTCGGCGCCTTCACCGCAAAGGCGGCGGGCCCGTCCGCCGCCGCGGAGAACCGCCCTGTGCGCTCGGGCACGCCTGAGGACATCGCGATCCTGCTCGGCTACGCGCGTAAGGTCGTCATCGTCCCGGGTTACGGACTCGCGGTCGCCCAAGGGCAGCACACCATCAGGGAACTGGCGGACCTGCTCGGTGCCCGCGGCGTCAAGGTGGCGTACGGCATCCACCCCGTCGCCGGGCGGATGCCCGGTCATATGAACGTCCTACTGGCCGAGGCGAACGTCCCGTACGAGGCGCTGCTGGAGATGGACGAGGCGAACTCGGAGCTCTCCAGCTCCGACGTCGCCCTCGTGGTCGGCGCGAACGACGTGGTCAACCCCGCCGCGAAGACGACGCCCGGCGCGCCGATCTACGGCATGCCGATCCTCAACGTGGACAGCGCCGCCGCGGTCGTCTTCTGCAAGCGCTCGCTGCGACCCGGTTTCGCCGGCATCGAGAACGAGCTGCTCTACGACCCCAAGACCACCTTGCTGTTCGGAGACGCGAAGGAGAGCCTCAGCAAGGTCGTAGCCGCCGTCAAGGGCCTCTGACCTAACACCGCACTCCCGCAGCCTCAGACGATCCCATAGAGCCGATCCCCCGCGTCCCCCAACCCGGGGACGATATAACCGTGCTCGTTGAGCCGCTCGTCCACCGCGGCCGTCACCACCGTCACCGGGATCGCGTCCCCGGCCAGGTCCGCCTCCAGCTTCGCCAGCCCCTCCGGCGCGGCCAGCAGGCAGATCGCCGTCACGTCGCGCGCGCCCCGCTCGGCAAGCAGCCGGATCGCCGCCGCCAGGGTGCCGCCGGTCGCGAGCATCGGGTCCAGGACGTAACACTGCCGGTCCGACAGGTCGTCCGGCATCCGCGTGGCATAGGTGGACGCAGTCAGCGTGCCCTCGTCGCGCACCATGCCCAGGAACCCCACCTCGGCCGTCGGCAGCAGCCGTACCATGCCGTCGAGCATGCCGAGGCCGGCCCGCAGGATCGGCACGACCAGCGGCTTCGGCGCGGCCAGGCGCACCCCGCGGGCCCGGGCCACCGGGGTGTCGACGTCCACCGGAGTCACCCGCACGTCCCGTGTCGCCTCGTACGCGAGCAGGGTCACCAGCTCGTCGGCCAGGCGCCGGAAGGTCGGCGAGTCGGTGTTCAGATCGCGCAGCGCGGTGAGTTTGTGGGCGATCAGCGGGTGCTCGGCGACGTGGGTGCGCATGGCCAGAGTGTATGCGGGTACCTCTCCTCGCTGTGACGTTGGCCTGCCGCGATATCCGGGTAGGGTCGCAGACGGCGGAACAAAACCACCGAACAGGGCGAAGGGGGTCCGCTTGTGACCAATCGCCGACAAGCCGGTGAAGATCCGAAGGACGGGGGCCGAAATCCGCGTGCCGCCGCGGACCGTGAACGACCCGGGCCCGAACCCGCGAAGCCGCCCGACTCCGAGTGTTCGTCCGCCGGCGAGGCGGAACGGGAACGCCGTGTGCGCCGCGCCCGCTTCCTCGCCGAGCTCGACGAGGCCCGTGAGCTGCGCAAGCGGGTCACGCCCCGGCGCACCCGGGCCGCCGAACTGCACGCCCGCGTGCTCCGTACTTTCCGGTACTGACCCGCCTGACTGATCTCGCCGCCGCGCCGCCATCCGGGCGGCGCGGCGATACACGTGTTCCAACCGGTGCCGAGGAGCATCGCTTTCTGTCACGATGCAAATGGCTGCGGTAAAGCGCTCACCGGAGGGCGGTCACCGAGTCGCAGTACGCATCGTCGGGAGAGGACGGACATGGCGCGGCAGGCGGATTACCTGGAGTTCGACGACGAACTCGTGGACTTCGCCGTGGCCGCCTTCCAGGAGGACGGCCGCTGGGCCGCCGTCGGCCTGCCGCCGCACGTGGCCGAGTCCCTGGAAGCGTTCCTGTTCGCCCTGCGCCAGCAGGCGTCGGAAGGGCCCACCATCGGCCTGGTCGGCCTGGGCGACGAGTACTTCGTGGCGGCCCGGCTGGTCGGCCGGCAGGTCCGGCTGTTCCTGTCGAACGCGGCGGTGGCCGCGGACGACCGGATCGCCGGGGAGCTGGTCGAGCGGCTCGATCCGCAGGCCGATCCGAAGCAGCTGGCCGAGGTGCCGTTCGGCGACCAGGAGATCTTCGCCGACCTGGGCCTCGGCGCGCTGGACCTGGCCGTCGTCTGCGAGCGGCTGCAGCTCGAGCGGGACCTGGGCCTGCGCGAGGCGGTCGAGGGCGCGGCGGCGCGGATCGGCTTCGGCGAGCAGTTCGCCCAGGCGGCCCGGCGGGACGATGCCCAGCCCGAGGAGTGGCGCAATGGTTGAGCGTCGAGCGCAGTGGCGATAGTTGGGTGTGGACGTGGAAGGTGGAACCCGGCCCGCGGACCG
>Ga0207664_10003249_pt1 | contig 10792 bp, 6 predicted proteins | sample LARL83metaG_FD_184349 | JGI IMG/M metagenome (GOLD analysis project Ga0207664, IMG submission 184349) | Corn, switchgrass and miscanthus rhizosphere microbial communities from Kellogg Biological Station, Michigan, USA - LAR L8-3 metaG... | ecosystem: Host-associated > Plants > Roots >...
CGAGTTGACGACTTTACCTGCGGGGTCGGTGAGTATGGCGGTGAGCTTGCCCGTGGTGATGTTCCACAGGTACACGCTATGGTCGCCGTTGCCGACGGCGAGGTTGCCGTCTGGCCGAATGCGACCGAGTTGACGCCCTGGGTTGCGGGTCGGTGAGTGTGGCGATGAGCTTGCCGGTTGTCGTCAGGGTGCTTGCTGGGTGCTCCTGGGAAACGGCGGCCGGGACTGCCGGTGATCGCGGGCCCGCGCTGGGTGCTGAGGACGGCTGCATGCGTGGCGTTGGCTGCTGCTGCTGGCTAAGCTCGTCAGGAGCTATTCGTGCGCGCTGACGAGCAGCTCCTTGGAGGCGTCGGTGGAGATCGCCAGGAAACTCGCCCCGGGTCGGCCGTCATATCGCGTCGATGCGCGGGCTGCTGTGCTATCAGGTTGCCAGATTCGGCGGGCCGTCGCCGGGTCGGCCACATGCTCGGCTGGGCGCCCTCGGCGCAGCGTCCTTGCACAGTCTTACCGGTCGGCATGCCATGGCCGATGCCGGCTCCGTGGATGCTGGGTTGTAACAGGCCGATGGGCGATGATTCGCTGATGCCGGGACGTCCGTCAGGGCTGATGGACCGGCAAGCCGAATGCGGCGTGCTTGATCAGCTGATTAACGCGGTGCAGGCCGGTGGGAGCCGGGTGCTGGTGGTCCGCGGTGAGCCGGGGGTGGGCAAGTCCGCGTTGCTGGATTACCTGGCCGGGCGGGCTGCGGGCTGCTGGGTGGTGCGGGCGGCGGGGGTGGAGTCGGAGATGGAGCTGGCGTTCGCCGGGCTGCATCAGCTGCTGGCGCCGGTGCTGGACCGGGCTGGCGCGCTCCCGGTGCCGCAACGCGATGCGCTGAAGACCGCGTTCGGCGTCAGCACCGGCCCGGTACCGGATCATTTCCTGGTGGGCCTGGCCGTGCTGGGCCTGCTGTCGGAGGTGGCGGGGGAGCGGCCGCTGGTGTGCGTGGTGGATGACGAGCAGTGGCTGGATCGCGCCTCGGTGCAGGCGCTGGGGTTCGCGGCGCGGCGGCTGGCGGCCGACCCGGTCGGCCTGGTGTTCGCGGCCCGGGTGCCGGGCCAGGAGCTCGCGGCGTTGCCGGAGCTCGTGGTGGAGGGCTTGCCGGAGGAGGACGCGCGGGCGCTGCTGGATTCGGCGCTGACCGGGCCGGTGGATGAGCGGGTCCGGGACCTGATCGTCGCCGAGACGAGGGGGAACCCGCTGGCCCTGCTGGAGTTGCCGCGGGGGCTGACGCCGGCCGAGCTGGCGGGCGGGTTCGGACTGCCGGGTGCGGTGTCGCTGCCAGGCCGGATCGAAGAGAGCTTTCGGCGGCAGCTCGATGTCCTTCCGGAGGAGGCCAGACGGCTGCTGCAGGTGGCGGCGGCTGATCCGTCGGGCGACCCGCTGCTGGTGTGGCGGGCGGCGGGGCGGCTGGGGATCTCGGTCCAGGCGTCGGTGGCCGGAGCGGCCTTGGCGGAGTTCGGTGCGCGGGTGCGGTTCCGGCATCCGCTGGCGCGGTTGGCGACCTATCGATCGGCGCCGGTTCAGCAGATGCAGGAGGTCCATGCGGCGCTGGCGGAGGCTACCGACCAGACGGTTGATCCCGATCGCCGGGCCTGGCACCGGGCGCAGGCCGCGCCGGGCCCGGATGAGGACGTCGCCGCGGAGCTGGAGCGCTCAGCGGGCCGGGCGCAGCGCCGCGGCGGGCTGGCCGCAGCGACCGCGTTCGTGGAGCGCGCGGCACTGCTGACCCCCGACCCCGCCCGCCGGGCACAGCGATTGCTCGCCGCGGCGCAGGGCAAGCGGGACGCGGGCGAGCTGGATGCGGCGCTGGGGTTGCTGGTCGTAGCCGAGGCCGGGCGGCTGGACGCGCTGCAAGCCGCCCAGGTGGAGCGCCTGCGCGGACAGATCGCCGCTGACCAGCGTCGCGGCCGCGACGCGGCCGGGCAACTGCTCAGTGCGGCCCGGCGCCTTGAGCCGCTCGACCCCGGTCTGGCCCGCGAGACGCACCTGGAGGCGATCCGCGCCGCAGCGTCGGCCGGCGATCCGGACGGCGTGCGGGAGGCAGCCGAGGCCGCGCGAACCGCGCCGACCGCTCCCGGCCCGCCGCGTCCGGTTGATGTCGTGCTCGACGCGGTCGCACTTGGGTTCACCGAGGGATACGCAACCGCCGCGCCGGCGCTGACCCAGGCGTTTCGGCTGCTTCTTGCGCTGGACGCCGGTGCCGACGAGGGGCGCCGCTGGCTCTCGCTAGTCGGCGGGCGAGTCGGCGGCAGCCTCATCGCGATGCAGCTGTGGGACTTCGAGTCCGGGTATGCCCTGGCCATTCGCCGGGTGCAGGTCGCCCGCGATATGGGCGCCCTCGTCCACTTGCAGTTCGCGCTGAGCGCACTGGGCATGCTCCACCTGCTCGCCGGCGAGCTGAACGTGACGGAGCGGCTGATCGACGAAGATCGCCTGATCGCGGAAGCGGCCGGTAACCCGTCCAACACGACAACCGCGATGATGCTCGCGGCATGGCAGGGCCGCGAGGAGAAGGCATCCGAGCTGATCCAGGCAGCCCTGCGGGACGCGACCGGAAGCGGTACTGGCAGGCTGGCCGTCGCGGCGGCGGGCGCGAGCGCGGTACTGGACAACGGCCTGGGCCGGTACAACGCCGCGCGGGACACCGCCTGGGAGGCCTTCCAGCGCGAGCATTTGGCGCTCGGCCAGCTGCTCGTGGCTGAGCTGGCCGAGGCGGCGGCCAGGACCGGTGACGTCGTGGCCGTCAAGGCTGCGCTGGACTGGCTGTCCGAGCGCACCCGGGTGACCCGCACGGCATGGGTGCTGGGAATCGAGGCCCGGGTCCGCGCCCTGGCCAGCGAGGGTGATGCGGCTGATGAGTTCTACCGGGAATCGGTCGAGTTGCTGGGCCGGACCCGGGTTCGGGCGGAGCTGGCCCGGTCGCACCTGCTATACGGGGAGTGGCTGCGCCGGCAGGGGCGGCGCAGGGACGCGCGGGTGCAGCTGCGCACCGCCCACCGAATGCTGGCGGAGATGGGCATGGCGGCGTTCGCCGAGCGGGCTCGCCGCGAGCTGGCGGCCACCGGCGAGACCGCCCGCAAGCGCACCGCCACGGCCGCCCGCACTGCCCGAGCCGGTGAGGTGCTGACCGCCCAGGAGGCCCAGGTGGCGCGGCTGGCCAGAGACGGCCTGTCCAACCCGGAGATTGGCGCCCGGCTGTTCATCAGCGCACGCACGGTCCAGTATCACCTGCACAAGGTCTTCACCAAGCTCGACATCAGCTCCCGCGGGCAGCTGCACCGGATCCTGCCCGACGACCCGGACACCGCCCGGCCAAGCTAATCCGTCGGCGTCGCGGCTGCAGCGCTGCCGGGCCTCCACTGGCCCCTCGGACAGTGCGCGCCCAGGCCGCCACTGGCCACTTGCACTGTGCGCCTGGTAGATGCGAGCGCGGCTCTCCCGGCATGACGATGGCAGGAATGCAATCACCGGAAGCTGACCAGGAAACGGAATGGAGACGGGCCATGGATCTGACCGGTACGAGCGCGGCACCGCACTCTTCGGACGCCGCGACCGATCCCGCGGGGCCCACCGGCCGGCTGGCTACCTGGCTGGCTGGCACCAGGCTGGCAGATGTCCCGCTTCGGGTGCGCGAGCACGCCAAACACCTGATCCTGGACGGCGTGGCCTGCGCCCTGGTCGGCGCGCAGCTGCCCGTCTCGCGCAAGGGCGTGCAGGCGATCACGGCCCTGGATGATGCTGGCACCGGCGCGCTGATCGGCTGGGGCGGCCGCAGCACCAGCGCCCCGTCAGCAGCGATGCTCAACTCCAGCTTCATCCAGGGTTTCGAGCTGGACGACTATCATCCGCTGGCCCCGTTGCACAGCAACGCGCTGGTACTGCCCGCCATGCTCGCCGCGGTCCCGCACGTCGGGACGGTGACCGGTGAGAAGTTCCTGCTCGGCGCGATCCTGGGCTATGAAACCGGGCCGCGGGTCGGCGAGGCGCTCGGCGGCCTGGAGATGATCTCGCGCGGCTGGCACTCCGGGGTGGTGTTCGGCACCCTGGCCGCGGCCGCTTCGGCCGGGACTCTGTACGACCTGGATGCCGCCGGGTTCGAAGACGCCCTGGGGATGGCCGCCACCCAGTCCTGCGGGCTGATGTCCGCCCAGTTCGAATCCATGGTCAAGCGGATGCAGCACGGCTTCGCCTCCCGGGCCGGGCTGACCGCCACCGCGCTGGCCGCCGCCGGCTACGTCGGCATCAAGCGCGTCTTCGAGCGCGACTACGGCGGCTGGCTGGCCGTGTTCGGCGAATGCCACCACCCCGACCCCGGCAAGATCTACGCCGGGCTGGGCACGGTGTGGGAGACCGACCGCATCGCTGTGAAGGCGTACGCCGCGATGGGCCTGCTGCACGCCGGGATCGCCGCCGCGCTGCAACTGCGCGCCGCAGGCGGCTTCACCGCCGATCAGATCGACCGGATCGACATCGACATGCCCGAGGCCGCCTACGGCCACGGCGGCTGGCAGGCCGAACGCCCGCTTGCGCCGATCGGCGCGCAGATGAACGTCATGTACACCGTCGCCGTCGCGCTGCTGGACGGGGCCGTGCTCATTGACCAGTTCGCCGAGGACCGCATCAACCGGGACGACGTGTGGAACCTGATCGGCCGCACCCGCACCCACCATCACCAGGCCTACGACGCGCTGCCCGCCCAAGACCAGCTCACCACCCGCGTGACCGTGACGCTCAAGGATGGCAGCACCCGCGAGAAGACCGTCGCGCACCCCCCAGGCACCGGCGACCACCTGCTCACCGGCGCCGACATCGTGGCCAAGTACCGCAACCTGACCCGCTCGGTGATCGACACCGGCCGGCAGGACGCCATCGAGAAGGCCGTGCTCAACCTCGATTCACTCGATGACATCAGCTCACTGACCGATCTGCTGATCCCGACGGTGCGCGCCGCCCTCGGCTAAAGCACCGCACGCCCCCGCTTGCTCCCCGCAGGCGGGAGCAGTTAAAGGAGTACTCCATGCCAGCGATCACCATCGACCAGCGGTCCGCGCTGGTCCTGATCGACTTGCAAAAGGGAATCCTGGCCCTGCCCACCCTCCCCAGCCAGGACGACATCAAGAACCGGGGCCGCCGGCTGGCCGCAGCGTTCCGGGCCACTGCGCTGCCAGTGGTCCGGGTCAAGGTCGCATTCTCAGCCGACGGCGGCGATCTTCCGCCCGGCCGCGCCCTCGTCCCCGGCCCGAAGACCGCCCCGCCGGCGGCGTACTCCGAATTCCCCGCCGACTTCCCCCCGCACCCCGGCGACATCATCCTGGTCAAGCGGCACTGGGGGGCGTTCACCGGAACCGAGCTGGACCTCCAGCTCCGCCGCCGCGGCGTGACCCAGATCGTTCTGGCAGGCATCTCCACCAGCATCGGGGTGGAATCCACAGCCCGCAGCGCCTGGGAAAACAGCTACAACCTGATCTTCGCCGAAGATGCCATCACCGACGTCGACGCGGCGTCCCACACGCACGCCTTCACCAAAATCTTCCCCCACCTCGGCGAGATCGCCACTACTCAACAGATCATCGACACCCTTGACGGCCGATCCGTGGGCCTGGCGGCCGGAGGACCGATTACCCGCACGTCCCGCAGGAGCGAAAATGCCGGTATATGACGCTGCGCATGTCCCTGACACGGTCGGTCGCGGGGTCCTGGACCCGGAGCTGGCGGCGTGGCTGCCGTCCGGCCCGGCCCTGGGTGCCGACGTCCCGATCGCGCAGGGCCGCCGCGACCACACCCAGCTTGGCGTGGGCCCCTGGCCATCGATCGGCGCCGTCGACACGCTGGTCCTGCCGGGCCCGCACGGATCGATCACGGTCCGCCGCCACACTCCCAGCTCGCCGGGCAGCTCTCCTTCCGGCGCCCTGGTCTACATCCACGGCGGCGGGTTCACCTACGGCACCCTGGATGAGTTCGAGGTGCCGATGCGGCTGATCGCCGAGCGGGCCGGGATCGTGACCTACATCGTGGAGTACCAGCTGGCTCCCGAGGCCAAGTATCCCGTACAGATCGACGAGATCGAGTACGTCGTGCGCTGGCTGTTCGAGAACACCGCCGCGCAGGGGATCGACCCGGCCAAGATCGGCGTCGGCGGCGACTCGGCTGGCGGCAACATGACCTGTGTCATCGCGCTGAAACTGCGGGACGAGAACGGGCCCCGCCTGGCTGTCCAGGTGCCGCTGTTCCCCGAAGCGGCGTTTCCCGCCGACACCCTGGCCGCCAGCGAGAACCGCTCCGGGCTGTACCTGGAGTCCAACGGGATCTTCGAGATGGTCCGCAACCTGGTCAAGAACACCGACGACGTCCGGCACCCCTACATCACGCCCCTGAACGCCGAATCCCACGCCGGCCTGCCGCCGGCCATCCTGGTCACCAACGGATTCGACCCGCTACGCGACGTCGGCCACGCCTACGCTCGCAAGCTCGCCGCAGCCGGCAACGACCTGACCTACGTCCATAACCCGAACCTTACCCACGGGTTCCCGCAGTTCACCCGTTCCTCAGCCGCCTGCCACCAGGCCACCCTCGAGTTGGCCGACCTCATCAAGACCAAGATCGGCTGACCCAGCCGCGACCTGACACGAGCCTGCCTAGGTCACAGATGCTCCGAAGCTAAGGCCGGGCGCGGGCGGCACCGTAGACAGCCGTAAGCCAGACGATCTTGGCCTGGCTACGGTCTGGGGGCCGCGTGCCGCGGGCAGCCAAGCCCCGGGCGCCGTGTGACCGCGCCCCGAGGCACACGACCTGCCGGAGGTGACAGCCGCCTCCGGCCCGCCAGTGGCGGAACCACGATAGGAGAAAGATGGGCACCACCACACGGACGCCGGCGGTACCTGGCGTCCTGCAAGATCCGGTCAGCAATCGCGGCGTGGCCTTCAGCCAGGCCGAGCGCGACAGGCTCGGCTTGACCGGGCGGCTGCCATCGGCAGTGCTGACACTGGACCAGCAAGCGCTCCGCGCCTACCAGCAACTACAGCGACAGCCCAGCGACCTGGCCAAGAACGTCTACCTCGAGCAGCTGCACGACCGCAACGAGACCCTGTACTACCGGGTATTGTCCGACCACCTCGCCGAGCTGCTGCCGGTCGTCTACGACCCCACTGTCGGCGACGCGATCGAGAGGTACTCCCACGAATACCGGCGGCCGCGAGGCATCTTCCTGTCCATCGACCAGCCGGACGAGATCGCCAAGGCGTTCGCCACGCTGGAACTCGGCCCGGACGACGTCGACCTGATCGTCTGCACCGATGCCGAGGAGATCCTCGGCATCGGGGACTGGGGAGTGGGCGGCATCCAGATCGCGGTCGGCAAGCTGGCCGTCTACTCCGCCGCCGCGGGCATCGACCCGGACCGGGTGATCCCGGTGTCCCTGGACGTCGGCACTGACAACGAAGAGCTGCTCAACGACCCGCTATACCTGGGCAGCCGGCACGCCCGGGTCCGCGGCGCCGCCTACGACGCGTTCATCGCCAAGTACCTGCAGACGGCATCCTCGCTGTTTCCGGACGCGCTGCTGCACTTCGAGGACTTCGGCCCCGGTAACGCGCGGCGGATCCTGGTCACCTACCAGGACAAGTACCGGATCTTCAATGACGACATGCAGGGCACCGGGGCCATCACCCTGGCCGCGACGCTGTCCGCGGTCAAGGTAACCGGCGTACCGATGCGGGAGCAGAAACTCCTGGTGTTCGGGGCCGGGACCGCCGGGGTCGGCATCGCGGACCAGCTCCATGACGCCATGGTCCGCGACGGCGCCACCGAAGAGCAGGCCACCGCGCAGGTGTGGCTGGTGGACAAACAGGGGCTGCTCACCAGCGACATGACCGGCCTGCGGGACTACCAGCAGCCGTACGCCCGCAACCCGGAGGAGGTCACCGGCTGGGCTGGCAGCGGCGGGACGATCTCGCTGCTCGATGCCGTCCGGCAGGTCTCGCCGACCATCCTGCTCGGCACCTCCACAGCGCGCGGGGCCTTCACTCAAGAGGTCATCGAGACCATGAGCGCCGGCGTGGAACGCCCGATCGTGTTCCCGATCTCCAACCCGACCTCACGGATCGAGGCTATGCCCGGCGACGTCATCGCCTGGTCCAAAGGCAAGGCGCTGGTCGCGACCGGCATCCCGGTGGCACCCGTCGAGTACGACGGGATGACCTACCAGATCGGGCAGGCCAACAACGCGCTGCTGTACCCCGGGCTGGGCCTGGGCACCATCGTCTCCAGTGCTACCAAGGTGACTGCGGGCATGCTGCTCGCGGCGGCCGAGGCGGTGGCCGGCCAGGTCGACGTCAGCGCGCCCGGCGCGCCGCTGGTGCCACCGGTGAGCAACCTGCGTGCCTCCTCGGCGACCACCGCCGTCGCGGTGGCCCAGGCCGCCATCGATGACGGCGTCGCCACACGCAAGCCCGGCAACCTGGTACAGGCCGTCCAGGACGCCATGTGGCAGCCCGCCTACTCGGACGCCTGATACCGACGGGTCCGGGCCGTCGCCGCGGATGATATCGTCCCCGGCTCCGCCGTCCATGTACCAGATATCTGAACTATCAACCCACCACGCGGTTGATAAGAAGGAAAGCATCGTGACGAAACCGGACAACGAGGAACCGGAGATCCTGGACCTGCCGATCGGGCTGGACGCGACCGGGATGCGGCGGGAGTTCGACAGCCTGGGCGAGGTGGAAGTGCCCGCGAACCATTACTGGGGCGCGCAGACCCAGCGCAGCCTGCAGCACTTCAACATCGGCCACGACCGGATGCCCAAGGAGGTCTACCACGCCTACGGGTACGTGAAGAAGGCCGCGGCGATCGTGAACACGGCGGCGGGCCGCCTGCCGGCCTGGAAGGGGGAGCTGATCCAGCGGGTGTGCGACGAGGTGATCAGTGGGGCGCTGGACAGCGAGTTCCCGCTGTACGTGTTCCAGACCGGGTCCGGGACCCAGTCCAACATGAACCTCAACGAGGTCATCTCCAACCGGTGCATCCAGCTGGTCGGCGGCACGCTGGGATCCCAGCAGCCGATCCACCCGAACGACCACGTGAACATGGGCCAGTCCTCCAACGACACGTTCCCGACCGCGATGCACATCGCGGCGCACGAGATGGTGACCGAGAAGACCCTTCCGGCCCTCGCGCAGCTGCGGGATGCCATCGAGGCCAAGTCCACGCTGTGGGCGGACGTGGTCAAGATCGGCCGCACCCACCTGGAGGACGCGGTGCCGCTGACCGTGGGCCAGGAGTGGTCCGGGTACGCGGGGGCGCTGGAGGACGCCATCGCCGAGGTCGAGCGCGCCACGGCCGGACTGCTGGAGGTCGCCGTGGGCGGCACCGCGGTCGGCACCGGGCTGAACGCCCCCGCCGGGTTCGGCGAGCAGGTCGCCGCGCAGATCGCCGCGATGACCGGCGTGCCGTTCACAACGGCGGCCAACAAGTTCACCGCCCAGGGCACGCTGGACCGGATGGTCCGCGCGCACGCCGGGCTCAAGGCCGCCGCGGTCACCTTGTTCAAGATCGCCAACGACCTGCGCTGGCTCGGGTCGGGCCCGCGCACCGGGATCGGTGAGCTGCTGTTCCCCGAGAACGAGCCGGGGTCCTCGATCATGCCGGGCAAGGTCAACCCGACCCAGGCCGAGGCCATGCTGATGGTCGCCATCCAGGTCATCGCCTCCGACGTGGCCATCACCATGGGCGGCGCGGAGGGCAACTTCGAGCTCAACGCGTTCCGGCCCATCCTGATCGACAACTACCTGCACTCGGCGCTGATCATGGCCGACATGTGCGACCACTTCCGCGAATACATGGTCCATGGCGCCGAGCTCAACCAGGCCCAGCTGACCCAGAACATCGACCGGTCGGTCATGATGGTCACCGCGCTGTCCCCGGTCATCGGCTACGACCAGGCCTCAGTCGTCGCCCATTACGCCATCGACCACAACCTGACCCTCAAGCAGGCCGCCCTGGCCAACGGCGTCAGCGAGGACCTCTTCGACCGGGTCGTCAACCCGCTCGCCCTGACCCGCGGCGGATCAGCCGACCTACCGTCTGGCCCCGGCCAGCCCTGACATAAAACCCGCCGCAGAACCACCCTGATCGCCTCGGCGGTCGGCACACCAGGTTCTGCCGACTGGACCAGCCGACTACCGGTTGCGACAGCTGCTAGCCGAATTCACCGGCCTGGCCGGCCTCACGCCCAATCCCGAAGTCGCCCTTCTTGAGCGCTCTGCGGTGGTGCTGACGGACGAGCGCCTACAGTCCCAAGATTGGCCGCGCACCGCAGCCTCGGGTCCCGGGTTGAACGAGAAGAACTACACACCCACGCAGGTGACTGCCATGAAGCGCGCACAACCAGAACGAGAAACAATACCGTGGCCCGCGGACGGCGCGGAGGCGCCGCAGGGCCTTGAACTGCGGCATTTGCGCCACTTCGTGGCGGTCGCCGATGCAGGCAGCTTCACCCGCGCCGCGGAGCGGATCTTCATCGCCCAGACCGCCTTGAGCCAGCAGATCCGGCACCTGGAACAGATCGTGGGCACCCCGCTGCTGCACCGCCGCCGCGACGGGCTGCGGCTCACCACGACGGGCGGCGTGCTGCTGGACGCGTCCCGGACCGTCCTGTCCCTGGTCGATCACGAGGTGAGCCGCACCCGGCAAGCCGCAGGCCTGGGACAGCCTCGGCTGCGGAGGGTCATCCCGCCGGGCCTGCCCGAGGATC
>Ga0207664_10003250_pt1 | contig 10788 bp, 6 predicted proteins | sample LARL83metaG_FD_184349 | JGI IMG/M metagenome (GOLD analysis project Ga0207664, IMG submission 184349) | Corn, switchgrass and miscanthus rhizosphere microbial communities from Kellogg Biological Station, Michigan, USA - LAR L8-3 metaG... | ecosystem: Host-associated > Plants > Roots >...
AGCGTGAACGCGTTGATACCCGCATCCTCCTCCCAGCGATCCTGCGCCGTCGCCGGGCCCATGCGGACGATGAAGCCGAGCGCGCGGCGCACCATGTCGCGGATTTCGATGCCGTCGTGCGCGTTGCGCTCGGCGAGCGCGCCGGCGAGCAGGACAGGGAACGCCGTCTCGTCGAGCTGCTCGCCGCGCCAGAACGGCGTGCCGCCGAGCCACTGGTTCTGCGACCAGCGGCCATCGGCGCGCTGCGTCGCGATCAGGTAGCGAAGAATGTCGCGCGCCTCGTCGACCGCGCCGAGCGCGAGCGATGCGCCCGCGCTTTCCACGAGATCGCGCGGCCAGACGAGGTGATAGCCGCCGATGTCGTCGCGCGAATTGCCCCACGGAATGCTGAGGCTCGCGACCATCGCGCCGCGATAGGTCTTGTCCTGGTGCACGCGCAGCACCATGGCGGAATTCGCGATCGCGTCGCGCAACGGCGGCGAAAGCATCGGCGGAACGTCGAGCTTCGACGACCACGCCTGCCATGCTTCGACGTGGCGTTGCCAGACGTCGTCGAACGGTTGCAGCAGCGACGCGATGGCAAGCGTCGCGGCCGCCTCGCGGCTGCTGCCGAACGCGAGCGAAAGCGTGCACGCGACCGGCAACTCGCCGATCAGCGCGACGTTGCCGGGACCTGCATGGTCGAATTGCCAAGAAAGCCGGCCGTTGCGCGCGAAATCCTGCCAGCCATCGCTCGCGCCGACGTAGCCGGCGCTCGCCTTGCGCCACGCGTCGCCTTGCGTGCGATCGGCGGCGGCGAGCGCGAGCCCGAACGGTCCCTGCTCGGCCCACAGCATCGTGCGCGCGCCGTGACTGCCGACCTCCGCGACGTTGTCGTGGCCGGTGCCGCCGACATGCGGGGCAAGGAGCGCATACGGTCGCAGCGAGTCGTCGCCGGTGAGCGCGACGTCGATCAGGACCGCGTCGCGCTCCGGATCGGGCGCGATGCGCAGACGCAGCTCGAAGCGCGGATGCGCATGCACGAACTCGACGGCGGGAATGCCCGGCGCCGCGAGACGCACCGAATACGAACGCTCGCGCTTGACCTCGACCCAGAACCCCGCGTCGTCGGCGACGATGAAGCCGAGATCGCGGATCTGCGGGATGTCGGCGCGCGGATAGTAAACCTCGTTGACGATGCCATATCCAGTCGTGAACCAGACGCGTCCCGGACCGAGCGCGCAGCCGACGACGTCCTTCGCGCTGCTCGTCCACGTCGGCAGCACGCCAGGTTGACCAAAGGCATCCTCCACTTCGAGGTGACCCGCTATCTGTCCGCGTCTTTCCCGCGCGGCGCGCGATCGCGCAGGCGGTTGAGCGACGCGACGAAGCCGACGAGAACGCTTCCGGTCCAGCCGAACGTGAACAGGCCGGAAATCGAGATGATCGGCGCCATCATGTTCCACTCCGGCGGCAGCACGAATTGACCGTAGCCGACCGTCGTGTACGTGTTGGCGGCGAAGAACGCCGCCGTCCGCCAGTCGGTGACGAGGCGCGAGTACACGAGCGCCGCCGTCCAGAAGACGACCGCGGCGAGATGCAGCGCGAGCAGCAGGAAGATGACGATCGCGAACAGCACGTCGAGCCGAAGTGTCGCATGCGGACGGCTCGCGAACGCGACGCTGCGCTTGCGGAAATGGTCACTCACGAGGCGAATGCCGATGCCGTGCAGCAGCACGACGGCGACCAGCAGGCCGCCGCCGAACAGCAGGTCGGGGAAGGGGATGATCGACGCGAGCGGCAGGATGCCCGCGAGACGGTCGACATCGGCAGCGGCATTCATTCGCCGGCTTTTTCTCGAATGCGGGCGACGGTCATCATAGCAAGGGAGCGTCGCCGCTCATGCGTCACGCCTGCGCCACTTTCATGATCACGATCGTCACGTCGTCCTCGAAGCGCTCGCTGCCGGCGAAGCGTTGCACCTCGCCGACGACGTGCGCGACGAGGCTTTCCGGTTCCCGATCGCGGTGCGCGACGACGAGGTCGCCAAGGCGCGCCGTGCCGAACATGTCGCCGTCGCGGTTGCGGGCCTCGGTGACACCGTCGGTATAGAACGTCACGACGTCGCCGGCGCGCAACGTGACGCGCATTTCGCCGAACTCGACGTCGCTCTGCATGCCGAGGAGCGCGCCATCGGCGTTCAGCGATCGCCATTGCGTCTCGCCCGCGCGCGCGAGGATCGCCGGCGGGTGCCCGGCATTCGCGTAGCGCAACTCGCGCGTCGCCGAGTCGAACGTCGCGCAGCACGCGCTGATGAAGTGCCCCGCGTGGTCGAGATCGTCGTAGAGCAGCCGGTTCAGCTTGCGCAGGATGGCGCCGGCGCCTTCGGCGGCGAGGCGCTCGGCCATGAACGTCGTGCGCGCCTCGGCCATCAGCAGCGCGGCGCCGACGCCGTGGCCGGACACGTCGCCGAGAAACGCGTCGATGCCTGCGCGTCCGCGCGGGAAGTAGCCGAAATAGTCGCCTCCGACGTCGGCGGCCGGTATGCAGCGTCCCGCGAGCACGACGCCGCCCGCGCGCAGCGGGTCCTCGGGAAGCATCGCGCGCTGGATCTGGCGCGCGATGTCCATGTGCGCGCGGCCGACGGCGAGCTCGACCTCCGCGCTGCGCCGGCATTCCTCGGCGATGCGAAGCTCGCGGTCGCGTTTCTCGAGCGTCGCCGCCATCGTGTTGAAGGCACCGGCGAGGTTGCCAAGCTCGCCGCGCACGCTCTGCAACGGCACGCGCGTGTCGAGCTTGCCCGATGCGAGCTTGGCGGTCGCGGCGACGAGCGTCCGAACGGGCCGGAGAATGAAGACCTTGGAACCGAACCACGCGGCGCAGAGCGCGACGAACGTGACGATCCCGAGCGCGGCGAGATTGCGCGCGAGGCGCCGGTTCACGTCGGCGAGCGCGACCGCCTCCGGAACGCCGAGCGCGACGCGCAGGCTCGCATCGGGCAGAAGCGGCGCATGCGCCCAGAGCCGAGCGTCGCCGTCCGCATCGGAAACCTTGAAGACGCCGCCGCCGGGTTGCACGCCGAACGCATCGAGCACCGGGGCTTCGGTGAAGCGGACGCCGATCGGATGAACGTTGGGCATGCTCGCGAGCACGGTGCCGTTGCGATCGACGACGATCAGGCGCGCGCCGTCGGGGAGCTTGATATCCGACAACGCGCCGGTCAGCCACGCGAGACTTTGCGCGGCGATCGCCACGGCGCTCACTTCGCCGGCGTCGTTCAACAGCGGATAGGCATAGTTGAGCGCCGGCAGCTTCGTTATGCGGCCGACCTGGTACTCGCCGACCGCGAAGCCGCGCGTTTCGTACGCGCGCGCGAAATACGGACGATCTGCTGCGGTGATCGTTCCCGGCGGAAGGGGACGCGCGCTGCACGTCACCGTGCCGCCAGGCTCGGCGACGGTGAAATTGAGGTACAGCGGGTAGGCGGCCAAGAGCTCGGCAAGGAAGCGACTGCACTGCGCGCGGTCACCTGAGCGGAGCTGCGGCATTCGTGCGAACGCCGTGAGAAGCTGGCGCGCGGCTTCGATCTGCGCAGCCTGGTTGCTGCTCGCGATGCGGATCACGCGCATCGCATCGGCATGGACGTTGGCGATCGCGTTGGTGCGCTCGTTGGCCGTCGTATAGAGCAACAGCGCGAGGCACGGCACGAGCACCAGCAGGATGAGCCCGAGCAGGCGCAGCCGCAGGCTGAACGAGCGCGCGTCGCCGGATCGGCCGGCGGCGGTGCGTTCGTCCGATGGTGATGCGATCGCCGTCAGTTTTCGCGATGCGAAAAAACCCCGAAGGGCGGTCCGGCCGAGTCTACTCCTCCTACGCTTGCCAGCCGCCGCCGAGAGCGTTCATGAGATCGACGGTGTAGGTGAGAAAGAGCTGGCGATTGCGCATGAGCAGAAGCTGCGCGTCGTTCAGCGTCCGCTGCGCGTCGAGCACTTCGAGGTACGCGGAGTAGCCGGCCTCGTAGCGCTGCGTCGCAAGCCGCAGGCTGTTGCTCGCGAACGTCACGCGCTCCTCGAGGTCGCGCTCGGTCTGCGCCGCGTAACCGACGTTCGACAGCGCGTCGGACACGTCGCGAAACGCCGATTGCATCGCCTGCTCGTACGCGATCGCCGCCTGACGCGCGCGCGCCTCGGCCTCCGCGGTGCGCGCCGCATAGCGTCCCCAGTCGATGACGGGACCGATGAGTCCGACGCCGACCGACCAGATGCTGGCGCCGGGCGACACGAGGTGCGCGAGATTGTCGCTCTGGATGCCGAGCGAGGCGGTGAGGCTGATCGTCGGAAGCTGCTGTGCGCGAGCGACGCCGATCTGCGCGTTGGCCGCCTTCAGCGTCGCCTCCGCCTGCCGCAGGTCGGGACGGCGCTCGAGCAGCGTCGACGGCAGTCCCGGCGGCGGCAACGGCGGCGCCGGGATGGCGCGCAAGTCCGCCGGGGCGAGCGCGAGCGTCAGGTCGCCGGTCAGCACGCCGAGCTGATGCAACGACACGGCGCGGAGCCGCTGCAATTCCTTGAGCTGCGACGCGAGCTGCGCGCGATTGCCTTCGGCTTGGTAGACGTCGAGCTCGGACGCGATGCCGCCTTCCGAGCGTTGCCGCGTGATCGTGACCGAATCGCTCGCGGCGTCGAGGCTCTCCTGCGACACGACAATCTGCGCATCGAGCGCGCGCAGCGTGAAATAGCTGCGCGCAATCGCGCCCGACAGCGTGAGCCCCACGACGTCGCGCGCGTATTCGCTCGCCTCGAACTGCGCCTGCGCCGCTTCGCGGAGCCTGCGCAATCGGCCCCAGAAGTCGAGTTCGTACGCGGTGTTCGCCGACAGCGCGAAATTGTTGTACGTCGACACGGCGCCACCGCGCACGGACGGCGTCTGTCCGCTGAACCCTGCGCGCGACGCGCTGCCCGAGACGTCGACCTCGGGGAACAGCGTCGCGTTCGCTTCCCGCATCAGCGCTGCGGCCTCGTCGACGCGCGCGATCGCAAGCCGCACGTCGGTGCCCTGCGCGAGTCCCTTCGCGACGAGCCCGTCGAGCGTCGCATCGCGATAGAGCCGCCACCAGTCCGCGGGCACGGCGGTCAGCGCCGACGCGGCGGGCGCAGATTCCGCAAACGAGCTCGGAATGTCGAGCGTCGGCCGATGGTAGTCGGGCCCGAGCGGCGCGCATCCGGCGAGCGCGAGGCCGACGGCAGCCGCGAGCGCACGCCGGGTCACGTCGCCGCTTCCTTGGGAACATCGACGACCGGCGTCTGCTTGCGCTCGCCCGCCTTGAGCTGACGCGAGAATACGGTGAAGAACAGCGGCACGAAGATCGTCGCGACGAACGTCGCCACGAGCATGCCGCCGACGACGCCGGTACCCATCGACCGCCGCGCGCCGGCGCCGGCGCCCGTCGCGAACGTGAGCGGAAGAACACCGAATACGAACGCGATCGACGTCATCACGATCGGCCGGAAGCGCAGCCGCGCGGCCTGCATCGCGGCGTCGATCGGCCGCATGCCCGCCAGCACGCCCTGCTGCGCGAACTCGACGATCAGGATCGCGTTCTTCGCCGACAGGCCGATCAGCACGACGAGGCCGATCTGGAAATAGATGTCGTTCTCCATGCCGCGCACGAAGACGAGCGCGAGCGCGCCGAGAACCGCGAACGGGACGGCGAACACGACGGCCACCGGCAGCCGCCAGCGCTCGTAGAGCGCGGCGAGGATCAAAAACACCATGACGATCGCGAACGCGAAGGCGAACGCCGACGCCTGTCCGGTGCGCTTCTCCTGGAACGCCTGGCCGGTCCATTGCAGCGTGTAGCCGGCGGGCAGCGTCTCGGCGGCGATCCGTTCAGTGGCCTTGATCGCGTCGCCGGAGCTCACGCCGGGCTTGCCGCCGCCGAGCACCTTCGCCGCGAGAAAGCCGTTGTAGCGCTCGACCTGCTCGGGACCGACGACGCTCGTCGTGCGCACGAGCGCCGACAGCGGGATCATCTCGCCGCTCGTGCTCGAGCGCACGTAAACCTGGCCGAGATCCTCGGGCTGCGCGCGATACGGCGCATCGGCCTGGAGTTGCACGCGATACGTGCGCCCCGACATGTTGAAGTCGTTGACGTACAGCGCGCCGATCGTGCTCGACAGCGCGTCGAATACGTCCGACACCGGGACACCGAGGGCCATCGCCTGCTCGAGGTTCACCTCGACGAGCACCTGCGGCACCGTCGGACGGAAGAACGTGTTGATGCCCGTGAGATGCGAATCGCGCGCGAGCGCCGTCGTGAACGCCTGCACGACGTCCGCGAGCCGCTTCGGATCCGAATCGACGCGCGCCTGCACGTACGCCTCGAAACCGCCCGCGGTGCCGAGGCCGCGGATCGGCGGCGGGTTGAATCCGATCGCCATCCCGTCGGGAAGCTTCGCGCCGAGCCGCGACATTTCGCTCGCGAGCTCCGGCGCGGTTCGCGCGCGCTCGTCCCAGTCCTTCAGCAACAGGAACGTCGTGCCGGCGTTCGGCTTGTTCGCGCCGCCGATGAAATCGCGGCCGGGCGCGACGAAGATGTGCTCGATCGCCGGGTCGCCTGCCAGTCCTCGCTGCAACTGGCGGCCTGTCGCCTCGGTGCGCTGCAGCGACGCCGCGTCAGGCAGCATGATCGCGCCGAACAGATAGCCCTGATCCTCGGGCGGCACGAAGCTGCCGGGCACGCGGACGAAGAGCAGCACGACGAGCGCGATCACTCCAAGAAACGCGAAAGCTGCGAGCAGCCGGCGCTTGAGCGCGAGCCCGATCATCCAGAGGAACGTCGACGTGAGCTTCGCAAAACCGACGTTGAAACCGTGGAACACGCGCGACTCGTGATCGCCGGGCTTGAGCAACAGCGCACAGAGCGCTGGCGTCAGCGTGAGTGCGGTGAGTCCCGACAGCAGCACCGAAATCGCGACGGTGACGGCGAACTGCCGATAGAGCTGGCCGGCGATGCCGCCCAAGAACGCGACCGGCACGAACACGGCGCAGAGCACGAGCACGATCGCGAACACGGCGCCCGACACCTCGTACATCGACGCGACCGCCGCTTCCTTCGCGCTCTTCTTCTCGGTGCGCATCAGCCGCTCGACGTTCTCGAGCACGACGATCGCGTCGTCGACGACGATGCCGACGGCGAGCACCATCGCGAAGAGCGTCAGCGTGTTGATCGAGAAGTGCAGCGCGTAGAGGCCCGCGAACGTGCCGATCAGCGACACCGGCACCGCGATCATCGGGATCAGCGTCGCCCGCCAGTGCTGCAGGAAGATGAACACGACGAGAAGCACGAGCAGTGCCGCTTCGCCGAGCGTCTTCAGCACCTCGTGGATCGACGCCTGGATGACGCGCGTCGTGTCGAACGGAATGATGTAGTCCATGCCGGCCGGGAACGCGGCACGCAGCTCGCGCACGCGCGCCTTCACCGCGTCGCTGACCTCGAGCGCGTTCGCGCCGGTCTGCAGGAACACGGCCATGCCGACCGCCGGCTGGCCGTCGACGGTCGTGCTGATGTCGTAGCTCTGCGCGCCCAGCTCGACGCGCGCGATGTCGCGGATGCGCAGCACGCCGCTCGGGCCACCGGCGCGCACGACGATGTCGCCGAACTGCTCAGGCGTGACGAGACGGCCGCGCGCGGTGACCGTGTAGACGAGCGATTGTCCCGGCGGCGCCGGCTCCGCGCCGATCTTGCCGGCCGCGTATTGCTGGTTCTGCGTGCGGATCGCGTTCGCGACGTCGGTCGGCGTGACGCCGAGGCGCGCCATCCGGTCGGGCGCGAGCCAGATCCGCATCGAGTAGCCGGAGCCGAACAGCGTGACGTCGCCGACGCCGGGCACGCGCTTCAGCTCGTCGATCATGTTGACCGTCGCGTAGTCGGCCATGAACGTCGTCTTCTGCGCACCGGTTCGCGACACGAGGCCGATGACGAGCAGGATGTCGTTCGAGCGCTTCTGCACGATGATGCCGTTGCGGCGCACCTCGTCGGGCAGCCGCGGCAGCGCGACGTTGACGCGGTTGTTGAGCTGGAACACCGCCGTGTCGACGTTCGTGCCGACCTCGAACGTCGCGGTGATCGTCACCGTGCCGTCCGCCGCCGCGCTCGACTGGAAATAGAGCATGTTCTCGACGCCCGAGAGCTGCTCCTCGATCGGCGCGGCAACTGTCTTCGCGAGCGTCTCGGCGCTCGCGCCCGGATACGTCGCGCTGATCGTCACCGTCGGCGGGGCGATCTCCGGATATTGCGCGACCGGCAGGATTCGCGACGCAATGACGCCCGCGAGCGCGATGATGATCGCGATGACGCTCGCGAAGATCGGCCGCTCGATGAAGAAGCGGGAGAAATTGCCCATCGCGCGTGCTTCAGCGCGCCTTGCCGGCGGCGCTCGCCTCGGTCGTCGGCGTCGGCGCGGCCGACGCCTGCTTCGCCGGCGTCTCCGCAGTGCGCGGTTGCACGGCCATGCCGGGCTTCAGCTTGATCAGGTTGTCGACGATCACGAGATCGCCGGGACTCAAGCCGGCCGTCACGATCCAGTCGTTGCCGAGCCAGTTCGACGTCTGCACGGTCCGCTGCACGGCCTTGCCGTCGGCGCCTGCGACCCACACGCTGCGCGCGCGCTCGGTTTGCGTGACGGCCGCCTGCGGCACCAGGTACGCGTCCTGCGCACCCGCCTGAATGCGCACCTTGACGAATTGTCCCGGCAGCCACTTCAGGTTGCGATTCGCAAACTCGGCACGAAGCTGAATCGTCCCGATCTTCGGATCGACCGTCGAGCCGGTGAAATTGAGGCGGCCGTCGGTCGCGGCGACCGCCCCATTGTTGTCGACGAGGCGGACCTGCGTGGCCTCCGCCGCATCGCGAATGCGATCGTAGTCGCCTTCGGCGATCGAGAAACGCACCCAGAGCGGGTCGACCTGCGTGATCGTCGTCAGCAGGTCGGTGTTCGCGGCGACGAGGCTCCCCTCGGAGCGCACCGCGCGGCTCGTGACGCCGCCAATCGGCGCCTTCAGGTTCGTGTACGAAAGGTTGAGCTCGGCTTCGGCGAGCTTCGCCTGCGCGCCCTGGATCGCCGCAGCGGACTCCTTGACGGTCGACGCCGCCTGATCGTACTCGCGGCGGCTGATCGCCTTCGTGTCGACGAGCGACTTCAGACGCTCGGCTTCGTGCTGTGCGAACTCGTTGCGCGCACGCTCCTGCGCAAGCGCGGCCTTCGCCTGCGCGACGGCGAGCTCGAACGGCGCGCGGTCGATCCTGAAGAGCGTCTGCCCGGCGGTGACCGATGCGCCTTCGCTGTAGAGCCGCTTTTCGAGAATGCCCGATACTCTCGGCCGGACCTCGACTTCGCGGGAACCTTCGGCCTGGCCGACAGCCTCGAGAACGAACGGGACGCGCGAAAGCTCGGCGCGCTTGACCGCGACGGCGAGCGGCGGCGCGGGAGCGGGCGCGGCCTGCGCACCTTCCGAGCTGTCGCGCTTGCCGCAGCCGGCGACGACGAGGATGGAAGCCACGAATGCGAGCGCGCAGACGCGATGCGTGCGCGACACGGTTGCCGGGCAGTGGGATTTCATCGATGGAGCATCTCGAGCGATGCGCGGCATTATATACATTGCATACGATATATGACTGATACCGACACCCGCGACAGACGGCCGTGGCCGCGGCTGCGTGACGCGATTGTCGTCCTCGCGGCGGCGCTCGTCACGCCGGTCGCGCTCGCGCATGCGATCGTCGAATCATCGCAGCCGGCCGCCAACGCCGTCGTCGCACCGGGCGAGCTGCACGTGCGCGTGCAGTTCAGCAGCCGCATCGACGTCGCGCGCTCGCGGATCGTGCTGATCGCGCCCGATGGCCGGCAGACGACGCTTGCGCTCGATGCCGACGAGAAGCCGGGCCTGGTGACCGCGACGACGCGGGTGGCCACCGACGGACGCTTCACGCTGCGCTGGCAGGTGCTCTCGCTCGACGGACACGTGGCGCGCGGCGAGATTCCGTTTCGCGTCGGCGACGCCGCGCAGTGAACGTGCTGCGTCGTCCAAAGCGCGGAGGATAGTCCGATCGGCGCGCTGTTCGACGTTCTCGGCTTCGTCGCCGTTGTCCTGAAGGACGTCGACCTCGTGGCGCAATCGGTGCTGCTCGGCAGCGTCGCCTTCGCGCTTTTCGTCGATGCCGACCGCACGCGAAACGTCATTCTCGGCGCCGCGTTCGCGACCGCCGCGACGGCGCTCGCGACGATGGCGATGACGGCGAGCCTGCTTGTCACGTCGCTCGACCTGGGGTTGTGCGATATCGCGTCCGCCGATTTCGCCGTCGCCGGCGCGACGCGCGCGTTGGCGGCGCTCGTGATCGCCGATCTCGCATGGTGTTCCGTTCCGATCGAGCGCGTGCGATTCGCGTATGCCGTGCCGGCCATCGTGGTTCTTGCCGCAGCGGTCGGCGATACGCATGCCGTTGCGCGCATCGGCGACGCGGTGCCGCTCGCGTTGGCAACGGCGGCGCACGAGCTCGGCGCCGGGATCTGGCTCGGCGGCCTGCCGTGCTTCTGGCGCGCACTGCGGCACGCCGACCGCGAACGGGCGCAGGCGATCGGCCGCCGCTTCTCGATCGTCGCCGCGTCCGGCGTCGCGTTGATCGTCGTCGGCGCGGTAGTGTTCGCCGTCGCGTACGTCGGCTCCGTCGAAGGCGTCTACGCGACCGCATACGGCGCCATGGCGGCAACGAAGGGTCTGCTGCTCGCGCTGCTGCTCGCGCTCGGGTTCGCC
>Ga0207664_10003251_pt1 | contig 10787 bp, 7 predicted proteins | sample LARL83metaG_FD_184349 | JGI IMG/M metagenome (GOLD analysis project Ga0207664, IMG submission 184349) | Corn, switchgrass and miscanthus rhizosphere microbial communities from Kellogg Biological Station, Michigan, USA - LAR L8-3 metaG... | ecosystem: Host-associated > Plants > Roots >...
CTGCACCTCGGCGGGCGTGCCCACGGCGATGACCCGCCCGAAGTCGAGCACCATCACCCGCTGGGCCACCTGCATGACCATGCCCATGTCGTGCTCGACCAGGATGATGGTCAGGTCGCGCTCGCTGTGGATGCGGCGCACCAGCTGGGTGATCTCACCGCGCTCGGCGGTGCTCATGCCGGCGACCGGCTCGTCGAGCAGCAGCGTGCGCGGCTCGATGGCCAGCGCGCGGGCCAGCTCCACGCGCTTCTGGATGCCATAGGGCAGCACCTGCACCGGCAGCGCCGCGTAGCGCGCGATGCCGACGAAGTCGAGCACCTCCATGGCCGCGCGGCGGTGCTCGCGCTCCTCGCGCTGGGCGAAGCCGACGTAGAGCCCGCCCAGGATGGAGCCGCTGCGCATCAGGTGATGGCGGCCCACCAGCACGTTGTCGAGCACGCTCATGTTGTGGAACAGCCCGAGGTTCTGGAAGGTGCGCGCGATCCCCGCGCGGCACACCTGCGAGCGGCGCTTGCGCAGCAGGTCCTCGCCGCGGTAGCGCACCGTCCCCGCGGTGGGCTGGTAGACGCGCGAGAGCACGTTGAACAGCGAGGTCTTGCCCGCGCCGTTGGGACCGATGACGGCGAACAGCTCACCCTCGGCGACGTGGAAGTCGACGTCGGCGAAGGCGGTGACCGCGCCGAAGACCAGGCTCAGGCCCTGCGCGTCGAGGACGTTGGCGGCGTCGCTCATGCCGTCGCCGCCGTGCCCAGGTAGGAGGCGCGCACCTTCTCGTCGGCGAGGAGCTGCGGCGTCGGCGCGTCGTAGCGGACGCGGCCCGTCTCCAGGAGGTAGGCGTGTCGGGTGACGCGCAGGGCCAGCGCCGTCGACTGGTCGACGAGGAGCAGGGCCACGCCCTGGCCGTTGATCTCGCGCAGCGTGTCGCCGATTTGCTGCACCACCAGCGGGGCCAGGCCCAGCGAGGGCTCGTCGAGCAGGAGCATGCGCGGCTGGGCCATCAGCGCCCGGCCGATGGCCAGCATCTGCTGCTCGCCGCCGCTGAGAAATCCCGCGTGCTGTCCCAAACGCTCGCGGAGCACGGGGAAGAGGCCGAGCACCCGCTCGCGCACCTCGTTCTCGCGGCCGCGGTCGCGCGCCGAGAAGCCGCCGGCGCGCAGGTTCTCGGCGACGGTGAGGTCGCGGAAGACGCGGCGCCCCTCGAGCACCTGGGCGATGCCCGAGGCGACCAGCCGGGAGGGGTCGGCGCCGGTGATGTCGCGGCCGTCGAAGTGGATGGAGCCGCGGGTGACCTGGCCGTTGTGGTAGCGGAGCAGGCCGGTGACGGCGCGGAGCAGCGTGGTCTTGCCGGCGCCGTTGGCACCGAGCAGGCCGACGCTTCCCCCCTCCGGCACCTCGAACGTCACGCCGTCCACCGCCAGGACGGCCCCCCCGTAGGTCACCGTGAGGCCGGAAACCGTGAGCAGGCTCACCTGCGCCGTTTCCTACGCAAGGCTTTCCGTGCACCTCCAACCGGCGCGCGCAAACCCTCCGGGCAGGGGACAGCCCTGGACCGCCATGCCGGGGAGGGACGACACGAACGTTCGCCAGAGTGTACGGCGCGGACGGGTGGGATGGGGAACCACGCACGCTCAACCCTTTCGCAGGAAGGGACGCCCGTTTTACGTTGCAACGGTTCGGAGTCGCCGACCAGAGATCCGGAGGGACCGTTCCGCATGTCCAGCGTGAGCCGCCGCCGCTTCCTGCAGGCGGGCGCCGCGGGAGCCGCCGGGCTCGCCGCCGGCCTGCCCCGCCACCTCGTCGAGGCGCTGGCGGCGCCCCCGCAGTGCGGCAGCCTTGCCGACGTCGAGCACATCGTCTTCCTCATCCAGGAGAACCGCTCGTTCGACTCGTACTTCGGCACCCTCTCGGGAGTTCGGGGCTACTCCGACCCCGACGTGCTGCTCCAGGCCGACGGCCTGCCCGTCTTCGCCCAGCCCGGCTACGACGTGCCCGGCTACGGCGGCCACCTCCTCCCCTTCCGCTTCGACACCGTGCACTCCACCGGCGAGTGCACGAACGACATCACCCACTCGTGGGGCCCGCAGCACACCGCCTGGAACGGCGGCGCCATGGACGGTTTCGTGCGCGCGCATCTCGCCGACGACCCGGTCAACGGCCCGCTGACCATGGGCTACTACACGCGCGAGGACCTGCCCTTCTACCACGCGCTGGCCGACGCCTTCACCATCTGCGACCGCTACCACTGCTCGGTGATCGGCCCCACCGACCCCAACCGCCTCTACACCATGACCGGGACGCTTGACCCGGACGGCAAAGGCGGCGGCCCGCACTTGACCACTCTGACCAACCGCCCGCCGGACTACTTCAAGTACACGTGGACCACCATGCCCGAGGTGCTGCAGGCGGCGGGCGTCTCCTGGAAGGTGTACGGCAGCGCCGACGGCGACTACGGCGACAACGTCCTCTTCTACTTCAAGGCCTACGAGGACCCCACCCTCGCCGCCAACGCCTTCTCCCCCACCTTCCCCGGCAACTTCGAGGCCGACTGCGCCGCGGGCACGCTGCCCCAGGTGAGCTGGGTGCTGGCCCCGCTGGTGCAGAGCGAGCACCCGCCGGCGCCGGTGACCTGGGGCGAGTGGGCGACGTGGAAGGTGCTCAACGCCCTCACCGCCAACCCCGCTCTCTGGGCGAAGACGGCGCTTTTTGTCACCTATGACGAAAACGGCGGCTTCTTCGACCACGTGCCGCCGCCCACCGCGCCGGCCGGGACGCCCGGGGAGTACCTCACGGTGAGCCCGCTGCCCGCCGACGCCGACGGCGTCGCCGGCCCCATCGGCCTCGGCTTCCGCGTGCCCATGCTGGTGGTGTCGCCCTTCAGCCGCGGCGGCCTGGTCTGCAGCGACGTCTTCGACCACACCTCGATGCTGAAGCTGCTGGAGGCCCGCTACGGGGTGACCGCGCCGAACATCTCCGCGTGGCGTCGCGGCACCGTCGGCGACCTCACCTCCGCCTTCGACTTCCGCACCCCGGCCGACGCCTCGGTGCCCGCCCTGGCCACGCTGTCGCTGAGCACCCCCTCGCTCACCGACCAGCGCGTGCTCAGCGAGTGCGTGCCCAACGCGGGCGTCAGCGAGATCGACGAGAGCGCCGCGCCGACCTACCCGGTGCCGCCGCCACCCCAGAGCATGCCGACGCAGGAGGCGGGCCACCGCGGCCATCCCAGCGGCGAGTGCGGCGCCGGGCTGACCAAGAGCGCCGTGTCCGCCTCGGGCAGTGGCGGCTCGCTGGTCCCCGAGCAGGCGGGGGCCGCCGCGGTCACCTCGCTGCCGCTCACCGCCGCGGCCTCGCCGGCCGGTGCGGCGGCGCTCGGCGCGGCGGCGGTGCTGGCCGGGGTGGGCTGGCTGGGACGGCGCAAGGCCGAGATCGCCCGCGAGCGCGAGAAGCAGGCCTAGACGGCGTCTCGCCGGGCCTCCTCCCCGGTCTGCCATCATCGACGCCGGGCGCCCCGGGCGTGCGGCCGTGGGGCGCGGGTCGGAGGATTGCTGCGCCATGGACTTCCAGTTGAGCCCCGAGGACGCCGCGTTCCAGGAGGAGGTCCGCTCCTGGCTGGCGTCGAAGCGCGAGCAGATCGAGCACACCCGCGCCGTCGACTGGGAGGAGGGCGGCGAGGCCTTCGAGCGCTACCGCGCCTGGGAGCGCGAGCTCTTCGACGCCGGTCTCGCCGCCATCGCCTGGCCCAAGGAGTACGGCGGCCGCGGCGCCACGCTGATGCAGCAGGCGCTCTTCACCGACGAGTACGTCAAGGCCCAGGCGCCCGACCGGATCAACCGGCTCGGCCTCGGCCTGCTCGGCCCCACCCTGATGGTCTTCGGCAGCGACGAGCAGAAGTCCGAGCACCTGCCCCGCATCCTCCGCTGCGACGAGATCTGGTGCCAGGGATTCAGCGAGCCCAACGCCGGCAGCGACCTCGCATCCTTGCGCACCCGTGCAGAGGTCGACGGCGACGACTTCGTCGTCAACGGCCAGAAGATCTGGACCTCGCTGGGCCGCTTCGGCGACTGGATCTTCACCCTCTGCCGCACCGACCCCGCGGCGCCGAAGCACAAGGGCATCTCCTTCATCCTCATCGACATGCACTCGCCCGGCGTCGAGGTGCGCCCGCTGGTGCAGATCGACGGCAGCGCGCGCTTCGCCGAAGTGTTCTTCACCGACGTGCGCGTGCCCCGCGCCAACCTGGTGGGGCCGCTGAACGAGGGATGGAAGGTGGCCATGACCACCCTCGGCTTCGAGCGCGGCACCGGCCTGGGCTCGCCCGCCGCCTTCAACCGCATGTTCCGCGAGGTCGTCGACCTGACCCGCCGCGAGGGGCGCGACGACGACCCCGACGTGCGCCGCCGCGTCGCCCAGGGCTACATCGAGACGCGCATGTTCCAGCTCAACAACCAGCGCACCCTGTCAAAGCTGGCCAAGGGCGCGCAGGTCGGCTCGGAGGCGTCGCTCAACAAGCTGTACTGGTCGGAGATGGAGACGCGCCTGCTGGAGCTGGGCCTCGACGTTCTCGGCCCGCGCGCCGAGGTCGCCGAGGGTTCCGACGCGGAGCACGGCGGCGAGGTGTTCGGCGACTACCTGTACGCGCGCGCCTCGATGATCTACGCGGGCACCAACGAGATCCAGAAGAACATCATCGCCCAGCGCGTCCTGGGCCTTCCCCGGGAGGCGTAGCCGCCGTGGACTTCGACTTCAGCGAGGAGCAGTACCTGCTCCGCGACACGGTGCGCGACCTGCTCGACAAGGAGAGCTCGCCGGCGGCGGTGCGCAAGGCCTGGGAATCGGACACGGGACGCTCGGCGGAGCGCTGGCGCAAGCTCGGCGAGATGGGCGTGCTCGGCCTGCTCGTCCCTGAGGAGCACGGCGGCAGCGGCATGGACGAGGTGGACATGGTGCTGGTGCTGGAGGAAACCGGCCGCCACGTGCTGCCCGAGCCGCTCATGGAGTCGGCGGCGCTGGCCGCCCCGCTGATCGCGCGGGCGGGATCCGAGGCGTTGCGCAAGCAGTGGCTTCCCAAGCTGGCCGACGGCTCCGCCACAGCCACCGTGGGCCTGTCGTCGCAGCCCTACGTCACCGACGCCGGCGCCGACCTCGTCGTCCTCGAACGCGACGGCGAGATCCACGCGCTGCCCCAGGATCGCGTGACCCTGCAACCGTTGAAGTCGATCGACCCGGCGCGGCGCATCTTCAAGGTCACCGCCGAGACCGGCGACGACACCCTGCTCGGCTCCTCCGAGGAGCACGGCCAGTGGCTCTTCGACCGCGCCGCCGCGGCGACGGCGACGCAGCTCGTCGGCATCGCCGGGGCGCTGCTCGACCAGACCGTCGAGTACGTCAAGGTGCGTGAGCAGTTCGGCCGCAAGGTGGGGTCGTTCCAGGCGGTGCAGCACCGCCTCGCCGAGATGCTGCTGCTCGTCGAGTCGGCACGCAGCGCCGTGTACTACGCCGCCTACGCGCTGGCCAACGACCTGCCCGACGCCTCGGTGGCGGCCTCGGTGGCCAAGGCCGCGGCCAACGACGCCGAGCGCTTCGCCAACCAGAACGCGCTGCAGCTCCACGGCGGCATCGGCTTCACCTGGGAGCACGACCTCCACCTCTGGCTGAAGCGTGGCAAGGCCCTGGAATGGGCCTACGGCGACGCCGACTTCCACCGCAAGCGCATCGCCGACTGGGTCTACGCGCAGAACGGTGCGTAGGCGCCTGCAGCGGTACGGCGGGAGCGGCTAGAGGGCGAGCGGCCGGGTCGGCGCCATGATCGCCATGGGGTCGGCCTTCCAGTCCACGCCGGTGTCGACGTAGAGCTCGATCTCGTTGCCGTCGGGGTCGAGGATGTAGAGGCTGTGGGTGACCGTGTGGTCGCTGGCGCCGACCACGCGCACTCCCGCCTCCTCCAGCCGGCCCAGCGCGGCGCGCAGGTCGTCGTCGCTGTCGCCGACCTTGAGGCCGAAGTGGTACATGCCGACGCGGCGGCCGCCGGGGATGGGCTGGGCGTTCTCGCCGACCTCGATGAGCAGCAGCTCGTGGTGGGTGCGGCCGCTGCTGAAGGCCGAGGCGGGCATTCCCGGCACGTCCGGGACCACCTGCTTCCAGCCCAGCACGTCGCGGTAGAAGGCGACCGAGCGCTGCAGGTTGCGCACGTAGAGGACGAGGTGGCCGAGCTCCTTGATCTCCATGGCCGCAGTATGCCGGGCGCGGCCGATTTGCATGTCTTTGCGGGTCTTTGTCGCGCCCGGCGCGGCGGCGTCGTACTCTCGGCGCCTCGGCGTCGTTTTGCGCATGAGGGGGGACCGTGGTGACACCTGCAGGGTCCCGGCGGAGCGGGCGGCGCGCGCCCGTGGTCGCGGCGGTGGCCGGCGCGCTGCTGGCAACGCTGCTCGGCGCCGTCGCCGTGCTCGCCGACGGCATCTCCGGCGCCTACATGGAGGCGGTGCTCTCCGACGGCCCGTCCGCCTTCTACCCGCTGGACACGCGCAGCACCACCGCCTTCGACGACAGCGGCCACGGCCACAACGCCACCTTCCAGGGCAGCGGCGGCGAGCAGTCCGGCCTGACCCTCGGCGTGGTGGGGCCGCTGAACGCGCAGCAGAACGGTCCCAACTACGGCGTCACCGCCGCGGGGGTCACCGTCGCCGAGGCCCCCAATGCCGCCTTCCTCCCCGCCGGCAACGCGCCGCGCACCCTGGAAGGCTGGTTCAAGTCGTCACCGGCGACCCAGCCCGACGCGCGCTACCCCATCGTGGCCTGGGGCGGCCCCGGGGGCGGCCGCGCCTACGGGCTGGTGGTGATGCAGCACGCGGTGGTGCTCGACTACTTCGACGGCACGACGAGCTTCTCGCGCGCCCCCAACATGTTCGACGGCCGCTGGCACTACGTCGTGGCCACCTACGACGGCAACGTCGCCCTCGCCTACGTCGACGGCGTCGAGGTCGGCGTCTCGCCGCCGATGCCCAAGGCCTTCATCAACACGCAGTCGCCGAGCACGCTGATCATCGGCGACTGGATCGACCACGTCATCAACTCGTCGCTGCAGGGCTCGGTGGCCGACGTCGCCGTCTACCCGTTCGTCCTCGACGGTGCGCGCATCAAGGCCCACTTCAGCGCCGCCGGCGGCGCGGTGAGCAGCGGCGGCGGCCCGTCGACCATCGCCCTGTCGCTGCCCTCGCCCGCCGACGCCTTCGGCAGCGCGGGCATCGTCCTGGCGAGCGCCGCGGTGGCCGTCGCCGGCACGCTGTTCATCACCTTCCCGGCGCAGCTCTTCAACCTCACCCTGCAGGAGAACTACCCGACCATCGCCGGGTGGATTGCGCCGGTGCGCAAGCGCCTGGCCGCGCTCGGCAGCGCCCTGCAACGGCTGGCCGCGCCGCGACGCGGGACCGCCGAGACCGCGGCGGCGGAACACACCCGCATCGAGTGGCCCGCCTTCGCCCTCGTGGTTGCGGTCGGCGCCTTGTTCGGCGGCTTCCTCGACCCGGGCTTCGGCTTCAACACCGCCTCGGTGGAGAGCTACGTGGCCATCGTGCTCTCCATGCTCGCCGGCATCACCGTCGCCGGCTCGGTCAGCGAGGTCTACCACCGGCGACGCCACGGGCCGGTGCGCCGCCACCTGCGCGCCCTCCCCCTGGGACTCGTCCTCGGCCTGGTCTGCGTGCTGCTCTCGCGGCTGGCCGGCTTCCAGCCCGGCTACCTGTACGGCGTGGTCTGCGGCGTCGCCTTCGAGCAGGTGCTGACGGCGCGCGAGTCCGGCCACGTCGCCGCGCTGTCGACGCTGGCGGTGATCTGCACCAGCGTGCTCGCCTGGTTGCTCTGGGTGCCGCTCAACGCCCACGCCGCGGCGCAGGGCGCCTTCCCCCTGCTCGTCGTCCTCGACGACTTCCTCGCCGCGCTGCTGGTCGGCGGGCTGGTGGGCAGCGTCATCGGCCTGCTGCCGCTGCGCTTCCTCCCCGGCGGCACCATCCGCGAATGGAACCCGCGGGCCTGGCTGGCCATCTTCGGCGTCGCCGTGTTCGCCCTGGTCGAGTTCGTCATCCGCTCCCCCGCCTCCTCGGGCGCCCACCACTCCGGGCTGATCCTCACCATCGTCCTGTTCGTCGTCTTCGCCGGAGTTTCGGTCGGGTTCCGCGAATACTTCGCGGCCCGCTGGCGCCGCGAGCACGGCGTCACCGTGCAGAGCTTCGGCGCCCGGCTGCACCAGCTCGTCACCCCGCGCGAGGCCGAGCCCGTCCCGAGCGGCGAGGTGGCCGGGGTCGCCGTCTCCGGCAGCGGCGCGGGCTCAGCAATGGTCACCGACGAGGTGGCGCCCCCGCCCGAGCCCACCGCCCCCACCCCCCGCGCCTAGCCCTCGGGCGGCAGCTCCGGCACCGTCGGCGGCAGGTCGCCGGGCACGGTGGGGTCGACGGGGTTCTCCACGGGCGGCTCGGGCGGGTCGGGGAGGATCGGCGGCTGGGGCTGCTCGACCGGGGTGGAGGGCATCTCGATGGGCGACGGGCCCGGCTGGGGCATGTGCCCCGCGGGCGCCCCGGACGCGGCGAGCGCACCAAGCATGTTCACCATCACCGCACTCACGTTAGTATGTGGCTCTGCTGGCGGTCAACGTGCCAGTCGGGTTGTGGGGCAGGAAGTGGAGAGCGTGGGCATGGAGCACGAGAAGGAAGGGGAGCCGGGCGGGGTCAGCCTGCGCGGCCGCCGTGCCGGACCCGGCTGGGAGAATCGCCGCATGGTCTCCACCGGCCAGGTGCCGCCCGCCTTCCGGGTGCTCACCCCCGGGTCGCTGAGCGCGGTGGTCAGCATCGACGAGGACGGCGCGGTCGCCGCCTGGAGCGACGAGGCCGAGCTGGTCTTCGGCTGGACCGCCGAGGCCATGCTCGGCCGCCGCCTCGCCGAGACGATCATCCCGCCGCAGCACCGCGAGGCCCACGAGGCGGCGCTGCGACGCTTCCGCAGGACCGGCGCGGCCACCACGACGGGCCGGGTCCTCGAAGCCAGCGCGCTGCGCGCCGACGGCAGCGAGTTCCCCGTCGAGCTGAGCATCTCCCCACCCTGGCCGGCGGCCGACGGGCGGCGCATGTTCACCGCCTTCCTCCGCGACCTCACCGAGCGCCGCCGCCTGGAGCAGCTCCAGGGCATGCAGTTCCAGGTCACCCGCGCCCTCACCCAGTCGTCCACCCTGGAGCAGGCCGGGCCCGACGTTCTTGCCGCAATCGGCAGCAACACGGGCTGGGACGCCGGCATCCTCTGGGTGGTCGACCACGACAGCGGCGCGCTGCGGGCGCAGACGGTGTGGGCGCGCCAGGGCATCGACCTCGCCGCCTTCGCCCGGGCCAGCCGCGACCTGCGCTTCGATCCCGACAGCGGCGGCCTGCCCGGCGACGTCTGGAGCAGCGGCGCCCCCATGGCCGTGCCCGACTTCGGCGAGAACCCCGACTTCCCGCGGGCGCCGCTGGCCCGGGAGGCGGGGCTGCGCAGCGCCGTCGGCTTCCCGGTCAGCGGCGCCCAGGGGGTGATCGGCGTCGTCGAGTTCTTCAGCGCCGAGGCCGAGCCTGCCGACCCGCTGCTGCTGGCGACCATGTCCGACCTGGGCAGCCAGCTCGGCCAGTTCGTCGAGCACCGCCTCGCCGAGGAGCTGCTGCGCCGCCGCCTCCACGAGCTGGAGGTGCTGCAGCGCGCCGCCCACGCGCTGAGCGCGTCGCTCGACGTCGACGTGATCCTCGACGCCGTCGCCCGCATCGCCGCCGAGGCCCTGGAGGCGCCGCGCGCCACCGTGCTCCGCCTCGACGGCGACGTTCTGGTCATCAATGGCGAATACGACGAGCGCAGCACCTGCGCGCGGGGCATGTCCTGGCCGGTGGCCGACCTGCCCGGCGCCGGGGAGGTGCTCCACGGCGCCGTCTGGACGGGCTCGCTGGACGAGGTGGGGCCGTCGCTGCGCCCGGTCACCGAGCGCACCGGCGTCACCGCGGTGGCCATGGCCCCGGTGCGGTCCGGCAGCGAGCCCTTCGGCATCCTCGCCCTGCTCTCCCGCGAGCCGCGCCTGCTCGGCGAGAGCGAGAAGCGCCTGCTCACCGGCATCGCCAGCCTGGCCAGCCTGGCGGTGGGCAACGCCGAGAGCTTCCGCATGGAGCGCGAGCACGGCCGCCGCATGCAGGCGCTCGACTCGGCCAAGTCGCAGTTCCTCAACCTCGCCTCGCACGAGCTGCGCAGCCCGCTCACCGTGCTCCGCGGCTACGTGTCGATGATCGCCGACGGCTCGCTCGGCGAGCTGCCCGACGGCGTCTCGCGCGTGGTCCCGGTGCTGAGCGGCAAGCTGGCCCAGATGAGCTCGCTCATCGACGAGATGCTCGACGCCGCGCGGCTCGAGGACGACCGCCTCGAGCTCAACCTGCAGGACGTCGACCTGGGCGAGGTGCTGCGCGACTGCGTGCGCGTGGCCGAGCCGTCGCTGCAGCGCGGCCAGCGCATCGTCGTCGCCGGCGGCGCGCCGGTCCGCGTCGAGGCCGACCAGGCGCGCCTGGCCACGGTGATCGTCAACCTGCTCGACAACGCCATCAAGTACTCGCCCGGCGGCGGCGACGTCGAGTGCGCCGTCGGCGTCGAGGACGGCCACGCCGTGCTCTCGGTCCGCGACCAAGGCCTGGGCATCGCCGGCGACGACATGCCCCGGCTCTTCACCCGCTTCGGCCGCATCGTCACCGCGCAGAACAGCCACATCCTGGGCACCGGCCTGGGCCTCTACCTGGCCCGCG
>Ga0207664_10003253_pt1 | contig 10786 bp, 11 predicted proteins | sample LARL83metaG_FD_184349 | JGI IMG/M metagenome (GOLD analysis project Ga0207664, IMG submission 184349) | Corn, switchgrass and miscanthus rhizosphere microbial communities from Kellogg Biological Station, Michigan, USA - LAR L8-3 metaG... | ecosystem: Host-associated > Plants > Roots >...
AGCGCAAGCTGGGATTCTTCCGATCGGCAACCGATGCGTGGCTCCGTGCTCAGATCGGCCGCGCGTCGTCGCAGTACTTACTCGGGCATGACCCCTGTTACGCGGACTTTGTCGACCGGACGGAGATCGAACGTCTCGCCGCAGCTCAGGCGGGAGGAGACGCCAGCAACAGCCATCTTCTCCTCGCGGTTCTCATGCTCGAGGTCTGGCTCAGTACCTATCTTCCACGCGCTATGGGCATTCGCCCACAGCGCGAGCAGATCCTCGTCGCCCGATGAGCGTCGAGGCGGCAACGTACGCCGTGGTGACGCCCGCGCGGAACGAAGCGGAAACCCTCGCACAAGTAGCGTGCTCGCTCACGTCCCAGACCGTTCTCCCGAATGCGTGGGTGATCGTCGACGACGGGTCGACCGACGGAACGGCAGCGGTGGCCCACGCCCTCGCGGCGAGCCACAGCTGGGTGCAGGTGCTCTCGCTCCAGGCGGCCGGCCCACAGGCCCGCGGCGGCCCGGTCGTTAGAGCCTTCATGGCCGGGATTCGAGCCCTCGGCGTACTACCGGATGTGGTTGTAAAGATCGATGCCGATCTCTCTTTCGGCGCGGACTATTTCGAGAGGCTTTTGCAAGAATTCGCCAAGGAGCCCACGCTCGGCATCGCAAGCGGGGTTTGCCACGAGCTTGTAGACGGAGCCTGGACGCCCAGCTTCGGTACTCGTTCGCACGTATGGGGGGCCGCCCGCGCCTATCGGCGTGCGTGCCTCGAGGAGGCGCTCCCGCTGGAGGAGCGCCAGGGATGGGATGAGGTCGACGCGCTGAAGGCGCGCCTCGAGGGGTGGTCCACAAGGGTGATCAATGACCTCGCGTTCCGGCATCATCGCACGCTGGGCGAGCGAGACGGCCGGCGTGGAGTCTGGCGGGCACAAGGAGAGACGGCCTATTTCATGGGCTACAGGCCGTCCTACCTTCTCGCTCGCACTGCGTATCGCTTGCGGCGAGAGCCTCACGCGATCCTGTTGCTTTGGGGGTTCGCCGCCGCTGCGCTGCGCAAGCAGCCGCGATTGTCGGACAAACGCGTGCGGAGCTATCTCCGTGACTTACAGCGCCTGAGGAGCCTGCCGCTTCGCCTTCGTGAGACCCGCGGCCACGTCTAGCGCGGCGGACGGGAGGATACGCGTCGTCGTCAACGCCGACGACTTCGGGTTGTCCGACGACACGGTGCAGGCAACAATCGCGGCAATCGAGGCGGGCCACGTAACCAGTGCGACTCTGATGCCGTGCATGCCTGCGTCGGAGCAGGCGATCGCTTTTGCCCGCAGCAACCCGCAGCTTTCGTTTGGAGTGCACCTCACGTTTGTAGGGGACGGAACAGAGCGTCCCGTTTGTGCACCGAATGAGGTGCGTGCGCTCGTCGACCGCGGCGGAGGCCTGCGTCGAACGAACCGTGTGCGATTGGCCGCCTTGATGGGCCGCTTGCCGGTGGAGCAGATTGAGCGGGAGATCGTGGCTCAGGTCGAGTGGTTCCGGGCGCGAGGAGTTGACATCTCGCATGTCGACTCCCACAGGCACCTGCACAAGCTCGGGCCTTTTCGCGAAGCGCTCTCGCGAGCTCTGCCGCGGTTAGGGATCACGCGCGTGCGAAACGTCCAAGACCTCTACCTACGCAGGCCGATGGCGAGCCCGACCGCCTGGTTCGGCCAGCATTGGCGCGAGGACCTGATGCAGAGGTTTACGACCACTGACCACTTCTACATGCCGGCGAGCGCAGGAGACACCTCCTGGACGGAAATCCTGGCCCGGGTTGGCCCAGGGGAATCGCTCGAGATCGGCGTGCATCCGGGCCTGGTCGAGGATTGGCGATCGGCGGAAAGCCAAGGGGCTAAGAAGTTTGCGCGGGACACGCTCGCACGCGGCATTCACTTCGTCGATTGGCGCGCAGTCTGAGGAGGCGTTAGATAGCCGGCGTCTTTGTATTCAACGTTGCAGAGCCGAGTGCGAGCAGGATGAAGAGAACGAAAGTCACTTGCAGGAATGATAGAGCGTCATAAGTGGCCATACCAATCGCGAACGAAGCCGTAGAAGCGGTGAATGCTCCAAGGAGCCGGCCGCGGGGGCTCGAGTCGCGACGCGCCCCGAGTCCTACGCGCCGCACGAATCGAAAGAAGATCCAGAGCCATGCGAGGACCGCCGCGAGCCCAGCCTCCATCGCGGTCGAGAGCCAACCGTCATCGACGATGAATGAGTTGGCATGCGGATCGTTTCCGACGATACGGGTGCCATAGCCCAGGCCGAGTATCGGATGCCTGGCGACTACATGCACGCCAGGCCAGAACGATGCGAGTCGTCCGCTACCCACGCCTCCGCCCGACTGCTGCTGGATGACGCCACCTTGCCCGAAGAAGAGGTCGTGGATCGTGCCGAGCGTCCCAGGCATCACGAAATGCACAGCGATTAGGAGTGGGATTGCAAACTTCCAACCGCGTTTCGCGAGATTTCGCATTTCCTGTGGTCGAAGCCAGAAGTAGACCAGTACGAGGACAAGAAACATGATCACACCGGTGCGCGCCAGCGTGCCCAGAGCTCCGCCGATCAGGAGCGCCGTTGCGATCCACCAACGACGTGCACCCGTCCGCTCAGCAAGGTACGCCGCAAGCGGAATGAGGATCACCAACAGCGCTGACAACGCGATCGGGTGCTCCGCCGAGGCCAGGACTCGAAGATGTCCGCCACGCTGGAGGTCAGCGGACGACGGGCCGCCCGCACTTCGAAGGAATGGCAAAACGCGGTCAAGGTGGTGGAAGATGTTGAAGTGCGTTCGAGCCTCGACGATGCTGAAGAACGCGACCACGGCACCGCCACCTGCAAGGATGCGCACGAGTCCCTCTACGTCCTCGAGTGTACGTGTCAGGCTGACGATCATGTAGTACAGGGCAATCATGCTGAGAAAAAGCGTGAAGGCTTTGATGGCCGCGGACCCAAGCCCGGGCTGGTCGAGCCTGTTTCCGCTGGCGACTATCGACGCGAGATACACGAGGATTAGCGTGCCCAGCGCCGGATCGAGTGCGCTCCTCGCAAGACGGACCCGCGGGTCCATCAGAAGCGCCGAGAGCCAAAGCATCACCGCAGCGAATAGAAGCAGTCGGTAGAGCTCCACATTGAACGGCAGCGCGCTCGGAAGCTGGTACTGCCGGATCGGAACGAACAACAGCACAAGGACGATGGATCCGAGCATGGTGCGCCAGGCGAAGAGCACGCGGTGCCCGGTTGCGGCCATTCCGGCCAGGCAGACGGCAACGCCGAGCGGCAACGCCAAATGCGTGTCGGGCTTACGGACGATCAAGACGGCGGCACCGGCAGACGCCAGCGCAAAGCACGCCCAGGCAGCGACCGGCCCACGGGTCGGTTGGCGTTCGATCCCCCGGATCAAAGCTAGGTCCGAGTCGGGACTGTCAAGATCATGCCGCCCGCTCGATCTCTTTGACCTGGTGGAGGCGAGGCCTGAGGTTCTCGAGGATCAGCACCAAGCCCAAGGTCGCTGCCAGCCCCAGGACTAACACGAGGATCGGGCGTGTCTTGCTGCGCGGGGTAGCAACCGTCGCGGTCGCAGGCGATGCGGAATTCAGATCTTGGAGATGAACGCGCTGAGTCTCAGGAGTGTTCGTCGCCGTCTGCTGAGCGCTGATAAACCGGTCGAGTTCCGTCACGGCGTCGTTCGCGAGCACAGCCGCCCTCGTCGGGGTTGTCGAGACAGCCGATATGTAGACGATCGGCAAAACGGCCTGACTCTTGTTATCGAACGCGGCCTGCCCCGTGACTCCACCGGCGATGCCGTGCGCCCGGATCGCTTTGCTCAGAATGGGATCACTGGATACTAGTGAGGCGTAGAGTGGCGCGAGGGCCGCGCTATTCGCATCCGACCCAAGAGGCAGCTTCGCGTCGGAAGCGATCAGCACCCGAGCCGTACTAATCCACGTTTCCTGCGCGCGATAGTGGAGACCGTTGCGGTCGACCTTGAAGTATGAGAGGAACGCGAGTCCTGCGGCGAGGAGGAAGCCGACTGTCGCAACGAACCAGAAGCGCTTGAGAACGCGAAAGAAAAGCCGGAGGTCCAAAGCTCACTCCACCTGCGAGCGTGGCTCGCTCAGGTACATCGCGGCTGCTGCTGTCCGGTTCTCGACGCCCAGTTTCCTAAAGATCGATGCGAGGTGGAACTTGACGCCGTGCACGGTGACGGCAAGTTGAGCGGCGATCTCTTGGTTGGTCAGCCCTTTTGCGGCGAGGGCAAGGACAGACCTCTCCCGGTCCGAAAGACCCCTGGTCGCGGCGCTCAGGCCGCCGTTCATGGCTGAATGCTCCAACACGATCCGGATCGTAGGCATGACAAAGCGCCATGCCCACGCCTCGTTCGACCAGAACGGCCTTTGCAACCTAGCCACGTGGCTAGGAAGATCTGCCACTACGGCCCGTTGCCTCTCGGACGGCCCTTCCGTACGGTGAAATAGTGGTCTCGAAGCGGCTCGAAGAGCGGGTGGAGCTTCTCCTCGTGTGCTCGTCAGGCGGGCACCTCCTGCAACTCCTCGCGCTGCACGATGCCTGGTCCGATCGGTCCCGCGTCTGGATCACGGACGATGCCGCTGACACGCGATCGCTGCTGCGAGGTGAGAAAGCGATCTTCGGCGATTCGCCGAGCTCGCGAAGCCTTCGAAGTTTGCTCCGAAACACGTGCCGCGCATGGCAATTGCTTGCGCGACATCGTCCGGCCGCGGTCGTCACGACCGGTGCTGCGATCGCTGTTCCCTTCGTCTGGCTCGGCCGGCTATTCGGTGCCGAGGTGATCTACATCGAGAGCGTGACACGCATCGAGTCCCCGTCTCTCACGTTGCGGTTGGTGCGCCCCGCGGCGAGCCGGATTTATGTCCAGTGGCCAGAGCTCGTGGACGAGGTGCCGCGCGCGCATTTCGAAGGCACCATCTTCTCGACCTCATGATCGTTTTCACGATCGGAACAAGCGAGCCGTTCGACCGCCTCGTTTCGGTGGCCGATGCGGTTGCGGAGGCGTGCGACGACGAGGTTCTTGTTCAAGGAGGACGCTCCGAATGTCGTTTCACTCATGCTCGCCTTGTCGACTTTCTGCCATATGAGGAACTGCTTGCCGTGATCGCCCATGCTCGGATCGTGGTCACACACGCCGGGGTTGGATCCATCCTGCTTGCTCTCGGGCAGAAACGCTCTCCAATCGTTGTCCCGAGGAGGAAACAATTCGGGGAGGCCGTCGACGATCATCAGCTGATCTTCGGCCGTCGGTTGCATGAGCTTGGACTCGTGCACCTCGTCGAGGAACCCTCAGACCTGCCCCAAGTGCTTGCTTCCATTCCGGAGCTGCCATCGGGTCGAGGCGATGTTGGGGGAACGCTGGCCCAGGCACTACGCTCGCATCTCGCACAGCGCGTCGGTCCGGCAGGTGGCACGTCGCTGAGGGTCTCATGACGCCCAGCGCCGATCTCTGGGCCGGCGTCGACCGCTTCATCGATCGCGTGTCCAGCCCAGAGCTGGCGAGCGCGCATTTGATCGGCCCACTCGTTGCTCGCAGATGGCGGCAACAAGGTCGACCCCTCCCCGCAGTGCTCGCGCGGGACGAGCGCCGTGCCATGTTGTCGACCGTCACCGCTCCTGCCCTGCTTCGGCGGCTCCGCGACTGTGTCGAGGGTCCGATGATGATCTTCAAAGGGCCAGAGATTGCCGCTCGGTATCCAGACGGCGCCCGGATCTTCGGCGATCTCGATGTTCTCGTTTTGGATGCCCCAGCGGCTCAGCGTGACTTGCGAGCGGCGGGGTTCTCGGAGATTCCCGATCCAGAAGGCATCTATGTCGATCTGCATCATCTAACTCCGCTCCGCGATCCCTCCATTCCGCTGCTCGCGGTTGAGGTGCACAGTGCCCCCAAGTGGCCGTATGACCTCAAGCCGCCATCGGCATCGGAGCTTTTCGAAGCGGCGGTGCCCTCGATCTGTGGTGTTCCCGGCGTCTTGGCACCTTCGCCCGAGCACCACGCGCTCCTTCTCGCGGCACACGGCTGGGAGCACGAACCCCTGCGGTTCGTGCGCGATGTCCTCGACGTCGCGATCGCAAAAGAAGAGGTCGACGCCGTTGAGCTCTCGCGCCTCGCGCGCGACTGGCAGATCGCAGAGATATGGGAGATCAACCGCGCGGCCGCCGACGCGCTTTTCAAAGACGGTCGGCGTCCTCGAGCGATGCGGATTTGGGCACGGCATCTAATTGACACAAGGGAGCGCACGGTGCTCGAGAACCATCTCGAGCGGTGGTTCTCCGGACTTTGGGGGCTTCCCCTGCAGGCGGCGCTACGCCAGAGCGGTCGCCGAATCGCGCGTGATCTTCGGCCTGCATTCGACGAAACATGGCCCGCGAAGCTTCGGAGGACATTCCAAGCGCTCCTGCACGCGTTTTCTCCGCGATCGAAGTACGACGAGTTGCTTGGCCCAGCCGCCGAGAAGGGGCAGCGCCGGAACGCTTCTCGCAGGGAACTCGACGTTTGATGCGCCCGACCCCGCGAACGATTTTCTCGGAACGAGGCCCGTGGGAGTTGTAGACGAAACACCGCCCGCGGCGATGAGGCCTGCTGCGTTCGAGGCCACTGGCCCCGTGCACGTGCCTGCGGCATCTCAACCGCCGACCTCGAGCTTGACGCGGCGAACGATGGGTGGGCTCATGTGGAGCGCGGCCGCACGGATCGGAGCTCAGGCGGTGCAATTTGGCATCACTGCTGTCCTCGCTCGCCTACTCCTACCAGCGGAATTCGGGCTGGTGGAGATGTACGCCGTGTTCACCGGCTTTGCAATTGTGTTCGTCGACCTCGGACTCGCCGCGGCCATCGTGCAACGGAAGGAATTGGAGGAGCGGCATCTTTCGTCCGCCTTTTGGCTCAACCTTGCCGGCGGCGCAACGGTTGCTGGAATAATCGTCGCGCTTGCGCCCGCGATCGCTGCGTTCTACGGCCAGCCACGACTCCTACTCCTGACGACGGTGGCTGCCGCGAATTTCGTTATTGGCGCGCCGGGAATCGTCCAATCGGCGCTGCTCAAGCGCGACCTGAAGTTCAAGCGTCTCGCCGTCGTTGAAGGCGCCGCGACTGCAGTGTCCGGCGCAGTTGGGATCTCCGCCGCCGTTGCCGGTGCCGGAGTGTGGAGCCTCGTCCTCCTGACGCTGAGCTCGACCGCGGTTCGTTCCCTCGTCCTCTGGTTCTCCACCGCCTGGAGGCCGCGCTGGCTTATCGACCGCGCAGCCGTCCGCGACCTCTGGAAATTCAGCGGAAATCTGCTCGGATTCATGTCGATCAACTACTGGGCGGCGAACGCCGACAACCTGTTGATCGGAAGATTCATCGGAGTCGGCGAGCTCGGCATCTACGCGCGCGCTTACAACACGATGTTGTTGCCGCTTAACCAGATATCAGGGGTCACTTCCTCCGTGATGTTTCCGGCTCTATCCGGCATCCAGGACGACCGCGAGCGAGTGAAGGGCGCCTACCTGCGGGCGGTCCGGCTAGTCGCGCTCGTGGCGTTTCCTGCCCTCGTCGGGCTCATCGTGGTGGCGCGCCCGTTCATCCTGACCGCCTACGGGCCGCATTGGCTGTCAGCCGTGCCGCTGCTTCGCGCTCTCTGCGTCGCAGGCTTGGTACAGAGCATCTTGATGACGAGCAACTGGCTCTACCAGTCACAGGGAAGGACCGACTGGATGTTTCGCTGGGGCATGGTGCTGTCGGTGAGCACCGTTGTTGCGTTCGTCGTTGGCGTCCACTGGGGCGCGCTCGGAGTGACGATTGCGTATGCCGCCGTCACCGTTGCTTCGGCGTACCCCGGGATCGCAATACCAGGGCGACTTATCGACATGACCTTCACGGACGTTGCCCTCACGATCTACAAGTCACTCGTTGCCGCGACGACAATGGGCGCCATCGTTTTCGTCGCCGGTCGTGCCGTGCCTCATGACTGGCCGGCGGGGCTAGAGCTGCTCTTACTCATCGCCGTCGGAATCGTCTCGTATGCAGCCTCCTTGCGGCTGCTTCGCGCGAATGGCTACCGGGATCTCGTTGCCCTGAGGCGGGATACACGGGGATGAAGAAGCACCCGGTATCGCTGGCCTTGACTAAATCCCGGCGCATGGCGATCGCTCCGCTCCGCAACGAGATCGCGCGACGCAGCCTCGCCGCTGTAACACGCACGCAGCCCATCATCTCGATAAGAGCGCTCACGTTGCTCTCGCGCGTCGCCGCGTCCGCCGACGTTTTTAAGGATTGGCAGGCCGATCGGTACGGCGATGCCCCCGGCTTCGCGAGCAACACCGATACGCTCGACTTCCTCCGAACGAAAATTCTTGAGCTCCAGCCCGGCGTCGTGCTCGAGCTCGGGAGCGGCGCCAGCACCGTCGCGATCGCCGAAGCGATGCGCGAAGTACATGGCGCCCGCTACAACGGCGTCTTCTCGATCGACGAAGACGAAGGCTTCCTCAGGGAAACCAGGGCGCAACTCGACAGCCGCGGACTTACCGCGGATCTCGTTCACCGGCCGCTTCGCGCGGCGACCGTCAACCGTCGCACATCGCTCTGCTACGACCTCAACCCCGGATTCATGCGTGAATGGCTTGCGGACGCATTGCCAGACTTCCTCTTTATCGACGGCCCCTCGGGCCGCGGCAACGCGCGCCTCGCAACGCTGCCGCTGCTCCAGCCGCATCTCCGCGAGGAGTGCGTGTTCTTCCTCGATGATGCCCTCCGCGACGACGAGATCGCCGTCGCCAAAGAATGGGCCCGACTGGAGCGCGTCGAGATCGTGGGCGTGCATCCGGTCGGGCGCGGTATCCTCGAGGGACTCGCCTCGAAATAGGTAGCCCGGCTCTGCTGTCATCGATTCTTGAAGCACCCGGCGTCGCACGTCGTTGGATGAGCGGCTATGGGCCGCGCGGAGGATCGACCCGAGCGGCATCGCAGTTCTCGCGCAGAGGATGGCGACCGGGAGGGAACCCCGGTGGCCGTACTCGAAGCGAGCGCCGCAGCCGTACCGGTCGTGGCCACCCGCCACGAAGGGATCTCCAAGGTCCTCGTGCACGGCGAGACAGGAGTAATTGGTCGATGAGGGCGACGTCGAGGGAATGAGCGATGCACTCGTCGAGCTCCTCTCTGACCCGCAGCGTGCGCGTCGCTTCGGTGCCGAGGGGCGCCGCCGGTTGAAGCCCACTATTCGACCGAGCTCTCGATTCAGCGTTTGTGGGAAATCCTCGAACGCGCCATGCACGAGCAGCGGGGCAACGCGAGGACCGCCGGCGGCCCAAGAGCCTAGCCATTCGGCTAGAGAAGCGTCGGGATGCCGTCCCCCCATTTCGCGGTTGCCAACTCCGCGGCGCCCCGTCAGCATCGGCGTATGGCGTCCGAAGAGCCTCTTCCCGACCTTCCCGCGCGTGCTCCAAGCGGGCCGAGGCCCGAACTCGTCGCGTACACATCGCCGGGCCGCGCGAAGGTCGACATCACGCCTGCTCCACGCTGGCGCGACTGGATGAACGCAACCGTCGAGCGCTGGGCGAACCGCTGCTTGCCGCTCCTGATCGCCAACGAGGCTGGGTGGACGCTCTTGAATCCTTACGGCTTCGAGGTCCGGTGGGACGGCAACGAGGACACGACGGGAATCACCCTCGAGTTCGACGGTGGAATGCCGCCACCGGTGAACCTCGTGCACAGCAACTTCGGTTACGGCGTCGTGACGTGGTCGGTTCCGTACCTCTTCCGGACGCCGGAAGGGTGGAACCTGCAGGTCCGAGGGCCCGCCAACTGGCCAAAGGACGGCATTTGTGCGCTCGAGGGAATTGTCGAGACCGACTGGAGTGTCGCGACGTTCACGATGAACTGGAAGCTGACCCGACCCGATCATCCGGTGCGTTTCGAGGCCGGAGAGCCGTTCTGCATGGTCGTGCCGCAGCAGCGCGGCATGCTCGAGAGCTTCGCGCCGAGCCTGCGCGACATTCGAGTGGACGAGGAGACGTTTGCGGCGTCTCAGCAGTGGGGTGAGCGTCGACACCAGCTGCAAGTCCGCAAGTTTCTCGGCCGCTTCTCCACCGATTTCTCCGACGACAAGTACGCGTGGGAACGTGATTACTTCAAAGGGCTGCTGCCGGATGGGAGTCACGCCGAAGCGCATCAGACGCAGCTTCGCCTTGCCGGCTTCGACGGGTCGGGAGCTGTCGACACGTCGGAGTGAGGGCAGATCGCGAGAATTCGATCGCCGCCTGTCTGATCGCAAAGGACGCGATCGACACAATCGAGCTCTGCATCCGGTCGATCAGGCCCTTCGTCGACGAGATCAACGTCTTCGACACCGGATCTTCGGACGGAACCCTGGAGTTTCTTACGCGTGCAGCGGCGATCCGCGCCGTAGGAGATGCTGAGATCCGCGTCGTACGTGGCGAATGGCGGGACGATTTCGCCTGGGCGCGTCAGCAATCCGCCGCGATGGCCTCGCCGGACACAACCTGGCTGTACTGGGTTGATGCCGACGACGAAGTCGTCGGCGGAGAACAGATTCGCCGCCTTGCTCGTGAGGCGGCGCCTGATGTAGACGGCTTCCTCGCGTACTGGGACTATGCGCGCGATGCCGACGGCAACGTCACGGTGGAGCGCTGGATCGAGCGGCTCGTTCGACGTGCCTCCGGCTTCCGCTGGGTCGGCGCGATCCATGAGGTTCTCCTCCCACCGCCATCAGTCGAGACGCTCGTGCTTCCCGTTC
>Ga0207664_10003256_pt1 | contig 10783 bp, 12 predicted proteins | sample LARL83metaG_FD_184349 | JGI IMG/M metagenome (GOLD analysis project Ga0207664, IMG submission 184349) | Corn, switchgrass and miscanthus rhizosphere microbial communities from Kellogg Biological Station, Michigan, USA - LAR L8-3 metaG... | ecosystem: Host-associated > Plants > Roots >...
CGGCGACCAGCGTCTCCAGCCCGCGGGGGATCCCGTAGGCAGCCGCCAAGCCAAGGAAGATGATGTTCCGGCCGGGCACGAACGACGAGGGCAGGCCCCGCGCCTCGGCGTAGTCGTTACCGGTTCCGGCAGCGTCCAGACGGCTCTCGATCGCGGGGTTGGTGAGGCTCCCGGCCGCCAGCATCGACAATGCGTCGACCGGCAGCACGGCCTGCTCGACGTCGGCCCGGGCGGCCAGCGCTGCCGCGCACTCGAGCTCGACCCGGTGCCGCTGGCCGTAATCGAATGTCACCGCGTGCACGACGTCGTACCGGCGCACGGCGTGGAAGAGGCAGGTGGACGAGTCCTGGCCCCCGGACAGACAGACGACGGCGCCGCTCACGGATAGCTGCTCGACGCCTGGACGGCGATGCCGCCGCGGGCGTTGAACCTGACCGTGACGGTCAGGGTGACGGGATCGAGGGCGGCGACCAGGTCGTCGCGCATCAGTGTCGCCAGGTGCTCGTGGAAGATCCCCTCCTCGCGGAAGGTCTCCAGATATAGCTTGAGGCTCTTGGTCTCGACAGCTCGCTTGCTGGGCCGGTACTCGATCGAGATCGTCGCCCAGTCGGGCTGGCCGGTGATCGGGCAGCGGCAGGTGAACTCGCCGCAGTCGAGCGTGATCACCTGTGTCGGGTCGTCGATTGGGAACGCTTCGATGCGGCGGTCGGGCCGGGCGTCGGGGTTGCCCAGCTTGGTCAGTTGGATAGTGTCGTCGGACGGCATCAGCGGCCTTTCTCGTGTCCCCAGGCAATCACGTGCAGCTGGGGCAGTATCGTCGCGTCGATCATCGCCGGATCGCCTGCAGCCCGCTCGCAGAGCCACCGGTAGCGCTCGCCGAGCAGACTGAGCGTCTCGGCGAGCGATTCGCCGGCGCGCGGCGGCGAGGTGCCGCAGGACAGGTGGAACGGTAGCGCGGGCCAGCGCTCGTGGAAGTCGCGCGCCCACCGGTAGTCAGTCTCGTCGAAGACCACGATCTTCAGCACCATCAGTGGCGCGGCGGTCTCCGCCCGGGCGAGGAACGCCGCCGTCTCGGCGTCGTGCTCCGGCGAGCTCATCTCGCTGGACGGCGGCTTGGGGCTGATCGTGAGCAGGTCAACCTCTCCCAGCCAGTCCCGCCAGACGCTGCCCTGGGTTTCGACCGCCACCCGCCGACCGCGCGCCTGAAGAGCCGCGACCAGCTCGCCCAGGTCGAGGAGGGCAGGATTGCCGCCCGAGAGCGTGACCCAGGCGGCGCCGATCCGGTCCAGCGCCTCCACCACCTCGTCGCCGGTCAGCCGCGGCGCCTCCCGCACCGCCCCGGGCAGGACGGCGTGCAGGGAGTCGCACCATGCGCAGCGGTAGTCGCAGCCGCCGAAGCGAACGAATGCCGTCGGGACGCCGGCCAGGGCGCCCTCGCCCTGAACCGTCGGGCCGAACACCTCGACCACCGGGAAGCGGGTCACCCCCGGATTGTGGCCGACGACGACGGTGTCTCCCAGACGGTTACCTCGCAGACCGGCAGTCCGCTGTCGGCGAGTAGAGAGAAGAGCCAGGATGCGATGTTCTCGGCAGTCGTCGGCAGGAACCGCTCGGGCATCGTCTCGTTCAGGTGGCGGTGGTCGACCAGCGGCTCGACGTCCCGCTCCCACCATCGCGATACGTCGAAGAAGTCGAGCACCATGCCGTCGTCCGGGCTCCCCGGCGCCCGCTTCACCTCACCCTCGAAGCACAGCTCGGCCTCGTAGGAGTGACCGTGCAGGCCGCGGCACTTGCCGGCGTGGTCGGGGAGGGAATGGGCCGCGTCGAAGCGGAATCTCTTACGGATGACGGCGCGCATGTGCTGTCAGGGTATCGCGGTCGCCGCGCATGTAAACGGCGGTTAAGAACCTTGTGAGTATCGGTCCGGTGAGCTTGAAAATCTGGCCGAGACCCAGATGATGAGCAGCATGCTCCCACACCGACAGCTCTTTCCAGCGATCCTCGCGATCACCCTGCTCGGCGCAGCCGCCATCGCCGGCCAGGCCTCGGCCGCGGTCAGCGGACTTTCCCCAAACGCCGCCTCCGCGCACTTCACACACGAGGTCTTCTACCAGGAGTTCAGGCATCCGCTGAAGCCGCACACGTGGACGGTCTATCAGGGCCAGCCCACCTGCTGCGCGCAGTCCTACTGGGCCAAGTCACACGTCGTGTCGGGCGGCGGCGTGCTGGCCATCAAGACCTACCGTGATTCCAACTTCGGCAACAAGTGGGTGTCAGGCGGCGTGTCGATGGCCCGTATCGTTAACCAGGCCTATGGCCGCTGGATCGTGCAGTTCCGGATGCGCGCCGGCAAGGGCGTCGGCATGGACGTGGCACTGCGCCCGAACGGCAGCGGCACCGTCGTCGACTGGATCGAGGAGTCATCGGACAAGGGCGCCGCACGGCAGATCGAGACGGCGACGCTGCACTACGGGAACACCCGGGTGCATGCACACGTGCGGGCGAACTTCACCAAGTGGCACACGATGTCGCTCACCTGGACGCCGCGCTTCATCAAGGTCAAGCTGGACGGCAACCGGTGGGCCTACTACCGGTCGCACATCCCGTCGGCGCCGATGCACCTGGTGATGCAGACGAACACCGGCACCAATGGGTTCACCGGCGTCATGCCTGACTCGTCGACGCCGCGCGTGGTGCCGCTGCAGATCAACTACGTGAAGGTCTTCAGCTACCGCTGATTGGGTCGCCGGGCGTTCCGCGTCGCAATCCGGCGGCGCGGGACGCTGCCGGGCGCCAGCGCCGAATTCTCGGCCATCACGTTGGAGTTGCCACTTGAGTTCGTCGTAAACTCGGCAGGTGCGGACGTGCGCATCATGTGGACGAAGCAACCCGGACGAGTTCGCGGTGTGCCCGATCTGTGGCTCGCCACTCCGGGCGGCCGGCGCCGGGGACGAGTCGCGCCGGATCGTGACGGTCGTCTTCTGCGACCTGGCAGGCTCGACCGCGCTCGGAGACCGGCTCGATCCCGAGGAGCTGCGCGCGACGATCGCCCGTTACCACGACCGCATCCAGGCGATCACCGAGGGGCACGGCGGCACGCTCGTCAAGTTCATGGGCGACGGCGCAATGTCGGTCTTCGGAGTCCCTGCTGTACACGAGGACGACCCGCTACGCGCGGGCCGAGCGGCACTCGAGATGCAGGCGGCGCTGGCCGAGCTCGAGCTCTCCGGCCGAGTGGGAGTGAACACCGGCGAGGTGGTCGTGTACGCCGGCGACCTGACAGGTGATGCGGTGAATGTGGCCGCTCGGCTCGAGCAGGCCGCCGCACCGGGGCAGGTGCTCGCGGGCGAGCGGACGGTCGCGTCTACCCGGGGGGCGTTTGAGCTCGGGGAGCTACAAGTGGTCGAGGCCAAGGGCAAGCCCGGCGGTGTCCGCTGCCGGACGCTCGTCGGCGCGCTCGCTGCGACGCAACCACGGGGCACGGGCGTGCTCCGCGAGGCCTTCGTCGGACGCGAGCCGGAGCTCACCGATCTGGAGCAGGCCTTTACCGGCATCTCCGCGGAGAGCCGGCCCAGGCTGGTGACGATTCTCGGTGAGCCGGGCGTCGGCAAGTCGCGTCTCCTTCGGGAGTTCTCCGGGTGGCTCGGGATCCAGGCGCCGGCACCGCTGAGACGCACGGGCCGGTGTCCGGCATATGGCCGCGGGGTCACCTACTGGCCGCTGGCCGAGATCCTCCAATCGCACTACGGCATCTCCGAGGACGACAGTGCTGACACCATCGCTGACCGGCTCGTCGAGCATCCCTACCTGTCGCTGACCCTCGGCGTCGATGTCGAACCCGGACTGCATCCCCTGGCCGCGCGCGAGCGGCTGCACGACGCCTGGACCGCCTTCGCCGAGGGGCTCGTAGAAGCCTCCCCGGCCGTGCTCATGATCGAGGACGTGCACTGGGCCGAGGACGACCTCTTGGATCTTGTCGACGCCCTGATCGAGCAGGTGGCGGGACCGCTGCTCGTGTTGGTGACCGCCCGCCCCGAGTTCCTGGAGCGGCGCCCGCGCTGGGCCGGCGGGGAAGACCGCTCGCTGATCTCGCTCGAGGCGCTGCCGATCGGCCTTGCCGGTCAACTGCTGGATGAGCTCACCGGCACGTCGCTTCCGCGGGCCATCCGAGACATGGTCATCGCGCGGGCCGAGGGAAACCCATTCTTCGTGGAGGAGCTGATCGCGACGTTGATCGACCGCGAGATCCTCGTTCGCACGAACGGCGGCTGGTCGTCGCGCGACCTGCCCGAGGGGTTCGGGATCCCGGACACGGTGAACGGAGTCATCTCCGCCCGGCTCGATCTGCTGGAGCAGGATGAGCGGACGGCGCTCCAGATCGCCTCCGTCATCGGCCGGATTTTCTGGACCGATCCGGTCTATGCACTCGATCCCGAGATCGCGCCGGACATGCGGGTGCTCGAGGAGCGCGGGTTTGTTCGCCGCCGAGTGGAGTCGTCTCTGGGATCGCGGCGGGAGTACGCCTTCAAGCACGCCCTGACCCGCGAGGTCGCCTACAGTAGCCTGTCACGGGCCGCCCGCGCCCACCTGCACGCATCGCTCGCCGACTGGACGGCCCAGAGCCTGGAGGGCGGCCACGAGCGGGCCGCGATGCTCGCCCACCACTACGGGGCATCCGTGCGTCCAGAGGACGTTGACCTGGCGTGGGCCGATCGCCCCGACGAGCTTGGCCGCCTTCGGGGCGCCGCAGTGCACTGGTCACGTGAGGCGGCCTCGGCGGCGATCGGCCGGTACGAGATCGACGACGGGCTGGCGCTCCTCCACCAGGCGGTCGACCTTGAGCCGGACTCCGCGGTGAGGGTCGAGATCTGGTTCGAGATCGGCCTGGCAAACGCGCTCAAGTACGACGGTCACAAATTCAGCTCGGCAATGGAGCGGGCACTCGAGTGCGGCGCCGACCCCGGTCGGACATACGCCGAGCTCGCGTACCAGGCCGTCCAGCGAGGAGCGATGTGGAACCCTCCAGTCTGGGACGCGATCGACGATTGGACAGCGAAAGCTCTCGCCACAAACGAGGAGGGAACGCTCGCTCACGCCAAGGCCCTCGTCGCAGACACGACTAGAAATGATCGACCGGAGAGCGCACGCCGTGCGCTCGTAATCGCGGATGAACTCGGAGACGACGACCTCCGGTCGGCGGCGCTATTCACACTGATCGAAACCAGCTACTGGGTCGGAGACCTGAGGACGATGGATCATGCCCTCAAGGAGATCCTCGACCTGGCGCCGCGGATCAGCGACCCCGACCGGCGGGCAAACATTTACGTCCAGGGATCACACTTCCCTGCGGTATTTGGCCGCTTCGCCGAGTGCCTCGACGCAGCCGAGCGGCTCGCGGAAACGGTCGAGAACCTCACGCCCCACCACCGCGTGCATGCGATCGGCCCTCAGGTCGGCCTCCAGGCGGAACTCGGCAACTGGCGACGCGTCTGCGAACTCAGCGCCCACGCCGAGGCAACTGTCGATGCCAATGCCGAGGCGCCATGCATGATCAACGTGCTCGTGCTCCTGGACTGCGCCATCGCCTACGAGATGATCGGCGACCCTACCGAGTCGCGCCGACTGGAGGAGAAGGCCGAGGGACTCGGCATCCATGGCTACGACGACGGATTCGACCCCTATCGCATCCAGTTGGCAGTGGCCCGCGGTGACGTCGACCGCATCGCCAGCCTGATCGAGAACCTGAACCCGGACTCTCTCCCCGACCACTGGGTCCGGATCGCCCTGATGGATGGCCTGGTCGCGCTCGGAGATCTCGCCCGCGCCGAGTCAGAAGCGGCCGACTGGGTACTTCCGGGAACGTACATCGAGCCGCACGCCCTCCGTACGCTCGGCGTCGCCCGCCGCGAGCGATCGCTTGTTGAGCAGGCGATCGCGCGATTCGAGGAGATGGGCCTCGACTGGCACGTCGAGCAGACCCGACTCCTGCTGGAACGTCTCTGACTATGTGATGAAGGGCGCAGTACCATCCAGACTGTGGATGGCTTCTATCCGCCGACCGTCAGCGCACACTGGTGATCCTTCGATCACGCTGCCCGTGTGGCACGTGACCTGGAGCGGGCGGCCGGGCCGCCGGAGTTGCGATCGCGACGGCTTGGACGGACGCGCACGCTGCGGGCACAGCTGCTCGCGCTCGTGACGAGCCCTCGTCCCGGCCGCTAGCCGTCGCGGGCGGAGTCACCGTCGTTCGCAATGCCGAGGAGGCGGGCGGCGCGGGCGATCTCCGCACGTGCCTGCCGCTCCTGTGCCTCCGTGGAAACCGTGGCGCCTGGTTGGGGAAAGAGCACGTTGCGAACGGCAACGATCGCGCGCGGGTCAGCCTCTGACTCGGCGAGGGTGGTCGCGATGGATGTGGCCAGCGGCTTCTCCGCCACGAGCGCGCGAGCGGCGCCTCTGGTGAGCGTGACCGTTCTCCCGGCGAGCACGAGAGGGTTGCTGGATCGAGGTCTGCGAGCATCGACGATCGCGGCCCGGAGGATTCGTGCGGTCCGCCGGCGCTCCCGCTCGCCACGCAGCTCGCGAAGGCGAGCATCGACCCGGGCAGCGACCTCACCGTCATCGCCCGCCGGCGTACCCGTGTCGATCAATTGGTCGGCCGCCACGCGGATCTCCTGCCGTGCCCAGGCGATCACGACCAACTGGATGACCGCGGCCACGAGCGCGATCCCGGTCACCAGACCGGCGAACAGGCCGAACGACGTCGACAGCATGAGGACGATGCCGACGATTGCCAGGGCCACCAGGGCTGCCGCTTGACGTTCGGCGGTCCGCCTGCGCGCAACGGCTCCACGAATCACAGCTCTGGGTGAGTTCGCCACCCGCAGTCCCTTCACGCCGAGATGGAGCTAAGGGGGCTCGAACCCCTGACCTCCACGCTGCCAGCGTGGCGCTCTCCCAGCTGAGCTATAGCCCCGTAGGTGAGGCAGTATATCGGCCGTGTCAGCCGGGACGTGAGGCCGGAAGGAGCGCGCTCACCGGGTGGACGGCGATGCCTCGCGGCTCGGCTAGGCGCTCCAGCACGGCAACCGTATCGGCGAACGCGACGCCGGTCAGGTGCTGGTCGCGGGCCTCGAAATCGTCGAGGATCTCGCCCAGCGCCTGCGCATAGCCGGCCCCGTCGCCGGCGGAGATTGCGGCCAGCGCCCGGCCGGTGCGGGCGAACTCCGGACCCGCGTCGAGCAGCGGCCGTGGATCCGGCACCCGCCCCAGGGCCACGAGCGCCAGGGCACGGACATAGGCCGCGGCCGGCGAGTCGGCGCCCTCGGTCTCTTCGAGCGCCCGCCGGGCCGCCTCGTCCACTCCGTCCCCGGCTAGTATCGCCATCTTCAGCCCACCCAGCAGTCGACCCCAGCTGGCCGGGCCGGTCAGCTCGTGCGAGGACAGGTACTCGTCGCGGGCGATCCGAAGCGCGTCGCCGGGATCCTCGCCGGCCAGCAGGGCGCGGTAGCCGCGGGCCTCCGCGTCGACCGCCGCTCGCAGGTGCATGCCCGCGGTCACGGCAGCGGCCGCCTGCCGGCGAAGCCGTCCTCGGGTGTGTGCCAGTGTGCGATCCGCGGCTCCCCGAGCTGCCAGCACAGCAGGGCGTCCTGCCCCTCGACGATCGCCGGAAAGTCGATCAGCCCGCGGTCGACGTCCTTCACCTGGATGCCCAGGTCGGCGAGCTCGGCGAGTGTCTCGCGCAGCGACTCGTGCAGCTTCTGCAGGCGGTCGCGGAGGTCGATCACCTCGCTGCGCCGGAGATTCCCGCCGTTGGAGCCGATGGCGATGACGATCGCGTTCCAGGCATGCTCCAGGTCACGGCTCCTGCGGCGCTCCGACACGAGCTCCTCGACCATCGCCCGCACTCGCGAGTCGAGCAGCTCCTGCGCCTCTTCGACCGTGAACCGCCGGTTGCTCACCCGGCGGCGTAGGTCTCGCTGGGCACCTCGCCCCACAGCGATTCCAGCCGGTAGTACGCCCGCGCCTCGGGCGTGAAGACGTGCACCACCACGTCCAGGAAGTCGAGCAATACCCAGTCGCCCTGCCGGCGTCCCTCGACCCGGCGGGCGAGCACGCCGTCCCGTTTCAGCGTCTCCTGCAGCTCGTCCGAGATGGCCTGCGTCTGCCGCGGGTTGCGGCCCGAGCAGATGACGAAGTAGTCGGTGTAGCTGACGACCTCGCGCATGTCCAGAATCACGATCTCGGAGGCCACCTTGTCGGCGGCGAGCGCTGCGATCCGGTGGGCGAGCTGAAACGGGTTACTCAGTCGGGGATCTCCATCGGTGATTCCGGCCGGAGCGTAGCAAAGGCATCACCGATATAAACGTTCACGCTCGATGATCCCCCACACCGCCTCCGGCACCCGGTCGCGGACGTCCTCGCCACCGGCTAGCACCTCCCGAAGCTCGCTGGACGAGCAGTCGACGGGCGGCATGGCGAGCGCCAGATCACCATTCCCGGCCGGAGGGTGGCCGCTGCGCGGCGCAACCACCAGCGTCGCCAGACGGCGGATCCGCTGCGGATCACGCCAGCGGTCAAAGGCGGCATACTGGTCGGCGCCGAGGAGCAGGAAGAGCTCGCGGCCGGGAGCCAGCCGCTCCAGCTTGTCGGCCATGAACACCGGGCCATCGGCGGCCAGCGCCATGTCACTGACGGTGACTCCCGGCTCGTCCCGGAACGCGGCCAGGGCCAGCCGGAAGCGCGTCCCGGGGTCGAGCGTCGACGCCTCGCGATGCGGCGGTGTGCCGTCGGGGATCACGACCACCTGGTCCAGCCCGGCCTGCTCGCGGGCGGCCCGGACCACGGCCAGATGACCGTTGTGGGGCGGGTCGAACTGACCGCCGAAGACGCCCAGGCGGCTCATTCGTCGCTCTGCGGCTGATAGGTGAACCGCTGCCCGCCGACCAGGATGTCGTCACCCGGCCTGGCGCCCGCCGCGTGCAGCGCCTGCTGGACGCCGAGCCGCTCCATCGCCGCCGCCAGCCGCGCCACCGCAGCGGCATCCTCGGGATCCAGCCGATCCGCCTCGACCTCCAGCTCGCGGGCGGCAACGCGAAGCTCACCGCGGTCGCGGAGGATGCGAAAGCGGCGGCGGGCGGGGCCGGCCGGCCGGTACTCCAGGAACTCCGCCAGCTCCGGCTCGGGCGTCGGTGGCACGGCCGCCGCCTCGGCGTCCAGCAGCTCGAAGAGGCGCGCGCAGAGCTCGTCAATGCCCTCCCCGGTGGCCGCCGAGCAGGTGATCTCGGCCCCCACCGCCGCCGCCAGGCCGGCCCGCTCGGCCGGCGGCACGAGATCGATCTTGGACAGGCAGACGAGCTGGGCGCGGCCGGCCAGGTCGCCGCCGTGCAGCTCCAGCTCGCGGTCGATCGCCTGCCGCCGGCGGCAGGCGTCCTCGGCGCCCTCACCCGCCTCGACCAGGTGGATGAGGAGCCGCGCCCGCTCCAGGTGGGCGAGAAATTCGTCACCCAGCCCGACGCCCTGGCTGGCGCCCTCGAGCAGCCCTGGCACATCGGCCACCGTCAGCTGGCGGCCCTCGGGTCCCTCGACCGTGCCCAGCACCGGCTCGAGCGTCGTGAACGGGTAGTCGGCCACCTTCGGCGTGGCGTTCGAGATTCGCCGCAGGAGCGACGACTTGCCGGCGTTCGGAAACCCGAGCAGCGCGGCGTCGGCGACCAGCTTCAGGCGCAGTTCCAGCCAGCGCACCTCCCCCGGCTCTCCCACCTGGGCGATCTCCGGCGCCCGGTGGGTGGAGGTCGCGTAGTGACGGTTCCCGTTCCCGCCGGCGCCGCCGCTCGCGACCACGGCGCGGGCGCCGGCATGCGCCAGGTCGGCGATCATGGCCCCCGAGTCGCGGTCGAGCACCTGCGTGCCGACCGGGACGCGGAGCTCCCGCGTCTCGCCGCGGCGACCGTGCTTGCCCGACCCGCGGCCGTGCGTCCCTCGCGGAGCCTTGAAATGGGAGGCGAAGCGGAACGCCACCAGGTCGCGCAGGTCGGGGTCGGCGACCAGCACGAGGTCGGCGCCGTCGCCGCCGTCGCCGCCGTCCGGGCCGCCCCGCGGCACGTACTTCTCCCGCCGGAAGCTGACGCACCCATCGCCGCCGCGGCCGCCCTGCACCTCGATCGTCGCGCGGTCAGCGAACATCGGCGGGCGTGCTCGGGAAGGCGCCGCTCAGGCGGAGGCGGCGACGTTCACGTATCGCTTGCCGTTGCGGCGGCTGAACTCGACCACGCCGTCAACCGTGGCAAACACGGTGTCGTCCCCGCCCAGCCCAGCACCGGCGCCAGGATAGAAGCGGGTGCCGCGCTGGCGCACGATGATCGCGCCGGCGGTCACTGTCTGTCCGGCGTAGACCTTCACGCCGAGTCGCTGAGCATGCGAGTCGCGCCCATTCTTGGACGAGCCGAGGCCCTTCTTATGCGCCATCTGACGCCTCCGTGGTCGGCTTGGCGGCGGCCTTCTTGCGCGGCGCACGCTTCGGCTTGGCGGCGCCAATCGCGTCGATGCTGATCCGGGAGAGCTCGGAGCGGTGCCCACGCATCTTCTTGAACCCGGTCCTCCGCTTGTAGGTGAACACGCGCAGCTTCTCGCCCCGCAGATGCTCGACCACGGTCGCCGAGACGGTGCCGGCCAGCTTGCCCGGATCCGTCACCACGGCGCCGCCGCCGGTCATCAGCACCTCGGGCGTGAACGAGTCGCCCGGCGCATGCTGCTGCCGGTCGACCAGGAGATTCTGCCCCTGCTC
>Ga0207664_10003257_pt1 | contig 10780 bp, 8 predicted proteins | sample LARL83metaG_FD_184349 | JGI IMG/M metagenome (GOLD analysis project Ga0207664, IMG submission 184349) | Corn, switchgrass and miscanthus rhizosphere microbial communities from Kellogg Biological Station, Michigan, USA - LAR L8-3 metaG... | ecosystem: Host-associated > Plants > Roots >...
CGGGCAGCGAGCCTTCGGGCAGCGAGCCTTCGGGCAGCGAGCCTTCGGGCAGCGAGCCTTCGGGCAGCGAGCCGTCCGGCGCGCCGGCCGCCGGTGCGGGCAAACCGGCGACCTAACCGGTCACCGGGCCGGTCACGGCGTCCGGCTGGGCGCCTGCCTGGATCGTGAGCAGGCCCTTGCTCATAACGCCGACCCGTTGCGCGCGGCGGGCGATCGCGGTGTCGTGGGTGACCAGGACCAGCGTGATCCCGCGTTCGCGCCAGAGCTTCTCCAGCAGGTTGATGATCTCGTCCCTGGTGTCCTCGTCCAGGTTGCCGGTGGGCTCGTCGGCCAGCAGTACCGTGGGCTCCTTGACCAGGGCCCGGGCGACCGCCACCCGCTGCTGCTGGCCGCCGGACATCTCACCGGGCAGGTGCCGGGCCCGGTCGCCGAGTGCCACCGAGTCCAGCGCGGCGGCCACGCGGCGGCGGCGTTCCGCCGCTCCCACGCCGAGCGGGATCAGGGCGGCCTCCACGTTCTCCGCCGCCGACAGCGTGGGTACCAGGTTGAACGTCTGGAAGATGAACCCGATCGATTTCGCGCGCAACCGGCTCGCCTGCGTGCCTGGCAGCCTGGTCAGGTCCTTTCCGTCCATCACGATGGTTCCCGAGGTGGGCCGGTCCAGCATGCCGAGCAGGTTGAGCAGAGTGGACTTGCCGTGCCCGGTGCGGCCCTGGATCGCGAGCCATTCGCCGTCCCTGATCACCAGGCTGAGGTCGCGGACCGCCGGCACGGTGCGGCGGCCCTTGGCGTAGAGCTTGGTCACGTCGGTGAGCTGATACATGAGCGTGTTCTCCTGTCGGTTTGTGCCGTCCGGCTCCATGGCGCCCGGGGTCATGCCACCCGGGTCAAGGCGTCCGCCGGCCGAAGCCGGGCGATCCGCCAGCTGCCGAACGACCCCGCCAGCAGCCCGCCGGCCAGCGCGAGGACCACCGCCAGGACGATCGCGCCCGTGGTGACCGAGGCGGACATCGGCACGGCAACCGTGTGGGACACGGTGGGGCTGAAGCTCTCCGAGCCCGAGCTGGTGACCTGCTGGATGTGCTGTCCGGTGGCCGTCGCGAGCGCGGCGGTCAGCTTCGGCGCGACCGAGCTGATGATGGCCGCGCCTGCGAAGCCGAGGGCCACCCCGGCGGCGCCGCCCACGATGCCGATGGCCAGCGACTCGCCGACCACCTGGGCGATGATCCGGCGCGACCGCCAACCGAGCGCCTTGAGCGTGCCGAACTCGCGTACCCGCCTGCCCACGGCGGACATGGTCAGCAGGCTGGCCACGGCGAACGCCGCGATGAGTACCAGGATCGACAGCCACTTGCCGAGGTCGTTGGCCAGCTTCGCGGTGCCGGACACCGACCCGGTCACCTGGCTGGCCAGGCTCGCGGCCGTGGTGACCGTGTCCTTGGGTAGCAGCTTCTTGATCTCGGCCTGCACCGTGGCGATGTCGCTGGCGCTGGCCGCCGTTACGTAGATCGTGTTCACGTCGTTCTTAAGGCTCTTGCCACTGGATCCGCCCGTGCCAAGCGCCTGGGCCCGGGCCAGCGGAATGTACACGTCCGGCGGGGCGCCGCTCTGTGGCTGGGTGACGATGCCAATGATCGTGAAGCTGTGCCCGGCGATGCTGACCTTCTTGCCCACCTTCAGCTTGTGCGACTTCGCGTAGCCGGAGTCCACCACGGCCACATCTGAGTTGGCGTCGGCGTTGGTCAGCGACCGGCCCGAGGTGACCTTTCCGGCGCTGAGCGGGCCCAGTGACAGGTGGCTGGTGTCCACCCCGTCCACGTTGAACGAACTCGGCGAAGGAGGTGCGCTGCCGCCAGGGCCGCCGAAGTTCTTCGGGATCTTGACCCCCATGTCGGTAAGGACGAGCCCGCCGGCAGCCGCCGCGACGTCCTTGAGCCTGGCGACCTCCGCCACCTTCGAGTGGTTGATCGGGCCGTAGTTCCCGGGCGTCAGGTGATCGATCGTCTTGCCCGCTGCGTTCTCGCACTTTCCGTTCTGGCAGATCTTCGCCCCGCCAGGGCCAACCTGGATTTGCGTCGCGCCTTTCGCCGGGGCACTGCCGGGGGTGGGCGCCTTGGGCGCCTTGCCGGTGACCGTGATGTCGGTGCCGACGCCGTACAGCGACCTGAGCACGTCCGCCTGGGCCTTTTTCACGCCCGCCGACGCGGCGGTCACGGTAACGACCAGGCCGATCCCCAGCGCAAGGCCCAGCGCGATGAGGACGGCCTGCCGCATCCGGCGGCGCAGTTCCCGCCGCAGGTAGGTGATGAAGAACATGATCTGCGCTCCTGTCCGCGATACGCCAGCCGTCCCCGTCCCGCCGCGGCGTGGTGCAGCCAGGTCTATGCGGGGGGTGGTTGCACGGGGGTTACACGGGGCGGCGGACGGCAGGTGTAACCACGGTGCAACCGGGTGCCCCGCAGCCTGGGATCGCACGCGCTGACGAGTGACGAGAGGGCAGGGGCGCACACCGATGTCGCAGCGATCACCCGCAGGCCCCGGCCGGGGGGAGCCTGCCGTGACCCACGGCTTGTTCCGGTTTTCAGCCGGGCCGCAGCGGTCTTCCAGGTTGCCCGCAGCCAGGGGGTGCACGATCTGGGTTCTGGCGACGGCCCGCACCGGGGAGGCGGTCGCATGCGTGTGCTCGTGATTGACGACGACCGTGAGCTCGCCGAGGCACTCGGCGTGGGGCTGCGGCGTGAGCAGATGGCCGTGGATCTGGCCTTTGATGGCGACGCCGGGCTGGAGCGGGCGCTCGTCCACGACTACGACGTGATCGTCCTGGACCGGGATCTGCCCTTGATGGGTGGCGACGAGGTGTGCGCCCATCTGGTCAGGGAGCAGTGCCGCAGCCGTGTGCTGATGCTGACCGCGGCCGCCACGATCGAGGACCGGGTGGACGGCCTGGGTCTCGGCGCCGATGACTACCTCCCCAAGCCGTTCGCGTTCTCCGAGCTGACGGCCAGGATCCGGGCGCTGTTCCGGCGGGCCCAGCCCGCGCTGCCGCCCGTGCTGGAGCGGGCCGGGCTGCGGCTGGATTCGGCCCAGCGGACCGCCAGCCGCGACGATCGGCCTCTGGGCCTCGGCCCGAAGGAGTTCGGTGCGCTGGAACTCCTGCTCGCGGCGCAAGGCCGGGTGGTCCCGGCCGAGGAACTGCTGGAGAGGGTGTGGGATGAGATGGCCGATCCCTTCACGAGTTCGGTCAAGGTCACGATCAGCCGGTTGCGCCGCAAGCTCGGTGACCCGCCGGTGATCGAGACCGTTGCCCAGGCCGGCTACCGGATCGGCGCGTGACCACGGCGCCGGATCGCCGGCCGCCGGGCCGCCGGTTCGGCATGGCGGGCCGCTGGTTCCGGGTGGCGGAGCGATGGATCCGGCCGCCTCGCCGCACCGTGCGGCTGCGCCTCACCGCGGTTTACGGCGGCCTGTTCCTGCTTCTGGGCGCCGCGCTGCTTGGCATCACCTACCTCCTGGTCTCCGAGGAGTTGCCGAGCACGGCGGGCCGGGCCGGGACCGCCACGTCCGTGCAATCGGGACCCGCGGTCTTCTTCCGGACCGTGTCGGGTAACTGCCAGCTGAGCACCTCACCGGCCCTGTCTCCGTCCCAGGTCCAGAGCCAGGCGCAGCGGTGCCTGAGCGAACAGCGTGCCGCCGAACTGAACCAGTTGCTGACCAAGTCCGGGGTCGCGCTCGCGATCATGAGCGTGGTATCGATCGGGCTCGGCTGGCTGATCGCCGGGCGGATGCTGGGCAAGCTGCGCACGATCACCGCTGCCGCGCGGTCGGTGTCGGCCAGCAGCTTGCACGCGCGGCTGGCGCTGGAAGGCCCCGACGACGAACTCAAGGAACTTGGCGACACGTTCGACGGGCTGCTGGCCCGGCTGGAGGGGGCGTTCGGCGCTCAGCGGCAGTTCGTCGCGAACGCCTCGCACGAACTGCGCACGCCATTGGCCCGGCAGCGCACGCTGATCGAGGTTGCCCTCGCCGACCCGGAACCTTCGGTCGCCTCGCTGCAGGAGGTATGCAAGCGAGTGCTCGTGACCGGCGAGCAACAGGAACGGCTGATCGAGGCGCTGCTCACGCTGGCCCGCAGCCAGCGCGGCCTGGACCGGCGGGAGCCCGTCGACCTCACGGCGATCGTCGACGGGGTGATGCGGGCCCGCTGGCCCGAGGCGCAGCAGCGCGGCCTGACTGTGACCACCGGGCTCCATCCCGCCGTTGCCCTGGGGGATGCCCCGCTCGCCGAGCGCCTGGTGACGAACCTCGTGGACAACGCCATCCGGCACAACGTGCCGGGTGGTGCGCTGGAGGCCGGCACCGCGGTCTGGGCAGGTCATGCGGTGGTCTCCGTGTTCGGCACCGGGCCGGTGATCCCGCCGGACCATGTTGACCGGCTCTTCCAGCCGTTTCACCGGGGCGTGCCGCGGGACCGCACCGCTGGCCGTGATGGGCTGGGCCTTGGGCTGTCGATCGTGGCCGCGATCGCCGAGGCACACGGCGCGTGGCTGCAAGCCCATGCACTGCCCGGCGGCGGGCTCGGGGTGCGGGTCGGCTTCCCCCTCGCCCCGTCCGCCCTGTTCACCCCACCCGGCCTGTTCGCCCCGTCCGCCCCGCCTGTCCCGTCTCCGCCGTCCGCCTTGCTGGGCCGTTGAATCTTGTCTGCTCTCGGTGACTGAACGGGCGCCGAGGGTCAGGCTCGCCGTACGCGATCGCGGCGTCCAGCGATACCTCACGCCACAGCGGTCCCATGCATCACAACGGCCAATAAAATAACTGATGGTAATTGTGTCGACACATGTTGTCGTTCTGTGATCGGCACGGAGGGTGACGGCGGCGACGCGACACAGCTTTTTCCGCGAATTCTCAGGAATCCCACCTGTCCTTCTGGCAAGGTATCGCCGATGGCCGAGGGCGGAAGGCCCGCGGGTCCGGGCACCGCCCGGCGCCGGGCCGGGGAGCACCGGAAGGCCATCGCGCGACGCGCTGCCCTGCCCCGCAGCGGTCCGCACCCTGGGCGCCCCGCCCCGGAGTGCATGGCCGACGGAAGGACTGCCTTGTCACAACACCGGAGGCGGAGCCCCGGAAGGGAGGCGCGCCGCGCGCCGGTCTGGTTTCCTGCTGCCGGTGGCTGCGACGGCCATCGCCCTTATCACCGGGACAACTGTCGCTGGCTACCTGGTTGTGCGGGCCGACCACTCGAATGTAGGGGCCGCCTTCGCGGCTGCAGCGCTCCCCGGCAGCCGCGCCATGACCGTGCTGGAGCAGGCGCGCCAGCAGATGATCGTCATGAACACCGCCACCCACACCATGCACCAGGTCGGTGCTCCCAAGCTCGCGAGCACGGCCAGTGCCACGGCCGCGACTACCGGATCCACCGGCGCAGCCAGTGGCGGCACCACGGTGAACTTCCCGCCGCCCAACCCGGGCACCGCGCAGTCCACCGCGTACAACATGATGTCGTCGTTCGGCTTCGACCCTAAGACGCAGTTTGGCTGCCTGGACAACATCTGGACCAGGGAAAGCGGATGGCGGTACAACGCCGAGAACGCTAGCGGTGCATACGGCATACCGCAGGCGCTGCCCGGATCGAAGATGGCCAGCGCGGGCGCGGACTGGCAGACAAACCCCGCCACGCAGATCAAGTGGGGTCTGGGCTACATCAAGTCCATATACGGAACTCCGTGTGACGCATGGTCTTTCTGGCAGGGTCACGGCTATTACTAAGAGTTCTAGCCAGTTACCCAACGTTGATCTTGCTCGTGATCCTTGTCACAGCCTTTTTTCGGCCAATTTCGGCACACGAGCGGCCGCTCAACCGGCACAATCGTTCGCTGACAGCACCCGGCGTGTGATGGTTGCCCCGAGCGACGCGTCGCCCTGAACCTGCGTCACATCTGCGCCTCTGCCCTGGCCGGGCGTCTTGTCATCGGCCGGCAGTGCCCCGGGTGGGAGCCGAGCGCACAAAGCGCCCGACCAAAGGTTATTCGTGTCTGCGCGACACAAAAAGAAGCGCAACCTGTTCACGCACAACCTCAAACTGTCCAAAACAACTGTCGCAAAGGCGGGGGTCGCCGTGGCCGTTCCGGCCGCGGTTATCGCCGGGATCACCACCTCCGGCGCATCGGCCGGAGACTCGGCCTCCTTGCTGGCGATGGCCGGGTCGCAGCCCAGCGCTAGGCCCGCCACCGCCCATCTGGATCGCGGGATACGGCTCGCGGGCGTAGCACGCGGTGAGGTCGCCTCACTAGCGGCCACCCGATTGCGCGCCCGGCGGGCCGCCGAACGCGCCGCCGACCGTCGCGCGGCCCGGCGTGCCGCGACTCGCGCCGCCGCCGCGTCCACGCCAGCACCGTCACCAAGCTCGCAGGCGGCTACGGGCTCCGCGCCGGCCCCGTCAGGGAACCCCCAGAAGATCGCCGAGGCGATGCTGGGGTCCTACGGATGGTCGTCTAGCGAGTTCGGCTGCCTGGTGAGCCTCTGGAACACCGAGAGCGGCTGGGATGTTCACGCGGCCAACCCCAGCGGGGCATACGGCATCCCGCAGGCGCTGCCCGGCTCGAAGATGGCCAGCGCCGGCCCGGACTGGCAGACCAACGCCGCCACCCAGATCCGCTGGGGCCTCGGCTACATCAAGTCGCTGTACGGCTCCCCCTGCGGCGCGTACTCGCACGAACAAGCCGACGGCTGGTATTAAGAGTCCGAGCTGACATGTCTGATGGCCCGCCGACTTGTCGGCGGGCCATCAGGCTGCCCACATGGCCCAGATCGTTTTGGCCGTTCAGGTGTCCAGCCAGGCCTCAAGTACCTCCACATTTCCTGTTCCGAGGCTCGCATAGAAGAACCGCCACGTGCTCGTAGGTGTTCTGCGGTCGGAACCGAGAGCAGCGCGATCTTGGGGTGACTGGGAAATCACCTGTGTTGTCCGTTCCTGTCAAATTGCGTCTGTTCATCGGATCGCCTGGTCCCGTCGGCGCGGGCCAGGCGTTACGCATGGTCTGGCTGCATGGTTTGGCGATTCGAGCAGACGATCATCGCTTAACAGGAGACTGGCAATGTGCTCCACGCCCAAAGCTCGGTCCCTTTGGGGAGGAATGGGGTCTGGCGCATATGGAGACGGGATCACTTCTCCGAAGTGGGAGCGAGCGGAAGCCTTCCGACGCTCTGCTGAAGCTCGACCGTGGACGCCACTCCGTGCTCGGTACTATGATTCCGGGCTTCTTCTACGAAGGCCAGCGCCCATCGAGCAAATTTGTGCAACTCCTCTATCGATGCATTCTGTTTCATAGCGTTGGCGCGATGGCTTAGCCACATTACATTACCGGGCACATATCCCAAAGTAGGAACAATCCTGTCGAGCGTCAACGATTCGGGTAGTACTCGGCCATTGCCGTATCTGAACACGGTATTAAACACAGGACACCGGTCTGGGATTGGCGGCAAATCTGCCTCAGTTAGCCTAAAAGGCACCCCAGAGCTCTTAGCCCTTCTCTTCGCCCCCTTTAGCGCAAAGGGCTCAGGATTAGCTCGCCTATACCCGTGGTTGTAATTACGGTGGTACTCACGACGAGTCGGTCGACGGAGTCGACCCCGGAGGCGTCCCCAAGTACGACGGCAGTCCGGAGCATTGCAATAACCGGACACATTGTCGGCCCGAATGCGTGAACCACACGCTTCGCACCTGCGCTCTATGCGAGAAGTCGCTTGCAGTTTCGGGTTTTTCATGCGCCTGCAGACTCGGCGACAGGCTGGTCTTTGGCAGTAGCCGGACACGTTGTCGGCTCGCATTCGTGAACCACAGGACTCGCATCTACGCTCTATACCAGCAACTGCCTGCAGTTTCGGGTTTCCCATGCGCCTGTAGGCTCGACGACAGGCCACGGTCTGCTGACAGTATCCTACGGAATTAGTTGGACTCAACTTCCGACCGCAACTCTTACACACAGAGCCCACATCGCGGGCTTCTGCGTCTTCTTCTGCAGTCATCGTAGGGTCAACGCCCAACGTGCGAATTGTTGGAGTTGCTTTAGCGACGCGTCCTGCTTCATTGCATTGGCGCGGTGGCTCAGCCACATTACATTGCCACGTACGTAACCCATGGCGGGATCTATCCTGTCGAGGGTTAAGGATTCAGGTACAACGCGTCCTTCCCCACGTACAAACGGAACGCCTAGCGCAGGACAAATATCCGGGATGGGCGGCAAATCTTCGATTGTGAGGTTGAAAGGTACGCCAGAATTAAGTGCCCTGCGCTTGGCGCGAGAGAGCGCAGTCTGTACGCGATGAGAGCGTTTATATTCACGGGCGTACGTGCGGTAGCGTTCAGAATTATTAGTACGTCTTTGCTGAGAGCGCACTCGTTCCCAGATTCGATGGCAGTTCGGAGCATTGCAATAACCTGATCGGTTGTCTGACCGAAGGCGAGAGCCACAGTTCTGGCAGTCACGATCAACACGGGAAATTGCTCGAAGGCTAGCACTTTGAAGACGTTTATAGGCGCGACGACATTCTGTTGTTTGCTGGCAGTAGCCTACGGTATTGTTTGATCTTAGTTGCCGACCGCAACCCCGACAGTAAATCGATTCACTTTGGATAAAAACCGCGCTAGTCATCGCCTTGCCCGTAAGGATCCATGGTATGGATAAGCCTATATGATCAGTTGTCCCGCCCGAGGACCGGACACGCCCATAATGGATGCTACTTCAAGTGCTCGGCGCACCAGCGCCAGCAACCTTCACCAACTAGAGCGCCGCGTCACCCCGATGCCCCTGCCGACCCGCCCCAGCAGGACCATCGGGATTTCGTCTTTCCGGGGCTTCCGAGGGAGCCCCGCGGCGCGCTCAGGACTGTGGGGTGAAAGCGTTCATGGCCTCGTCGAACGCGGCCCGGCTGGCCGGCCAGGCTCGGCGCGGTGAGGTTAGCGTCAGCTCGTACGGCTGGGCGCCGAGCGAGGTATTCATCCGGGCGACCAGTTCCAGCACCTGCTCGTTGCCCACCCCTGGGCGCGCATAGGTGAACCGCCACGCGCCGGCCAGGGTGCCGTGGAACGGGACGGGCAGCAGCGCGATCTGGTGATAGCCGGGAAACGACTTGTGCGGGGCGCTTGCCAGCAGCGCTGCCTCGCGCAGCGGCCCGGGCCCGCCCTGAGCCCCACGGGTAACGGTGATGGTGGCGTGGGTGGCCGGGTCGCGCATCAGGGTGGTATCGCCGTGCTGCCGTGTCCGCCAGCCGTTGGGCACCGCGATCGAGAAGCCCGCCCGGCGTGGCGAGGACGAGCCCTGTGCGGTGTACCAGTGATAGCCGGCCGGGAGCGGCCCGCTGGGCTTGATCGGGCTGCTGGCGGCCGTGCGCCTGATCTCCTGGAGCCGCGCGGCGTGCGCATGGCCCAGCGTCACGATGAGGGCGGCCAGGACCACGGCCGTTCCGCCGCCGCCGAACAGCAGCGCGCGCCGGTGCCGTCCCGGCCGCCGCCGCTGCCCGCCCGGCATCGGCCCCGGCATCCCGCCCGCGCCTGGCACTCCGCCCGGTCCCGGCACCCGTCCCGGCCTCGCCGCCATCGGCGCGGTGGCCGCCGTCATGCCCAGCGAGGGCTGAGCGGCCACGGTCGCGGCGAACTCGGCGCCCGCGATGCCGACCCCGGCCGGGGCAGGCTCCGCTGCGGTGACCGGCGGCGGTAGTTCTTCAGCTGTCGGCGGTTGCCCGGCGAAGGCCGCGATCCCTTGCGGCGGTGAGGCGGGGAAGGCGAGCGTGCCGCCGAGCCCCGCCGCGCCCGGCGCTCCGGTTTTGCCGGGGACGGTGCCAGCGCCGGCGGGCCGCTCGCTCTCGGCACCGGCCAGGGCTCCGGCCCCGGAAACCGCCGGCACGCCGGAACCAGCCTGTGGGCCCGAAGCGCTCAGAACGCCCGGGGCGCTCAGAACGTCCGGGGCGCTCTGCCCGCCGGAAGCGCTCCGCGTATCGGAATCGGCTTGCGCGCCCGAAACGCTCTGCGCGCGGGAGCTTGCCCCTCCGTCGTAACCGGCGCACGCCGCGGCGAACAGCCGACGGGCGGTGATCGCGTCGGGCCGCGCCGCCGGATCCCGCTTCATCAGCGCGGTGATCACCGGCCCCAGCGGCCCGGCGGACTTCGCCGGAGGAGGGTCGCCGTGCACGATGTTGGCCAGCACGGCCATCGCACTGCCCTGGCCTTCGAACGGGCCACGCCCCTCGACGGCCGCGTACAGGGTGGCCCCGAGCGACCAGAGGTCAGAGGCGGGGCTGGCGGGCTCGCCCCGGATACGTTCCGGGGCGCAAAACCCTGGCGTGCCCATCACCATGCCCGCCTGGGTCAGCCCGGGATCGCCGTTCAGAGTAGCGATGCCGAAGTCGGTCAGCACGGCCCGGCCCTCGTGGGTAACCAGGATGTTGCCCGGCTTCACGTCGCGGTGCACCACGCCCGCCGCGTGCGCGCTGCCCAGCGCCTCGAGCAGCGTCATGCCCATCATCGCGGCGCGCGCCGGGGGCAGCGGCCCGTCCTCGGCCAGGACCTGGGCCAGCGACCTGGACGGCACAAGCTCCATGATGATCCACGGAGTGCCCTCGGCCTCGAGCACGTCGTGCACGGTGACGACGCCGGGATGGCTCAGCCGGGCCGCGACCCGCGCCTCCCGCAGCGACCGTTCCCGCAACACGTTCCGGTCCTGGTACGTCAGGGGCGCGGGGACCCGGACCTCCTTGACCGCGACCTCGCGATCCAGCCGCAGGTCCC
>Ga0207664_10003258_pt1 | contig 10780 bp, 10 predicted proteins | sample LARL83metaG_FD_184349 | JGI IMG/M metagenome (GOLD analysis project Ga0207664, IMG submission 184349) | Corn, switchgrass and miscanthus rhizosphere microbial communities from Kellogg Biological Station, Michigan, USA - LAR L8-3 metaG... | ecosystem: Host-associated > Plants > Roots >...
TCGCCCGGCCGGCCTATCAAGGCGGCGTGGCGGGCATCGTCGGCCGGCAGCGCGGCATCCCCGACATCTCCATGGACGCGTCCTGCGCCAGCGCCGCGGCGGTCTACGGCAACAACGGCAGCTATCCGGCCCAGCCGCCGGGCTGGTCCACAGCCTGCGGCACCAGCCTGGCGGCACCGATGTTCGCCGGGATCGTGGCCCTGGCCGCTCAGCAGGCCGGCCATCCACTCGGCGCTATCAACCCGGCGCTCTACCGGATGGCGGCCAGCCATGCCCCCGGCATCGTGGACGTCGTGCGCGGAGACAACGGCTTCACCTTCTCCCGCAACGGCCAGACCCACGCCGTGGCGGGCTTCCACGCCCAGCGGGGATACGACCTCGTCTCCGGCCTCGGCACGATCGACGCGGCGCGATTCGTCCCCGAACTCGCCAGGGCCGCTGGCTAACCCATTCGATCGAGAGGTTCCCCGGCAGCCGGGCAGAAAGCCTCGCGACCGGGACGTCCGCTGGTCCTCGCCGCGCTCATGCCCGGGCCATGCGGGTACGGTCAAGGCGTGTCCAGTCGCCTGGCCGTTCTTGGTGGCTGCGGGGCCTGGCCGGAGGGCGGCCGGGCTTGCAGCGGTTTCGTGCTGGAGCACCAGGGATTCCGGGTCGTGCTGGACCTGGGCTACGGAACCCTGCCCCGGCTGTTGACCCTGCTAGGTTCGCCCGGCGGCGAGGGTATCGATGCCGTGATCGTCACCCACCGGCACCCCGATCACATGATCGACCTGCACGGGCTGCTGCGGGCCAGGCGGTTCACCCAGCCCGGTGCACCGGCCATTCCGCTCTATGCTCCCGACGGCGTCATGGAGCGGGTGGCGGGCCTGGAGGAAGACGACGGCACCCCGGTCGAGCGGGTCTTTGACTGGCACCGGATCCCGGCCCCGCCCGCCACGGTGGGGCCGTTCCGGCTGGAAACCATGCTCCTGCCGCACTACGTTCCCAACGCCGGGGTGCGGCTGACCGCACCCGGGCTGACCGTGGCCTACACGGGCGACACCGGTCCCGATCCCGCCCTCGCCACCCTGGGCCGTCAGGCAGATCTGTACATCGTGGACGCGACCAGCCATGACCAGCGGCCCGCGGTACCGGGCGCGGACGACGGGCCGCCCATGCTGCTCTCCGCCACCGGCGCGGGGCAAGCCGCGCACGCCGCCGGGGCAGGCCGCCTGCTGCTCACCCACTTCTGGCCCGGCAATGACCGGCACCAGTCACAGGCCGAAGCCGCGGAGGAGTTCACCGGGCCGATCCTGATCGCGGATGAAGACCTCGTCATCCCGCTGGCCTGACCGGATCGGCTCCATGCCGCGCCGCTGCGTCAGGAGAGCACGCGCCGCCGGAAGTTGCGCAGCCCGATCGCCAGGAACACCGCGGCGAAGGCAGTCACCACCGGGTAGATGACGTACAGGTGCATGTGCGGCGCGCTGGTGAACGCCGCCCGCATCCCCTCGTTCACGTAGATGAGCGGGTTGATCAGCACGAGGGTCTGCAGCCAGTGCCAGCCGTCGATCGTGACCGGCGCGAGCCTGGTCCAGGCGTAGTACGTGCCGCCGAGGAACGTGATCGGCAGGATGATGAAGCCGAACATCAGCCCGATGTTGCGTGGCTCGAAGCTGGTGCCGAGCACCAGGCCGAGACCGGCCATCGCGATGCACGCGAGCGGGACGAAAGTCAGGATGATCCACCAGTGCAGCGTCAGGTGGGCCTCCACGCCGGGCGCGTGCACCACCGACGCTATCGGCAGCACGATGGCGGCGGACAGTATCCCCTGGGCCGCGCCCGACAGCACCTTGGCCATCGCCACCAGCCAGATCGGGCAGGGCGCCTGGACCCGGTCCTCGATCTCGCGGGTGAAGCCGAACTCCTGCGCCATGTTCAGCGCGATCGACTGCACGCCCTGGAACATGACCGAGATCCCGACCACCCCCGGCACCAGGATGGTCGCGAACGCGGACTGGGCCGCCGGGCCGTGCCCGCCGATGCCCTGCCCGATCTTCGGGAACACGTACAGGAAGACGAAGCAGAGCAGGAACGGCTGGATGATCGTGCGCAGCACGAACTCCCACAGGTGCTTGCGCAGCACCACGAGGTCCCGCAGCAGCAGCGCGCCCAGCGCGGTCCAGCTCGCCGCGGCCACCGAGCGAGTGGGGCCGCCGCCGATCCGCCGGGCCGGCGCCTCAGTGGTCACCGATGTGGCCATCAGGCACCTCGGGAGGCGAGTGCTGTCTTTGGGTGGCGGGGGGATCGCGCGGTTTGACAGAGGCGGTGCGCATCGTCACGCGCATGACCCGGAAAGCGCAGGTGTCTGCTGGCGAGGCGTACGACCTGGGGTATCACGTGGTGTGGTGCCCGAGATACCACCGCCCCCTGCTGGCTGCCTGGGCCGGGAGCTGGTGTGCAGCACTGGTCCGCGCGAGGTCCAGCGGGCAAGGCTGGCGGATCATGGCGTGCCAGATCGTGCCCGATCACGTGCACCTGCTTGTGACGGCTCATCTGTCTGATTCTCCTTCCCGGATCGTCAGCCAGTTCACGGACGTCACCTCGCGGCGGCTGCGGACCGGGTTCCCGCACCTGCTGACGCGCCTGCCAGCCTTATGGTCCCGGCCGTATTGTGCGGCCACGGCAGACGCGGCGTCCTCGCAGACCATGCGCCGATGCACCGGCATGCAGAACGAGCGGTGGCGGAAGGGACGAGCCTGGTGAGGCAGTCGTTTAAGTTCCGGGCTTACCCGACCCGTCCGCAGGAGGGCCGGGCGGCGCGCCTCCTCGCGGATCACTGTGATCTCTACAACGCGGCGCTGGAGGAGCGCCGCGAAGCGTGGCGCATGGGGCGAGTCAGTGTCAGCTACGGCATGCAGTCCGCCCAGCTGAAAGACATCCGCCGCGCCGACCGCACGGCCAGGAGCGGCACTCGTTTACCGCCCAGCAGCAGACCCTGCGCCGGCTCGATACCGTGTTCGCCGCGTTCTACGCGCGTGTTAAGCAGGGGAAGGCAGGTTATCCGCGGTTCAAGCCCTACCGCCGGTTCAGCCAGGCGGGATTCGTCGCCGGGGACGGCGCAAAGTGGATCCCGGCCGCTGCGAGCGGGTGGGCGCAAGCAGCGTTCCAAGCCGTTGGGTCGGTCAAGGTCCGCCAGCACCGGCACGTCCCCGGAACGGTCAAGTTCCTGCAGCTCAAACAGGAGTACCGCCGCTGGTATGTCATCGTGACCGTCGACACCCAACCCTCGCCACTGCCCGCGGGCGGCCGGGCCGTTGGCGTCGACCTCGGCGTCACCCGGTTCCTGACTACCTCGGACGGGCAGATTGTCGCCAACCCGAAGTTTCTGGCCGCTACGGCCGGGGTGATCGCTGACTTGCAGCGCCGCAAGGAAGCGGCGCAGCGCGGTTCGGGGAACCGCAAGCGGCTGCGTCGCGCCCTGGCGAAGCAGTGGCGCAAGGTGCGCAACCGGCGCCGTGACTTCCACCACAAGACCGCCCGGGCGCTGGTGGAGCGCTGCGATTTGATCGTCCTGGAAAAACTCAACACCGCCGCCATGACCCGTCGACCCACACCCAAACCCGACCCGTCCAACCCAGGAGCGTTCCTGCCTAATATGGCGAGCGCGAAAGCGGGACTGAACAAAGCGATCCTCGACGCGGGCTGGGCACAGTTCGCATGCATCCTCACCGCCAAGGCTGCAAGCGCCGGGCGGCGAGTGGTGTTCGTCAATCCGGCTGGCACGAGCATCGAATGCCACCACTGCGGACGGAAATGCACCCGCCCCCGGCAAGACACCGTGATCTGCCCCGCGCACGGCAGGATGGACGCCGATGTCAACGCGGCGCGCAATATCGCAGCCAGGGCCGGGCTGGGCTCTGGTCAAGCCCCCGCCGCTTGAGAAGCTGGTGCCTTTAGGCATCGGAACAGTCACTAGTCGCGCAGCTCCTTCCCCGTGAGGTTGATGAAGACCGTCTCCAGGCTGGGCTCGGCGACCGACAGGTCGGCGAGGTCGAACCCGCCGCGCTCCGCCGCCATCACGATGCGCGGGACGAGCCGGTCGCCGCCCTGCACGTGCAGCTCGACCCCGCCGTCCAGGCGGCGGGTGCGGGTGACGCCCTCCACCTCGCGGGCCAGCAGCTCGGCGAGCTGGCCGGTGTCGCCGGTGGCCTTCACAGTGACGACGGTGTCGGCGCCGATGCTCTGTTTGAGCGCGGCCGGGGTGTCGAGGGCGAGGATCTTGCCGTGGTCCATGATGGCGACCCGCTGGCAGAGCCGGTCCGCCTCCTCCATGTAGTGCGTCGTGAGCAGGATGGTCTGGCCGTCGCGGTGCAGCTCGCCGAGCAGGTCCCACAGCGCCAGCCGGCTCTGCGGATCGAGGCCCGCCGTCGGCTCGTCGAGGAACAGCACCGACGGGCGGTGGAAGATCGCGCGCGCCACCATCAGCCGCTGCGCCATCCCGCCGGACAGCGCGTACACCGACGCCTTGGCCCACTTGGCCAGCTGGAACTGCTCAAGCAGCTCGTCCGCGACCTGGCGGGACCGCTTGGCCCCCATGCCGAAGAGCCGGCCGTGAAAGTACAGGTTCTCCCATACGGTGAGCTGGCGGTCGAGGGTGTTTTGCTGCGAAACAATGCCGCTCAGCTGTTTTGCCAGCGCCGGATGCGCGGCGACGTCGATCCCGCCGAGATACGCCTTGCCTGATGTCGGCACCACACGCGTGGTCAGCATGCCCGCCGTGGTCGTTTTCCCCGCGCCGTTGGGACCCAGCAGGCCGAAGATCTCGCCGGTCTCGACGTCGAGGTTCAGCCGGTCGACCGCGGCGAAGTCCGTCCCCGGGTAGATCTTGGTCAGGTCCTCGGTGTGGATGACCGCGCCCGCTGGCCATCGGCGAGCCCGGTGGCGCTCGCCGGCGCTGATGCGCTGCTCATCGCCCACATCGTACGCTGCGGCGGTATGAGCACCGGGCAGTCGCGAGTCCGGCCGCGGCACCGCGGAAGACGCCGGGCGGGCACGGATGATGGGCCGATCCGTTCAGCTGCTGGCTGGGGAAGGGTCCGCGAGCGTCAGGGAGCGCAGGCAGGGCCGCAGCAGGCCGACGATCTGCTGCGGGTCCGCGTCGGCGAGGCTGTCGGTCGTGAGCAGGTGCCGGAAGACGATGACGCCTCGCGCGCGGCACCGTGACCAGCACCGGCCGTACCTTCGAGGGGACCTCGATCCAGGTCTTCCGGATCCGTGGCGGCAAGATCGTGCTGTTCCGCGACTACTTCAACGTCGGCGGTCTGCAGGACATCCTCGCCGTATAGACCAGCAAGAACCGCCCGCCGGTCACGGAGAGTGCGCTGCGCTCAGGTCTGCGGCTGCCTCGCCCAGCGCAGGTAGGGCCGGACCTCCTCGACGCCCTCGAAGCGCTGGCGGGCGTCGTCGGTGGACATCGTCGGCGCGACGATGACCCGGTCCCCCGGCTGCCAGTCGACCGGCGTGGAGACCGGCGCCGCGTCGGTCAGCTGCAGGGCGTCGATCACCCGCATGATCTCGCCGAAGTTGCGCCCGATCGACTTCGGGTAGGTCAGGGTCAGCCGCACCTTGTTCTCCGGGTCCACGATGAAGACCGACCGCACCGTGGAGGTGTCGCCCTCACCGGGGTGGATCATGTCGTACAGCTCGGAGACCTGGCGGTCCTGGTCGGCGATGAGCGGGAAGTTCAGGTCGGTGCCGCCCACGTCGGTAATGTCCTGCGCCCAGCTGTTGTGGCTCTCGACCGGGTCAACCGAGACCCCCATCACCCGCACGCCCCGCTGATCGAACTCGCTCTTGAGGCTGGCGGTCCGGCCCAGTTCGGTCGTGCAGACCGGGGTGAAGTCGGCGGGGTGGCTGAACAGGACCGCCCACTTACCGTCCTTCCACTGGTGAAAATCGATCGTGCCCTCGGTGGTCTCGGCGGTGAAGTCGGGGGCTTCATCGCCCAGCCGGATGCTCATTGGTCGCTCCCTCTGCCCGGCCACGGGCTGCGTGGGTCAGGTTGCCGGTCGCCCCCGGGGTCATGATGGCCTGGCCGACGTTAATGGCACACACCACGAGCAGCATACGTCTAGGCAAGTCACAGCCAGCACTAGTGCCACCAGGGTGCGGCCGGGTCACGTCCGGGCCGGCGCCGCGGGATCAGCCTGGCCGAGCCCGCCCGCCAGGCGCTGCGCCCGTTCCTTGATCCCCAGCAGCATCCTCCGCTCCATCACCAGGCTCCCCGGCTCCATGACCAGCAGATTGAACAGCCGGGTGAGCGCGGACGCGTGCGGGGCGGCGATCCGGTTCCGGCTCAGCAGCCTGGTCCGGCCCTCGGCGGGGAACAGCGCGAACGTCCACACCCAGTTCTGGTCCTCGAAGCGGAACGTCAGCGCCCGCTCGGGCTCGAAGACCTCGACCCGCATCGTCGGGCGGCCGGGCCCCAGCGGGAACTCGTCTCCCAGCTTGAGGTCCTGGAATTGTGGCAGGATCTCGTCAGCGCTGTGCATGCCGAGGCCGAACAGGTTCTCGATCCAGTCATAGGTATAGACGCCGCCCCGGCCGCTGCCCATCTGGACCAGCCAGGGCCACACGGCCGACGGCGGCGCGCCGATCGTGATCGCGCGGGTGGAGATGATGTCGGGGTCGGCCAGCAGGTCGTCCCCCGGCAGCTCGCGGGCGGCTTCCTCCGGCGTGGCCCCCCAGGTCAGGCACGGGCGCCGGAGCAGCGTGGGGTAGCTCAGGGCCGCCGTCGCGACCGCGAGCCCCGCCCCGCCGGCGATCCGCAGCCAGGTGCCGCCCATCGCGCCTCCCTCGTGGTGACGGCCGGCTTTCTTATCCATCCTGGCCCCTCGGCCGCGCCCGCGGTTGGGGCATCGGTCCCGGTAACCAGGACCTTTGGTCGGTCCCGGGTCAGCGTGACTTCGCGGCGAGCCGGCGCAGCGGCGGGAGCGTGGGCGGGGGCTGCTGGCGTGGCGGCAGCCCGGCCAGGAGTTCGGTGGTCGCCTCGGTCACCTTGCGGACCGCCAGGTCGACGGCGGCCTCGGTCCGGGCGGAAACCGTCTGCACACCGCTCACCTTGCGCACGTACTGGCGGGCGGCTGCCTCGATCTCCTGCGGGGTCGCCTGCGGCTCCAGGCCACGGAGCGTCGTGATGTTACGGCACATGGCACCGACGTTACGCGACCTACCGGTCAGCCTCGGCCGTGAACTCGGCCAGCACCGCGTCGGTGTGCTCGCCGGGCCGCGGCACCGGCCCGAGCACCGGGCCGAACCCGCTGTGTGTGACCGGCGGCGGCAGCATCTGCACCTCGCGCCCCCCGGCGCTGACCGGCACCCACTTGCCCGCGAGCTGCGGGTGGGCCACGACCTCCCCGACCTCGCGCACCGCCGCGTAGGCGATCCGGGCCGCGGTCAGGCGCCGCACCAGCTCGGCCGCGGTCAGCCGGCCGATCGCGCCGGACAGCAGGTCCTCCAGCTCGTCCCGGTGCTCCACCCGGCGCTGGTTCCCGGCGTACCGGGCGGCGGTGGCCAGCTCCGGCAGATCCACGACCTCGTGGCACAGGCGCGCCCACTCGTCCTCGTTCTGCACCGCGATGAGGATCTCGCCGCCGTCAGCGGTCAGGTACGAACCATACGGAACGATGGTCGCGTGGCGCGGCCCGTTGCGGGCCGGGGGCGCCCCGGTCAGGCTGGCCAGCAGCATGGGATGCGACATCCACTCGGCGAGCGCGCCGAACAGGGAGGTGCGCACCACCCCGCCGTGGCCGGTCCGCTCGCGCTGCAGCAGGGCGGTGAGGATCCCGCTGTAGGCGTACATCCCGCCGGCGATGTCGGCGACGCTGATGCCCACCTTGGCGGGCTCGGCCGGAGAGCCGGTCACCGCCAGCACCCCCGCCTCGGCCTGCACCAGCAGGTCGTAGGCCTTGCGGTCGGCGTAGGGGCCGTCGTCCCCGTAGCCGCTGAGCTGGCAGGCGACCAGCCGCGGGTGGCGGCCCGCCAGCGCGTCGGCGTCCAGCCCGAGCCGGGTGATCGCCGCCGGGGAGAGGTTGCAGACGAACACGTCGGCGCGGCCGATGAGCGCGTCCAGCGCTGCCCGTCCGCCAGGGGCCTTCAGGTCCAGCACCACCGATTCCTTGGACCGGTTGAGCCACACGAACCAACTGGACATACCCTCGCCCGCGGCGCCGTCGTAGTGACGGGCGAAGTCACCCCGGCCGGGGCGCTCGATCTTGATCACCCGGGCCCCGAGGTCGGCGAGCTGCCGGGTGGCGAACGGCGCGGCCACCGCCTGCTCGAGCGTGACCACCAGCATCCCGTCCAGCGGCCGGGGGTCGTCGGCGGGCGGCTGGCCGGAGGCGCCGGCCGGCTGCTGGCGGGGCGCGCCGTCGGCGCTCACAGTGATCCGGCCCGCACGCCGGCCCGGCCCCTCACGACGGCCCGGTCCCTCACGATGACACCGCCCGCACCGCCGCGGCCAGGCGGGCCGGGTCGAAACGGTCGCCGTCGCCCAGCGCGCCCACAGCACTGAACAGCCGCCCGGCGGCGGACTTCCCGAGCAGCGCGGCCGCCTTGGCCTCGATCTCCGGGCGGCCGGCCGGCCAGCCCGGGCTGCCACGGAACGCCGGGGTGTGCAGGTCCACCGTCTCCCCGTCGGCGAAGCTCAGCGTCACCTCGGCGCCCCACCGGGCCGGGTAGGCGGCGTCGAGCTCGGCACTGGTGTGCATCCACGTGAGGTCCATCAGCGGCTGCAGCTCGGCCGCGAGGCTGCTGGCCTGCTGGAAGTCGGCGAGCGAGGAGGAGCCGCGGGACAGCGTGAGCGCGGCGCCGAAGGGCATCGAGAACTGGGCGTCGACCATGTTGGCGACCGCGCGCTTGCGGTCGGCCGGCTCGCCGACCAGCCCCATGCCGCCGCTGAGCACGCCGCAGTCGATCCGGGTTATCCCCTCGACCCGCCCGCCCTCGCCGCGGTAGGCGGCCAGCAGGTCCATCACCCCGTGCATGTACCGGCAGCAGGGGTGGAACTTGACGCTCGTCTCGTGCACCGCGGGCAGCCCGGTGGCATGGGTGAGCACCGCGTCCACCCGGGCCGACGGCCGGATCCCACCGTAGATGTGCATCAGGCCGTTGGGGTCGCCGAACGCGTCGGCCGGGCCGGTGAAACCGCCCGCGGCGAGCTCGGCGGCGAGGATGCCGCCCGCCGCCGCCGACCCGGAGTGGAACCGCTTGGTCCAGGCGCCCTCGCTCAGGTAGGCCATGCTCCCCGCGGACATGCTCAGCGCGATGCCGAACGCCGACCGGAGGGCGGCGGTGTCCAGCCCGGACAGCCTGCCGGCGGCGGCCGTGGCGCCGAACACGCCGCACACCGCGGTCGGGTGCAGCCCCTGCCGGTAGAGCTCGGCCGGGCCCAGCAGCTCGCCGAGGCCGGCCATGACCTGGTACCCGGCCACCGCGCTGTCCAGCACCGCCGCCGTGGTCACCGGGCCGCCGGGCGCGCCGGCCGTGACCGCCAGCAGCGCGGTCCAGATCACGGTGCCGGGGTGGGAGCTGGACGGCTCGTGGGTGTCGTCGAGCTCGAGGCTGTGCGCGCTGATCCCGTTGACCAGCGCCGCGTCCCGCACCGCGGCGGTCCGGGCGGTGCCGAGGACGGGGGCGGGCCCGGCCGATCGTGGCAGCAGGGCGTCGCGCGCCACCCGCGCCGAGTCGGCGCCCGCACCGGTGCCCGCCACGGCCAGGTAGTCCGCCAGCAGCAGCCGGGCCCGGTCACGCTCGGCCGCGCCGGGCCGGGCGGCCAGGGCCAGCTCGGCGAGCGCCGGTGTCACCAGGGACCGCGTCACGGGCACCTCTCATTGAACCGGCCAAATCAGGGGTCAGGCACCAGTAAGCACGCAGCCACGAGAACCTGTCAAGGCCCGCCCAATCGCGGGTTACCGCTGCTAAAAGCGGCTGAGATGGACCCAGCCGGCGTCTTGACGCCGCGCGCTCGTGACAGCAATATGGCCGTCTAAAGGGCCAAGTTAACCGGCACCGTGTCCGCTGAGCAGGAGCCCCGCGTTGGAAGCCAGAGCCGCCCGCGCATCGTTGCGTGCCGTGCCGGAGGGCCCGGGGCAGGGCAGTGCCTACCGCCAGGTGGCGTCCGGCCTGCGCCAGGCCATCGCCGCCGGGCGGTACGCCGGGGGGCAGCGGCTGCCGACCGAGGCCGAGCTCGTCGCGTCGACCGGGCTGGGCCGCCAGACGGTGCGCCGGGCCTTCCAGGAGCTGGTCACCGAGGGTGCCATCTACCGGGTCCGCGGCCGGGGCACCTTCGCGGTGCCGGGCGAGGGGAAGTACCTGCGGTCGTTCGGCAGCATCGACGATCTGATGGCGCTGTCGCTCGACACCGAGCTGCAGGTGGTCGAGCCGCTGCACGTGCTGGCGAGCGTCGAGGTCGCGGGCCAGCTGCAGGCGGCCGAGGACACCGTCATGACCACGTCGTTCCTCCGGCTGCACGACGGGGTGCCGTTCTGCTACACCCGCGTGCACGTCCCGCTGGAGATCGGCCGCAGGCTCCGCGAGCTGCCGGAGATGGCCGGGCTGGCCGAGCCGGGCAGCCGGGCCCGCTTCACCATGATCAGCCTGGTCGACCGGGTCAGCGACCGCCGGATCGACAGCGCGGTGCAGAACGCCACCGCCGCCGCCGCCTCCGCCGACATCGCCCACCGGCTGGGCTGCCCGCCGGGCCTGCCGGTGCTCCGCATCGACCGGCTCTACCGGGACC
>Ga0207664_10003259_pt1 | contig 10779 bp, 5 predicted proteins | sample LARL83metaG_FD_184349 | JGI IMG/M metagenome (GOLD analysis project Ga0207664, IMG submission 184349) | Corn, switchgrass and miscanthus rhizosphere microbial communities from Kellogg Biological Station, Michigan, USA - LAR L8-3 metaG... | ecosystem: Host-associated > Plants > Roots >...
GGCAGCAGGCCGGCCGCGGCCACCGACGACAGCAGCGGGAAGTGACGGTCACCGGGCATGAACCACGACCGCCAGCCGCCGCGGTTGCTCAGCGCGATCGCCAGCGGGATGCCGAGGCCGAACCACATCGCGCCGGTGAACAGGCTCCAGGTGAGCCAGAACTTCCCGTCGTCGCTGATTCCGGACGCCTTCATCAGCGCGCTGACACCGAGGGTCAGTGCCCCGGTCATCGCGGGGATCGTCTGGAGCGCGAACACCGTCGAGTCGCCAGGCCGCTGGCTGCGGGCCGCGAAGGCCCTGACCGCCGCGTAGACGTCCATCGCGCCCAGCGGCGCGAAGAAGCCGAGCCAGCGGGCCAGCGCGCTCTGCGACTCGCTGCCGCTCGTCCCCAGCGCACCGGCCACCAGTGCCCCGCGGGCCAGGCCCATCACCAGGGCGGTCACGAAGACCTCGGTGTGCTCGGGCACGGCCGGCCAGAGCAGCATCGAGTACGCCAGCGGCGCCACCGAGCCGATGCCCATTCCGGTCGTGAGCAGTTCGAAGACGGCTCGCTCGCCGGCCGGTCCGCCGGCCGAGAAGAAGCTGCGGGCGTGCGGCAGCCCCCGGGCGGCAAGGATCGCAAGGCTGGGCCCCAGCAGGACCGGGCTCAGCAGGGCCCACCAAGCAGGCGCTGGCCACGAGGACGAGCGCAGGTCATCGAGGATCAGGCGGTACGCGTCGCGCAGCCGCACCGCGGTGACCGCGTCGCCGAGCCCTTCCTGGAACGCGGGGAAGCCCTTCGGCGGTGTGCCTGGCAGGTGGTAAACGTCGGACAGCGCCTGCACGTAGCCGCTCCAGACCGCGTCCGGGACGGTCGCGGCCGCAGGCAGCCAGGCCGTCGGGCTCGGCGCTCCTTCACCGCCGAGGAAACGCCGGCGGAGGTATCGCTCGGTGGCCGCGGCGCCCGCCGAGGGGGAGTGGCGGTGCCAGTCCCGGTTGGTGTCCTGCGCCAGCAGGTCGGTGAGCTGCGGGCCCACGAGGACGCCGGCGGCCACGGCCGCCAGCAGGCCGGTGCTGAACCCGCGCACGGCCGCGCGCGCACCCGCGTCGGCGCCTGCCGCGGCGAGCCCGGCCCTGGCCAGCGCCAGCGGGAACTCCGACGCCGGCACCGCGACCCGGCTCCGGTCCGGATCGGGGGTCCCGCGGCGCATCAGGTCGGCGACCCAGCCGCCGCCGGGCGCCAGCACCGAGACGAAGCCGGGAAGCTCGAAGCCGAGCGCGCCGAGCAGGGCGTACTGGCCGATGCCGAACCCGGGCAGATTCCTCGGGACGCTTGCCTTAGGGCCGCCCGCAAGCGCGTCCTGCGCGGTCTGGGCCATTGCCAGCACCCTGCGCTCGACGGGATGGGCCTTGACCGGGACCGTGAACCCACCGAAGCCCGGTGACACCCGTTGTGAGTGAACCTTTCTGGCGAGCTGGTCGGCGAGGTTGCCGAGGCGCTGGTGGGCGAGGAGGGCGGTCGTCAGCGGGACGAGCAGGCCGGTGCCGCCGGGTGGGTCGCTCGGTGCGCCGGTCATCCGATGCTCCCCGAGGCCTGGCCGCTCACCGGCCCGCCGGACGAGCTGACGTGGTCGGGCAGCGCCGCCTGGAGCCGCTGGAGCGCGCTTCCGGTGCGGCCGAAGCCGTCGTCGAGCTGGCCGCCCAGGCCGTCGAGAGACGTGAGCACCGGCTCGACGAGGGCTTTCACGTCGAGGCCGGCCGCCAGCGTGACGATGTCATGGTGCATCGTCACGACGTCGGCGAAGACAACGGTAGGCCGCGCCGTTTCCAGGATGCTGCCGGCGGCCTTCTTGGCGGCGTCGATGGCATCCTTCACGGGGGCGAGCGGGTCGAAGTGCGCCAGCTGGGCCAGGGTCGCGTCGACCTCGTCGAGCACCCCGCCCAGCAGGTTCTCGGGGCTGAGGGCCTCGATCTCCCCGACGACCTGGTCGTGCAGACCGTTGAGCTCGTCGATGACCGGTTGCACGTCGAGAGCGTCGATCACGCCGCGTACCCGGCCGATGGCCCCGAGGGCCGGCTCAGTGGCCGCGTCCAGCAATGCGATCAGCTTCGCCACGCCCGCCTGGACGAGGTGGGTCAGGGCCGGCAGCAACCGAGCCGGGCCGGCGATCCGGTACAGCTCGGCGACCAGGTCGCGCAGCGGGGCGTCGCCGTGCAGGCCCAGGCCGGTCAGCAGCTCACGTGCCTTGGCCGGGAACGCCGCCAGGGGCACCAGGGACACGCTGAGACCCGAAGCGGCAACGGTCACCTCGCTCCGTGCCGACGCCGCGAGGTCACGGGCCGCCGAGGCCCCGGCTTCCAGCGCGGCAAGGTAGCGGCGATGGTTCTCGGCGAGCGGCCCCAGCATGTCCGTCGGGGCGGTCGCGGCGAGCAGGGGGTCCAGCGCTAGCCGTAGCTTGCTGCCGGCCGGATGGTTCGCCAGCGCGGCCACAAGCGAGCGGTGGTAGCCCTGCGCCGCGGCGGTGACCGGAGCGGGGTCAAGGCCGGTTACGGCCGTGTGTACCCCGGCGACGCGATCGGCCGTCTGCTGCAGCCGCTGCCGGACGGCCGCGGCACCGTCGGCATGGCCGCCGACCCAGGCGAAGACGTCGGCGATCGACGGCTCGGTGATGTCGAGGCCGCTGGCCTGCCCGAGCGTGACCAGCAACGAGCCGAACGCGCCTCCGGGCGGCCCGGCCGGCAGGCCGGCGATCCGGGTGGAGACCTCGTCGTCGAGCACGGCAACGAGGGCAGCGGGGTCGAGGCGGGCCAGTGCGGCCTGCGCGCCGGTGCGGAACGACGTGACCTGATCCTGGATCGCGTCGAGCGCCAGCACGTCGGTGATGCTGGTCCTGACCGACGCCAGGGACTCCTCCACCGGCGCCAGCAGCACGCCGGGGTTGATGTCGTTCAGCGCGTCGATGACCGGCGTGAACAGGCCGTTCAGCGGTCCAAGCACCTCGTCGCGCAAGTTGATCTGGCCGAGCTGGCCGCGCAGCGACTGGAGGCCTTCTTCCGCGGGGGCGAGGAGTGCTTGCGGGTCCACCCCGTCGATGGCTTGCTTGAGATCCTGGAGAGGCCCGCGCTCCAGCTCCTGAAGCGGCGGCTCCGGGTCGAGCGACGCAAGGAAGTCGACGACCGCCTGCGACGCCTCGCCGATGGCGTCCAGCGCGTCGGTGTGCAGGGACTCCCTGATGGTGGCCAGCTCGCCGCGCAGGGTGTCCTCGACGTCCTGGAGGTCGAGTTCCTTGATCGGCTTGGCGACGTCGACGACGTCTTGCTGCACATCGGTGGGGAGCATCGAGAACGGGACCGCGTTGATGACCTGGGTGCCGGTGTCGATGACTTCGATGGCGGTGTCGAAGTAGGGCTTGAGCTGCGCCGACGCGAGCGCGTCGACGACCTTGCCGATCTCGGTCCTGACCGCGGCCGCGATATCCGCGACGTGGACCTGCTCCAGTGCCTGCCGGACCCTCCCGAGCGCGTCTTTCACGTCTTGCGCAGCCGTCCTGACGTCGCTGGAGATCGCGGACAGGGTGTTCTCGATGGCCGTGCAGGCGCCGGTGATGGCCTGCTGGGCGACGTCAATGGCCTGGTTGACGGCCTCGATCGTGTCGACGACCGGCGACAGGGCTTGCCGGATCGCGTCCGCGACCCCCTGCAGGTCGACCTGGTCGACCAGGTCGCGCAGGGTATGGATGGCGGAGGTGATCCGGCCGGCGATCTCCTCGATGGCCTGCCTGACCTCGTCGAGTGGCTCGAGTGCGAGATCGGCGAATCGCGTGATCGGCGTCGTCACCGCGGTCACGTCCCAGGACTCGACCGAGGTGGCCAGGCCGTCGACGAGGTCGAGGGCCTGGTCGATGACGTCGCGGGCGACGTCAGCCGGGACCGGCAGGGGGAGCTGCAGGAGCGGGTCGGCGTACCCGCGGATCGCGGTGGACATGGCGATCACCCTGCCGAGGTCGGCGGAGGTCAGGGCGAGCCGGGCGGCTTCCAGCGCCGCCGCGCCGCCGGCGATGTCCAGCCCGAGGAGCGCGGCCTCGCCGAAGCCCATGCCCACCGACCAGGAACGCTGCATCTCGGCGGCCGCGTCGAGGAACGTTACGACCTGGGCGCCGAGACTGTCGACGGCGCCGCCGTCGTTGGGGTCGGCCGCGGCCAGCGCGGCCGGCAGGGCCGGGACGGCAGCGCGGCTCACTCTGGCTGCCGCGGCCGTGGCTGCGGCCGGGTCGAGGCGGCCGGCCAGCAGCTCGGCCTGCCCAAGAAGCCGGGTCGATACCGCTGAGGTGGCTCCGAGTGCGACCAGGACCTTGAGCGCCTCGATGGCGCCTGCGAGCAGGCCGCCGATGTCGCCGATCGCGGCGGCCGGGAACTCGGGGACCAGGCCGAGCAGTGCGGCAAGGGGACCCGACTGGACGGCCGAGACGACGGCGTCCCCGTGCGAGAGCAGGGCGTCGAGGCCGGTCGCGGCGTCGCTGCCGATGTCGGGCTGCAGCAGGGCCGCCGGGCTGGCCAGCTTCGCCAGCAGGTTCTGCGCCTGGCCGACCGAACCGGGCAGATCAGCACCGGGCAGTGCCGGCCCGGTCCGGCTCTGCAGTACCGACGACGCGGTCGACGCCAGCACCAGGACGCGCCCGATGTCCGGGGGCGCCGCGCGCTCGACGATCGTCAGGATCGAGGACGCGTCGAAGTGGATATCGCCGAAGTCGGCTCCGGCCATCTTGCCGCTCAGCGACTCGAAGAGGGCTCCCAGGTCGAGGTTCGCCGCATGACGCAGATCGGTGTCGAGCATGCCGCCGCCCTACCCGGCCCCGACCCGGACCGTGAGCCTCATGAACCCGCCGGGCCAGGGCACCTGCGTGCTGTCGATCAGGGCGGCGAGCGACGACGACACCGGCAGGCGGGCGGAGTCCAGCAGGAGGTCGCAGACGATGTCGATCAGCACGAGGCCGCCGACGCTCCGCATGCTCGCGAGAGTCTGGTCGTCAGGGGTCAGGCTGACGATCAGGGTGTTGGCCGAGACGCTCGCCTTCTGAGCCGGCCGGACGAGCGCGCTGCCGGCGGTGGCGCTCACCATGAAGGCGTTGACCGTGGTGCTCGCGAACTGCTTGAACCTGTTCGGGTCCAGCTTGCTGCTCCAGTCCAGCTTCAGCTGCCCCACGACTCCTGGCAGCTGTGAGAACGGGACGATGTCCGGCAGGCTCCAGCTCAGGGCCCGCAGGATCGTGACGTCCGCCGGCGGGCCGCCGGGCGGCCCCGCAGGGCCTTGTTCTCCCTGTGGTCCCGGCGGTCCCGGTTCGCCTTGCGCCCCCGCCCCGCCCGGCGGGCCGGTCTCTCCTGCCGGGCCCCGCTCACCCGCCGGGCCGGCTTCCCCCGGGGCACCCGCCTCCCCGGCGGGCCCCGGCCCGCCCTGAGGACCAGGCTCGCCTGGGGGCCCGGGCTCACCCTGGGGGCCCGGCTGGCCCGCAGGACCGGGCTCACCTACGGGCCCCGGGTCTCCCGGCGCGCCGGTCTCACCCGGCGGGCCGGTCTCGCCCACCGCACCGGCTTCGCCCGGGGGGCCCGGCGGCCCGGCGGGCCCCTGCGGGCCCTCCGGCAGGTCGTCCGGGTCGATCACGACCTGCGCGCCGTCGAACAGCCAGGTGCCCTCGTCGTCCTGCCGCCACTCTCCAGAATGCTGGTGGGCCTGGGAAGGGACAAACCGTGCCGGGTCCTGCGTGAGCGTGGTGCCGCCGTCACGCAGCACGCGGCCCACGACCAGCGTGTCCGGGTCGGCCACGTCGGGGTCGAGGACCACCTCGCTGAGGAGGTCGATGATGGTGGGCTCGTCGCCTAGCCGGGTGGCCTCGTCGATGCGGCTCACCGCGCGAACGCCCACCGTGACGGGGTCGGTGCCGCCGGGAAGGGTCAGCACGGAGCGCTCGTCACGGCGTACCGGGAGCCCGCTCCGGGTGAAGCCGAGCCCCGGGGTCAGGACAACGTCGCCGCCTTCTATCAGCAGGCGGAAGCCGAGTGCCACCCGGTCCTTGCCCACCACCCGGCGGAGGTCGGCCACGGCTGCCTGCAGCACATCCTGGAGGTGGTTGAGGTGGCTCGGCGTGACACGCAGGCCGTCGAGGAAGTGGCTGCCAGGCGGATCGGTCGTCATGGCTGCTCCTGCTCGCTGTAGGTCACGGTCACGCCGTCGAGGGTGACCGAGCCCGCCGCGGCACAGGTCACCTGGAGGACGAATGGCGGCGGGACCGGCTGGCTTAGCGTCAGCACGGCGCTGGTGCTGTCCGACGTGGGTGTGAGGTCGAGCGCTTCTGCCGTGCCCTTGACCTGCAGCCGCACGGCCGCTATCGCCGGGTCGGGCTTCCCCGCGACCCGGAGCGCGGCGCGCACCGGCCCGAGGGCCGCGATCGTGGTCAGGGGCGAGATGCCGCGACCGGACGCGCGGCGGCGGACCAGGCCGCCGGGCAAGGCCGCCGACGGGTCGTCGGGCGTCAGCCCGCACTCGATCTCGCCGTAGCCGGCCTGCAGTTCCACCCAGGCGGCGACGGTGGCCTCGGCGCCTGCGTCAGCGGGTGACGGAGGCACCGCCGGGCCGGCTGCCGGCGCTGGCCCGGATGAGGGGGTGGCTGGCCGGGGGAGGGTCACCGGCGCGGGGAACGACAGGGTGTACCAGCGCTGATCGGCATCGGTCACGGTGACGGGAGCCACATCACCGCCCTTGACCGGGTCAGCCGGCCGGCCGGCCGCGTCGGTGCCGAGCAGCCTCCCGGTGACCTGGCCTCCGCTGCCGGCCCCGGCGCCGAGCCGGAGCCGGATCGCGGACAGGGAGGCGAACGGGCCGGTCAGGACGCGGGGCAGGCCGACCAGGATCGACCGGCCGACGGCCAGCACCAGCCGGGCCCCGGTGAGCTCGTCCTGACCCACGGCCGGCACCACCCGCATCGTCCCGAACGAGCCGCGGACGGTCGAGGACACTTCGTAAACCAGCGCAGTGTCCGGCGGTGTCACGTCGATGTCGACCACGCCCTCTTCGGCCTGGTCGAACGTCCGCGCCACACCTTCGGGCGGGAAGGCGTGGTGGTAAACCCGCAGAGCGTTGACCTGGGGGGTCAGACGCAGGGCGCCGGGCATGGCGGCACGCAGCATCACCGCGATCGTGACCTCACCGGCCGGCACCGCCGCCAGCGCCGCCTGCAGCGCGGTCCGTACCGCGTCGGTCGCGTCGACGACATAGCGCACGCCGCCGTCACCGGCGGCAGACGGACTGTCCAGATCAAGGGTCGAGCTGCCCTGCCGCTCCACCCACGCAGTCGTCCCCCCGACGACCAGTTCGAGCGATGCAGGCACCACCGGCAGCGTCACGCCGCCGCCCGCTGCGAGGCTGAGGGCGAGGCTGTCCCCGGTGTCGCTGCTGCTCGTCGACTGCACCAGCAGCCGCTCGGTGGCGAACTCGGGAAACGGGGCCTTGACACTGTGGGCTGCCCAGCCGGTCCCGTTCCAGGCGGTGAAGTCGACAGCCCGGGCGGGCCCGCGCGGGCTGGCGGGGACGTCGACGCCGCCGAGCGTCACGATCCTCCCGAAGTCGATGATGGCGGCGCTGCTGACGCCGCTGGCCAGTGCCGCGGCCGGGCGGATGGCGGCCACAGACGACAGCACAGCGTTGGGGACAGGTTCGGCGATCACCTCGAAGAGGGCCCGCTGGATCCGCGTGTCTCGCGGCAGCGTGACATCGGCGGTGACCGACGTGCCGGCCTGGATCGCCGGGGGAGTGGTCGTCAGGACGGGCACGTGCAGCGTGTGGCCCGACGTGACCACCTTGACGCCGTCGCTGACGTCGAAGAATGCGACGGCTGCGGCGGAGTCCTGGCTCAGCCCGGCGGCCGCTGCCATCACGGCACCCCGAACGTGGTCAGCATCTGCAGCGTGGTGAGAGCGGCGGAGAAGTCCTGGCCCGGGGTGTCGCTGATCGGCGCGTCGGCCTGGGTGAACAGCGTGGTCAGGGTCTGCTCGTCGGCAGCGCTGAGCGGGCCCTCGGAAGCCCGGCTCACCAGCCGGACCGCCTCGGGGTGGCCGCGGATGAGCCTGTCGTACGCGGTAGCGACCGTCAGCGACGCGAGCCCGGCGTGCACGCCCTTCACGACGCCGACCGGGAGCCCGCCCGGCTGGGCCATGACGACGTCGATGGCGGTGTCCAGCGGGACCGGTGTGCCGGCCGGGACCGACTGGCCGACGATCCGGTACGCAATGACCGGCTCGCCGATGACCACCTGGTTCAGGACGTCGGTGTCGATCGCGTGGCCGACGATCGGCACGCCGTCGCGGAGGATGTTCGAGTCGATCTTGCGCTCGCCGACATCGACGAAGACAACGTCCTGAGTGCTGCGCGGGATCTGGATGGCACCGACGACCGAGGCCGCCGCCCCCGTGGCCGGCGTGATGCGGAAGGCACCCGGGTTTTCTGGCATGGTTGTCCTCCTCGCTCAGGGCCGAGGCGCTGTCTGGCGGATGGTGGTGCTGCCGAGCCGGAGCCCCAGCCGCTCGAGCACCTGCTGGGCCTCGGTCAGGCTGAGCCCGGCCAGCGACGGCATGGTGACCACCGGGTCGCGGCGCAGCGCGGAGGCGACGACCAGCCGGACCCGGCCGGTGCCGGTCGGCACCACGGCCGCGGCGGCCGGGAACTGCAGGAGGACGGGAGCGTCGACGTACTCCGGTGGCACCGCCGTCCTCGAGACCTCCCGCCCGGTTGTGTCGAGGATCAGGTCGGCGTCGATGCCCAGCGCCCGGATCTGGTCCAGCGCCGCCTGCATGCTGGTCCCGAACAGGTCAGGAACGACGACACCCGCGCGGGTCATGGACACCACGGGGGGGTTGTCGGCGGGCAGCGTCACGTCGCGGGCCTCGGCCGTGAAACCGTCCGCCTGGACGTGGATCCGCCATGGGCCGTCGGTGAGGCCGACCAGCAGATGCGCGATCCGCGAGCCGAACGGCGGGATAGCGCGGACCGGGCGTCCCTCCCCGAGCGGCTCCGCGACCACGTCCGCAGCCGGCAGCGGGACCACCGTGGCTGTCGCGCCGGCCGGAGCCGGGATCTGGGTGTTCACGGTGACCTCGAGCGTGCCGCCGCCGAGCGCGATCACGGCGCCGTACAGCGCCGTGAGCCCGGTGACGAGCTGGTTCCAGCCCTGGGCGGTAACCGGCTCTCCGGCCGTCACCGTCGCGAGCGAAGGTGTCGTCAGCGGCATTGGCGTCTCCCCTTTCAGCTCTGCCCCGGCTGTGGTGACCCGTCCGGCCACAGCTCGGTCCCTGAGACGACGACACCAACGGCGTCGTCGTCCCCGGTGCGGACCACGCCGTCGCCGAGTGACCATCTCGGGTCGGCGTACTCGACCCGGACGTCGATCCCGGCGCAGCGATGCCGGGCCAGGAGGGCGGTCAGCGGCTGGCGCACCTGCGTCCCGGCGTCGTCGTCGGCCGCGGCGAGCCGCCGGGGGAGCAGGACGCGGACGGCGAACGGCTCCTGCTCCTCCCACTCGAAACCCGCCTTCATGACAGTCGTCGCGTCATCTGGGCCGGTAGCGGCGAACACGCTCTGGTCGAACCGGCCGGCCACGGTTCGTGGCGAGGCCGGCTCACCGGCCAGCGCGCCGGTGTGGGCGACCCGGACGAGCGAGGCCCAGTGGCTGCGGCCGCGGGGCAGCTGGAGCGGCCCGACGGCCGCCGCCCCGTGCGGGAACGGCGCGGGCTCGTCGAAGGCCCCGGCCAGCGGTGCGGCGGTAGCAAAGCGGGACGGCTGGCCGGTGGCCGTCGTGACCGTCGACACCGAGGGTGGCGGCACGGTGCCGTCGGGCAGCGTGAACGCGAAGTCGGCGCCCGGGAGCTTCGCGGAGGCGTCGGCGAACACCGCACCCTCGAACGACCAGGCGGACCCCGTCGCATCGGAGCCGTCCAGGGTGACCCGGCCGTTGGAGCGGAACGCGAGCTCGGCGCCGTCGCCGACGTTGCCCTCGAAGACGAGACCGCGGCCGGCCTCCAGGTGGACGATCATCGGCCGCACGGTGCCCGCCCCGGTCCCGGTCACGCGGATGGTCACGTCGACGTCCTCCATGCCGCCGCGGAGGACCTGGGTGCGCTGCGCGTGCTTCTTGGGTGCCGGCTCGATGCCCGCCGGGTGGAACGGGTTCTCCTCCAGGGCCAGGACATCGGCACCGGGGGTGAGGTCAGGCGGTGCCGGCTGGCCACCGCCGTCCGGAGCCGCTGGCACAGGCGCGGCCAGCCGGTCGATCTCGCGTACCGACGCGACATGCCACCAGCCTCCCGGCAGGTGGCTGATCTGCTCGGCGGCGAGGCCGAGGTACGCCGCCGCGGCCGTGAGCAGGGCACCGGGGGTCCCGTTGCCGATCCGGTGGGCGTCGATCACGCCGGCGACAACAGCCCGCTCCCGGTCCATCCGCGGCACGTGCCGGAGCCGCGCCCCGACGGCCGCGGCGAGGCCTTCCCCGAGCTCCGCCAGCCGCGAGGCCGGCACGCCGAGGAGACCGGCGAGCGCATCGGTATCGGCCGGGTCCGCGCCGATGGCCGTGGCGAGCACCTGCTCGCGGCGGGTCACGATCGCCAGCGCCGCGGCGCGGATGTCGTGGAGCGCTGCGATCAGGAGCAGGTCGCGGTGGGTGCCGAGCTCGGCCAGCCGGTGAGACCCGCGTACGGTCTGCACCTGACGGGTGAGCACGTCGATGTCGGCGGCCAGGCCAGTCACGACCGTGCCGA
>Ga0207664_10003260_pt1 | contig 10779 bp, 5 predicted proteins | sample LARL83metaG_FD_184349 | JGI IMG/M metagenome (GOLD analysis project Ga0207664, IMG submission 184349) | Corn, switchgrass and miscanthus rhizosphere microbial communities from Kellogg Biological Station, Michigan, USA - LAR L8-3 metaG... | ecosystem: Host-associated > Plants > Roots >...
CGCAGTCGCGGGTGATCGCCTACTCGGCGCGCCAGGACGAGGCTGACGAGGCCCGCATGGTGACCATCCTCGGCCGCCAGGTGCCCGACGAGTTCACCCGCGTCTTCCGCCGCAGCGGCCTCTTCCGCCGCCTCTACCGCGACGGCGAGGCCATCTACCTCGACGACATCGCCCCCGGCGTCCTGCCCCGCCTCGCCGTGGCCGTCAAGGCGGGCGACGAGGTGCTCGGCTCGCTGTGGGCGGCGGTGCCCCGACGGCCCAGCGACGAGCGCGTCGAGGACTTCGTCCGCGCCGCCGGGTTCGTCGCCATCCACCTGCTCCGCCACCGCGTCAGCGCCGACGTGCGCCGCGGCCTGATCACCGAGCTGCTCGCCGTGGTGCTCGGCGGCGGGCCGCTCGCCGCCGACGCCGCCAGCCGCCTCGGGCTGCGCGGCGACGCCTTCCGCGTCGTCGCCGCCGGCATGCGCCACGGTGACGCGGTCGACAACCAGCTCGCCCTGGCGCGGCTCTGGGACACGCTGTCGCTGCACCTCTCGGCGATCCACCGGCGCGCGGTGAGCGCGGTCAACGAGGGCGTCGTCTACGCCGTGGTCCCCGCGCCCGGTGACGCGGAGAGCAGCCGGCGGGTGGTGCGCGACACCGTCGAGGGCTTCCTGGCGCGCAGCCCCGCCGCCCTGCGCGCGCAGGTCGCCGTGGCGGTCGGCGGCCACGCCCAGGAGCTCGCCGGCATCCCGCGCTCGCGCCGCGACGCCGACCGCATCCTGCGCGTGCTGCGCCGCAAGGACGGCGAGGTGCTGCCCCCAGCCGACGTCGAGGAGATGCATATGCAACTCCTTCTCGACCGCCTCGCCGAGGTCGGCGCCGACGAGCCCGTCGCGCCCAACGGACCGCTCCGTCAGCTCATCGAGCGCGACCGCACCCAGCACACGCAGCTCGTGGAGTCGCTGCGCGCCTACCTCGACGCCTTCGGCGACGTGGGCGCCGCGGCCGGGCGCCTGGGCATCCACCACAACACCCTCCGCTACCGGCTGCAGAAGCTGCGCGAGATCCCCGGCCTCGACCTCGACGATCCCGACCAGCGGCTCACCCTGCAACTGCAGCTCCGCTGGCTGTCCTGAGCGACGCTCATCCGGTGACCCGGTAGGCGAGACGGCCGCCCACGTTGAGGGCGCGCACGGCGTCGCCCTCGCGGAGGATGTGCCCCTTCATGCCCTTGGCCTCGCCGTCGACGACGACGAAGCGGTCGCCGGGGATGAGGCGCACGCGCATCGGCTTGCTCTCCGGCACCTCGCCGACGATCTCGCGGACCATGCGCTCTCCCTCGGGGGTGTAGCCGATGCGCAGCAGCAGGGAATCGCCGTCGCGGGAGATGTCGACGTAGGCGTGCTCCGCGGAGTAGCGCCCGGCGAGCAGGGCGGCGTCCTCGTCGGTGAGCGGCAGCGGCTCGGGCTCGGGCTCGACGATTCCGCAATAGGTGGCCAGAACCCACTCGACGATCTCGCGGGCCATGAAGGCGCCCTCGTCGGCGTTGGTCAGCACGGTGACGGCGAAGTCGAGCTCGGGGACGATGTCGAAGGTCGACTGCTGCCCGTTGGTGGAGCCGCCGTGGGCGACCACGCGGACGCCGCCGACGTCGCGCATCAGCCAGGAGATGCCGACGTGGTCGCCGAGGATGCCGCCGTGCAGCGACGCGGTGGGCCGGCGCATGCGCTGCAGCGACTCGGCGGTGAGCAGCCGCGTGCCGTCCTGGGCGGTGCCGTCGCCGAGGTGGAAGCGCGCGTAGCGCATCTGGTCGGCCGCGGTGCTGATGATGCCGCCCGCGGGCGCCACCGAGCGGGGCAGCGCGTAGGGACGGGCGACGCGCATCTGCTCGTCGCGCTTGCGATGGCCGACGGCGAACCGGCGGGTGATCACGTCGTTGAGGAAGAAGAAGCTGCTCTCCATGCCCAGCGGCCGGAGCAGCATCTCGGTGAGCGCCGCCTCGTAGGTCTTCCCGGTGACCCGCTCGATGACCAGGCCGGCGAGGTTGAGCGCCGCGTTGTTGTACGAGGCGACCTTGCCCGGCGGGTCGTTCTGCCGCGCGCCGGCGAGCGGTTCGAGGTAGCGCTCGCGGGCGTCGTCGCCGTCGCCGGTGTTCTCGTGCAGGTCGCCGTACCAGCCCGCGGTGTGGTTGAGGAGCTGCAGCACGGTGACCGTCTGCGCCGCCGACTCGTCCTGCAGCCGCAGGTCGGGCACGTAGGTGCGCACCGGCGCGTCGAGGTCGAGCCTGCCCTGCTCGACGAGCATCATGATCAGCGTCGCCGTGTACGTCTTGGTGGTCGAGCCGATCTGGAAGAGGGTGCCCGCGTCGACGGCGAGCGGGTTGTCGAGCGAGGTGACGCCGTGGAAGAGGTAGTCCTCCTCGCCGCCGGCGTAGAGGCCGATGGCCACGCCGGGCACGCCGAGCCGCTGCACCGCCTCGGTGACGTGCTCCTCCAGCTCCGCGCGGTGCGCCCTGAGGTCGATGGATCGAACGTCCGTGGCCATGTTCCCTCCTTGGCCTGCCCCTGCTAGGATCAGAGCATTCAGACTCAGTAATAATGGATATTATCAGCAACGAGACGCCGAGGCAAGGCCGCCGGCGACGGGCGGCGGGGGACACCCGGCAGCGGCTCACCGAGGCCGCCCTGGAGGTCTTCGGCGACCGCGGCTACCACGCCGCCTCGCTCAGCGAGGTCGCCGCGCGCGCCGGGCTGACCACCGGCGCCGTGTACTCCACCTTCGGCAGCAAGAAGGCGCTGCTGGTCGCCGCGGTGAGCCACGCCACCGGCGAGGACGGCGGCGACCTCGCCGACCTGCTCACCGGCGCGCCCAGCCTGCGCGAGGGGCTGGAGCAGCTCTTCGCCGGCATCGCGCGCACCGGGCTGAACCCCGCCTCGCTGCGGCTGGTCAAGCTGCAGGTGGAGGTGCTCAAGCTCGGCCTCGACGAGCCCGACGTGCTCGCCGCCGTCGCTGCGGCGGGACGCCAGAACCTCGACGCCGCGGAGACGGTGATCGCCGAGCGGGCGCGGCGCGACGGCATGGCGCTGCCCATGCCGGCGCGCGACCTCGCCACCCTGCTGGCGGCGCTGCTCAACGGGCTGCAGCTCCTCCAGCTCGTCGACCCGTCGGTGGTCGACGAGCGCCTCTTCCTCAGCGGTTTGCATGCGCTGCTGGGGCCGGGCTGCTGAGCGTTCCCGAGCGTTCGATGGCGGCCACCTCGCCGCCCAGGTAGGCCTCGATCACCTGCGGGTCGCTGCGCACCTGCTGCGGCGATCCGGCGGCGATGACCCGGCCCGACTCCATGCAGACCACCCGGTCGGAGATGCCCATGACCAGCGGGATGTCGTGCTCGATGACGACGAGGGTGGCGGCGAGCTGCTCCTTGATGCGCCGCAGCAAGCGCGACAGCGCCTCGGTCTCGCCCTGGGCGATGCCCGAGCTGGGCTCGTCGAGGAGCAGGAGGCGCGGCTGGGTGGCGACCAGGCAGCACAGCTCGGCGATGCGGCGCGTGCCGGTGGAGAGCTCCTGCACCTGGGTGTGCGCGTAGCGCTCCAGGCCCATCGCCGCGACCAGCTCGCGCGCCTGCTGCCGCTTCGGCCGCTCCAGCTCCTGCGATCCCACCGCGGCGGCGAAGAGCGTGGTCGGCAGGCGTCCCTCCTGGGCCAGCATCACCGTCTCCAGCACGGTCATGGTGGGGAAGAGGCGGGCGTCCTGGAAGGAGCGCACCAGTCCCATGCGCGCGCGCAGGAATGCGGGAACGCTGAATTGGCGGGTGAGGCCGCCGGCGCTGAATGCGCGCGTCATCTCGTGCCCGTCGAAGACGATGCGTCCCCGGTCGGGATGGGTGAAGCCGGCGATCAGCTCGAAGAGCGTCGTCTTGCCGGCGCCGTTGGGGCCGATGACGCCGAGGATCTCGCCCGCGTCGACGTGCAGGCTGACGCCGTCGACGGCGCGGATGCCGCCGAAGGCCTTGGCCACGTCCTCGACGGCGAGAAGATGCGCGGCGGTGGGCAGGTGGCGCACCTCCGCCGCGGGGCGCGAGGGAACGGCGCCGAGCGCGGTGATGCTGCGCTCTGCGGCCGGTGGCGCATCGAGCAGCGCGTCGGGATCGCGGCCGCTCAGCCGCACCAGCGCGCGCACCAGCCGGTCGCGCTGCCCGGCGAGCATGCCGGCGAAGCCGCCGGGGAAGTAGAGGATGAGCAGCAGCCAGCCCGCCGAGCTGGCCGCGGTGGTCACCGCGTCGAGGGAGACGAAGGCGGGCAGGGCGAAGATGTAGGCGGCGCCGATCACCGGGCCGCCGAGGATGCCGATGCCGCCGATGACGCTCATCGCCACCACCTGGATCGACATCGCCGGCAGGAAGGCGTCGGCGGAGACCCGCGAGAGGGCGAACGCGTACACGGCGCCGCCGATGCCGGCGAGGAAGCCGGCCAGGGCGAACGCCTGCAGCTTGCGTCCCCACACGTTGACGGTGAAGGCGCGGGCCGCGTCCTCGTTGTCGCGGATGGCGACGAACAGCCGCCCCAGCCCGCCCCTGCGCACGTTGCCGGCGATCCAGACGGCCAGGGCCAGGAAGGCGAGCGCGAAGAAGTAGTACTGCTTGGAGTCGCTGAGCAGCAGCGGGCCGATGGCCGGCCGTCCCGGCGCCTGCCCCGATCCCAGCGACCAGGGTTGCTGGAGGAGCCACGACGACGTCATCAGGGCGAAGGCCAGCGTGGTGACGGCGAGCATCAGGCCGCGGATGCGCAGCGCGGGCAGGCCGACGGCGATGGACGCCACCGCCGCGCCCGCGCCGCCGGCGAAGACGGCGAGGATGTAGTTTCCGCTCCTCGTGGCCACAACGTAGGCGACCCAGGCGCCGATGCCGGCGAGGGCGAACTGGCCGAGCGAGAGCTGCCCGGCCAGGCCGGTGACGACGAACACCGAGATGCCCACCGCGGCGATGGCGAACATGGTGGCCATCTGGAAGGCGGCGCCGAAGGTGATCAGCAGCGGCAGGACGGCGGCGACGGCCAGCGCCAGCACCGCGGTCAGCGCGCCGAGGTGGCGCACCGTCCAGACCTGCCGCCAGGCGTCGGGGACCGGCCGCCAGCCCTGCAGCGCCGACCAGCTCCCCTGCTCGGCGCGCCGGCCGCCCACCGCGGGCTGGAGCAGCAGCGCGCCGACGATGAGCACGAAGAGGATGGCCTCGACGGGACCGCCGGACGGGTAGTTCCAGTAGAGGACGGCCTCCACCTCGCCGACGACGAGTCCGGCGGCCAAGGCCAGGGGCAGCGAGTTCATCCGGGCGATGACGCCGGCGGCGAGGGCGCGCAGCATCAGGTCGGGACCGAAGGCCTCGGCGCTGAGGAAGCTCTGCGTCGGGAAGATGAGGATGGCGGTGAGCGCGGACAGGGCGCCGGCGATGGCCCAGCTCGTCGTCGACATGCGGCTCACCGACACCCCGGCGAGCCGCGCGGCGTCGGGGTTGGCCGCGGCGGCGCGGATGGCCAGGCCGTAGCGGCTGCGGCGCAGGAAGAGCGTCACCGCCGCGACCGCGACGGGGCTGAGCAGCAGCATCCCGGTGTACGCGGGCGTGATGCGCAGCGAGCCGAACACGAACGAGGGCAGTCCCGACGGCTGCGGGTAGAGCGAGCCGGTGCGCGCCTGCGCGCTGGCGATGGCCTCGAAGCCGAGCAGCAGCGCCGCCGCGCCCAGCGTCGCCACCATGCTCATCAGCCGCGGCACGTTGCGCAGCCGGCGCACCACCGCCACCTCGGTCATCGCCCCGGTGCCGGCACCGAGCAGCAGGGCGAAGGGAAACACCACCCAGTAGGGGATGTGCGCGTTGAGGACGAGGACGCCGAGCACCGCGGCGGCGAAGGCGCCGGTCTCGCCGTGGGCGAAGTTGATGATCCGCGTCGCCCGGTAGACCAGCACCAGGCCGACGGCGAGCAACCCGTAGGTGGCGCCGGTGATCAGGCCGAGCAGCAGGATCGGCGGTGGCAGTTGGAACCCGGCGGCGGCGGTCATGTCGCCGGCGCCGGTGACAGCGTCGAGCCCGCGCCTTCGAGGAACACGGAGCGGACCAGGTCGGTCCGCTGCACCAGGTCGGCGGCGCGCCCGTCGAAGCGGATCTGCCCGCGCTCCATGAAGTAGGCGTGATCGACCAGCGTGAGGGCGACGTTGGCCGACTGCTCGACCAGCACCACCGCCACGCCGGCGCGGTTGATGGTGCGCACCGTGGCCATCAGCTCGCCGACGATCTTCGGCGCCAGGCCGAGCGAGAGCTCGTCGATGAGCAGCAGGCGCGGCTTGAGGATGAGCGCCTTGGCCAGTCCCAGCATCTGCTGCTCGCCGCCGGAGAGGGTCGCCACCGCCTGGTTGCGGCGCTCGGCGAGTCGGGGGAAGGCGGCGAAGGCGCTGTCGATGCCGCGCTCCACCTCGCGGCGGTCGCGCCCGTAGCCGTAGGCGTAGACGCGCAGGTTCTCGACGACGCTGAGCGGACCGAAGACGGCGCGGCCGCCGGGCACCTGGGTGATGCCCAGGGGCAGGCGGCGTTCCGCGTCGAGGTAGGTGATGTCGGCGCCGCGGAAGCGCACGCTGCCCCGGCTGGGTAGGCCGAGGCCGGAGACGACGCGCAGCAGCGTCGACTTGCCGGCGCCGTTGGTGCCGAGCAGGGCCACCATCTCGCCGTCGTCGACGGTGAAGTCGACGCCGAAGAGCACCTGCAATTGCCCGTAGCTGAAGTCGAGGTTGCGGCAGGCGAGCATGGGCAGCCGCGCGCCGCGCCGCCGCAGGGCCTGCAGCTCCTCCTCCTCGACCACCTCGCCGACGGTGCGGTCGAGGTCGCGGTCGACGTGGCGGCGCGCCGAGTTGAGCGCGATCGAGGAGAAGATGCCGACGCCGAGCACCGCCGCCACCGAGCCGACCACGCCGTAGCGCACGTCGAGGCCGCCCAGCGCGATCGAGCCGCCGATGCCGCCGACGCCGTAGAGGAAGACGCCGGCCAGCGCGGCGGCATGGGGGCGCATCTGGGCGCGGACGATGGAGAGGAAGCCGGACTGCACCATCGGCGTCACCACCGCGAAACTGCCGATGGCCAGGCCGAAGGCGGCGAACATCGCCCAGAAGGCGGGCATGAGCAGGGCGGCGCCGACGCAGCAGAGGCCGGCGAACTGCACGATTGCGGCGAGGCGAAAGAGTCGCGCCGGGCTGCTGCGGAAGAGCCGCTCGCCGCGCCGGGCGAAGAGCAGCACCATGGCCACCGAGAACGCCGACACGCCGGCGAAGAACAGGGCACGCCGGTCGGGCGGCAGGCCCCAGCGCTGCTCCAGGAAGAACACGAAGTAGGAGTTGAGCGGCACCAGCAGCATGCCGAGGATGGCGTAGGCGAGCAGGACGCGGCGCACGGTGGGGATCATCAGCAGGCGCCGGGAGATCTCGAAGAAGCGCAGCCGGTGCTCCTCGGGTCGCGGGCCCTGGTCGCCGCCGTTCGCCGCGGCCGTCTCGCCGCGCACGCTGTCGCGCAGCCGCTGCTCGTCGTAGCGGCCGAAGCCGGGGTCGCGCAGGCGCAGGCCGACCAGGCTGATCAGCACCGCGGTGCCGCCCATGGCCAGGAAGACGCCGCGCCAGGTCAGCAGGAAGACGCCGGTGAGCAGGGCGACGAAGAGCGGCGAGATCACCGCGCCGGCCTGGTAGAAGGCGAGATAGATGGAGACGATGCGGGCGCGCAGGCTGGTCGGGTAGCTGTCCAGCAGCAGCGGCTGGTGCACCGCGATCACCGAGCCGCTAGTGGCGCCGTCGAGGAGCATCAGCGCGCCGAGGCCGAAGCCGTTGGCCACGAAGCCGGTGAACAGCGTCGCCAGGCTCCACACCAGCGCCGTCGACTTGGCGACGAGGCCGCGGCGCGGCGCACCCTCGACGCTGGCGGCGATGGGCAGCGCGGCCAGGGTCAGGGCGAGTCCCTGCAGCGACACCAGCAGGGCGATCAGGCCGCGGGGGACGCCGAGGCCGCGGCTGATCTCCGGTCCCTGGATGACGTAGGCGTTGAGCTGGAACTGGTCGACGATGGCCAGAAGTCCGAGGGCGATGACCGCGTAGAGGCCGAGGCGGTGGCGGCGCAGCTCGCGAAGGAAGCCCTCGACGCGCGTCTCCCCGGTGACGCCCATGGCGGCGCGGCCCTCGGCGCCGTGGCGCTGCTGGTCGCGCTCGACCTCGACGATGATGTCGCCGGTCCTGCTGCCCACCGTCACTGCACCACGGTGAACTCGGCGAAGCCGGCGTACTCGCCGATGCGCGCGCCGCCGCGGTCGAGCATGACCACGGTGACGTCGTGGTGGTTCTGCTCGGCGGGGTCGACGCCGGCCAGCGGCGTCAGCAGGTTGAGGTGCAGCGAGGTGGCCTCGACGACGTAGATGCCCCTGCGGTCCTGCGGCGCGTAGTCGGCGATGTTGCTACCCGCGCTCATCGGATCGCGGTCGACGAAGACGGCGAAGCGCCCGTCGTGCGGCGCGCTGAAGTCGGCGGCCTGCCAGCGGATGGTCAGCGGCTGGTGCACCGTGGCGAAGTTCTGCGGGGTGAGGATCTGCACGCGGTCGCTCTGGCGGAACAGGTAGGGGCCGCAGCCGGCGAGCAGCGGCACCAGCAGCAGCAGGGCGATGGATGCGCGAACGCGTTGCATCAGCGGCGCGGCGTCAGTGGTACACGGTGGAGTTGTCGTACTCGAAGCAGGCGTGGCTGCCCTCGCAGTTGAGCACCGCGTGGAGCAGGCGGTAGCCGCCGGGGGCGTCCCAGTGGTCGGGGCCGATGTCGGCGGTGTAGGCCATGGCGTTGAAGAGGCTGCTGCCGAGCTGCATCGCGCTGTTGGCCCAGAGCTGCGCGTTGAGCGGCTGGCCCACCAGCGACTGCGCGCCCTGCTGCAGCTCCAGCATGGCGCTGCAGATGTCGAGCATCTCCAGGGCGCTGTTGCTGCCCGACACCGACGACCGGCTGTCGGGCTGGTACGTCTTGGCTTCGATCGAGGCGCACTTCTTCTCCGCCGGCGTCGACGGCCAGGGCGCGTAGTGGGCGTCGTCGGCGTCGATGCCGGGGATGGTGCCGATCGCCAGCGCGTTGGTGAACTGGTCCTCGGGGACGTTCTGCACCTGCGCGGTGGTGCCGTCGTCGGTGGAGAAGCCGTAGCGCGGGGTGTAGTGCTGCGACTCGGCGTCGAGCAGGAACAGCGTCGCGTAGGAGCCGTTGCCGTAGTAGCCGCCGCCCTGGAAGATGACGTTGGTCACGCCGTCGACCTGGAAGTGCGCCACCGCCTGTTTCATGGTGTTGGCGACGTCGCTGATGGTGTCGTGCGGCACCTCGAAGGTGTCGATGTTGGTGACGCCCGCGTTCTGCAGCGCCGGCTGGGTTACTTGGGCGTAGATCTTCTCGTTGAGCTTGTCCCCGGCAATCACCACGCCCAGCTTGTAGTTGGGGCCGCCCTTGAAGAAGCCGCGGCTCTGCAGGCCGGCGACCTCCCAGAGCATGGTGCGGTCGAGCGCGGTGTCGGCGGTGAACCAGATGTACGGCGACTCGGCCCTGAGGAAGGCGAGGCTGACACTGGCCCACTGCTCGTCGAAGTTGAGCGTCGCGGCGGAGGCGTAGCAGGAGTTGGCCTCGACGTCGTCGGGCGGACCCGCGCCACCGATGACGGCGAAGACGTGGTAGTCCTCGGTCATCGTCTTGCAGGCCTTCTCGTTGATGGTCGGGTCGCTCTCCGCCTGCCCGTTGTCCTCCTGGATGTAGACGGGCTGGATCTGCCGCCCGGCGAGGCCGCCGTTGTGGTTGATCCAGTCGACCATGGTCTGCTCGATGTCGTGCTGCGGACCCTGGCTGCCCACCTGGATGCCGAAGGCCTGGTTGGCCGCCTGCGAGTTGGTGAGGTCGATGAAGCCGATGCGCACGGTGGTCGAGGTGACCCCGGGGCCGTCGCGCCCACCGTTGCTGGCCGCGAAGGCGGAGGCCTGCGCGGCGCTCACCGAGCTCGCGTTGCCGCCGCCGGATCCCTGGGCGGCCGATCCGGCCGAGTACCCGCCCGGAGTCGCGCCCGGGGAGCTGCCGCCGCGCGCGCCGCCCGCCGCGCCGCCGCCGCTGCCGCTGCCGGCGGTGCCGCCGGGGCCGGAGGCGGAGCCCTGGGCCGTGGCCCCGGGGCCGGTCGCGGCCGTGAGCTGGCCGGCGAAGCCGAGGGCGAACACCGAGGCCAGGGCGAGCACCGCCACCGGGGTGGCGAGCTGCGACCGTGCCGCCTGCAGCGCCGGGCCGAGGCGCAGGCGCATGTCGACGGCGCCGGTGCGCAGGAGCTGCTGCATGGCGCTGACCACCACCATGAGCACCGCCGCGCCGCCGAGGCAGGCGGTCAGCCAGACCCACTGGGCGACGACGTGCGGGGCGGCGGCGGGCGCCTGGGCGGGCGTCGCCGTTCCGCCGCCGCCGGTCGCCGCGCTGCTCGGCGCGGGCGCCGGCTGCGGCGCCGCGGACACGGCGGGCGCGGGCGCCACGGGAGGCAGCGCCTGCACGGCGGGGCCGGGCGCCACCGCCGGCAGCGTGCCCGTGCTCCCCGACGCCGCCGGGGCGGGCAGGACGCCGAAGGACGCGCCCGAGGGTGAGCCCGGCGTGTAGTCGACCTTGGCCGCCGTCCTGGTGTGGTCGAAGCCCACCGACCAGGCGCTCGGCGCCGCCTGCACCGGGGTGCCGTTGCCCGGCGGGTAGGCCACCAGGGCCAGCCCGGTGTTGCCGTCGTGCTGC
>Ga0207664_10003261_pt1 | contig 10779 bp, 9 predicted proteins | sample LARL83metaG_FD_184349 | JGI IMG/M metagenome (GOLD analysis project Ga0207664, IMG submission 184349) | Corn, switchgrass and miscanthus rhizosphere microbial communities from Kellogg Biological Station, Michigan, USA - LAR L8-3 metaG... | ecosystem: Host-associated > Plants > Roots >...
TTTAGAATGCATCTGAAACCTCACTGCTTTGCTTTGACCGCCTTATTCTCCGCGTCGCGAGCGATGCTCAGCATCCGGCCCAGTGCAAAATTCCCCTCGTGGCAGGCGAACTCGTACATCGGCCCGGCGGTCCGTCTCATCGGGATCTCCGCCCTCCAGGGCGCGACAAAGGCCGTCGGATCATCCACCGTAAATTCATAGAGAACCGTGTCCGGACCAGTGCGCGTGAAGCGCTCGACCAAGTGCAGATTCTCGTCCGACCCATGGAAACGCGTCTTATCGTTGAAATTCGTGGTATCCACAACCAGCGTATTACTCTCCCACTGACCGATCGAATCGCCCAGCCACTTGCGCATCGTCTGCGGCAGGTGCGGACGCCCATCCATAGCGATGATCCGGGTTTCGTGAATCATCTCGACCGTAATCGTCACGTAATCCCGTGTCTGTATGATCTGATAATTGTTGTTGTACGGACCAGGCAGCATCGGCGGGCCGGTAGTCGGCGATAAAATGCAGCGCTCCTGCAAAGATCGGTCTATCACCTTGTCTGCCGGATGCAGCCGGGCTGCGGCGCGCTGCTCGGCCATTCTCTTTTGCGCCACAGGCGTCAGCGCGGGCACTCGACCATCCGGCGGATCTACGATCAACGACGTCCGCCGGTTCGCCCCCAGCTTGGTTGCGCGCTCCCACCAGACTTTGGGATCGGCGACATTGCCCTCGCCGTCGTTGGGATCGTCGATACGATTCTGTACGATCTTCTTTTCGTAAGCCGCCGCTTCTTCGGCAGTGAAATACTCCTTACCGGCGAGGTCGCGCGGACGCTCCAGCGGCGTGAGCGTTTCGTTACTCCACAACCCCTGGAGATCCGGATGGCCGTCCGACGTGCGCGGCGATGTCTGCCCCGCCGCAGGCAGAACCGAAAAGACCACCGCGACAACCCCGACCATCAGATCGCGCATACGATCATGCCTAGTCTACTTCAAAATCGAAGCTGTAGCGTAAACTGGAAGCTGCGGCCTTCATTCAGCGTATTGGTGATCTTGCCAAAAGCCGGCGAACTCAGGTCCGGGTTCGGATTGGCAAATTGCGGCGTGTTGAAGAAGTTAACGGACTCGGCGCGAAACGTCGCCTGCCACTCCGAGCGCAGTGTCCAGGAACGCGCCAGCGCAGCATTCATGTTACGAATCCCGCCTCTGCGGAACGTATCGAAGCCGAGCGAACCGCGTGAATCCGTTGGAGCGATGTAGCCAAACGCCGAGCGCGGCAGCAGCATGGTCGAAGTATTGGGATCGCCGATGGTGCGGCCCAGGATCGTCAGATCGAGCAGGTTCGGACGATCGCCATTCGACCCGTCGACGTTGCCGGAACCGGGGCCGTCTGAGCCGGTGATCACCGTGAACGGAAGCCCGGTCTTCGCCAGAAACACGCCCGAAATTCGCCAGCCGTTGACTGCACTGCGCACCAGGCGACCGCCGGAAGACAGCGCCGGAGGAGCATACTGGAAGCGCGCCATCACCGCATGCGATTGATCGAAGGCGCTCGGCCCCTTCAGATCTTGAGCGACCGGGCTCTGAGACTGCGCGTAGCCTTGCAGTGCTTCGTCACCGGCGGCCATGTTCGTGTAGGCGCTCCCGGTATCGATGGCTTTGCTGAACCAATATGAGGCATCGCCGCTGAATCCGTGCCAGGTGGGCGCTTTCAATGTAACGCGTGCGGCATCGAAGTAAGCATTGGACGCGTTCCTGGCCTCGCGTAATTCGTAGTAGCGCGGATCGGGACGCCGCTGCGTTATGGTGGCCGTAGTTTGCGGGACTCCGGGTATCGGGATGGCGCGATTGACGAACCACATCATGAAGAGCTTGTGGGTGCGGGCCCCAATATAGCCAAATTGAATCGACCACGGCTTACCCTGCAGCGGCTCCCAGAGAAACGTGTACTGATGTGAGTAGGGCGATTCCAGATTCGGCGGCACATCGAATTGCGTGTGCCTGGCGCCTGGTCCGAGATAAATATCCTGCGTTGGCGCGAAGAGCGACGAAGGCGCCTGCACCTCGAACTTCAGAAAATTCGGTGGATCCCACCGGACTTGCTGCAGCGTCTGCGGATAAATATCGCCGAATTGCAGCCCGTAGCCGGCGCGGATGACTCCCGCCCCGTGGATCTGCCAGGCGAAACCGAATTGGGGCGCGAAGGTATTGCAGTCGCAATTAAAATTCACTGGCGTCAGGTGATTTATTTCGTTCGGCCCTGTTACGGGCGAATAGCGCAGCCCGTAGTTGACCGTAAAATCGGGCCGCACCTTCCAGACATCTCCGACGAAGTACTGCTGCTCGAACCAGCGGAAGCCGCGGTGTCCATCGCCGATCGCGGCCGAGTAACGGCTGGCGATGCCCATGCGGAAATTCGTGATGGCGTCGCGGCCGAAGTCATTGCGAAAGTAGTAATTGCCGCGCTCGCTCGACGCCTCTAGACCGTTGTTCTGCAAGCGGTCCACTTCGCCGCCGGCCGAGAACAGATGATTGCCGATCTGGCGGCGATAGAGCACCGCGTGCCGGAAGCGATTGAGGTGTCGGTCGATGGGGACGGTCGCGCCGGGGCCGAGGCTCTGGTAAGAAGTGCCGATGGTGACCTGCGGGCCGACTGCATTGGGCTCGGGAACCAGCAGCGAATGCACGCGGTCGAAGCCGATCGTGAAGTCGATGAACGAGCGCGCGTCGAAGAGGTGGTTCCAGGTGAGCCGGGCGTTATGCGACTTGGTATTTGTGTCGGGATTCTGCCCGGCGACGAACTCAAAGGCCAACACCTTCTGATTCGTGAAGGTATGCTGGGCGAAGATTTTGTCGCGAGCGCCGATCTCCTGATCCAGGCGAATATTCGACGCCTCGGTATCGATGGATTGCGGCGAGTTGGTGTTGAGAGCTCGAGGATCGATGTCGGTGCGATTGGGCAGCGCTTTCGGGTACGCGTCGATCCAGCGCTGGATCAGGCGGTAGGTGGCAGGGTCGGTTGTAAGCGGCGTGCGCTCACTGGGCAGCGGCACCAGAACATTGCCGTTGACGCTGCCTCGTAGCGATTGCAGCGAGCCATCCAGCGTGAGATGAGCGCCGCGCCACAGTCCCAGGCCGGCCGTAAATCCGTAGTCGTTCTCGTGAGCCGGCTGGACGCCGCCCACTTGGAAGAATGTTCGCGCGCTGAAGATGCTGTCCGAGCGGGTGAACGAAAGCCCGCCGTGAAAATCGCGCGAGCCCTGGGTTGAATTGAGATGACGCGGATTGAGATGAATGAGCCCGCCGGGGTTGTTGCCAAACTCGGTGCCGAAGTATTTTCGCTCTGGTTGAAACTCGGTGACGATGGTGGCGTTGGTGCCCAGCCGGATGTTCAGGTCCTTGAGGGCGTTGTTGTCGATGAGATTGAACTGGATGTTTTCATTGCGGCGGCTCTCCCCGGCAGCGGAGTCGGTCGCGCCCAGGAGATTGAGTTCGGTGCGTTTCTCTTTCACCGGCTGCTGCTCGGGTTCGGCCGGTTTTTCGGCTGCCTTTTCAACCGGTTTGGCCGATTCAGGTGGCGTGGATTGCTGGGCCAGGAGAAGCAGGACCCCGAGAGCGAACTCGAGCATGTGGATTCATTATGCCAAGGTTCCCTCCCACCGATTGGCGCGCTAAGGCCTAGTACTGGCTAAACTGGTCCATGTGCCTGCGCTCTTTGAGGCGCCAGTCTCGGACTTTCTCGCTGCGGAAGACGATCTCGTAATTGGCCGCCTGGCTAATGTCACACGACAGGGCTTCTCCGAACTTTCGGCTGAGCAGATTGACGCATGGCGTAACCAACTGCCAGTTCTGCGACAAGCTCTGAGTCCCGACTTTGCGAAAACTTGGCATTTGCTACTGGAGTTTTCCATTCCGCGCCGGGGAAAGAGAATTGATGCGGTGGTTTTGAGTACAGATTTGGCACTTGTTCTAGAATTCAAATGCGGTGCGAAGCAGTATGAGCGCAGTGCAATTGCTCAGGTAGAAGATTATTGTTTAGATCTGCGGGACTTTCACAAAGCAAGTCGCCACCTCATTCTTGTTCCGATCTTGATCGCGACAAACGCCGAGGAAAGTACTCTTCCATCCGAGCTGCTGTTCGACTGTGTAGCGCCAGCTTGGCGATCTAACGCTGCTTGCCTTGGGAAAGTATTAGAGGCGGCGGTCGCTCAATATTCATCGATAAAGAGCGAAGCAATTGATCCTGGAAGTTGGAATAAATCAGAATACCTGCCAACACCAACGATTATCGAAGCCGCACGATTGCTTTATGAAGGGCAGAATGTGCATGAGGTATCGCGCTGCCATGCTGGGGCAGAAAATCTAACGAGAACTGCGGACGCTGTCGCTGATGCGATCCGTGTCGCACGTGAGAGCGATCAGAAGATCATCTGTTTTATTACGGGCGTTCCTGGAGCCGGTAAGACACTCGCAGGGCTGAACATCATCCACGACCGGCACTTGCACGAGGGGACATTGGGTGCCTTCTTGTCCGGTAATGGGCCGCTAGTTCGCGTCCTTTGCGAGGCTCTGGCACGAGATCATTCAAAAAGAACAAAGCAGACGATTTCAGAATCCCGCCGAAGAGTGTCAACTTTCATCCAGAATGTGCACCGATTTATCGAGGCACACTACTTAGCGAAAGAAGCTCCTCCGGACCGATTAGTAGTCTTCGATGAAGCTCAGCGCGCTTGGAATGCCGAGCAATCCAATCGAAAATTCAAACGTAATGTCTCTGAACCCGAGATCATGCTCGACATCATGAACCGGCATGACGGCTGGTCCCTTATCATCGCGCTGGTTGGAAACGGACAAGAGATCAACACGGGCGAGGCCGGTCTGAGCGAGTGGGGGCGAGCGCTGACGAACCGCTTCCGCAACTGGAAGGTCTGCATCTCTGGGGCTCTCGCGACGAACAACATCGGTGATGGAGACTGTCTTTTTGAGACAGCACCAGAGGGCCTTCAGGTGACCGAGGCTCCCTTTCTACATTTGGGCGTTTCGATACGCTCCTATAAAGCGCAGGTGGTGTCTGACTTCGTAGCCTATTTGCTCTCATGCAACATGGATGCGGCCAACCGTTGTCTAGTTGATTGCTCTGAATACCCAATCGTGCTCACGCGCGATCTCGAGATGGCCAAGCGCTGGCTGCGTCGGCGTCAACGCGGAACGCGCCGTATCGGGCTGATCGCAAGCAGTGGCGGCCGACGATTGCGCGCGTACGGATTGGATGTTCGCACCGAACTGGATGTTGAAAACTGGTTTTTGAATGGAAGCGATGATGTGCGTTCCTCGCATTATCTAGAGACACCTGCTACGGAGTTCGGAATCCAGGGGCTCGAACTTGATTGGACCGCAGTCTGTTGGGATCTCGATCTGGTCCCCGAACTGACGGACTGGCGTGTTCAAGCTTTCAAAGGAACCAAATGGCAAAAGGTACTCGATAGTACGGGACGCCAGTATGTGATTAACAAATATCGGGTGCTGTTGACGCGTGCCCGTGAGGGTATGATCATTTGGGTACCTATGGGTGACCGCGCCGACTCGACGAGGCCAGTTCATAAATACGATGCAATTGCAGCGCACTTGCTCAAGTGTGGAATCCCCCCATGCGATGAAATGTAGCGTTCGCCCTTCCACTAATTCCCCCGAAACCCAGTCGCGCCAAGATTGCCTCCGACTCGATTAGCGCCCCAACCCCTCCCCGCGTTAACATATTAGAAAGCGACAAATTAGGAGATCCCATGAGCTATCGTTTCCTCGCGTGCCTAGGTGCGCTCGCAGCCATGTTGTCCGCGCCACTTCCAGCACAGGTCCCCAAAGGCCCGGCCAAGGCAAAATCGGCCAAGGTTCCACGCACCGCCGATGGCCACCCCGACCTGCAAGGTGTCTGGACCAACGCCACCATCACTCCCATGGAACGCCCAGCCAAGTTCAACGGAAAGGCGACCATCAGCGACGCTGAAGCCACGGCCTATGAGAAGAGCGACGCCGAAGAACTACAGAAGCAGGATGGCCAGTCCGATGGCCCGCTCATCGCGGCTGCTGGATCTTCCGGCACCGGCGGCTACAACGTCCTGTTCGTGGATCGTGGAACAGAGCTCGCCCGCGTGGACGGTGTCAAGCGCACCTCGCTGATCGTGGATCCGCCCGATGGAAGAGTCCCGCCCATGACCGACGACGCGCGCAAAAGGATCGCCGGCATGATGCGGAATTTCAACCGTTATGACAGCGTCAAGGAGCGCCCGCTCTCGGAGCGCTGCATCATCGGATTCGGCTCCACCGCCGGGCCGCCCATGCTTCCGGTGCTCTACAACAATAACTACCAGATCGTTCAGACTCCCGACGCCGTCATGATTTTGGTCGAGATGGTTCACGATATCCGCATCATCCGCATGAACGGTGTTCACGACCCACCGACCATCAAGAAACTGCTCGGAGATTCGATCGGGCATTGGGAAGGCGACACCCTGGTGGTCGATACCACCAACTTCACGGACCAGACCCGGTTCCGCGGGTCGGGCGAGAACCTGCACGTAATCGAACGCTTCCAGCGCATCGACCCTGAGACCATTCTCTACCGCGCCACCATCGACGATCCCACCACTTTCTCCAAGCAGTGGACGCTCGAATATCCGTTCCGCACAACAGCCGGACCGGTCTATGAATACGCATGCCACGAAGGCAACTACGCCATGCCCGACATCATGGGCGGCGCACGCAAGCAAGAAGCCGAAAAGAAGTAACTGAACCGCGACCACAGGGAGCGGTCTTCGCCGAAACCCGGCCGCACTCAGGTCTTCACCCTAGCCAAACCCCCTCCCGCCGCATACTAACTAAGGGAGGGTAGTGCCAATCTCCAATTGTTTGTACCCGCTCGCCACCCTAAGCTAGATCTAGGAGTGTTTGTCGATGCTGCGTGGCATTATCATCTGTCCGGACGCCGATCTAAGTGAGCGGCTCGAATCGCTGTTGACTGAGATCGGAATAGTCAGCGTGACCCGGACGTTGGACCGGTATCCAAATTCACTCGAGTTGATCCGCTTCCTGCGGGCGCATGCGCCGCAAGTGATCTTCATCAGCACCGAATCCACTACCAAGGCGCTGGAAATCGCTCGCGACGTGGAAAAGAACACGCCCGGCGTCCAAGTCGTGGCCGTCAGCCGCTTCTGCGATCCGCAGATCCTGCTGGAAGTCATGCGCGCCGGCATTCGTGAATTCGCTTCTCTTCCGTTTGACCGCCAGACCTTGACCGAAGGGCTGATGCGTCTCAAAGACGCGCTGGACGCCAAACCGCCCGAGATCGAATCCACCGATCAAATATTTTCCTTTTTGCCTTCTAAGGCCGGTGTCGGAACTTCCACCATCGCACTCAATACCGCTAAGGCCATTTCACGGTTGCCGGACACCAATACCCTTCTCACGGATTTCGATCTGAACTCCGGAATGCTGCGGTTCATGCTGAAGCTGGACAATCCGTATTGCGTGACCGATGCGGCGGAACATTCGCTCGACATGGACGAGAGCCTGTGGCCGACCATGGTCACGACCTTGGAAAATCTGGAGGTGCTGCACGCCGGCAAACTGAACCCCGATTTCCGCATTGAGCCGACGCAGATCCGGCACTTGCTCGAATTCTTCCGGCGAAATTATCGCGCGCTGTGTATGGATCTTTCGGGCAACCTGGAAAAGTATTCTCTCGAAATCATGCACGAGTCGCGTAGGGTCTTCCTGGTCTGTACGCCGGAGATTACCTCCTTGCACCTGGCGCGCGAGAAATACCTATACCTCAAGCAGCTCGACTTGGGCGAGCGCGTGAGCGTCCTGCTGAACCGCTGCCAGAAACGGTCGCTGATCACTCCGCAGCAGATCGAACAACTCCTCGGACTGCCGGTTCACATGACTTTCCCCAACGACTATCAAGGCGTGCAGCAGGCCTTGACCGAGGGCCGCTGGGTGGTGCCGCATAGCGACCTTGGCAAGCAGTTCACCGCGCTGGCGCAGTCCATGATTGAGGTTCGGCAGACCCCGAGCACTGTTGCCGTAACACCCGAAAAGAAGCGTTTCCTCGAATTCTTCTCCGTCGTTCCCGGTAAGGGCGTTAAGAAATCCGCCGGCTAACACCTTTACTCGGCATTCGATACAAACTGGAAAAATCGCCAAGGACGCCCGTTCATCACGCGCCCTTTCTCTTCGTACGAGCCACGCGAATAGCTCGCTACCGTGGCTCGCCAGAAGTTCACGGCCGGCGCATTTGCTTCCAGGACTCTGACCAGCCATGCGCCGGGACGTTCATTCCACAGTAGCGTCGCCATTCTCTGCCCGATGCCGCTCCTTCGAAATCTGCGGAGGACAAAGAACTCGTGTACGTCATAGCCGCCGATATCACCCAACCACTCGGCTGCCGGCCCGACCAGAGCAAAGCCCGTGATCGAGTCGCCAACCTTAGCCAGGTACGCATCGTAGCCGTCCTTCCAGATCGAGGCAGCGTCGTAAGAGTAGCTTCCATCGGCTTGGGTGTCGATCTCAAACCATTCGGACATGTCGTGCAGGTAGTGCTCGAATAAGTTCCGAAGCACAATTCCCGCCTCGGGTCCAACTTTCGAGATCGACAGACTAGAAGGCAAACGTTCAGCATAACTCCGCCGGCCTCGATGGGTCACCAATCTCAGCCACTTCAATACTCCTCGCCCTCAACCACTTCCCCGCCCGTTGCTGCTCTGCGGTGAACTCCGCGCGTTACACTCCCGCCAGGTGCACTTATGCCTTCCACTAAGCCCGAAGCCGATCTGGTCCGGCAGCTGGCCGACCCAGTGGCGCTTGACCCGTTACACCCGCGTCCAAACCGATGCCACGGACACCCACTGATCCTAAAGGCTTTACTTCAGCTCCGGGCCGCCCGCCTAGCCAACGAGGCAAAATTACAAAACGAACCCAAGCCGCGAGAAAGGACGCGCCCGCCCGCGATACTCCCAGCCAGCCTACAACTGTTATCCTTCCCTATTGGAAAACGCTGTCCTCCACTGGGTGTCCACCTATGGCTACTTCGCCATTTTTTCGCTCCTGGTCCTCGGAATCGTCGGACTTCCCGTGCCAGACGAGACGCTGCTGACCGCCTGCGGCTTCCTGGTCTACCAGGGCCATTTGCAATTAGTTCCCACCGTGGCCAGCGCCCTGGTAGGAAGCATGTGCGGCATCACCTGCAGCTACCTCATCGGTCGCACCGTGGGCTGGAAATTCCTGCACTCGCGCGTGGGTCGCTGGCTCCATATTAAGGAACGGACCATCCAGCGCGTCCATGACTGGTTCAATCGCATCGGGCATTGGGCGCTCATGGTGGGATATTTCATTCCCGGAGTCCGCCACTTCACCGCCATCGTCGCCGGCACGTCCAAGCTCGAGTACCATGCTTTCGCGATGTACGCTTATTGCGGCGCCACCCTGTGGGTCAGCACCTTCATCTTCATCGGATACCACTTCGGGGAACGCTGGCCGCAAATGCTGAGCCTCGTGGAACACAATCTCAAACTGGCGTCCATCGTGGCCGGAGTCATCGTCCTCGGGTATCTCCTGTTTCGCTATTTCAGGCAAAGAAAAGCATAGTTCTGTATTCTAAAATTTGGCAACAGCTGTTGGACTAGCGGAACACCGCCCCGCAAACTTCTATGCCTCGACAGTCGGCAAGAAGGCGGTCATGGCCGTGAGCGGCATGATCCTGTTCCTATTCGTGCTCGGTCACCTGGTTGGAAATCTGCAGATCTACGAAGGCCCCGAGAAGCTTAACAACTATGCCCGTTTCTTGCGCTCCATGCCGGCATTGTTGTGGGGTGTCCGCCTCACCCTGATCGTCACGGTGCTCTTACACATCTGGTCGTCCCTACAATTGGCAAGGCTCAAATTCGACGCTCGGCCCACCGGCTACGTCAAGAAAAAAGCTACGCAATCGTCCTATGCTTCTCGCACCATGTACTGGAGCGGTCCCATCATTCTGGCCTTCGTCATCTATCACCTCTTGGATTTCACCTTCGGTACCGTGAATCCAAATTTCCAGGAGGGCGATGTTTACGCTAACGTGATCGCCAGCTTTCAACTGATTCCGGTCTCGGCTTTCTACATCGTCGCGATGCTGCTGCTGTGCATGCATCTCTATCACGGATTGTGGAGCATGTTCCAATCACTGGGATTTTCTCACCCGCGCTATACGCCGATGCTCAAGCTGGGCGCGGCCGTAGTGGCCATTCTCATCGCTGCCGGAAATATCTCCATTCCGGTTTCGGTGCTGGCTGGGCTGGTGAGATAAACGATGGAATTGCACTCCAGGGTTCCTTCCGGTCCGATCGAAAAACTGTGGGACCAGGCCCGCTTCGAAATGAAGCTGGTAAGTCCGGCCAACAAACGGAAGCACACCATCATCGTGGTCGGTTCAGGCTTGGCGGGAGCTTCGGCCGCAGCCACTCTCGGCGAGCTGGGCTACAACGTAAAGTGTTTCTGTTTTCAGGATTCGCCGCGGCGGGCGCACAGCATCGCCGCGCAGGGTGGCATCAATGCCGCGAAGAATTATCACAGCGACGGCGACAGCGTGTTCCGGCTTTTTTACGACACCGTAAAAGGCGGCGACTTTCGATCCCGTGAAGCCAATGTCTACCGGCTGGCGCAGATCAGCGTGGACATCATCGATCAATGCGTGGCGCAGGGCGTGCCGTTTGCGCGGGAATACGGCGGGACGCTGGCCAATCGGTCGTTCGGTGGAGCC
>Ga0207664_10003264_pt1 | contig 10777 bp, 8 predicted proteins | sample LARL83metaG_FD_184349 | JGI IMG/M metagenome (GOLD analysis project Ga0207664, IMG submission 184349) | Corn, switchgrass and miscanthus rhizosphere microbial communities from Kellogg Biological Station, Michigan, USA - LAR L8-3 metaG... | ecosystem: Host-associated > Plants > Roots >...
GGAGAACCGACGCCGGCTTGGTGGAAGAAGAAGACCAACAAAGGCAGCAGCCCGATCCCCACGGCCCATTGGGTACGCAGCAGATCCCTCCACCAGCCATGGGGCAGATGCACCCGGCCACTGAATGCGCAGAGGATCGCCGCCACGGCCGTGAACGACAACCAGAAGCTGGCCTCGCCCGCCGCCAGGGGATCCCACAGCAGCACGCCCAACATCGCGAGCGCCAGCGTGTCCGCGGCCTTGAGACGACGGCGCAGCAGCACGCCGAGGGTGAAAGCCGACAACATGATGAGCGCCCGTTGGGTCGGTAGCGTGAATCCCGCGAGACAGGCATACAGGAATGCCCCCGCGAGCGATGCGAGAGCCGCGGCCACCACCGCCGGACAGCGCCGGCACAGGCGCGCGCTGCCTCGCCAAAGCCAGCGCACCAGCAAGAACAGCAGTCCCGCCACCACGCCCAGGTGCAGGCCCGCGATGGCCATGAGGTGCACGGTGCTGGTGGCCTGCAGCACCCGCCACTGATCCTCGCCGATGCCGCTCTGGTCGCCGGTGGCGAGGGCCGTCACCATGCCCGCGTCAGGGTCGCCTGCCAGTGCCGCGGCGATGCGATCGCGCAAATTCTCACGCATGCGCAGCAGCGGATAACGGTCGCCGGGCAGCGGCCCGGTGTCGTGGACGACGTAGCCCGTGGCGCCGATGCCATGGAAGAACAACCAGCCTTCATAGTCGAAGCTGCCGGGATCCATGAAGCCGCGGGGCCGGCGCAGCTTCACGTCGAAGCGCCAATGCTCACCTGCCCTAGGTATCTGCGGCTGATCCTGGATGCTGAGCCGCACCGTCGCCGGGACGCCGGATCCCGGCCTGCGGCCGTCCAAGGTGCTCACGCGGAACTCGAATTCCGTGAGTTCGCCGCGGCTGGCGGGCAGGCTGCTCACCCAGCCTTCCAGCGCCACCTGCTGCCCTTCGTAGGATCGATCCAGGCGGGTGGTGAGATGCTGGGCGGCGACGAGCCAGCACCAGCCAAGACCGAGCGGCAGGAACAACAACCAGCGCATGCTCCGCCAATAACAGGCGGCGAAGACGAGCGGCAGGCAAAAGGCCAAGACGCGCCACGGATCCGGGAGGTCCGGCAACATCAGAATCGCCAGCACTCCGGCCAGCATCGCCACCGCGGACTTCCACATGGCCCCGCCCCTGAAATCGTGGATAATGGCCGCCCGCTCACCTTGAGCGGACGACCTATATATAGTTCATTTCTGATTAACGCCAGACCTGCCGACGGCAGGCTATGCTCAGACTGCGGGGAAACACCCGCCCAAGCGCGCTGGAGTCGCGGTGCCCCGTAAGTTCCTCTCCAAGATCGTGCCAGAACCCGAGGTGCTGCATGCCAAGCTGCACGGCAAGTGGTACATGCGTCCCTTCGATTTCCTGTGGCATGACCCGGCGCTGTGGCACATCGGGAGGCGCGGTACCTGCCGGGCCTTGGCCCTGGGCGCATTCATCTCCTGCCTGCCGATCCCAGGCCATATGGTGCTGGCGGTACTGGGCGCCCTTTACTTCCGCATCAACATGCCCGTGGCAGTGGCGGCGGTATGGATTGCAAATCCCCTCACCTATGCGCCCATCTGGTATCTGGGTTACCAGATCGGCAAATTCCTGCTCAATCCCTTCCACCCGACTCGCGAGGTCCGTGAACCCGTGGACCAGTCACTGCATCTGCCGGAACTTGCCCATGTCTGGCGCCGTCTGGAGGTGTGGTTACTGGGAAGCGTCGTGGAAGGTGTCATCTTCGCAATCGTCGCTTACTTGTTGTTCGATCTGGCCTGGCGGCTCTCGATCCGCGGCCGCTGGAAGCTGCGTCAGAACGAGCGTAGCGAAAGAGCCGCACTTTAAGTTGAGAGCCTGCCGTCCTGGAGATGCAGCACCCGCTGCGCCCGTTCCGCCATCTTCACGTCGTGGGTCACCAGCACCAGGCTGGTGCCCATCTCCCGGTTGAGCTCCAGCATCAGCTGATAGACCTGTTCGCCGGTGTGGGCGTCCAGGTTGCCGGTGGGTTCATCCGCCAGCACCACCGCCGGGCGGTGGATGAGGGCCCGGGCCACCGCTGCCCGCTGCCGCTCGCCGCCGGAGAGTTTGGCCGGCCGGTGCGTGAGTCGTTGCGACAGGCCCACCTTGCCCAGTAGTTCCACCGCCTTGGCTTCCGCTTCTTCCGGCTCCGCACCCCCGATCAGGAGCGGCATGGCCACGTTTTCCACCGCCGTGAACTCCGGCAACAGGTGGTGGAATTGATAGACGAAACCGATGGAGCGATTGCGCATGGCACCGCGCGCTGCGTCGGACATCTGGCCCAAAGCCTCACCCTGCACATACACCTGCCCGGACGTAGGCGTATCCAGGCCGCCCAGGAGGTGCAGCAGGGTGCTCTTGCCGGAACCGGAGCTGCCGACGATGGCGACCCGCTCGCCGGGTGCGACATCGAGATCCACGCCGTTCAGCACCTCGACCTTGTAGTCGCCTTCCTGGAAGTGTTTCACCAGTTTCTCGCAGCGCAACATGGCGATGCTACTCATAGCGGAGCGCCTCCGCCGGCTGGGTGTTGGCCGCGCGCCAGGCGGGATAGAGGGTGGAGATCACCGACAACAGGAAGCTCGCGATGGTGATCTTGAGCACATCGTGGATGGAGATGGCCGCCGGCAGGTCGCTGATGTAATACACGCTGGAGGGCAGGAACTCGGTGTGGAACAGCCGTTGCAGGAAATGCATGATGTCGTTGAGGTAGGTAGCGAGCACCACGCCCAGGATGAGGCCGATGAGAGTACCCAGGAAGCCGATGATGGTGCCCTGCACGATGAACACGCCCATGATCGAACGGGGACTCGCACCCAGGGTGCGCAGTATGGCGATGTCCGCCTGCTTGTCGGTGACCGCCATCACCAGGGTGATGGCGATGCTGATGGCCGCCACCAGTTCGATCAAGGACAGGATGATGAACATCACTGTCTTCTCCATGGCGATGGCCTTGAAGAAGTTCACATGCTCCTGGGTCCAGTCGCTCACATAGAAGGCGCCCTGGAAGCGCTGGGTGAGCTGCCGCGCGATCTGCGGCGCTTGGTACTTGTCCTGCAGCTTAAGGCGCACCCCGCTCACCGCATCATCGAAGCCATACAGCGTCTGCGCATCCTTGATGTTGATGAAGGCCAGGCCCCGGTCGTATTCGTACATGCCGGCGTCGAAGATGCCGGAGACCGTGAATCGCCGGAAGCGCGGGATGAGGCCGGCAGGCGTGACGTTACCCTGGGAGATCATCAGGATCACCTTGTCGCCGGGCGCCACGCCCAGCGCATAGGCGAGATCCTTGCCGAGCACGATGTCATAGCTGCCGGGTACCAAGTCCTGCATTTTGCCCATGACCATGCGTCGGCCCACCTCCGAGACCGTCCCTTCCATGTCCGGGATCACGCCGCGCACTTCGGTGCCGCTCATGTTGGCGCCGTTGGCGAGCATGGCCTGGTCTTCGATATACGGCGCGGCAGCCACCACTCCGGGCTGGTCGTGCACGTCGCGAACCACTGCCGGCCAATCCTGCAGGCGGTTATCGAAACCGGACACGGTGGCATCGGCGGTCATGCTGAGGATGCGGTCCCGCAGCTCGTCCTGGAAGCCGTTCATCACCGACAACACAGTGATGAGTGCCATGACGCCGATGGCGATCGACACCAGCGACATGCCGGAGATGAAGGAGATGAACTGGTTGCGGCGCTTGGCGCGGAAATAGCGCAGGCCGATGAACAGGGGAAAGGGTCTAAACATAAGCGCGCATTATAGAGGCAGCCTCAGCATAAACGGACCGGCACTGGCCGATATAACACCGCTTCCGCGGCGCTCATACGCGCCACATAGGCCAACACCTCCACGCCCGCCGCCACCGCTTCCCTGAGCGTGCGGCCATAGACCGGGTCGATGGCGTCCGCGGGCCGGACTTCGCGGACGTCGTCCCGCTGTACGCAGAAACACAGCATGGCCCGCTGCCCCGCCCTCACTTTCGCCATCAGTTCCCGCAGATGGCGGCTGGCCCGTTCGCTCACTGCATCCGGAAAGAGAGCGACACCTTCATCGACTGCTGCCGTGACGTTCTTGACCTCCAGATAGCAGTCAGGCCGCGTGGCATGGCCGCTGAGCAGGAAATCCACCCGGAAACCCTTTCCAGCCATCACCTCAGCCTTCAGTTCGCCATAACCCTTGGCCTCGGGAATGATGCCGGTGAGGATGGCTTCCCGGACCAGGGCATTGGTGCGTCCCGTGTGAATACCCACCAGCACCCCCGGCAAGGCTTCCACGAGCTCCCAGGTCCAGGCGTACTTGCGCTCCGGGTTTGCGGCCCGGCTCAACCAGACCCGCATGCCAGGGTCTGCGCAACCCAACATAGAACCGGTATTGGGGCAGTGCACCGTCAGATGTTGTCCGTCTGGGAAAGTCACATCCGCCAGGAAGCGCTTGTAACGCCGCTCCAGGCGCACTTCCTGTAAACCCGGTTCAAAACGCATGATCTTAGTGAGCCTTTATGTCAAGAAAACGAGCTAAGCCAATGCTCTGAAAAGCTTTTTACAAATAGCTTAGTGATATAGTTAAGGCCTGCATCCATGGGGAGATTGTGACATGCGCCGCTTAGCCTATGGCCTGCTCGCCGCGGCCCTTTCGCTGTCGAGCGTGGCTCCGGTGTCCGCCGCCGATGCCCCTGCAGCTGCCTCCTCCGCTGCACCGGCTCCGGTGACAGGACCCGCCCCAGCCGCGACGCCCTCCGCGTCCACCCAAGCGGCCCCCAGCGCCGCTACGGCAGCCGATACGAGCGTCGCTCCGGCAGTGAGCACGGCAGGGGCTCCAGCCGCTGCGCCTGCACAGGCTGAGACCACGGCGCCAGCGGCAAGCACTGCAACGGCTCCCGCCGCCGCGCCTGCGCAGACCGAATCAGCAGCTCCCGCTGAGGCTCCTTCTCCCGCGCCTGCCGTCCAGGCGACTCCGGCTTCCCAATCCACCAGTGTCACGTTCCCGCAGCGCGGAATGAACATGGCCAACGTGGAGCACATCTTCGGCACGCCGATCCAGAAGTATGACGCCGTGGGCAAGCCGCCCATCACCCGCTGGGACTACCCGGACTACGTGGTGTACTTCGAATACAATATGGTCCTGCATACGGTGATGAAGTCCGGCGGCTAATCCTCCGGTCCACCGTCCGAACCATCCGCCGCGTGAGTGGTGCCGCTGAAGAGAGCGGTACCTCACGCGGTTTGCTTTAGGGCGATTAGAAAGATGACCGCACGCTACAAGCTGCCGCCAGAATGGGTCTCCCAGAGCGGCGTGATGCTCACCTGGCCCCGCTCCGACGTGGAGTGGAACCCGGACTACGCCTCCGCTGAACGCTGCCACACGGCCATCGCCAAGGAGATCAGCCTGCGGGAGCCGGTGATCATCACCTGCATGGACGCAGACCACGCCGAACGCATCCGCGGATACGTGAAAGCCGCCGGCGGCCGCGTCGATAGGTTGCACCTCTTCACCTTCCCCTCCAACGATGCCTGGGCCCGGGATCACGGCCCCATCACTGTCGAGAAAGACGGCAAGCTGGTGTTGTTGGATTTCGTCTTCAACGGCTGGGGAGAGAAGTACCCGCACGTGGAAGACAACCGCCTGAGCCGTCGCCTCCATGAGGCCGGCGCCTTCGGCGACATTCCCATGGAGAGCATCGGACTGGTGCTGGAAGGCGGCAGTATCGAGGTGGATGGGGAAGGCACGCTGCTCACCACCGAGAGCTGTCTCCTGAACAGGAATCGCAACCCCAAGCTCAAACGTGCCGAGATCGAGGCCTTGTTGCAGGCGTATCTCGGCATCGACCGTATCCTGTGGCTGAAGCACGGTGCCATCGACGGCGACGACACCGACGGCCACATCGACACCCTGGCGCGGCTCTGCGATGCCAAGACCATCGCCTACCAGGCCTGCCAAGACACAAACGATCCCCATTACCAAGGCCTCAAGGCCATGGAAGGGGAACTGAAGTCTCTGCGCCGCAAAGACGGCCAACCGTACACGCTGGTGCCCCTGCCCTGGCCGAAACCCGTCATCGACCATACAGGTCGGCGTCTGCCCGCCACCTACGCCAACTTTCTGATCGTGGATGGTGCGGTACTGGTACCGACTTATAATGATCCGGCGGACAGCCCGGCTCTGGACGCCCTCAAGGGCTGTTTCCCCGGCCGCGATATCGTCGGTGTCCCCTGCCGCTCCCTGATCCATCAGTACGGCAGCCTACATTGCGTGACCATGCAATTCCCCCGCGGCGTGGTGCCGCAGAAGGCTTAAGAACATGAGCACGTCCAAACCCCTGAAAGTAGGTCTAGTGCAGCAGAGCTGCATCGCCGATCGCGCCCATAACCTGCGCGAGAGCATCAAGGGCATCCGCGAGGCCGCCGCCAAAGGTGCCAAGCTGGTGTTGCTGCAGGAACTGCACACCGGTCTGTATTTCTGCCAGACCGAAGACACCCACGTGTTCGACCAGGCCGAGGCCATCCCCGGCCCCTCCACCCAGGAGTTGGGCCTCGTGGCGAAGGAACTCGGCGTGGTGATCGTGGCTTCGCTGTTCGAGCGGCGCGCGCCGGGTCTCTATCACAACACCGCCGCGGTGCTGGAGAAGGACGGCAGTCTGGCGGGTATCTATCGCAAGATGCACATCCCGGACGATCCGGGTTACTACGAGAAGTTCTATTTCACGCCGGGCGACCTCGGCTTCCACCCCATCCAGACCTCCGTGGGCAAGCTCGGTGTCCTGGTGTGCTGGGACCAGTGGTATCCGGAAGGTGCCCGCATGATGGCCCTGGCCGGTGCCGATCTCCTGCTCTACCCCACCGCAATCGGTTGGGTGGAAGAGGACGCCGCCGACGAACAGGCACGCCAGCGGGACGCCTGGATCACCATCCAACGCGCCCATGCGGTGGCCAATGGCCTGCCGGTGCTGGTGTGCAACCGCATCGGTTTCGAGAAGGATCCGAGCGAGGTGGGTGGCGGTATCAAGTTCTGGGGCTCGAGTTTCGTGGCAGGTCCCCAGGGTGAGATCCTGGCCCAGGCGGATACGTCCTCCCCCACGGTGCTGGTGGCGGACGTGGACATGGGCCGCTCCGAAGCCGTGCGCCGCATCTGGCCCTACCTGCGCGATCGCCGCATCGACGCTTACGCCGATCTCACGAAGCGCTATAGAGATTGAGCTTCACTCCAATCCCCTGATGCCCGCCGCTACGCCCACCGTCCTCGCACCCGCGAACCTGGACTTGTCGCGCTCCACGCAACGCTGGGGCCAGCTCTATGGCAGCGCAACGGGCCTGGCGCTGGCGGAAGCGGCTTTGCGCATGGAGGCTCCGCTACTGGCCGTCACCCAGAGCGCCCGGGATGCGGAGCGGCTTACGGCGGAACTGCGTTTCTACCTCGGTGGACGCGACCTCCCGGTGCTCTCTCTGCCGGACTGGGAGACCCTGCCCTATGATCTTTTCTCGCCCCACCAGGACATCATCTCGGAACGGCTAGCGACACTGGCCGCCCTGCCGGGTCTGAAGCGAGGCATCGTGGTGGTGGCGGCGGCCACCCTCATGCAACGCCTGGCTCCGCCGGCCTACGTGGTGGGCGGCACCTTGAGCCTGAAGGTGGGTGCACGTCTAGATCCCGATCAACTCAAGACCCAGTTCAGTTCCGCGGGCTATGCCTCCGTGACCCAGGTGATGGAGCACGGCGAGTTCGCAGTGCGCGGTTCGCTGCTGGACGTATTCCCCATGGGCAGCGAGGCGCCTTACCGCGTAGATCTTTTTGACGACGAGATCGAGAGTATCCGGGTCTTCGATCCGGAGACCCAGCTCTCCCGTGACAACCTCACGGAACTGAACCTGCTGCCCGCCAAGGAATACCCGCTGGATGAAGCGGGCATCCGTGCCTTCCGCCAGCGTTACCGCGCGCGCATCGAGGGGGATCCGCAGCGCAGCGTGATCTACCGGGACGTGTCCAACGGCATCGCCATCGGCGGCGTGGAGTATTACCTGCCGCTGTTCTTCGATGCGACCTCGGACTTCTTCCAATACTTGCCCAAGCAGAGCACCGTGGTCTCCGTGGACGACATGGAGACCGCGCTCACCCAGGCCTGGACTCAGATCCAGGAACGTTATGAGCAGCGTCGCCACGATATCGAGCGGCCGCTGCTGAGACCGGAGGATGTCTGGCTGGAACCCAAGGCAGTGCAGGAGGCGGCAGCACGCTACGCCTGCATCGGCATCCAGTCCTTCGAGCTCCTGGACACCAAGGGTATCAACTTCTCGAGCGCCGCACCGCCCTTCCTACGGGTGGACAGCCGGGCTCCGGAACCGGCAGAGAAGTTGGTGGCTTTCCTCAAAGACTTCGATGGGCGGGTGCTGTTCGCCGCGGAGTCCGCCGGACGACGTGAATACCTGAACGACCTGCTCAACCGCCAGCGCATCCGGTTGGCGCAGTTCGAGGGCTGGGACGATTTCCTGAGCAGCGAAGAACCCTTAGGCATATGCATCGCACCCCTGGAACGTGGTCTCAACCTGCCAGCTGCCCGCATCGCAGTGCTCACGGAAGAACAACTGTTCGGCGAACGGGCTCGCCAGAAGACTCGCCGGGTCACCCGTCGTAATCCGGAAGACATCATCCGGGACCTCACGGACCTGGCGGCCGGCGCGCCGGTTGTGCATGAGCAGCACGGTGTGGGGAGATACCTGGGCCTGGAGACCCTGGACATGGGTGGCTTCGAGACGGAGTTTCTGCGCCTGGAGTACGCCGGAGGTGACAAGCTCTACGTGCCGGTCTCGTCCCTGCATCTCATCAGCCGCTACAGCGGCAGCTCGCCTGAGAGCGCGCCTCTGCATAAGCTCGGCAGCGGGGACTGGGACAAGGCGCGTCGCAGGGCGGCGGAACAGGCGCGGGACGTGGCGGCAGAACTCCTGGACCTCTACGCGCGCCGCGCGGCGCGCCAAGGTCATCAGTTCAAGCTCTCCCAGATCGAATATCAGGCCTTCGCCGAAGCTTTTCCGTTCGATGAGACTCCCGACCAGGAGAAGGCCATCGCCAACGTCATCGGCGACATGACCGAGGGCAAGCCCATGGACCGGGTGGTGTGCGGCGATGTGGGCTTCGGCAAGACCGAGGTGGCGCTGCGGGCCGCCTACGTGGCGGTGCAAGGCGGGAAGCAAGTGGCGGTGCTGGTGCCCACCACGCTGCTGGCTCAGCAACACGCCCAGACATTCCAGGACCGTTTCGCGGACCTGCCGGTGCGCATCGAGGTGCTGTCGCGCTTTCGTACCGGCAAGCAACAGGAGGCTGCGCTGGAGGATCTGGCGGCAGGTCGGGTGGAGATCGTCATCGGCACACACGCCCTGTTGCGTCCGGAAGTGAAGTTCAAGGACTTAGGGTTAGTGATCGTGGATGAGGAACATCGTTTCGGTGTGCAGCACAAGGAACGCCTGAAGCAGCTGCGCGCCCAGGTGGACATCCTCACCCTCACTGCGACGCCCATTCCGCGCACCCTCAACATGGCCCTGGCGGGTCTGCGTGAACTCTCCATCATCGCCACACCGCCGGAGGAGCGCCTGGCGGTGAAGACCTTCGTCAGCGAATGGCAGGATGGTCTGATCCATGAAGCATGCCTGCGCGAGATCAAGCGCGGCGGTCAGGTCTATTTCGTGCACAACAGCGTGGAGACCATCGACAAGGCCGCGGCGGACGTGGCCAGGCTGGTGCCGGGCGCGGAGATCCGCATCGCCCACGGCCAGATGCGGGAGCGGGATCTGGAGCAGGTGATGCTGGACTTCTACCATCGCCGCTTCAACATTCTGGTGTGCACGACGATTGTAGAAAGTGGTATTGACGTACCGACGGCCAACACCATCATCATCCATCGTGCCGACAAGTTTGGCCTGGCGCAGCTGCATCAGCTGCGCGGCCGGGTGGGCCGCTCTCATCACCGGGCTTACGCCTATCTCATCATCCCTCCCCGCAACCTGCTCACCGGCGATGCCATGAAGCGCCTGGAGGCCATCGAGTCCCTCGAGGAGCTAGGCGCGGGTTTCACCCTCGCCACCCACGACCTGGAGATCCGCGGCGCGGGCGAGCTCTTGGGAGACGAACAGAGCGGCCAGATCCAGGAGGTGGGCTTCTCCCTCTACTCCGAGTTGCTGGAGCGGGCCGTGAAGACCCTCAAGGCCGGCAAGCAGGTGGACATCGATGCGCCCCTCGATCATGGTCCGGAGATAGATCTGCACATCCCGGCGTTGCTCACCACCGACTACATGCCGGACGTGCATCTCAGGCTCACGCTCTACAAGCGCATCGCGAGCTGCCGGAGTCAGGCAGAGCTCGAAGACCTGCAGGTGGAGATGATCGACCGCTTCGGTCTCTTGCCGCCCCAGGCGAAGAACCTGTTTCGTATCGCCGAACTCAAGCTCAAGGCGGCACCTTTAGGCGTACGCAAGATCGAAGCGGGCCCCAACGGTGGACGCATCCACTTCGGGCCGGATACTCCCGTGGAGCCCATCACCGTGATACGTCTGGTGCAGAACAAGCCCAACACCTTCCGCCTGGACGGTCAGGACCGGCTGCGCTTCATGATGGACCTGGAGGACCGGGAAGAACGTGTCGCCGCCGTGGAAGAGCTGCTCACGCAGCTCGGCTAAGGCTGCGGCATAATGGTTGCCTTAAGCCGGAGTGCCCGCCCGTGAAAACCCTC
>Ga0207664_10003266_pt1 | contig 10774 bp, 11 predicted proteins | sample LARL83metaG_FD_184349 | JGI IMG/M metagenome (GOLD analysis project Ga0207664, IMG submission 184349) | Corn, switchgrass and miscanthus rhizosphere microbial communities from Kellogg Biological Station, Michigan, USA - LAR L8-3 metaG... | ecosystem: Host-associated > Plants > Roots >...
GCGCTTCCTGCTGATGGCCCTGCTTCCACAACACTTCGCCCAGGTGCACGCCGACGTCGGCATCCTGGCGCGCCGCCCAGGCGGCACGCAAGGCTTGCGCGGCCTGGTCCAGGTGGCCCAGCCGGTATTGCAGCCAGCCCCAGGAATCGGCGATGGCCGGATCGTCCGGTTTGGCCGCGCGCGCTGCTCCGAGCAAGCGCTCTGCCGTGGGCAGGTCGCGGTTCGCATCCGCCAGCGTGTAGCCCAGCGCGTTGCTGGCATCGACGTCGCCGGGCTTGATCTTCAGCAGTTGCTGGAAATCCTTCACCGCCAGATCGATCTGGCCGCCATCGGCATACGCCAGGCCGCGGCCATACAACAGGCCCGGATCGTTCGGCATCACCTGCAGCGCGCGACTGAACGCCGTCTCGGCCTTGGCGTATTGCTGTTCGCCCAGATACAGCTCGGCGTCCGCCTGCCAGGCCTGGCGCAACTGCGCCGGTTGATCCAGCGAATCCATCTGCAGTTGTTCCAGCAATTGATGGGATTCGGCGAGCTTGCCCTGCGCATGCAGCAACACCGCGCTGCGCAGGTCGGCATCGAACGCGTGGGCATCGTCGTCGCTCACCTGGCCGTACCACGCGAGCGCCTCGGCATCGCGATGCTGCATCTCGGCCAGCTGGCCGAGCAGGAACGCGTTCTTGCCGCGCACGTCGGGCGAGGCGTTCTTCAAGTCGTTGTAGAGCGCCGACAACGCCTTGCCGTCCCTGTTGTGGGCAGCCAGCCCGGCCCGCAAGGCGTAGGTGTCGGCGTCCTGCGGGCCGTGCTCGAGCAGCTTCGAGGCACCGGCGTAATCGCCCGCCTCGCTCAACATGCCGGCATACGCCAGCCGCAGGCGCGCGTTTTTCGGTTGCTTGACGAGCGCCTTCTGCAGCAGCGCGCGGGCGCCGTCGTGATCGCCGTCCTTGAACTTCATCTGTGCCGCCCAGGCGTAGGTTTCGGCGTTCTTGAAACGCTGCACCGCGGCGTCGGCGATCTTCACGGCGTAGGCATGGCGGCCGAACTTGTCGCCCAGCTCGCTCATCGCCAGCCACGCCTGCGCGTCGCCCGGCAACCGCTGCGGCGTAGCCAGCGCTTCCAGCAGGCGGCCGGCCTGGGCCTGGTCGCGCGCACCCACCAGCACGCGGCCGAACTGGCGCCATGCGTCCTTGGCGCCGCTTCCGGTCAACAGCTCCAGCTGATGGCGTGCCTCGTCGGCATCGCCGTGATCCAGCGCCAGCTCGGCCCGCGCCTGCGCCATCTCCGCCGGCTTTGCGCCCAGGGCCTGCCAGCGATCCAGCGCGCGCTGGGCGGCGGCGCCGTCGTGTACGGCGATGGCCAGGCCGGTGGCGCGTTCGGCCACCTTGGGATCGCCGCTCACGGCCATCGCCTTGCCGTAGTGCTCCGATGCCGCCTTGAGATCGGTATGGTTCAGCGCCATCTCGCCCGCCAGCAGCTGGGCCATGGCGTCGTGGTCGGCGTCCGGCGTGGCGATCACCATCCTCGCCAGCGGTTGCGGCGTGACCGCGGTTTTCGGCGCGGGCCGCGGCGGTGTGACGGCGCATGCGCCCAGCCCCAGCGCAAGCAGCGCCGCTGCCGTAAAATGCCGCACTTGCTTGAACTTGGCTGACCCGCTGCGCACACTACTCTCCATCCGTTTGCCTGTTTCGAACGTACCTGTCGCCACCGGCACGCGCCGCCAAGCTTAGCCTACGCCGCCCGTCCCACGCCGCCGAGATGCCTCCCTCACCATGCCGCTGATCGCCCTCGGGCTCAATCACCTCACCGCGCCGGTCAGCCTGCGCGAGCAGGTGGCGTTCGACGTGGACGCCGCCGGCGAGGCGCTGCTCGAACTGAGCCGCGAGCCCGGCGTGGAGGAAGCGATGATCCTGTCCACCTGCAATCGCACCGAGCTGTACGTCGGTGTGGCGGCCGGGGCCGAGGACATCCCGCGCGCATGGCTGAGCCGTCATCATCGGTTGACCCCGGGCAAGCTGGATGAGTTCCTGTATCGGCACGATGAAGGCGACGCCGTGCGGCACATGTTCCGCGTCGCCACCGGGCTGGACTCGATGGTGCTGGGCGAGCCGCAGATCCTCGGCCAGGTGAAGGACGCCTATCAGCAGGCACGCCTGGCGCAATCGCTGAAGGCGCCGCTGGACCGTCTGATGCAGCACACCTTCGCGGTGGCCAAGCGCGTGCGCACCGACACCCGCATCGGCGCGCACACGGTGTCCGTCGCGTTCACCGCCGTGCGGCTGGCCGAGCAGGTTTTCGCCGACATCGAGCAGGCCTGCGTGCTGCTCATCGGCGCCGGCGACACCATCGAACTGGCCGCGCGCCACCTGGCGGAGAAGAAGGCGCGGCGGCTCATCGTCGCCAACCGCACGCTGGAAAGCGCGCAGGAGCTGGCCGGCCGCTACGGCGGCTATGCGATCTCGCTGGCGGATTTGCCGCAGCACCTCGCCGAGGCCGACATCGTGATTTCCTCCACCGCCGCGCGGCAGCCGATCGTGACCCGCGCGATGGTCGAGCAGGCGATGGCCGCGCGCAAACGCAAGCCGATGTTCATGGTCGACATCGCGGTGCCGCGCGACATCGACGAGGCCGTGGGCGAGCTGCTGGACGTCTATCTCTACGGCATCGACGACCTGCAGCAGGTGATCGACGACAACCGCCGCTCGCGCGCCGCCGCCGCCCATGACGCCGAGGCGATCATCGACCTGCAGGTGGACCGGTACATGGCCTGGCGCCGGGCGCTGACCGTGAAGAACCCCGCGCTGGACATGCGCCAGCATGCCGAGAGCTACCGCGACGAAGTGCTCGGCAAGGCGCGCGCGATGCTGGCGCATGGCAAGTCGCCGGAAGAGGCGCTGGCGTTCCTGGCCAACACGCTGACCAACAAACTGCTGCATCATCCCAGCGCGCGCCTGCGCGAGGCGGCGCTGAGCGGCGATCTCGACTTGCTGCACGCCGCCGGCCGCCTGTACGGGCTGGATGAAGATCAGGCGAAGCGGGACGTCTAGCGAGGGCGGCTGGCTGCCGCTATCACGCTGTCGTTCACCACGGTGCAGGTACGCCTGCCCGCCACGCTTCCCTCTCCCATCGTTGCCGCCCGCATGACTCCATCGATCCGCCGCAAGCTCGAGGCACTGGCCGAGCGCCACGAGGAAATCGGCCTGCTGCTGTCACAGCCCGAGATCCACGCCGACAACAGCCGCTTCCGCGAGCTGTCGCAGGAATATGCCCAGCTCGAACCCGTCACCGTCTCGCTGCGCGAGCACGAGCAGGCCGAGCGCGACCTGGCCGAAACCCGCGCGATGCTGGACGACCCCGAGCTGCGCGAGATGGCCGCCGACGACGTGCGGCGGCTGGAACAGCGCCTGCTGGATCTGGACGGCCAACTGCAGTTGCTGCTGCTGCCCAAAGACCCGCGCGACCAGGCCAACCTGTACCTCGAAGTGCGTGCCGGCAGCGGCGGCGACGAGGCGGCGATCTTCGCCGGCGACCTGTTCCGCATGTACCTGCGCTACGCCGAAAACCGCCGCTGGCACGTCGAGGTGCTCAGCGAGCATGCCGGCGAGCACGGCGGCTACAAGGAAGTCGTGGCCCGCGTCGAGGGCGCTGGCGCTTACTCGCAACTGAAGTTCGAATCCGGCACGCACTGCGTGAAGCGCGTGCCGGTCACCGAATCGCAGGGCCGCGTGCATACCTCCACCGCCACCGTCGCGGTGCTGCCGGAACTGGACGAGATCGAGGACATCGCGATCAACCCGGCCGACCTGAAAGTGGACACCTTCCGCGCCTCGGGCGCTGGCGGCCAGCACGTCAACAAGACCGACTCGGCGATCCGCATCACCCACCTGCCGACTGGCACGGTGGTGGAGTGCCAGGAAGAACGCAGCCAGCACAAGAACCGCGCCCGTGCGATGAGCCTGCTGAAGGCGCGCCTGCTCGACGCCGAACGCAGCAAGCAGAGCGCCGAACAGGCGCAGACGCGCCGGCTGCAGGTCGGCACCGGCGACCGCAGCCAGCGCATCCGCACCTACCGCTACAAGGACAACCTGGTCACCGACCACCGGATCGGCCTGAACCTGCACAGCCTCACCGAGATCATGCAGGGCGATCTCGGCGAGCTGGTCGACGCGCTGACCCGCGAGCACCAGGCCGACCAGTTGCAGGCACTCGGCGACCACTGACGACACCGTCACGGCCGGCCGGAGTAACCTGCCCGGCATCCTCCGGCGGCGGTTCGAGATCCCCATGGGCAAGCACTACCGCAAGGCGCTGAAGGACCTGCAGCTCGAGCTGATTCGCCTGCAGCACGGCTTGCGCAGCAGCGGCAAGCGCCTGCTGGTGATCCTCGAAGGTCGTGACGCGGCCGGCAAGGGCGGCACCATCAAGGCCATCACCGCGAGCCTGGACACGCGCGGCTACCGCATCGCGGCGCTGCCGAAACCGAGCGAGCAGGAAACCACCCAATGGTATTTCCAGCGCTACGTCGCGCACCTGCCCAGTGCCGGCGAGCTCGTGCTGTTCGACCGCAGCTGGTACAACCGCGCCGTGGTGGAGCCGGCGATGGGCTTCTGCAGCACGGCGCAATACGAGGCCTTCCTCGACGCCGTGCCCGCCTTCGAGAAGCTGCTCGCCGATGACGGCATCATCGTGCTCAAGTACTGGCTGGCGGTCGATCAGGCCGAGCAGGAAAAGCGCTTCGCCGAACGCGTGGACGATCCGTTGAAACGCTGGAAGCTCTCGCCGGTCGACCTGGTCGCACGGCAGAAATACACCGAGATGGGCCAGCTGCGCGACACGATGATCGAGCGCACGCAGCGCGAGTACGCGCCGTGGTTCGTGGTGGATTTCAACGACCAGAAGCGCGGCCGGATCAACCTGATCCGGCACTTGCTGCAACAGGTGCCGCTGCATGACGAGCCAATCGCCAAGGTGAAGCTGCCCAAGCTCAAGGGCAAGCCGAAAACCGAGCATGTCACCGACCAGGCCACGTGGGTGGCGGACACGTTCTGACGCTCAGCCGGTATGGAATCCGTGCAGCTCCTGATCGGGCAGCGCTTCGCGGCTGACCGCTTCCACGCGCGCGGCGGGCGGCCCCTGCCGCAGCCAGCGCTCCAGCGCATCCAGCGCCTCCGCCGTGCCGCACGCCACCACTTCGACATCACCGTTCGGCAGGTTCTTCGCATGGCCGGCCAAACCGAAGCTCATCGCCTGTTCGCGCGCGCTGGCGCGATAGAACACGCCCTGCACCCGACCGCTGACGATGAACCGCGCGCACGGCATCACGGCGCATCCATCACGGCTGGCCGATCAGCGCCGTCAGCGAGGCTTCCGTCACCGGGCCGACGATCGCCTTGGCCACCTTGCCATCCGGGCTGATCAGGTACGTGGTCGGCAGGCCGCGCGGTTCGTCGAAATCCTTCAGCGGCTTGTCCATCGTCACATGCGCGATCGGGTAGATCACCGGATGCTTGGCCAGGAACGCCTTGATGTCGGCCGGCTCGCTGTCCTCGTACGCCAGCCCGATCGCGCGCACATTTTTGTGCGTGGCGACGAAGCGCGAGATGTCCGGCATCTCCTTGATGCATGGCACGCACCAGGTCGCCCAGAAATTGACGATCACCCAGTGGCCGCGCTGCGCGGCGAGGTCGAAGGTCTTGCCGTCCAGCGTGGTGACGTGCAGCGTCGGCTGCGCCGGCATCGCGGCGCGCGCGGGCGCGACCGATGTCAGCGCAAGAGCCAGCGCGATGGCCGGAACGGCGATGAGTGCGGACAACTTCATGTGGGAATTTCCTCGGTATCAACGGCGCCATCGGCCGTCGGTGGATAAATCTGGTCGAGCCGCGCGCCGAGCCTGGCCTGCAGCGCCGAAGCCAGCTCGGCCAGCATCGCCAGCAACTCCGGCGGCAGGTCGATGCCCAGCGCATGGGCTTCTTCCACCGGCTGCAGCGGCAACCGATAGTCGGTGTGGCGATACACGCGCAGCAGGTCGGTGCTGTCCAGGCTGCGGCAGAGCAGCCAGCCACCGGCTTCGCCACGCTGGATCAGGTCGGCCTGCTGCAGGTCGTCGAAATAGGCAGCGATCAGCGCGCTGCGCAGGTACGGCTCCTTCACGCGCACGCCAGCCGGGTCCACGCAATCGCCTGCGCGCTGGGCCTCGACGAAATGCCGCAGCACTACCAGCAGGCCGAGGAACTCGGCGCCCTCGGGCAGCGTTTCCTTCGGCGCGTGATACTCGAACGCGGAGGCCGAAGCGGCAATCGACGCAGCCAGGATCACGATCACCCACGACAGGTAGATCCACAGCAGGAAAATCGGGATCGCCGCCAGCACGCCGTAGATCTGCTGATAGGTCTGCGCCTGCTGCACGAACTGGCCGAAACCCCAGCGGGCGATCTCGAACAGCACCGCGCCGAGCAGTGCGCCGATCGCCGCATCGCGGCGCGACACCTTGCAGTTCGGGATCACCGAGTACATCAGCCACAGCGTGAAAAACGTCACCACGAACGGCAGCGTACTGAGCAGGCTGCGCGCGATGCCGCCCAACTGGTCGGCGGCGCTATGCAGCAGCGGCGCAGCGGTCACGTACGAGGTCACCGCGATGCCGCCGACCACAAGGATCGGCCCCAGCGTCAACGCCGCCCAGTACAGCAGCAGGCGCGAACCCCAGCTGCGCGGCTGGTGCACGCGCCAGATGCGGTTGAGCCGGTCCTCGATGCTGATCATCATCGACAGTGCACTGAACAGCATCACCAGGATGCTGATCCCGGTGAGCTTGCTGGCGTTGGCGGCGAAACCGAGCATGGTGTTCTGCACCGCCTCGCCGGCCGACGGCACGAAGTTGTTGAACACGAAGTTGATCAGCGTATCGCGCGCCGGCTGGAACACCGGAAACACCGAGAACATCGCAAACACCGCCACCGTCAGCGGCACCAGCGACACCAGCGTGGTGTACGACAGCGCGCCGGCCGTCTCGAAGCATTTGTCGTCGACGAAGCGCTGCCAGATGAAACGGCTGAAGCTCTTCGTGCGATCGCGATTGAAGCGTCTGACCATGGTTATCCTCAGCGCCGGCGTCGTCGGGCCGCCGCCAAGCTGGCGGGCATCGGTACACTAGCGTATTGCCGATGAATGTCCCAAAGCCGTGAGCGCCGCCGCATGACCATGGAAATCCTCGTTCTCTACTACAGCCGCTACGGCCACACCGCACAGATGGCGCGGCTGATCGCGCGCGGCGTCGAGGAAGTACCGGGCATGCGCGCGCGCCTGCGCCAGGTGCCGCCGGTGGCGCCCGTCACCGAGATCGCGCAGCCGCCCGAACCCGAGGACGGCGCGCCGTACGTCAACAGGCAGGACCTGCTCGACTGCGCAGGCCTCGCCATGGGTAGCCCCACCCGTTTCGGCAACATGGCCGCGCCGCTGAAATATTTCCTCGACACCACCGGCGCCGAGTGGGCCAGCGGCGCCCTGGTGGGCAAGCCCGCGGCGCTGTTCACCTCCACCAGCACCATGCACGGCGGCCAGGAAACCACCTTGCTGACGATGGCCTTGCCGCTGCTGCATCACGGCATGCTGATCGTCGGCCTGCCCTACACCGAGCCCGCACTGACCAGCACGCAAAGTGGCGGCACGCCGTATGGAGCCAGCCACGTCGCCGGCGGCAGCGGCGACAACGTGATCACCGAACACGAACGCGAACTGGCCCGCGCGCTGGGCCGGCGTCTGGCCGACGTGGCCCGCCGGTTGGCGAACAACCCATGAGCACCGCATCGCGCGCACCGATCCTGCCGGTCTATCGCGTCGGCTTGATCGCCTGGGCCCTGCTCGTGCTGCTGCAGTTCGCCTGGCACGCCTGGCTGGTGCCGCCGCAAAGCATGCCGCTGAGCCTGCTGCTGGCGATCACCGTCATCCCCCTGCTGCTACCCCTGCTCGCCCTGCGCGACGTGCGCCGCGCCCTGCTCTGGGTCGGCATCCTCAGCCTGTTCTACTTTTGCCACGGCGTATCGGAAGCCTGGAGTGCCCCCGGCCAACGCTGGCTGGCGATCGCCGAAATCGTGCTCACGCTGCTGCTGATCGGCATGCTGGGCGCCGGCGTGAAGCGGCCGCGGGGAGCCGACACGCCCTCGCATTGACGTGGCGACGCCTCATGGGTTTTCCGCTTGGCCATGCCTGCATGGCTGGCGTGGCAGCACGCCGCGCTCATACAACGGAATATCCGCGCACTGGCCGCGCTATTTCCAAGCCGCTTCGCTGCGCTGCTCGAAATGGTCGTAAGCGGTAATCAAACCGCCCAGCACTTCGGCCGAGGTCTCGAACAAGGCTTGCGCCTTGGGATCGTCCACCTTGGCCACATCCTCGCGGATATGCAGCATGGAGTCCTGCAGCATCGCCTTGATCTTGAGCGTGTGGTGGCGCGGATCGCTCTCCGCATATTTCGCATCACCGGTCATCGTCATCCTCCCAACGCCAGCTCACTGGCGAGTGTGGAACAGGGTCCGAGCCTGCAAGGCAGGGCCAGCAGGCTGCGCGTTCTCCATCTAGCGAGCGTTCCGGTTACGGCCGCATGATGGAAACGCCAATGAGCGGTTGACCGGCGGACGCGGAAGATGATGGGTGTCGGCGTAGTGCCAGTACCAGCGACCTAATCAGATAGGGCGTTCTGGTGAGCTACAGCCAGCCTACCTGTTTGCGCCAAGCGAGCTCATGCGCGTCTTTGGCTGCTTGATTCGTGGGGACGGACGGCGGATTCATGCGGGCTCGAGCAATTATTTCTGACAAAGGCGGCAGGCCCAACGCTTGCCTCCGGGCCTCCACGTTCTCTGCGTCCTCCAAGGGACGTGGTTCAACCCCGTTCTGACCTTCTTGCAGCTGTGTTCCGTACCGTTGAGGGAGGCCCTCGAAGAGTCTGATCCTGTCATCCATGTAGGCATGCTGCCATGGATGTGCGTCACCGTTCGCGCTTGCCTGGAGCAAAAGATCGCGGCATTGACGCATGAACGCGGGCTCTCCGATTGAATGTTGCGCAATGCGCCAAGCCGCATAGGCGCCGCGTTCTCCAACTAATGAAAAGCCGGGCCAACCGTGATTCGCAATAATCTCCCGGAGTTGAGCGGCATTGGCGCGGTGGACTGCCTCCATCCGCGGATGGTAGCCCTCAAACAAAGAGCCGTCTGCCGCGAGTTCTGCCCGAACCCGTTGATCCCAATCGTCGAGGTCAATTAGCCGCTTTTCTAGTGTTTTGTCCACAATGGCGCCTCTGCGCAAAACGCTGGATTTGAGCGGCAGCGCATCCATCCGCCTTGAACGAGATGTTAGACCACCGGCCGTAGTCGGAAGGACAGCAGTAGCAGCAGGACGATGGCTACGGCGCTTGCACCGTCGCCGAGCCACCGGCTTAGTGCCAGGGAAACGGCGACTGCAGGAACGAACCACAAAGCTGCAGGTAGTAGCCCAACCGTAAGTCGGATGCTCTTGCCGCAATGTGGACAGGCTTTGTTTCTGCCGAAACGGTTCATCTCTTTCGAGAAGAAGCTGACCGACGTGTTGCAGTGAGGGCATTTCATCGTGGACACGCTCCATGTGGTCTAACGCAGAGGTAAGCGGCGGCGCAGCCGTCCGCTCGAATGAGATGTTACGCGCGCGCGTGGCGCACCACCGTGAACGATTCTTCTAGCGCAGGTGGTACGAAGTAGGTTGAGAGCAAATCAAAGGTTGCCTCATCCTGTAAAGGATCACCAGCACCTGTCAGGTTGCGCTCCCGAAGCTGCTTTTTGCAGACGTCGTCCGGCACGTCGACAAAGTGCAGCTCGTGAGCTGCTCCCGATGAATGAATAAGCTCGCGGAACCATACCCGTTGTCCTACGGTGTTGGCGGGAAAATCCAGAACGACTGAGACGCCGTTGCGCAGCAACGAGCAGATATGCGCACTCAATGCTTGCTTGACGCGACCCGAGAAGCTCACATAGGAATTAAGGTCGGTTATTTCGTTCGGATAGAGGTCCCTCAAGAGAGCATCCTCCGAAAGCAGAGCTGCATCGTTGGCTAACACCAAGGACTTCGCAAGCGTGGACTTGCCAGCGCCCATCTTGCCGCACATGAAATATAGAACTGCCGGATGAGGCATCGAGAACTTCCCTTGTGCACCTAACGCTGGAGTTAAGCGGCGGCGGCGCCGTCCGCCTTGAACGAATTGTTAGCGCATACCGGCGGTCACCCAAGCTTTTCGAGAAGCTCGACGAGAGCCTTGGATTCCGGGTCATCGCAAACTTGCGGATTACCAACCCGGACCGCGAAATACTTGTGCCGATGTACGCCCTCAATAAACACCTCGCCGCCATCGAATGCGGGACAATCCCATTCTTGACGGCTAAACGCTGGCAGCGTACGGATGGCTTCGTCCACTGACGCCGGCCTTGGAGTTGGATTGCATTTAACGCGTCCTACGGTGATCGACCCATCCGAGTAGTTGGAAGAAGCGCTACATGATTTCGCGGTTGTCTTCGTAATGATGTACCCGTGGACTTGCCCAAGCATGGAGTCTCGCGTCCACACGCGCAAAGCGTCTTCGCCCGATGCGCTCAGCGGCGACAGATGCGCCGCACGAGAGTACGTCTGAATCGCCGCCAGAGGCCCTGCACTCGTCGAATAGTGCTCACTAGCCGCAACTGAGAAGGGTACAAGCATCAGGAGGTAGAGAAGTTTCATTATGGATGCCTAACGCTAGAGTTAAGCGGCGCTCCGG
>Ga0207664_10003267_pt1 | contig 10773 bp, 10 predicted proteins | sample LARL83metaG_FD_184349 | JGI IMG/M metagenome (GOLD analysis project Ga0207664, IMG submission 184349) | Corn, switchgrass and miscanthus rhizosphere microbial communities from Kellogg Biological Station, Michigan, USA - LAR L8-3 metaG... | ecosystem: Host-associated > Plants > Roots >...
CGGGGATTGATGAAATGTGCTCGGTGCGCGTTGATCCTGTCCGTTGCAGCCCTGGCCGGGCTTGTGCCCGCGACCACCACGGCAGCCGTGGCCGCATCAGCACAGCCCGCTGGCAACACGACCCGCCTGATCGCAGCTTGCCGAGTCGCGGCCACGATCCCCGTGGGCAGCGCCCCGGCCGGGATCGCGGTGGACTGGAAGACCAACCGCATCTACGTGGCCAACAGGGGCGATGGCACGGTGTCGGTGATCAACGGGCAAACAAATGCGGTGGTGGCCACGATCCCTGTGGGCCTCCGTCCGGGTGGAGTCACAATGAACTGGAGGATCAACCGTGCCTACGTCGCCAATGCAGGCGGGACGGTATCAGTCCTAGCTGGCTGCTGAGGTTGAACGAGGCGGCGCCGCCGGATTCAGCGACCCGCGCGGATCAGCGTGCGTTGCACGATTGGCTGAATCCGGCGGCGTCCCGGGCGGCGATGGACGGGTCGTTTGCCGCGGACTTCTGCTCGGCGTCGATCTCGCGGTGATACGCGGCAGCACCCTGCCGAGCGGCCCGCAGCCGCGCCGCGTCGAGTTTGTTGGCGAATGCGATGTAGGCGGCAAGTGCCCGCGCCTTGGCGGCCGCAGCCTGGGGCACGACGATCGCGGCGAGCTGGCGATCGAAGTCGTCGCGCAGCCTGGTGTGCTGGGGGAGCTGGGCGAGAAAGTCCTTCAACGGGATGTCGAACTGGCCGCCGTTCAGCGCGTTGATCTTCTTCTCCAGCCCATCGCAGAGCGCGTTGACCGCATTGAGGTACTGCTGGACCGCATCGCTGCTGCCCGGCGACGACACCGGGACCGGTCCGGGGACCGCCGAGTGTTCGGTCGACGAGCAGCCCGCGACGAGGATGCAGCCGCTCGCGGCGATTGCGACTGCGCGCATCCGTCCCATATCGCACATGATCGACGCAATGGAGCTAGCTCTGCGCCTTCGTAGCCAGTTCGTTGCGCAGCCGCTACATCGGCGCGATGGCGTCAGCGACTGCCGCGCGCCGGTCAGCACGCTGGCGAGTCGCGGTTCGGCGCAGCCAAGTTGAGGGTTCCGTGGTTCAGCGGTAACGCTCCCGGAACGATCCGGGCGTAGCGTTGCACCCCGTGGGGGAAGCGCAGCCAGCGGGCGCACAGCCACCGGTACCGGCGGGCGTCATGACCGGCCGGTTCCGCCTGGTGTCGCCGGCGACCTGGGCAATCGTCCTGGGAGGTCTGGCGGCGCTGTCCTTCGCGGCCATGATCTTGCTGACCATCGTGTCCGGCCAGGTATTCAATGGGGTCCTGCCGCTAGTCATCGGCCTGCCCTGCGCGGGGGTTGGGATACTCGTCGCCCGGCGCCAGCCGCGCAACCCCATCGGGTGGCTGTTCCTGGTGACCGGTGCCTGCCTGTTCCTCAGCACCGATGGCTCTGAATACGCGCTTCTGGCCTACCGCTTCGGGCATCGTCTTCCGCTAGGCCCGCTCGCGCTGGCGCTGGGCCAGTTGTGGGGCACCGGCCTGGTGCTGTTGTTCGTGGTGATCCTGCTGTTCCCCGATGGCAGGCTGCCTTCCCGCTTCTGGCGCGCGACCCTGTGGGTCTTCGGCACGGTCTACGCGGTGCTGCAGGCGGCAACGGCCGTGGCGGTCGCTGATGCCCTCGCCGCACACCCCCTCCGGGTCGACTCAAACGGCGGGCTGTCCGCCGTTGATCACCCGGCCGGGTGGTACAACCTCATCCAGGGGCCCGCCACCATCGTGCTCATCGCGCTGACACTGTGCTTCGTCGCCCGGCAGGCGCTGAGCTGGCGGCGCTCGTCCAGCGAACGGCGGCAGCAGCTCAAGTGGCTGGCCAGCGGGGCGGCCGTCACCGTTGTCTGCGGGGTCATGTCAGCGTCCCTCAGCTCATCAGGCTCAACGATCGTGAGTGACGTGGGCAACTATGCCTGGTTCGGCTGGGCCGCACTGCCGGTGAGCATCGGGATAGCGATTTTGCGGTACCGGCTGTATGACATCGACCGGATCATCAGCCGGACCCTGGCCTATGCGATCGTCACCGGCCTGCTGGTCGGGGTGTACGCGGGGCTGGTGCTGCTGGCGACCCGGGTGCTGTCCTTTCACACTCCCGTAGCGGTGGCCGCCTCGACGCTTGCGGCGGCGGCGCTGTTCAGCCCGCTGCGGCGCCGGGTGCAGCAGGCGGTGGACCGGCGGTTCAACCGGGCCCGCTACAACGCCGACAAGACCGTGGCGGCGTTCGCGGCGCGGTTGCAAGACGCACTGGACCTGGATGCGGTCCAAGAGGACCTGGCCGGTGTCGTGCACCACGCCCTGGAACCCACCCACGTATCGGTGTGGATCAGCCAACGTGGCTGAGGCCGCTGGGCGGGCCGGGATGCCCGGCTGTGGTGGTGGCCAGCAGGGCGGGGGTGTGGGTGCGGTTGCCGGGCTGGGCGGCCTGGTCCATCGCGGCCCGGGCGGCTGGCTCGCTGGTATGCGGCGGGATGGTAAGCAGGTCGGTTCTCCCGTTACGGGCGGTCGCGGTGAGCAGCCCGGCGGGCATGGTCTCGAACCAGCCGAGCCGCACGGTGCGCCTGCCCGCCGGGCCATCGACGCGCAGCCAGCGGGGCCGGCTGGCGTCCCAGCCCGCCCGGCCGAGCATGATGGCGGTGACCGGGCCGTGGCGCTGGTCGAGGGCCAGGATCAGTCCGGGCAGTTCGGCGGCGGGGTCTGATGACCGGGGCCACCAGCCGCCGTCTAGCGGGGTGTGGCCCGTCAGGCCGGGCTGCAGCCGCAGCCGCGGCCGTTCTGGCGGGGCGGTAGCTGGCATGGCCGTAGCTGGCATGGCTGTTGGTGGCATGGCCGTTGCCTACTGGCCGGGGGGCGCCGGGGCGGCCGGACGCCGGTGGCGGGTGCGGCGGAGGGCCAGCCGCAGCTGGGTGATCCGGGCGGTTCCGGCGGCGGCCATCAGCAGGGCGCCGGCGACGGCGGCCAGGAGCAGCGCCACGGCCAGCGACAGGTGCAGGTGGGCGCCCAGGAAGCTGATGTTCACGGCGTGGGTGTTCTGGATGATGAAGATCAGCACCACGATGAGGACGGCGACGCCGACGATCAGCCCGGTGCGCAAGCCGCTGATCCGCGTATGCAACCGCTCGCGCCGGGGCGGCTGCGCCGCGGGCGGCGGCGGCGCGGGCGGGGACCGGGTGGCGCCGTTGGAGGGGGGTGGCGCGGTCATCGGAGGGGATGGGGGCTGTGCGGCCATGGCGTTGTCTCCTTCCAAAGACACGGGATGAAGCACTGAACCGCGGCCGGGGTACCCGCGCAGTCCGGGTTGCGGCTCTCAGAGGCGCCGCCGCCGCAGCCGCCTCCCGATTTCCAGGCCGGCGAATAGGAGGGCGGCGATGATGATCAGGCCGATGAGCATGGCTCGCTCCTTCGATGACCGGGCATCACGGGCCGTCGTCGGCGGGTGTTTCCCGGCTTCTGCCCTCCGGCTACCCTGGAAACAGAAGACTAGCAATTTTATTCCAGTATTGCTAGTCTTGCGTCCGTGAAGAACTGGACGCTGCTGACCAGCCACGCGCAGGTGCTGCTGGCCATCGCCCACGACCCGGGGATACGGCTGCGCGACATCGCCGCCAGCCTGGGCATCACCGAGCGCAGCGCCTACGCCATCGTCACCGACCTCACCGAGGGCGGCTACGTGGCTAAGCGCAAGGACGGCCGCCGCAACCGCTACCAGATCCAGGCCCACCTCCCGCTGCCCGGGCCAGCCAGTCAGCACGCCACTGTCGGCGAACTGCTCAGCCTTCTCACCACCCGGCCCGGGGCCACAGAACGCAGCTGACAAGCCGCGCCCCGCCAGCCCGAAGCGGGCACCCCCGCCGCAAGCGTTCCCGGCCGGGAATCCGGTTCAGGTGCCGGGGCGGGCGTGTACCACTGCGCCGTCCACCAGGGTGAGGTCCACCTCGGCCTGGGCGATCTCCGCGGCGGGCTGGGTGAACAGGTTGCGGTCGAGCACCACGAGGTCGGCGCGCTTCCCGGGCTCGATCGAGCCCGCGTCCCGCTCGTCGTGGTTGACGTAGGCGGAGCCGATGGTGAACGCGGCGATCGCGGCGGGCAGGCCGATCCGCTCGCCGGGCAGGAACGGGGTGTCGGTGTCCGGGCCGCGGAACGGGTAGTCGGGCGCGGTGGTCCGGTTCACCGCGGTGTGCATCTCCCACATCGGGTTCGGGCTGGACACCGGCCAGTCGCTGCCGAAGCACAGTTGCGCGCCGGACCGGGCCAGGCTGCCGAACGGGTACTGCCATGCGGAGCGCTCCGGGCCGAGGAACGGCAGGGTCAGTTCGGTCATCTGCGGCTCGTTGCTGGCCCACAGCGGCTGGCAGTTGGCCACCACGGAGAGGTCGCGGAACCTGGGCACGTCCTCGGGGTGGATCACCTGGATGTGCGCGATGTGGTGCCGCCCTTGGGTCGGCCCGTTCGCGTGACGGGCGGCGGCGATCGCGTCCAGCGCCTCGCGGACCGCCCGGTCCCCGATCGCGTGGATGTGCACCTGGAACCCGCGGACGTCGATCGCCGTGACCGCCTCTTTCAGTTCCTCTGGGTCGAAGAAGCTGGTCCCCCGGCCCTCGGTCTCGTGGCCGTGCCCGTCGAGGTAGGGGCTCAGCATCGCGGCGGAGAAGTTCTCGCAGACGCCGTCCTGCATGATCTTCACGCTGGTGGTGCGGAACCGGGGGCCGTCAGCGATGGACCGGCGTTCTGTCAGAAAGTCGAGTTGGGACGGGCCGACGGAGCGCTGCCACCAGAGAGCACCGGTGACCCGGGCGGTCAGCAGGCCCCGCCGCTCGACCTCGCGGTAAGCATCGAAGCAGTCGGGCACCACCGCGTACTCGCCGACGATCGCCTCCTGCCAGGCGGTGATGCCGAGCGAATGCAGGTACCGCTGGCCCACCAGGATCCCGGCCACCTGCTCGTCCGGGGTGACCGCAGGGGCCACCCGCCGGATCAGGTTCATCGCGCCCTCGTGCAGCGTGCCCTGCGGCTCGCCGGTCGCGGTTCGCTCGATCCGGCCGTCCGGCGGGTCCGGGGTGGTGGCGTCGATGCCGGCCAGCGCGAGCGCCCGGGAGTTCACCCAGGCACCGTGGTGGTCCCGGTTGGACAGGAACACCGGCCGGTCGGGAACCACCGCGTCGAGGTCGTCCTTGCCGGGCACGCCGCCGGGGAACACGTCCATCCCCCAGCCGCCGCCGGCGACCCACGCCGCGCCCGGGTTGCGGTCGGCGTAGGAGCGGATCGCCGCCAGGTAGCCCGCGCGGGTGTGCTCACCGGTCAGGTCGCACTGGCTGCGTTCCAGCCCGCCGCCGGACGCGTGCACGTGCGCGTCCTGGAACCCGGGCAGCAGCATCCTGCCGCGCAGGTTGACCACCTCGGTGCGCGGGCCCACGTGGGGCCGCATGTCCGCAGCGGCGCCCACCGCCACGATCCGGCCATCCTTGACGGCGACGGCCTGGGCCCAGGACCGGGCAGCGTCCACCGTGTAGACGGCTCCCCCGGTCAGCACCAGGTCGGCCGCGCCTGCGGCGGCCACTAGTCGCCCAGTTCGGCGCGGCGGCGGGTGACGTAGTCCTCCAGTTCGGCGCGGACGGCCTCGTCCAGCGGCGGCGGCTCGTACTCCTCCAGGGTCTTGGTGCAGATCTCACCAGCCCGCACCGTGGCGTCCTTGCCGCCCTGCTTCAGCCACCGCTCGTAGTTCGCCGTGGAGGACAGCAGCGGCCGGTAGAAGCAGGTGCGGAACCGCTCCATCGTGTGCGCGGCGCCGAGGAAGTGGCCGCCGTGGCCGACCTCCTCGTGCGCGCCGAACGCCAGCGACGCCTCGTCGATCTCCAGCGGGGTGAACTCCACCCGGAGCATCCGCAGCAGCTCGATATCGATGATGAACTTCTCGTAGCAGCTCACCAGGCCGCCCTCCAGCCACCCGGCCGCGTGCATGACGAAGTTGGTGCCCGCGAGGAACGTGGGCAGCAAGGTCATCAGCGCCTCGTAGGCGGCCTGCGCGTCCGCGGTCTGGCTGGAGTTCAGCCCGCCGCCGGTGCGGAACGGCAGCCCGTAGTGCCGGGCAAGCTGCCCGGTGCACAGCAGGCCGATGGCCGACTCCGGGGTGCCGAAGCTGGGCGACCCGGACTGCATGTCGATGTTGGACAGGAACGAGCCGAAGATCACCGGGCAGCCGGGCCGGATGAGCTGGGCCAGCGCTATGCCGGTGAGCGCCTCGGCAAGCTGCTGCGCCAGCGCGGCCGGGATGGACACCGGGGACATGGCGCCCATGAGCAGGAACGGGGTGAGCACCACCGGCTGGTTCGCCGCGCAGTACTCGAACTGGGCGTCCAGCATCCGGTCGTCCCAGCGCAGCGGCGAGTTGCAGTTGATCAGGCTGATCGTGGCCGGAGTCTGCTCGATGCTCGCCCGGCCCTTGTCCAGGCCGCCGAACAGGATCGAGGTCATGTTGATGGTGTCGGCGGCGTTCGGCCCGGAGACCACGTTGCCCATGTAGATCTTGTCGGTGACGGTCTGCAGGGCGTAGATCATGTCGAGGTGCCGGGAGTCCAGCGGGGCGTCGTTGGGCTCGCAGATCACCCCGCCCGCGGAGTCCAGTTCGGGGAACGACTGGGAGAGCATGGCCAGGCGGCGGAAGTCCGCCAGCGTGGCGTCCCTGCGGACCTCGCCCTCACGGACGAACGGCGACCCGTACACCGCGCCGAACACCATGTCGTCCCCGCCGATGTGCACGCTGTTGGCCGGGTTGCGGGCCTGCACGCCGAACTCGCGCGGCGCCTTGGCGACCTGCTCGAGCACGAAGTCCGGGTCGAACTTGACCACGTCGCCGTCCACCTGCTGGCCGGCCTTGCGGAACAGTTCGACGGCCTCGGCCTTGGCGAACTGGACGCCGATCTCGCTCACGATGCGGCGCCAGCCGCGCTCCAGCACCCCGACCGCGTCGGCGGAGAGGATCTCATACCGCGGCATCGTGTTGCGGAACATCGCCACCTGCCTCTGCCGAGACGGGCCCGGACCGCCTTGACCGGCCAAGACCCCGATCGTAGGATCACATAGTAGAACAGAGTTCCGTAACGTGGAACTTGCCTGTAGAGCACTCGCTGCAGAGCACTTTGTGGCCGAGCTTCGCACAGGCCAGGCACGGTACGTCAACCCCACAGGCAGGCACGTGGTGAGCAGCCCTAACGGAACCCAGGCGGTGGACCGTGCCGCGCGGCTGCTCACCGAGGTGGTGCACGCGCCGGGGTCGGTCACGTTCACCGAGCTGGCCGCGGCCACCGGGCTGGCCAAGAGCACCACGTCGCGCCTGCTCCTGGCGCTCGAGCGCAACGGGCTGGTCCGCCGCGACGACGCGGGCCGGTTCCGCCCCGGCGAGATGTTCGTCAGGTTCGCCTGGCGCGGCGGTGCCGAGGCGGGGCTGACCGAGGTCGCCCAGCCCTACCTGGACCGGCTCGGCGGGGCCACCGGCGAGACCGTGAACCTTGGCGTCGCGCGGGACGGCATGGTCGAGCAGATCGCCCAGGTGGACAGCGTGTACCTGATCGGGGCCACCAACTGGCTGGGCCGGGCGGTGCCGCTGCACTGCAGCGCGGCCGGCAAGGTGCTGCTCGCCCACGGCGCGGTCACGCTGCCAGCGGGCCGGCTCGAGCGGCGCACCGGCCAGACCGTCACCAGCCGGGCAGCCCTGGACGCGGAGCTTGCCACCGTCCTCGAACGGGGTTACGCGGTCATCGACGGCGAACTGGAACCCGGTCTGGTAGCGGTGGCCGCCCCGGTCTACCGCGACGGCGGTGCTGTGGTCGCCGCGCTGTCGGTGTCGGGACCTGGGACCCGGCTGACCCTGCCCCGGATCGCCGACGTGGCCGCCGCGTGCATGGCCCAGGCCAGCGACCTGTCCGAGGTCCTGGGCCACCGGCCGGACGGGACCGCAGACACGGCCCGAGCACCGCATGCAGCCCAAGCACGGAGAGAAGGTGCCGCGTGACCCCGGACGAGCTACTCAAGCAGTTGTACGACGACACACTGGTCGGCAACGCCCCTTCCGTGCTTGAGCTGACGCAGACCGGCCTGGGCCAGGGCCTGGGCCCGGAGACGCTGCTCTACGACGCGCTGATCCCGGCGCTGGAGGAGGTCGGCGCGCGGTTCGAGCGCGGCGACTTCTTCGTGCCGGAGATGCTGATCGCGGGCAAGGCGATGGCCGGGGCGCTGGAGATCCTGCGCCCGCTGCTTGCCGAGACCGGCGCGCAGACCATCGGCAAGATCGTCATGGGCACGGTCAAGGGCGACGTGCACGACATCGGCAAGAACCTGGTGAACATCATGTTCGAGGGCGCCGGGTTCGAGGTGATCGACCTGGGCGTCCAGGTGTCACCGGAGAAGTTCATCGACGCGGTGCGCGAGCACCAGCCCGACATCCTGGGCTTCTCCGCGTTCCTCACCACGACCATGCCGATGTTCAAGGCGAACATCAACGCGCTGGAGAAGTCCGGGCTGCGCGACCAGGTGATCGTCATGGTCGGCGGCGCCCCGGTCACCCAGGAGTACGCCGACGTGGTGGGCGCCGACGGGTACGCCGCGGACGCCTCGGCGGCGGTGGTCCGCGCCAAGGAACTGCTGCAGCGGCGCCGCGCCGCGCTGCCCGCGTAGGGCGGCAGGCGTGGACACCGTTCTCTCCTCCGCGACCAAGCAGGCCGTGATCGGGCCCGGCCAGCCGTTCTGCATCATCGGCGAGCGGATCAACCCGACCGGGCGCAAGGCGTTCCAGGAGGAGCTGCGGGCCGGCGACCTGTCCAGGGTGGAGACCGACGTGGCCCAGCAGGTCGCCGGGGGGGCCATGGTGCTCGACGTGAACATGGGCGCGCCCCTGGCCGACGAGGCGGAACTCATGAGCCGCGCGGTACGGCTCATCCAGGGCCTGACCGACCTGCCGCTGGTCATCGACTCCTCGATCATCGAGGTCCTGGACGCGGGACTGGCCGCCTACGAGGGCAAGGCGCTGGTCAACTCGGTCACCGCCGAGGACGACCGGCTGGAGGCGATCCTGCCGCTGGTGAAGAGGCACGGCGCCGCGGTCATCGGCCTGCCCAACGACGAGGAGGAGATCCCCGAGGAGCCGGCTCGCCGGGTGGAACTGGCCCGCAAGCTCATCGACGTGGCCACCGGCAAGTACGGGATCGCCATCGAGGACATCGTGATCGACCCGCTGGCCATGACGGTCGGCGCCGACACGGCGCACGGGATCCGGACGCTGGAAACGATTGCACTGCTGCGCGATGAATTCGGCGTGAACATGACGCTGGGCGCCTCGAACGTGTCGTTCGGCATGCCGGACCGGCACGCGATCGGGGGCGCGTTCCTGCCCGTGGCCATCTCGCACGGCCTGACCAGCGCCATCATGGACGCCCGGTCGCCGCAGATCGTCCGCGCGGTCAAGGCCACCGACCTGCTGCTCGACCGCGACCCCTGGGGCGCGTCCTGGATCGCCGCCCACCGCGCCCAGCAGGCCGCCGCCTCGCAGCCCGCCGGGGCGGGCGCCCAGCCGTCACCATGACCAGCACCGTGGACCTGGAGACCGAGGCCACCGGGCCGGTCCGGGTGGACTTGACCTTCGAGCCCGGGGCCCGCCGGGTACGGGTGCCGCACGGGGTGACCCTGTTCGACGCCGCGAGCTGGAACGGGATCGCGATCGACTCCACCTGCGGCGGCCACGGCACCTGCAAGAAGTGCAAGGTCCAGGTGCTGGACGGGGCGGCGGCGCCGTCCGAGCTGGACGCCCGCGCGTTCACGCCGGAGGAGCTGCGGCAGGGGTGGCGGCTGGCCTGCCGGGCCCACGCCCTGACCGATACCCGGGTGGACGTGCCGCCGCTCGTCACCAGGCCCAAGGCCGCCACGGTCGGCGTCGGCCGGCAGGTGATCCTGCGCCCCGCGGTGCAAAAGCGCTACCTGGAACTGGCCGAGCCGTCGCTCAGCGACCAGGTGACCGACGCCGAGCGGGTGCTCGCGGCGCTCGACGACCTGGAGCCGCGGATCGACCTGGACGTGCTGCGCACGCTCGGCCGGGTGCTGCGCGCCGCCGACTACAAGATCACCGCAGTGGTCGTGGACGACGTGCTGATCGGCGTGGAGCCCGGCGACACCACCGGCCGCCGGTTCGGCATCGCGTTCGACCTGGGTACCACGACGGTGGTCGCGACGCTGCTCGACCTGTCCACCGGGACTCCGGCCGCGGTGGCGTCCGTGCTCAACGCGCAGCAGCCGTTCGGCGCGGACGTGATCAGCCGGATCAGCGCGACCATGCTGGACCCGGCGGCGCTCGGCCGGCTGCGTTCCCTGGCCCAGGAGACCCTGGCGGGGCTGGCCGCCGAGGTGTGCGCGCAGTGCGGCGCCGACCCGGCCGAGGTGTACGAGGTGGCGCTGGCCGGCAACGCGACCATGACCCACCTGGTGCTCGGCATCGACCCCGAGCCGCTCGGCATGGCCCCGTTCATCATGGCCATCCGGTTGTTCCCCGAGGTGCTCGCCGCCGACCTCGGCATCGCCGTGCACCCGCGCGCCCGCGCCGTGGTGTTCCCCGCGTTCGGCGCGTACGTGGGCGGCGACATCACCGCCGGGCTGCTCGCCTCGGGCATGGACCGCGACGCAAGGATCCGGCTGTTCGTGGACATCGGCACCAACTGCGAGATCGTGCTCGGCAACCGGGACTGGCTGCTC
>Ga0207664_10003269_pt1 | contig 10770 bp, 10 predicted proteins | sample LARL83metaG_FD_184349 | JGI IMG/M metagenome (GOLD analysis project Ga0207664, IMG submission 184349) | Corn, switchgrass and miscanthus rhizosphere microbial communities from Kellogg Biological Station, Michigan, USA - LAR L8-3 metaG... | ecosystem: Host-associated > Plants > Roots >...
ATCGTGAGAGGTGAGAGGTGACTGCGTCTGCAGTTACGTCTCACCTCTCACGTGTCACCTCTCACGCGCTTCACGTCTCACGTCCGGTCAGCCGAACCACTCTCGCGGACAGTCGCGCTGCTGGCGGGCCGCGTCGAGCACCCACTGCTGCGTCGTGGGGTCGCTGATCTCCGAGCCCACGCGGTTGAACCACGCGCCCGCCTGACGATCGTCGCCAACGCGCCGCCAGAGCTCGCCAACCAGGTAGGTCAGCACCGCGCGCTCCTCGCGCCCCACGCCGTCATAGCTCGCCAGCGCTTCCTCGAACTTCCACGCGGCCTTCCGGCGGAAGAAGCGCTCAGCCTCGGTGTCGCCTTCGTCCACGCAGCACCACGCCGCGCGGAGCAGCAGGTCCGCCACGTGTCGTGCGTCCAGCGCCTGCCACTCCGCCACCTTCGCTGCCGCCTCGTATTTCTCCGAGCCCGACACGGCAGTGGTGGAGATCTGCGGCGCCAGCTCGTTCCAGACGTGCTCTCGCAGCCCGGCCGTCACCTCGGCATCGTCGGTGAAGTCGCGCTCCGCACCCGAGTAGCCGCACCGGTTGCACATGTGGATGAGATAGGGCAGCGGCTGCGTCCCGGCGGCGCGCTCGTGGAAGTCGGTGCGCTTGCCACCGAACGAGTTCGTCGAGATCACCTGCTGCGACTTGAAGCGAGTGTCGCAGATCGGACACCGCAGCTCGATTGGTTGCAACGTCGTCATGACCTTGTCTCCTGCACCCGCCCGACACCGGGCCTGCTCCCCTGAGCCACATCAAGGGAAAGAAGCGTGCCAGTTCCCGGCGGCGGCGGGTGATCGCCGCGCACCAGTGCTCCATCTCGGTGAACTTCTCGCCTTTCGCGTGCCGTGCGAGCGTTCGCGCCATGCGCCGGCGTTCAGCATGCGTGGCGCGCACATGCGCTCTTGTTGACCTCATCGGTCGCCGCTATCATTCCGCGTCCCATCTGCCCGCGCTCGTCGCGATCGTCTGCGTGACGATCGTCGCGCCGCCTTCTCGCAGGTCGCTCCCGGTCGAATGCTGATCAACCTGCTGCCAGACTTCCTCGCCGTTCTCGAAAGCACCGACCGCGTCGCCGCCTACCAGCGCTACTTCTCCGCTCACCGCTCCCTCCTCGAATCCTACTGGCACAATTACGTCGTCGATCCCGACGGCCCGCACTTCCTCGATGTCGTGCGCGCCACCGTCCTCGCTGATCGACGGGATCTTCGCGAGATGCTCGGGCGCACCGACGTCGTCGCGCTCGCGCGGGCCACGGAGCAGCGCTGCGCCCAGTTGCTCGAGCAGGACGTCGACGTCGATATCGTCCTCATGGTGGGCGTCGGCGCGGCGAATGCCGGCGAACTGGTGACCGATGGACACGCCGCCGCCTTCGCCTGCCTGGAGCACTTCACCTCCGTCGCCAACCCGGAGACCCAGGGCCTGGGGCTCGATCCCGAGCTGCTCCCACTCTGGCTCGCTCACGAAGTCGCGCACGGCGTGCGCTACACCTCGCCCACCAGCCGCAGCGAGCTGCGCCGGCTCATCGAGGAGGCCGGCGGCAACTACTCGTACTGGGAGACGGGCCGCACGGCCACGCTGCGTGAGCTGCTGATGAACGAAGGGCTCGCCGTGCATGTGTCGCAGGCCATCAGTCCGGGACACGCCGCGTGGGAGTACTTCGGGTTCGGGCGGCGGCAGTACGCGCGCGTGCGCGAGCTCGAAGCTGTGGTGACGCGCGCCGTGGCGGGGGATCTCGATCGCGCAGGGCTGGGCCTTCGGTTGCGTTACCTCTCCGGCGGCATGAGCGATGAGGCACGCACGGTGGATCGCTACGTGCTCCCCGAGCGCGCCGGTTATTTCCTCGGCGCGCGCATGGTGGAACCGGCGATCGAGGAACGCGGCCTTGCGTGGGCCGTCCGTGCCAGCGCCGGCGAGCTCGCCCATCTCGCTCGCGTGGCAGCCGCCACGGCGTAGCGCGCCGGCACGGAACGTCTCGGCGCGCTACTTCCCTACGCAGAAACGGCGAAACACCACGTCCAGCACGTCGTCCGTCCGCACCACGCCGATCAACTCGCTCAGCGAGTCGGCGGCGGCGCGAACGTGGATCGCCGCCACCGTGGCCGGCAGCGCATCCATGCGCCACGCATCGGCGAAGGCGCGCAGTTCCTCCGCAGCGCGGCTCACCGCAGCGCGGTGTCGCGCGTGAGTGAGCGCCGGCTGGTCGAGGACAGGCTCGCCGTGCGCTTCGGTGATCCGCTCCTCCACCAGCGCGAGCAGTCGCTTGAGCCCGCGCCCGGTGTGGGCGCTCACCACCACATCAGCCTCTCCTGGCGGGTCCTCGCGTGGCGCATCGGCCTTGGTCAGCGTCGTCACCGTCGGTGAGGCGGAGCGTTCACGGACAGCTGCTGCCGCCGCGGCGAGTGACGACGCCGAGTCGCCGCACACGATCACCACTGCTGCCTGCGCCACGTAGCGGCTCGACACCTCGATCCCCATCTGCTCCACCACGTCCGCGGTGTCCCGCAGTCCTGCCGTGTCGACGAGACGCAGGGGCCAGCGCGGCAGGTCCAGTACCGCTTCGATGGCGTCACGCGTCGTGCCCGGCACATCCGTCACGATCGCCCGCGCCTCGCCCAGCAGCGCGTTGAAGAGTGAGGACTTTCCCACGTTCGGCGCGCCGGCGAGCACGACGAGTGCGCCATCGTGCACGAGGGCCGCCTGTTCGCCCGTGGCGAGCAGCGCATCGAGGACGGCCAGCAGCTCGCTCGACGCGCGAGCGATCGCCTCCCTCGGCACTGGGCCGTCGTCTTCCTCGGGAAAGTCGATGTCGTAGGCCAGCAACGCCTCGAGGTCCAGCAGCCCCGTGCGCAGCGCACCGATGCGCCGGCTCAACCCGCCATCCAGCTGCCGCAGTGCCATGCGGTGTGCGGCCGAGCTTCGCGCATCGATCAGGTCGCCGATCGCTTCCGCCTGCAGGAGGTCGAGCTTGCCGTTCAGCACGGCCCGACGCGTGAACTCGCCGGGTTGGGCCTCGCGAGCCCCGGCGGCGATCAGCGCGGCCGTCACCGCTGCCGGCGCCACCGGGCCCCCATGCGTGGTGATCTCGAGCAGATCCTCACCCGTGAACGATCGAGGCGCGGCGTAGCGCACGGCGACCACGTCGTCGAGCGCGGTACCGGCGGCATCGCGGACCGTGGAGTGGACGGCGCGGCGCGGCTCCTCGGGCCACGGATCGAGGACCCGCCGCGCGATGGCCGGCACCTCCGGTCCACTTGCGCGGATCACCGCGAGCGCACCGCGACCGGCGGCCGTGGCGCGCGCCACGATGGTGCTGCCGTCGTCGAGCGCACGGGCACCTGGCAGCGAATCCGCCGCCGTCGTCGTCATGCCCGCGCTTCTGGTCCGAGCACCAGGGATTCGCCCGGCTCGATCACGTGCACGCGATCGCGCGCGTCGTGCTGCGCGAGGTGCGCACGGAGCCGGTCGATCGCGTCGAACGCCGTGGCCGTGACGTGCCGGAAGGTGCCCCAGTGATAGGGCATCATCGCTCGTGCCTGCAGCGTCTCGAAAAGCCTCACCGCGTCCTCGCCTGTCAGGTGGCCTCGTCGGAATCCGGGCTTCCAGCTCGGCGCCCAGCCGATGGGCAGCAGCGCGAGGTCGAGCTGTCGCCCTCGCGCCCAGAGCACCTGCTCCACGAGGCTGTGCGTGGACGACCTGAGCGCCGTGTCGCCGGCGAAGAAGACACTCTCCTCGTCGGATTCCAGCAGGTACATGTTCGCGGCGCTGCGCCAGCGGTCCACCATGTACCGGCTCCCCTGATGGGTGGCACGCGCAGCGTGCACCCGGAGCTTTTGGCCGGCGATCGTGATGGTCTGCGCCGCGTCGAGGGGCTCCGCGTTCCGGTAGCCCTTCCGGAGGAGCCATCGGGCGATCGGCGGTGGTGCGTAGAGCGGCACGTCGCTGGGCAGGGCATCGAGCGAGCGGAACGACAGGTGATCGGCGTGCGCGTGTGTGAGGAGCAGCGCGTCGAGTCGTGGCAGCGCCTCGAGTGCGATCCCCGGCGGTGACACGCGAGGCAGGAAGCGGCCCAGCTTCGGGTCAAAGTTGGGATCTGTCAGCAGGCGAGCGCCGGCGATCTCGACGAGGAGGGTTGCGTGGCCAATGTAGGTGATGTGCACGCCATCTCCACGAGCAGGGGTCGCGCCAGCACGATCCCTGGCGCGACCCATTCGTGTCGCAATGCCTCCGCGTCGCCGTCTAGGTTCGTCGCTTCACGGCGGGCGATGCGACGGCGCCCGACACCACGACGGCAGGTGCCGCCTTCTGACGTTCGCGCGCCAGCAGCCATTGCTGCGGCAGCGCGGCGATGTTCTGCACGGCGTAGTACAGGTTGAGCCCCGATGCGAGGTTCAGGAACAGCACGGTGAGCATCACCGGCATCATGTAGCTCATCATTTTCGCCTGCGGGTTCGGCGGCGCCGCCTTCATGCCGATCCACGACATCACGTACATCGAGAGCCCCATCAGGAGAGGCGTGATGTAGAAGGGATCGCGGGTCGAGAGATCGGGCAGCCACAGGAATGGCACGCCGCGGAACTCGATCGTGTTCTGGAACACGAAGTAGAGCGCGTACAGCACCGGCATCGGGAGCAGCATCGGCAGGCATCCCATCAGCGGGCTGAGTGGACTCATGCCATGATCCTTGTAGACCTTCATGATCACTTCCTGCTGCCGGCGCGGGTCATCCTTGTACTTCTTCTGGATGGCCTGGAGCTCGGGCTGCAGGCGCTGCATGGCGATGCTCGTCCGCATTGCTCGCTGGTTGAGCGGCCAGAGCGCGAGGCGGATCAGCACGCCGAACAGCACGAGCACCCAGCCGTAGCTGAGCTGTGTGGTGTGCTTCATCCACAGCAGTGCGCGCATGACGATGGTGACGAACGGCTGGACCGCGCCGTGGATCCACCCACCGTACGGGTTCACCTGGTCGAGATCATTGCCCAGATGCTGGAGCCGCGCGAAGTCCTGGGGACCGGTGTAGAGGTCGAACGTGGCGGCGCCGGCGCGAAGCGGAAGCGCGGCCGTCGCCTCGATGTCCCGCGCACTCTTTCCGGCGCGCGGCTCTCCCTTCAGGCGGAGCGCGGCGAAGGGCTGTTTCGCCGGCGCCCGGAACGCCACCAGGAAGTACTTGTCCCGTGTCGCCACCCAGTCGAGGGGCCCGGGCTCTATGCGCACCTCCCCTGTATCGAGCTTCGCGAAGCCGACACTCGTCACGTCCCCACGCGAGGTCCGGAAGCTCACGCCGAGATGGTGGATGTCGTCGAGCGTGTCGGCCTCGTTGGACTGCAGGCCACGGGGCAGGTCGAGCAGGAGGGTGCTCCTGTCCGGGGCGCCGCTCACCGCGCCGGATACACGGACGAGGAAGCTGTCGGGTACGAACGTATACGTGAGACGCACATCATGGCCCGCCGACCGGCCGGTGTACGTGAGCACGGGAGCGCCCGTGGGTGTCGTGCTCCGCTGGAGCACGAGTGGCGTGCGATCGAGCGCGATCGTGTCTGCTCCCACAGCGAAGCGATAGCCCATCAGGGCCGAATTGGGACGCACGAGCTCCGCAGCGCGATGACGTGCGGACGGTTGGCGCGACGGGTAGCTGTCCAGCACCACCGAAACCGGCACGCCACCCCGGGAGCTGAACGCATACGTCGCCAGGCGCGTGTCCACCACGGTGGTCTCGGGCCGTGCCGCCACGGTCGCTGCCTGCGGCGCCGTCGCGGTGGTCGAGTCACGCGCGGTTACCTGCGCTGCTGCCGGCGTCACCGCAGGCGTGACCGGACGCGCGGGCGAGGTTGCAGCAGCAGCCGCAGTGGTGTCGCCGCGGCCCGGGATGACTTGCGTGGAGTCCACGGCCTTCGACCGTGACCGGGCACCCGGAAACAGGAACGGCGTGCCGACGATGACGATCGCTGTCAGCACGAGTGCGAGAAAGAAGCGCTTATCCATAGGCTGATTGGCCCAACGAGCCCGCGGGCTCGTCAAGGCACCGGATCGTATCCGCCGGATCGGAAGGGGTGACACCGCCCGATGCGGCGGAGCGCAAGCCATCCACCGCGCCATGCCCCATGGCGCTCGAGCGCCTCGATGGCATACACGGAACAGCTAGGATAATAACGGCATGCCGAGGGAAGCAGGTGGCCAAGGCTCACTTGGTAGCCACGCACGAGCAGGATGAACATCGTTCGCATCATGAGGAACTCGGTGTCGCGGGCGGCGGGAAGTCGGGAGATGCTGTCGCGGAAGCCCAACGTTCGAGTTGCGTGAGCACCCGGTCGATCTCGGTACCGAGCTGGTCGAACGCCGCGGCGTAGGTCTCGGGCCGCGCACGCAACACGACATCGAACGGTAACCCGCTCGGCAACAGTCGGAGGCGGGTCAGTTCGCGCAGGCGACGCTTGAGTCGGTTGCGTGCGACCGCACTCTGCCGGTGGCGCGGCACAATCAGCCCCACGCGCATGCTGGCTCCCGGATGCGCGAGAGGGGAAGCGACGACCCGGACATCGAGATGACCGGACCGAATACGCTTCCCCTCTCGCGCGATGCGTTGCAGGTCCGCGCCTCGCGTGATGCGTGCATGGCGCGGAAAGCCGAGTGACGCCTGGGGCGTCCTAGGCTCCCGCGTACTTGTCCGGGATCCGGACAGTGAGCTGCTTGCGCCCCTTCTTGCGGCGGCGGGCCAGCGTCGCACGGCCCCACTTCGTCTCCATCCGCGCACGGAACCCGTGCGTCTTCACACGCCGCGTGTTGCGCGGGCGGTAGGTGGGCTTCCCCATGACTACTCCAGGTACGGTCTGAACGAACTCGCCAGAATCGGCGGCAACTAAGGCACAGATTGGTAAAGTTAGCGGAGACAGTGAGATAGGTCAAGGCAACTGATGTAGCTGGCGAACCATCGTGAAGCGAGGCTTCGCCATCCATATCCGTCCGGATTCCGAGCGGACCGTTTGCTTTTTCCACAGGCCCGGAATAGCTTCGCTCCCCCGCCCCTTCCAGTTATCCACATACGCCATGACGCTCTCGGCGACCGAAGTCTGGACACGCCTGCTCGATCGCGCACGGCTCGAGCTTCCGGAACAAACGTTTCGGACGTGGCTCGAGCCGACCGAGCCGCTGGCATTGGAGGAGGGCACCATCATCGTCGGATCGCCTGATCAGTTCGCGGCCGACTGGAATGAATCCAAGCACGCTGGCCTCCTCACCAGCCTCGCGCCGGTGGCGCTGGGCCACCCGCTGTCCGTCGTCTTCCGCGTGCATGAGGAGCGCAAGACACGGAACCAGATGGACCTGTTCGTCGCCCCGCCACCGGCCCAGAAGGCGACAGAAGAACAACAGAAACGCGGCGGTATCAACGCACAGCTGAGTGAGCGCTATACCTTCGACCATTTTGTCATCGGCAAGTCGAACGAGCTCGCCGCCGCTGCCGCACACGCCGTCGCTCAGGCGCCCGGCAAGGTCTACAATCCGCTCTTCCTCTACGGGGACACCGGGCTCGGAAAGACCCACCTCATGCAGGCGGTGGCTCACGACGTCCTCGCTCGCCACCCGGAAACGCGCATCACGTTCATCGGGACCGAGCAGTTCACCAACGAGATGATCGGCTCCATTCAGAACCGCACGACGCAGGAATTCCGGCGGCGCTATCGGGAGACCGACCTGCTTCTCGTGGACGACGTGCACTTCCTGAAGGGGAAGGAAGCCACCCAGGAGGAGTTCTTCCACACCTTCAATGCGCTCTACGAGGCGGGACGCCAGATCATCCTTACCAGTGACCGTCCACCTTCGGAGATCCCTGGACTCGAGGCCCGGCTCGTGAGCCGCTTCCAGTGGGGAATGGTCGCCGACATCGAACTGCCGGACCTCGAGCACCGGATCGCCATCCTGCGCAACAAGGCGCTCCTCGATCACCTCGAGATGACGATACCGGAAGATGTCATCCGCTTCATCGCCGAGCACGTGCGCTCGAGCGTGCGCGAGCTGGAAGGCTCCATCATCAAGCTGCTCGCCTATGCCTCCCTCAAGCATCGCGAGATCACGGTGGACGTGGCCCGCGAGGCGTTACGGGACAAGCTGCGCCCCGGCGAAAACACAGGTCCCGGAGTGACCGGCGTCAATACCGACACCATTCAGCAGGCGGTCGCCAGGGAATGGGGAGTCACCACCGAGGGACTCCGGTCCAAGACACGCACCAAGGCCCTGACGACGCCGCGACAGGTCGCCATGTACCTGATGCGCGAGCTTCTGAGCCTTCAACTGGTGGAGATCGGCGCAACGTTTGGTGGACGAGATCACTCCACGGTCATCCACAGCCTCGATCGCGTGGCCAGCATGCTTCGCGAGGATCCGGCTTTTGCACAGCGCGTGGGAAAGCTGCGTGCGCAGCTCGAAGCCCTTGCCGCTTGAGAGTCATTCAGCAGCTTTCTCCACATGCGATCGGGATCGCGACCGGATTGTCCCCAGTCGTCCACAGTTTCCGTGACCATCAGGGGCCACTCGAGTTGCATGCAACCTCAAACCTGTGCACTCACGAACTTGTCGACACAGGACCCACGCCTGTACGCAGGAGCCAACACTTGTCTTGACGCGGACTTGAGTGTTTTGTCCACAACTCAACAGGCTCTACGGCTACTGCTAGATTCATCTCTTACATAGAGCAGAAGAGCAGGATCCCCGCTTTGCACATACCCGGCACCCAGGAGCGGTAATGCGGTTCACGATTTCCCGGGAGAAGCTCCAGGAAGGGCTGACAGCCGTCGCGGCGAGCATTCCCGCCAAGACGACGCTGCCCGTTCTGGCGAACATCCTGATGGAGACCACGGACAAGGGGATCCGGCTCTCCGGCACCGATCTCGACATTGCGGTGAGCACTGAGGTGCTCGCTGATGTCGAGTCGACGGGCGCGATCACCATTCCGGCGAAGAAGTTGAGCGAGATTGCCCGCGAGCTTCCACCCTCACCGGTGAAGATCGCAGCTGCAGGTGAGCAGCGAGTCACGCTGGACTGCGGACGTTCGCACTTCAAGATTCTCGGCCTTCCGCGCGATGAATTTCCGAGCTTTCCCGTCGTTCGCTTCGATGAGAGCTGGCGCATCCGGTCCGGTGATCTGCAGAAGCTCATCTCGCACACTTCGTTTGCCGTCAGCACGGAAGAGAGTCGGCCGATCCTGAATGGTGTCCTCTGGGAGCTGAAGCCGGAAACGATGCGGATGGTGGCCACGAACGGTCACCGCCTGGCGAAGATGGAAGTACCCATCCGCTCGAGTGGAGCACCCGCAGCGGATCTCATCGTTCCGCCGAAGGCGCTCGAGCAGATCCGGCGGCTGTTCCCGGCTGACGAGGAGCTCGAGATCGCGCGGGGTGAGAATCATCTGGGCTTTCGGTCTCCCTTTACTGCCGTCTTTACGCGGCTCATCGAGGGACCGTATCCCAACTACGATCAGGTCATCCCCAAGGACAATGATCGGATCGCGATTGCCGATAAGCAGGCGCTGACGAGCGCGCTGAAGCGCATGTCCGTCATCGCGTCGGACCAGACGCACCGAATCCGGCTGTCGTTCAACGCGGGCATGCTGCGCTTCAGTGTGCAGACGCCGGATCTGGGTGAGGCGACGGACGAGCTGCCCGTCCGCTTCACGGGAGATCAGCTCGACATCGGTTTCAATGCGAGCTACCTGCTCGAGATCCTGCGGTACATCCCCACGGAAGAGGTGAAGATGACCTTCAAGGCGCCTGAACGTGCTGCGACCGTGGAACCGGAAGGGTGGAACGATCCGGCCAGCTATCTCTGCCTCGTCATGCCGCTTCGCCTGGTGGACTGAGTGAAATGATCGGTTCCCTGGCTGCGGGGTAGCAGTCAGGGGGGGAAGGGCCATGTGCGGTCGCGTCTCGGCGATCAATGGCCGCGAGCTCGCACAGAGGTAGGCCGTGAATGCACTGCAGACGCTGGCGCAGGCGGCAGGGGTAGCCTACGCGGCTGGGCTCAACCTGTACGCCACCGTGGGCATCATTGGTCTCGCCGCTCGGCTGGGATTGATCGGTCCGCTTCCGGGGGCCTTGTCGGGCCTGAGCTCCGGATGGGTGGTCGCGGTCGCACTCCTGCTCGCGCTCATCGAGTTCACGGCGTCCCTTGTGCCCGCCGTCGCTTCGGCGTGGGACACCGTGCACTCGCTCATCCGTCCACCGGCCGCGGCTGCGCTCGCCGCCGCCACCGCGTGGCATGGCGATCCGGCGTTCGTGCTGCTTGCGGCGCTCATCGGTGGTGGCCTCGCCACCACTACGCACACCACCAAGCTCGGCATCCGCTACGCCGTGGATGTTTCACCGGAGCCGATCAGCAACGGATTGACAAGCACGGCGGAGCTCGGCCTCGTGAGCGTCATCTCGCTCGCGGTGTGGCGGCACCCGTTTCTTACGCTGGCCTTCGCGCTCGTCCTCCTTGTGCTCCTCGTGGCCATGGTACGGCTCATCTGGCGTACGCTCCGTCAGGTGTTCGCAGGGCGCTGGGTGCCTCGCCGCGGCTTCCTGCAGGATGCACGGACCAGCGACCGACTCGGGCGTCGCGAGGACGACTGAGCAAGGCCTCAATTGGTAGCTAAACGCTACTAATTCTCTCGCGCCACGTGGCGCGTGGGAGAAGAGGGTGGATGGCGCCGGCCTGTAAGCCGGGTTCTGTCGAGTGTTGCCACTCGGACGGTCATTCCT
>Ga0207664_10003271_pt1 | contig 10769 bp, 7 predicted proteins | sample LARL83metaG_FD_184349 | JGI IMG/M metagenome (GOLD analysis project Ga0207664, IMG submission 184349) | Corn, switchgrass and miscanthus rhizosphere microbial communities from Kellogg Biological Station, Michigan, USA - LAR L8-3 metaG... | ecosystem: Host-associated > Plants > Roots >...
GTGCCGACGGCCTCGGCGGGCGCGATGCCGAACATGTCGTTGATGTCAGAGCTGACACGTTCCAGCCGCCAGCCGGCGTCGATGACACCCACCACCAGCGGCCCGGCCCAGGCCATCGGCGGCTCCGCCAGCCATGCGTGGCCCGGCTCCGCCGGGGTGATGATGTAGGCGGCGTAGTGCGCGGCGTCGACCTCGACCAGCCGGCACCAGGCGATCACCTCCCTGTGCACCCCGCTGCGCGTGGTGATGTGCCGGCGTGCGCGATAGCCGTCGATGGCGCCCGACTCCAGCGCCGCGGTGGCCAGCCTCATGCCCTCGACGTCGTCGAAGGGGATGACCTCGTCGTTGGGCCGGCCGATGATCTCCGCGGGCGTGGTGCCGAGGACGTCGGCGAACGCCCTGTTGGCGGCGCGGATGCGCCGGCTGGGCAGCTCCAGGATGACCGCGGGGACGGACAGCCGCTCGATCGCCCGCTGGTGCACCACCGATGCCCCGGCCAGCATCTCGGCCAGCGGGCTGGCGGACAGGTCCTCCGGCGTCACGGTCGCTCCTCCTTCCGCCGTCGGCGGCCACGCTACCACGCCGGTCGCCGACCCACCATCCCGCACGAGCGACAGCAAACGCAGTGTCACGCACGCGGTGACGGACCGCCGATTGCGCATCCGCCCGGCCATTCCGATAGTGGGGAACGACATGGTCCCCGACGGCTGGCGCCTGCTGGGCCGGATCGCCCAGGTGCGCTGGGTGGCTGTCGGCCTGGCCCTGATCTTCGCCGCGATCGGCCCGCATCCGGGCGTGCCGGCACTGCCCCTCCTGCTGCTCGCCGGCATGGCTGCGGCCACCAACCTCGGCGTCGTCCGGCAGCGCCGCGCCCGGCACCTGTCGCCGCGCACCATGATGCTGGCCACGGTGGTTGCGGACTTCGTCTGGATCACCGGCTCCGCGCTGGCCCTGGCTCCGCTGCACGACGACTTCGCCACGGTGATCGGCTACGTGGTGCTGGGGTCGGAATGCGGGCTGCTGCTCGGCTGGCGCGGCGCCGCCGCCGCGGTGGCGGTGGGCGTCCTCGCCCTGCTCGGCGAGGACCTGCGCCCGACGCACGCCCACGTCCTCGACGTGGCGCGCATCGCGTACGACTCGGGAACCGTGGCCGTGGCCGGCGTCTTCGGCTCGGTCGGCTGCACCGAGCTGCAGCTGCAGCAGGGCGAGCTCAACGAGAAGACGGCGGCGCTGGCGGTCAACGCCCGCACCGATCACCTCACCGGCCTGGCCAACGCGTGCGCCGTCGAGGAGGCCCTCGGCGAACTCCGCACCGCGGCGCACGGCGCGCTGCTCATCGACGTCGACGGGATGCGCTGGGCCAACGTGGTCTACGGCCACGAGGCGGGTGACGAGATCCTTCGCGCCGTCGGCCGGGTCCTGGCCAGCCTGCGCGAGCCCGGTGACCTGGCCGCCCGCCTCGGTGAGGACAAGTTCGCCGTGCTGCTCCCCGGCGCCGGCGCGACGCGCACCGCGACCATGGCCGACGCCGTGCTCGACGCGGTGCACAACGTGGCCCTGTCGGTGGGGCGGCTGTCGGTCTCGGTGGGCTGCGCCTGGACGTCGGGCGACGCCGACGGCGGGCAGGCCGTGATGGAGCATGCCGACGACGCGCTCTACGCGGCCAAGCTCCGCGGCGGCGACCGCGTCGTGGTCCAGGGCGCCGTCGAGCGCGGCAGCCGCTGGCGCCTGCACAGCGCGGTGCTCTCGGTGCTGGAGAGCGACCGCGGCGTCTACAGCGTGTACCAGCGCATCGTGCGGCTGGACGGCGGCGACACGGTGGGCTGGGAGGCGCTCAGCCGTCCCCAGGTGTGGCCGGCGGACCACGGTGTCGAGTCGCTCTTCGTCACCGCGCATCGCATGGGGCGCGGGCGCGACCTCGACTGGCGGTGCCGTCGCAGCGCGCTGTGGGAGGCGTCGCGCCTGCGCACGCCGCTGTTCGTCAACGTCAACGTCAGCGGGCTGGTCGACCCGGTGCACGGCGTCGACCAGATGCTGCTCATCTGCGAATGGGCGCACCGCGACCCCGGCCAGGTGGTCCTGGAGCTGAGCGAGCGCGACGCCATCCCCGAGCTGGGACGGCTGCGCGAGGTCCTCGCCGAGTACCGCAACGCCGGCTTCCGCTTCGCTCTCGACGACCTCGGTGAGGGCCGGACCACGCTGGAGCTGGTGGTCGCCGGGCGGCCCGAGTTCCTCAAGCTGGCCCGCCCCCTGGTGCAGGCGGCGCACTCCGACGTCGCGGCGCGCGCGGCGGTGCGCGCCCTGGTCGGCTACGCGCACGACATCGGCTCGGCGGTGATCGCCGAGGGCATCGAGGCCGCCGCCGAGCGCGACCTCTGCATGGAGCTGGGCGTCGACCTGGGGCAGGGCTGGCTGTACGGCCGCCCGCAGCCCGCCGACCGCATCCCCGGGTGAGCCCGCCCGCCTACGCCGTGGACAGTCCCCGGCGGCGGCGCACGCCGCGGTCGAGCGGAGCGAAGACCAGCGCGTCGACGAGAACGCCGACGGCGAGGATGACCAGGATCGAGGCGAACATCAGCGACATGTCGGTCAGCTCGCGACCGGACTCGAGGAGCTGGCCGAGCCCGCGTCCCAGGTCGGGGCCGGTGGCGATGATCTCCGCCGCCATCAGCGAGCGCCAGGAGAAGGCCCAGGCCTGCTTGAGCCCGGCGACGTAGCCGGGCAGCGCGGCGGGCAGGATGACGTGGCGGTAGAGGCGCAGGCCGCGCGCTCCCAGCGCGGTGCCGACCCGCGGCAGCAGCGGCGGGATGTGGTCGACGGCGCTGACCATGCCGCCGGCGATGGACGGCAGCGCGCCCATGACCACGACGAAGAGCACCATCGAGGTGTTCAGCCCGAACCAGAGGATGCCGACCGGCACCCAGGTGACCGAGGGCAGGCTCTGCAGCGCGGCCACGATGGAGCCGATGGCCAGGCGCACGACGCGCACCCGGGCGATCAGCAGTCCCAGCGGCGTTCCCGCGACGATGGCGATGGCGTAGCCCTCACCGCCGTGCAGCAGGCTGGTGCTCACCGCATCGGTGACGTGTCCCTGCCGCGCCTGGTCGAGGAACGACGCCCACACCTCGCCCGGTGATGGCAGCACGTCGGAGGGATGCAGCGTCACCGCCAGCTGCCAGACGCCGAGCAGCACGGCGACGGCCACCAGCTTGGGCAGCACCACGCCGGCGACGCGCCGCAATCGCGACGCGCCCGCGCCGTGCCACATCTCCAGCGCGTCGAGGCCGGAGGCGACGTCGCCGGTGGCGGCGCCGGCGCGGTCAAGCGCGTCCATGGCGTCCGATCTCCTCACGCAGCCGCGCGGTGACGTCGGCGGCGAAGGCGGCCACGTCGGTCGACTCCAGGCGACGCGGGCGGGGCACGTCGACCTGCCATTCGGCGATGACCCGCCCCGGCCGCGACGACAGCATCAGGATGCGATCGGCGAGCCGCACCGCCTCGCGCACGTTGTGGGTGACGAAGAGCACCGTGGTGCCGGTCTCGGCGTGGATGCGGGCCAGGTCCTCGTGCAGCACGTCGCGGGTGATGGCGTCCACCGCGGCGAAGGGCTCGTCCATGAGCAGCACGCGGGAGCGCTGAGCCAGCGCGCGCGCCAGGGCGACGCGCTGCCGCATGCCGCCGCTCAGCTCGTGGGGACGCTTGCCGGCGAAGCCGTCGAGGTGGACCAGGCGCAGCAGCTCGGCGACACGCGCGTCCCGCTCGCTGCGCGGCACGCGCTGCAGCTTCATGGGCAGGGCGACGTTGGCGGCGACGTCGAGCCAGGGCAGCAGTGCAGGCTCCTGGAACATCAGCGCGGGACGTCCACCGGCCACGTTCACCGTTCCCGCGGTGGGCCGCTCCAGCCCCGCGATCACCGAGAGCAGCGTCGACTTGCCGCAGCCCGACGCGCCGACGATGCAGACGAACTCGCCGCCCCACACCTCGAGGTCGATGCCGTCGACGGCCAGCACGCGACCGGTGCCACCGCTGCCGTAGACCTTGCTGACATTCTCGACACGAACGGCGACGTCCGTCGCCGAGATCGGCGACAGACGTCCGTTGGAGCTGCCGGGACGGGTGGCGGGCAGGGCAAGCACGTTCATTGCGGGCCGTACCCCCCGCTGGCGACGGTGGCCTGCCCCCGCGTGCGCAGCTCCTGGTTGAGCAGCCGCACGTCGACGATGCCGTGCAGGTCGACGGCGCCGAGCAGCCCGGCGTCGTGCGCGTGCGCCGCCTCGGTCGCCAGCGCGGCGGCCAGCGGGTCGGCGGTGAAGTCGAGGCGGCGCCAGGCGTCGGCGAGCACCGCGGCGGAGAGCTTCTTGCCGGTGAGCTGCAGCAGCGCCGCGTTGACCGCCTGCTGCGCCTGCGCGGTGTTGGCGCGGAGCCAGGCGATGCTGTCGAGGTTGGCCGAAACCAGGCGGGCGACGACGTCGGGATGGGCCCTCAGGAAGGCGGTGGCCACGATCAGCTCGGTGGTGGGGAAGTGCCCGCCCGGCCAGAGCGTGGCCTCGTCGACCAGCAGGGTTCCGCCGGCGTCGTCGACCAGCCGGCTGAGGTAGGGCTCGGGCACCCAGGCGCCGTCGATCTGCCCGCTGTGGAAGAGCTGCACGATGGTGGCGTTGTCGGTCTCGGTGATGCTCACGTCGCCGCCGCCCTGGGCGGTGGTGTGCATGCCGTGGGCGGCGAGGAAGGCGCGCAGGGCCACGTCCTGGGTGTTGCCCAGCTGCGGGCTGGCCAGGCGCCTGCCGCGCAGGTCGGCGGCGGAGGTGATGCCCGAGCCCCTGCGCACCACCAGGCCCGCCCCGCCCGACGCTGCGCCGGAGACGATGCGCACCAGGGCGCCGTGGCTCTTGACGAAGGCGTTGATCGCCGGGTTGGGACCGACGTAGCCGGCGTCCAGCGCGCCGCCGAAGATGGCCTCCACCTCGGCCGGCCCGGCGTTGAAGACCTGGGTGGTGAGATGCACGCCGCTGCCCAGCGAGCGGGTGAAGAAGCCCTGGCTCAGGCCGGCGATGGCCGCGGCGTGGGTGATGTTCGGGTAGTAGCCGAGACGAAGCTGGACGGGACCGCCGGCCGCGCCCTGCTCCGCCTGGGCCGCGCCGCAGCCGGCCAGCCCGCCGGCGAGGAGAAGGGCGGCGAGGGCGACGGCGTGGCGGCGGCCGCGGCGCCGGATGGAGACGGTGTTTCGCATGGCTTGGCATTGTTGACTTTCTCGATCACCTCGCTCAACAATCTGCGCCCATGACTTCACGAAGGGAGCGTTCGGCCGATGCGAACGGTTGAGGCCGCGGCCGGCCCCGCCGCGGCACGTCGCCGGCCCCGGGTGACCCTCGACCAGCTCCACGCCTTCGTCAGCCTCGCCGAGCAGGGCAGCCTGACCCGCACCGCCCGCCTCCTCCACCGCTCGCCGGCGGCGCTGAGCGCCCAGGTGCAGGCGCTGGAGCGGGTGCTGGGCATGCCGCTGTTCCACCGCGCCGCCCGGGGCATGCGGCTCAGCGACGCCGGGCGCACCCTGGGCCACGGCGCCGCCTGGGTGCTCGACCGCGTCGCCGCCCTGGAGGACGAGGCGGCCACCATGCGCCGCGCCCAGACCGGCGAGGTGGTGATCGCGGCCGGGACGGTGATCGGCACCCACCGGCTGCCCGCCTGGCTGGCGCCGCTGCTCGACGCCGGCTCCGGCCTCGACGTGCGCGTGGTCACCGAGGGCCGCGACGCCGCGCTGCGCCGCGTGCTCGACCACGGGGCCGACATCGCCGTGGTCGGCGACCGCGTCGACGTCGACGGCCTGGAGACGGGCCTGGTGGAACGGACCGAGCTGATCACCGTGGTCTCCGCGCGGCACCCGCTGGCGTCACCGCGCACCGTGCCCGGCGACCTGGCGGCCCACCGCTTCCTGGCCCGCTCCCCGGCGTCGGCGACCGAGCGGCTGTCGGCGCGGCTGCTCGGCGACCTCTACCGGGCGGGGCCCTACGTGGAGATGGGCGAGGGCGCGCTGGTGCGGTCGCTGCTCGACGGGCTGGGCTGGGCCTGCGTGCCCCGCTCGGCGGTGGAGGCGGCACTGGCGGCGGGCACGCTGGTGGAGGTGCGCGTGCCCGGGGGGAGCATCCCCCAGGAGATCACCGCGGCCCGCCGCCGCGAGCCGGCCACCCCGGCGGCGGAGCGGGTCTGGCGGCACCTCGTCGCCCAGGCGGCAGGCGTGGTGTGAGCAGCGGTGCCGCCCCGGACGAGTCCGGCTCGCGGCCGGCCTTCGGTGCGTTCCTGCGCTACTTCCTCGGCCTGGGCACCTGGGGGTTCGGCGGTCCGATCGCCACGGTGGGCTACATGCAGCGCGACCTCGTGGAGAAGCGCCGCTGGCTGGAGCGGAAGGACTTCCTCGACGGCGTGGCCCTGGGCCAGACCATGCCCGGGCCCCTCGCCGCGCAGGTGTGCATGTGGGTCGGCTACCTGCAGCGGGGCGCGCTCGGCGCGGCTGCCATCGCCCTCCCCTTCATCCTGCCGTCGTTCCTGCTCGTCCTCGGCGTCGCCGTCGTCTACGTCCGCTACCAGGGATTGCCGGTGGTGCACTCGCTCTTCTACGGGATCGCGCCGGGCGTGGTGGCGATCATCGTCATCGCCGCGGTCAGGCTGGCGCGGCTGACCAACCGGCAGGACCGGCGGCTGTGGGCGATCAGCGCCGTGATCATGGCCGTCACCGCGGCGACGGGCGCCGAGGTCGCCGTGCTCTTCGTCGCCGCCGGCCTGCTGATGGTCGTCGTCGATGCGCCGCCGCGGTGGCTGCATCGTCCGCACGTGCCCCTGCTGGTTCCCGCCGCCGGCCCGGGACTGCTCGGTGCCGCGGCCTCCGCGGGCAGGCTGGAGGACCTCGGCCTCTTCTTCCTCAAGGCGGGCGCGTTCATCTTCGGCAGCGGCCTGGCCATCGTGCCGTTCCTGCGCCAGGGCGTCGTCGCCGAGCATCACTGGCTGACCGAGCGCCAGTTTCTCGACGCCGTGGCCATGGGCCTGATCTCCCCCGGTCCGGTCGTCATCACCGCGACCTTCATCGGCTACCTCGTCGCCGGGGTCCCCGGCGCGGTCGTCGCCACCCTCGCCATCTTCCTGCCCGTGTACCTCGGCGTCGTGGTCCCCGGCCGCTGGTTCGTCCGGCATCGCGACAACGCCCAGGTGGGGGCCTTCGTCCGCGGCGCGACCGCGGCGGCCGCCGGCGCCATCGCCGGTGCCACCGTGGTGCTGGCGCGGCAGGCGGTCGTCGACGGCGTCACCGCCGCGATCGCCGTGGTCTGCCTCGTCCTGCTGTGGCGCTTCAAGCTTCGCGAGCCGTACGTCGTGCTGGCGACCGGCGCCGTGGGGCTGCTCGTCCATCGCTGACCCGCCTGTGGTCACATTCCCCCGTGCCTGTCCCCCGCCACCCTCCCTTCGCCGGGCGCGACCACGAGCTGCAGGAGCTGCTCGACCTCCTCGCCCGCGCCGGCGACGGTGAGGGTGCCCTGGTGCTCCTCAGCGGCGAGGCGGGGATCGGCAAGACCCGGCTGGCCGAGGAGCTGACCGCCCGCGCCGGCGAGGGCACCCTGGCACTCTGGGGCCGCTGCGTCGACTCCCCCGCCGCGCCGCCGTACCTGCCCTGGCTGCAGGTGGCCCGCGGGCTGCGCCGCGCCCTGGGCGCCGACGGGTTCGCCGAGCTGGCCACCCCGGTCCAGCACCAGGCCATCCTGGCCGCCCTTCCCGAGCTGCGCGACGCCGGCGCCGAGCCGGGCCACGACCACGGCGACCGCTTCGTCCTCTTCGAGGCCATGTCCGACCTGCTGCGGAGCGCCGCCGCCGCGCGCCCGGTCCTGCTGGTCCTCGACGACCTGCACTGGGCCGACGAGCCCACCCTGCTCCTGCTCGGCTGGCTCGCCGCCGACCTGCCGCGCACCCGGCTGCTCGCCGTCGCCACCTACCGCGACCAGGCGCTCGGCCCCGACCATCCGCTGCGCCGGCTGCTCCACGAGGCACCGCGCGGCGCGCTGGTGCCCCTCGCCCTGGACGGGCTCGGCGAGGGCGCGCTGGCCACCCTGGCGCGGGCGGCCGGGATGGAGGACGCCGACGCCCTCGCCGGCCCCCTGGCCCGCCGCACCGGCGGCAACCCCTTCTTCACCATCGAGACCCTCCGCCTGCTGGCCGCCGACCCCGCCGGGGCCACCGCCGACCGCGTCCCCGAGGGGGCCGCCGCCGTCCTCGGCCGCCGCCTGGACACGCTCAGCCCGGCGTGCCGCAGCCTGCTCGACGCCGCCGCGGTCGCCGGCGACTTCAGCCTCGACGTGCTCGAGCGGGCCACCGCGACACCCCGCGCCGCCCTGCTCGACCACCTCGACGAGGCGGTCGCCGCCGGGCTGGTCCTCGACCGCCACGGGAGTCGCGAGTTCGCCCACGGGCTGGTCCGCGACACCGTCCGCGCCGCCATCCCCCGGGCGCGCGCCGCCGCTCTCCACGCTCGGGTCGCGGAGGCGCTCGAAGCCCGCCCCGAGCACGAGGCGGCCGGCCACGCCGCCGAGCTCGCCCATCACCACGCCGCCGCCATGGAGGTGGACGCCGGCCACCGCGCCGCCGCCCACCGCTGGGCGGTCGCGGCGGCGCGCGGTGCGGAGGAGCGCCTGGCCCACGAGGAGGCCGCCCGCCTGCTGCGCCTGGCCGTCGACACCGCCGCAGCGGAGGCCGGCGCAGACGCCGGCGACCGGGCCGAGCTGCTCCTCGCCCTGGCCGTCGCCCACCGGCGCGCCGGCGACGTGCTCGGCTGCCTCGCCGCCGCCGAGCAGGCGGCCGAGCTGGCCGCCGCGCTGGACGACGGCGACCTCTGCGCCCGGGCCGCGCTGGCCACCCGGGGCGTCAGCGGCCCGCACGTCGGCGGGCGCATCCTCGCCCTCTGCAGCCGGGCCGTCGAGGCGGCGCCGGCCGACCCCGTGCTGCGCGCCCGGGTCGTCTCCCGCCGCGCCCACGCCGCCTTCGACGGCTTCCCCGGCACCCCCGAGGAGGAGCTGCAGCGCCGCGAGCAGAGTGCCGAGGCGCTCCGGCTGGCCGAGGCGCTGGGCGACACCGAGACGCTCTTCGACGCCCTCAACGCGCGGCAGATGGCCCTGGCCGACCCCGCCGGCGTCGAGGAGCGCCTCGCCGTCGCCGACCGCACCGTCGCCCTCGGCCGCAGCACCGGCGCCGACACCGTGCTGGAGTGGGGGCACACCTGGCGCTGCGACGCGCTCTTCCAGCTCGGCCGCGTCGACGAGGCGGCGGCGGAGATGGAGCGCAGCGCCGAGGTCGCCGAGCGGCTGCACGACACGCTGGGCCGCTGGCGCACGCTGATGCTGCGCAGCGCCTTCGCCACCCTGCGCGGCGACTTCGCCGCCGCCCGCGCGCTCAGCGACGAGGCGCTGGTGCTCGGGCGGCGCACCAACAATCCCGCCGCCGAGTTCCTCCACCCCTACCAGCGCATGGAGCTCGCCGTCCTGCTCGGCGGCGCGGAGGAGGTGGAGCCGCTGTTCCGCGCGCCCGGGGCTCCGCCCGGCGCCTTCTCCATCCACGCCCGGCTGCTGGCCAGCATGGGACGGCTGGAGGAGGCGCGGTCGGAGCTGCAGCGCGGAGCGGCGGCATTCGGCGACGCGGTCGGACCGGCGCCGCGCCCGGTGCGGCTGCTCGCCGCCGCGGGCGCCGCCGACGCGGTGGCCATGGTCGAGGCGCCCGAGCTGGCCGAGCCGGTGCTCGACCTGCTCATGCCCTTCCTGCACCACAACGCCGCCGCCGCGGCGGGCCAGCAGAGCGCGCTCGGCGCCGTCGCCCGCTTCACCGGCCGCCTGCTCACCGTGCTGGAGCGCTGGGCCGAGGCCGAGGAGCACCTGCAGATCGCCGTCGACCTCAACACCGCCATGGGCGCCCTCCCCCATCTCGCCCTCACCCATCTCGACATGGCCCAGATGCTGGTGCGGCGCTCGCGCTCCGGCGACCGGCAGCGCGCCGTGTCGCTGCTGGCCTCCTGCGCGCCGGTGCTCGAGGAGCTGGGCATGCGCGCCTGGGCGGCGTCGGCGCAGGCGCTGCATCGCGACCTGGCCGGGCGCGGCGTCGCCGACCACCCGCTGTCGCATCGAGAGATGGAGGTGGCCCGCATGGTGGCGGCGGGACTGTCGAACCGCGAGATCGCCGAGCGCTTGGTGCTGGCGCAGCGCACCGCGGAGAGCCACGTCAAGAACATCTGCGACAAGCTCGGCGTCAACCGCCGCAGCCAGATCGCGGCCTGGGTCGCGGCGCGCGGAGAGGCGTTGCCCTAGCGCCGCGGGCGCCGATTCGCTGCGGCGACTTTGCGTAGTTGCCACGATGTTTGCCTGCCCCGGTGCCATCGAGCATGTCCCTCGGCGACCGCGATGTGCGCGGGACCGCCGTTCGGGACAACGACAGCGAGGGAACCAGGACATGCATGGAGTACTCGGCATCTGGCGCATGGACCCTGCTCGGCGCGCCGAGCAGGTGGAGGGGCTGCACGCCATGATCATCCCCATGGTGCGGCGCCAGCCCGGCTTCGTCGCCGGCTACTGGACGTACGACGCCGCGGCGCACCGCAGCTACTCGTTCACCTTCTTCGACACCGAGGAGAACGCGCGCGAGTTCAAGAAGCTGCCCGAGCGCGACACCGAGCGCGCCCGCGCGGTGGGCATCGAGCGCGAGCTGATCACCCTGGTCGACGTCGACGGCTACGACGTCGCCGACCC